>Ga0209721_1001427_pt1 | contig 17758 bp, 18 predicted proteins | sample TshhotsprinmetaG_FD_184139 | JGI IMG/M metagenome (GOLD analysis project Ga0209721, IMG submission 184139) | Hot spring microbial communities from South Africa to study Microbial Dark Matter (Phase II) - Tshipise hot spring metaG (SPAdes)... | ecosystem: Environmental > Aquatic > Thermal springs... | reverse complement strand
GGGGGGGGGGGGGGCTGAAAACCGCCCATTTTGCGCCGCCAAGGCGATAGCCCGTCTGGCTTTTGCCCTTCCAGCGGCCTTTTCCAGGGGCGCAGCTGCTAATTTTTGTTTATAACTTAAAAGTTGCCATTGTCAATGTAGTTAGCCACGAAGCGTAGCGGAGTGGCGTCGTTCGTAGTTAGCCACGAAGCGTAGCGGAGTGGCGTCGTTCGTAGTTAGCCACGAAGCGTAGCGGAGTGGCGTTCCGCGCTACTTCGCTTCGCTCCGTAGCGCACTATGAACGGTACAGCGCTTGTTGTTCGTAGTTAGCCACGAAGCGTAGCGGAGTGGCGTTCCGCGCTACTTCGCTTCGCTCCGTAGCGCACTACGAACGGTATAGCGCTTGTTGTTCGTAGTTAGCCACACAGCGCAGCGGAGTGGCGTCGTTCGTAGTTAGCCACGAAGCGCGCGGAGTGGCGTCGTTCGTAGTTAGCCACGAAGCGTAGCGGAGTGGCGTTCCGCGCTACTCCGCTTCGCTCCGTAGCGCACTATGAACGGTATAGCGCTTGTTGTTCGGAGTAGCCACGAAGCGTAGCGGAGTGGCGTCGTTCGTAGTTAGCCACGAAGCGCGCGGAGTGGCGTCGTTCGTAGTTAGCCCGGAGCGCGCAGAGTGGCGCTACACCTCCCATCGGGTACTCATTCCGCGGAGCAAATACTCTATGACCCGTTTCAAGCGCTTGCTTCTGTTAACCCTGGTAATTGCCGACATCAGCGGGACCCTTCTGGCAATCGGGTGCGGGTCAGTTCGCCGCCCGGCGCGGGAACCGTTCCGTATCGTCGGCTACTCCACGGCCTGGTCCGGGCGGACGCGCGAAATCCCCTTTGATCGTCTGACCCATATCCACTATGCTTTCCTCCTCCCCCACCCTCGCGGCGACGGTAGCCTGCTGCCCATCCAGAACCCGGACAAGTTGAAGGCTCTGATCGCCACGGCCCGGCAGCACGGAGTGAAGGTGCTCATCTCCGTCGGCGGGTGGAACAACGGCAACGACCTGGGGTTTGAGCAACTGGCGGCCCATCCGGAGAGCATCGCCGCGTTCGCCCGCAATCTGACGGCCTTCTGCGACGAGTACGATCTGGACGGGGTGGACATAGACTGGGAGTACCCTGATCCGGGGGAGTCGGCGCGGAACTACGCCGCGATGATGCGGGTGCTGAGCGAGGAGATGCATTCGCGGGGTCGCTTGCTTGCGACGGCGGTGGTCGCCCTGGGCCCGATTGCCGAGGGTATCCCGGAGGAGGTCTTCGGCTACGTGGACTACGTGGGGATTATGGCCTACGACGGCGGCGACGGCCCCCAGCACTCGCCGTATTCGTATGCCGAGGCCGCCCTGGACTACTGGCTGGGCCGGGGACTGCCGCCGGAAAAGGCCGTCCTGGGCATCCCCTTCTACGGCCGCCCCAAATGGCTGGAGTACCGGGCGCTGGTTCTCCTGGACCCCGCCGCGCCCCAGAAGGATGTGGTGACGGTGGACGACGTGGCCGTCCACTATAACGGCATCCCCACCGTCCAGGCCAAGACGCGCCTGGCGCTGGAACGGGCCGGTGGGGTGATGGTCTGGGAACTATCCCACGACACGCCCGACGACGAGACGTCGCTGCTGAACGCCATATATCGGATGGTCCAGAAGGCGCAGCGATAAAAGCGTCGTAGAGAAGGGTATGGGGTTTGTGGGGCGGCGAAGCCGCCCCCACAACCCCCCACTCTCTTTTTTCGCAGGCGCGCCGCTCCCCCGAAATGATTTGCTGCGCAAGCCCCTCATCAGTTACCACTTGACAATGCTCCCCCTATCGGGTATCATTGCGCCAGTATGGATAAATACGAAGTCGTCGGCAACCTGCATGTCCATACCGTCTATTCCGACGGGACGGCGCGCCATCGGGAAGTCGCTCTCGCAGCAGGCCGCGCCGGCCTGGACTTCGTCGCAGTGACCGACCACAACGTCTGGGTACGGGGGGTGGAGGGATACACCGACGGCGTCCTGCTCCTGGTGGGCGAAGAGGTCCACTCCGTGCGCCGGTTCCCCCAGGTCAATCATCTCCTCATCTACGGGGCTGAAGAGGAAATGGCCCCCCTGGCTGCTGACCCCCAGCAGTTAATCCGCGAGGTGACCGATCGGGGCGGCATCTGCTTCCTGGCCCATCCCTACGAGAAGGGTAGTCCCATCAGCCCGGACCTGGATCCGATCCCCTGGGTGGACTGGGATGTGGAGGGGTACACCGGGCTGGAAATCTGGAATACGATGTCGGAGTTCAAGGGGTTGCTCTGGAGCCGCCCGGCGGCGCTTTTCTACGCCTTCTTCCCCGGGTTGGGGCTGCGCGGGCCGTTTTCCGCCACTCTGCGCCGGTGGGACGAACTGATACGGAACGGCCGTAGGGTCGCCGCGATCGGCGGGGCCGATGCCCACGGTCATATTTATCGCATGGGCCCCATCCGAAGGGTTGTTTTTCCCTACGAGACCCTTTTCCGCTGGGTCAATACCCATGTTCTGATAGAACGTCCGCTGAGCGGCGACCTGGAGATAGATAAACGACTCATCTATAACGCTTTGCGGGCAGGAAGCACCTGGGTCGGATATGACCGCCTGGGATCCACGCGCGGCTTCCGCTTCCATGCGCGCAGCGGACCGTCGGTTGCCACAATGGGAGAAGAGATCGTGCGCGCGGGGGCGCTGGTCTTTGAGGTAGAGACGCCCCGTCCGGGGACAATTCGTCTGATCCGCGAGGGGCGCGTGGTGGCACGGGCTTACGGCACCCGATTGCGCTTCACCACCGCCGAACCCGGGGCATACCGGGTGGAGGTGTGGCGCAGTTTCGGTGGACGACCGCGGGGCTGGATTTTCAGCAGCCCCATCTACTGCCGCTGACGGCGGTCACCCCTGAACTCCCAGGCGTACCGGGATAGCCTGCTCGGTGCCCGTGTGGGGTTCGCTGCAGAGGGCCCACACCCCCTCCAATCTCCCGTCCTCCTGAATCCGATAGGTCACCACGCCGCAGTCCCATCCGCCGGAGAGGACATTCCCCTCCCGTAAGCCGACCCCAGTGGTCACAGTGTTCCCCACTTCCCAGACGAGGCTATACGTTTCCCCATACGCCTCCACGGTGAGGGTCCCCAGATAGGAACTGCCATCGGGGTTGGTGCCTGTGACCTGGTAGGTCCCGACCAGGGGATCGTCGGTTGCGGGGGATGAGACGATGGAGGGTGGGGTGAGATGGAACAGAGCCCATCCGCCGATCAGGAAGAGCAAAGGGATCCGTCCAATCAATTTTCTGACCATCTGGTGCTCCCACTGGGCCTGAGTCGGGAGGGGGCGGGCGACGGCTTCGCCGTCGCCCGCCCCGCATACTACGCGACCGGAGCGGCCGCGCGGGCCCGTTCCTGCTCCGCCCGCTCCCGCAACTGCCCGCGCAGACGGGCGATGTCCCGCGGGACCAGATAGGCGGCGGCGAAGAAGAAGAGCGCGCAGAGAATCCAGGTGGAGATACAAATCCACAGAATGGCGTCGTGGAGGGAGTAGCGAACGGCGATAATCCCGGCGATGAGGGGCGCCGTGGCTGCACCGGCCGACTCAATGAAGTACTGCACCGCCGCTGCCGTGCTGCGCACCTCCGGCAGGGTCACGTCGTAAATGGACGAGGTGACGTTGGGCGCGGCGAAGGGAATGAAGAGAGCCGTGACGCACAACATTATCAGGAAGAGAGTCTGATTATCGGCCGGGATGCCCATAGTGACCCACAGGAGCAGGGCTCCGATCAGGACGGCGGTGGAGGCGACCAGCATCCGGCCCCGCGGCGTCCGTCGGAAGAAAAAGTCCCCCAGCGACCCACCGACCAGATAGCCGGAGGCCAGTACCAGCACCGCCGGAGCCATCGTCATCAGGACGGCATCGGAGGAGTAGCCGCGCTCCGTCTCCAGGTAGCGGAAGAACCAGTAGGTGATGACGTTCCAGGGGAAGACGCCGAAGAAGCCCTGAATGAAGAGCAGGACCAGGCTGCGGATGCGGAAGAGCCCCAGCGCCGTCTTCCAGTCAAAGCGGTAGATGCCGATCTGCTCCAGGTCGGCCAGTTCCGGCTCGCTTCGGCCGCGCGGCATCTCCCGCACCCCAAAGAAGATGACGACCGCCAGGAGGATGCCCAGCGCTCCGGTAATGTAGAAGACGCCCCGCCAGCCGAGAACGTCCCGGAGCATCAGCGCCATAATCATCCCCAGCAGGTAGCCGATGGGGCCGGTCAACTGGAGCACGCCGTACACCCGTCCCCGGACGCGCGGGCCGAAGTAGTCGGCGATGAGGCTGTAGAGGCCGGGGTAACTGGAGTCGTCAATGCCAGTGGAGGCGCGAGTAGCCAGAAAGGCCGGATAGGTCGGAGCGACCGCGCTGAGCCAGGTGGTGGAGCCCCAGATGAACGAGGCCAGGGCCAGTAGTTTGGCGCGCGCGTAGCGGTCGTAGAGGTAGCCCCATACCGGGTAGAGGACGGCGCCCACGATCAGCGCGCCCGTGAAGACCGCTCCCATCTGCGCTTCGTTGATGCCGAAGGTCTCCATTATGGGAGTGGTCAGAGGGCCGATGAGGAGTTTGTCGGCCTGATGGAGTAGCATAAAGGCGAAAAAGACGGCAACGACGAACCAGGCATAGCGGGATGGACGGGACATAAGGGTACCTCCTCATAAAGAGTTTTCGCCGACAGTTTGGGGGTTACAGTCCGGCCGAATAGTTATCCAAAAACCACCGTATCTGCTCAGCCAGGCCCTAACCTCACCCGCTGAGACCGCTGAGAACGCCGAGTCTTTATGCTTTGTAGAGCGTCAGGTGGTTCTCTAAAGGAGATTTTCTCTGCGGCCTCCGCGACTCTGCAGTGAGCAGTCACGTTCGTATGCGCTACTCCGCTTCGTAGCGCACTACGAACGGCATAGCGCTTGTAGTCCGCCATGAAGCACCCGCGGAGGGGCGCCCGATGCGCTACTCCGCTTCGCTTCGTAGCGCACTACGAACGTCGCTTCGCTTCGTAGCGCACTACGAACGGCATAGCGCTTGTGGTCAGCCACTGCGACCCCGCGGTGAGCAGTTACACTCCCCTGTCGGTCCCCTGCTGGACTGCGCCCCCACGGGGAGGGGGATTACGGAGCGGGCGTTGGCACAGGTTGCCCGTTTCTCCAGGATGCGGTGTAGAAGGCCAGATAGTTCGGCAACATACGTGCCCAGTAGTCGTCGCTGTGACCGCCCTCGCCGACGGCATATTCGTGGGCAATCCCCCGCTCCATCAGCGCGTCATGCATCCGTTCCGCGCCGACCCAGGCCCAGTCGGTATTCCCGGCATCCAGCCAGATGCGCAGCGAAGCCACCGACGGCTCCGCCAGCAGCCGGAAGGGGTCGTAGGCCGGCAAAGGGTAGTTGACGGTGAGGGCCGGACTGTGCGCCCCGACCACGGAGAACAGGTCCGGGCGGCGGAAGGCGATCTCCAGCGACCAGACGCCGCCGCGGGAGATGCCCCCGATGGCCCGCCCCTCCCGAATTCCCCAAGTGCGGTAAGTGCGCTCTATGTGGGGGACCAGTTCGTTGACGATCAGCCCTTCCACCGAGAAATCCCCGCCGCTGGTACGGACGAAAATCCCGTCCGGGGCCGGGTCGCAGTTGGGCATCACGATGATGAACGGGGGATACGTCCCGGCACAGATGCCCGCTTCGGCCGTCTCATCTATCCCTAACCGGTCCCAGTGGGTCTCGTCATAGGGATAGCCGTGAAGGAGATAGAGCACCGGGTAGGAGAGGGAGGAAGCGTCATAGTTCGGGGGCAGGTATACCCGGTAGACCATTGTTCGGGCCAGAATACGGCTGGGATACGAGCCCACCTCCACCCGGCCTGAAACGCCGGAGCAAATCGGCGTGGGCGTCGGGGTAGGCGTCGCCGTCGGGCGGGGGGTGGGGGTGGGAGTGGGAGTGGGCGTCGGCGTGGGCGTGGGTGGCGGGGTCGGCGTGGCAGTGGGCGAGGGGGTGGGCGTGGATGTCGGGGATGGGGTCGCCGTCGCCAGCGGCAGCAGGGTGGACGGGATGCGGGACGGCCGATCATCCAGTGAGGCCGCGCCCGACGAGGTACAGGCAGCAAGGAACAGGAAACAGCAGACGGATACCAGCAGCAGGCCGAAGGGCATCCGCCGATATTCGGCGATCTGGGGTCGGTGGTCCATCGGAAGATGGCGGCGAAGGTGCATCGTTATTTCTCACTCTCCGCGATAATTCGGGCTCCGGTCCCAGGACGGCAGGGGATCACTTCCTGAACCTCGGGCAGAGTCTGGAGTTCCTCCCGGAGCATTTCGTGGTACGGCGGCAGGGTCAGGATGTGGACATTCGGCCCGGCGTCAATCGTAAAGTAGGCCGGGATGCCCTCCCGACGGCGGGCCTGGACCCAGTGCATCAAGGCGACCGTCTCCGGGAGCCAGTACAGGAGGGATGGGCGGGAGGTCATCATCACCGCGTGCATCATCAGCGCGTCCTGCTCGGCGGCCTCACCCAGGGCGGCGAAATCCCTGCGGGCCAGCGCGTCCAGCAACTGCCGGTTCAGTTCGGCCACGCGGGCCACCCGTGCCGTATGGAGAGGGCTGGTGGGAGCCAGGCCATGCCCTTCGCCGGACGGAACTGCCTTCTCCGCCCTGGAGACCACTGCGATCAGGTCCCAGATTTCCCACCAGTCGGGGGCGTAGAGCGGTTCAGCAAAGGCGTCCTCGTCCCGGGAGGCGGTGTGCAGAAGGACGAACCCGCCGAAAATGGAGCGAGCGGCGGATCCGGAGCCCCGCCGGGCCAGGCAACTGAGTTCCCGCGGCGAAAGGTCCAGTTTCAGCGCCGCGGCGCAGGCCAGGGTGAGGGCGGCAAATCCCGAGGCGGATGCGGCGATCCCCGCACCGGCGGGGAAGTTGTTCTCGGAGACGACGCGGGCGCGCCAGGCGATGCCCGCCCGTTCCCGAAAAAGGCCCAGATGACGGGAGACCCGTTCCCCCGCCGGACCGACCAGTCTCTTGCCATCCACAAGAATTTCGTCCTCGGGGAGGTCGGGCCGGAAAGCGACCGTTGTGACCGTGCGGGTGCGGTCCAGCGTGATGGAGATGGAATCGTTGGCCGGGATACGCTGCTGGGGATCGGCGTTGCCCCAGTACTTGGTCAGGGCGATGTTGGCCCCGGCCTCCGCGGTGGCCTGAAGGATATGGGTCATCATTCCTGCGCCAGTAATTCCACCTCCGCAACCAGCGCGTCAAAGGTATGGCCGGAGGCGTAGATGGTGACGGACTTGATCAGCGCGGGGGGCGGGTTGTTCCGCATCAGGTTTTCCGAGTCGTAGGTCACCCACGTCTGGAGGGGGACCATTTCGCTCCACCCGTAGAGATAATCACTGGAGGACGGGGAGGTAGCGTAGAACCCGTGATACCAGGTATGGTCCCCCCCATACACATCCCGATAGTCTATGCGGACAATGATCGGGCATTCCGAGCCAGCCATCCCGCATCCCTTCAGGTTCTGGTTGCGTACCTGGACATTTAAGTGGAGCACAAGGGAAGTGAAGTCCCGCACGTCGTAATTCAGTTGCTGGCGGATGCCGACCTCCGCATGGCCTATTCCCTCCCGGAAAAACCGCGCCGCCGGACGCCCGGCGTCCGTGGTGGTCTGGACGGTACCGGCCTCGTAGAAGTACACCTCCCACCCCTCTTCTATCGGCTGACGGAAATCGCCGTTGACCAGTAGGTTCCGAGCGGCCGGAAGTGCTTCTAAGGGGAGATTTCCGGATTGGGCGATGGTGCGCTGGGCGCCCGACAGCGTGATGGACTGCCCTGCTTCTCCAACGACCCCCGCACTCCCTTCGCGGACAGTGAACTCGGTGAGGGTGGAATACGCGCGCACCTCATAACTGCCGGTGGTCACCTCGGCTGTCAGGTGGGGGGTGCGGATCATCGCCGTGGTTTCCCGACCGACGGCCGGAGAGAGGGTAATCCGCACCCGTCCGGATTCCACCACCAGGATGAGACGGTGGGAGAGGGGGCTGATCCCGAATATCGGAGAGCGGGCGGAGATCAGGCGGAGTTGGGAATTCCCATATACCTGGACCGTCGCCAGGATATCCGTTTCGGAGTTCGGCACATAGAAGGTGAGCAGAGCCTGAGCGGCTTCGTCGGTGGTGACGACGCTTCCCGCCGGGACGTCCCAGGTGGGGTTGCGCAGGGCGATGAAGTCTCCCCGTCCTCCGCGCTGCATACCGGGGGTTCCCTGAAGGGGCTGCAGCAGGATGTCCTGCCCACGGGTGGCGGTGAGCAGGAACTGGCGAACTCCCAGCGGTATCCCCACAGCCAGGGAGACACAAATGGTGAAGGAGACGATCAGGATGAACCAGGCCAGCCGCTCGCGGTTGGGGGTCATAGATAGACAATCCGAAAGTCGGTGAATTCCCCGGTGGGCTCGGCCCAGCGGACGGTGACGTTGGTCACATGGGCCGACGGCGGCCCCTCGTGGAGGAAAGCCAGGAACTCTCTCAGTGCTTCCCGCGGGCCCTCGGCTATCGTCTCCACCGTCCCGTCCCAGCGGTTAGCGACCCAGCCCGTGAGTCCGAGGCTGCGCGCTTTGCGGACGGTGTAGTAGCGGAAATTCACTCCCTGGACGATTCCCTCCACAACCGCGTGGAGGCGGGCCCGTTGGGTCGGTTGGGGATCGCTCATGTCGCCATCCTCCTCTTTCACCACCAGAAGAGCCTTCGCCGATCGAACCGATGGAGACCCGCCGCGCGGGCCGCTTCCACCGCCGCCGCGTGCTCCCGGGCCGTGATCGGCCGGTCCAGCGGGGGATTCTCATACGCCCGATAACAGGGTCGGTACTGGTCCATCACATTGATGTAAGTATCCCGCGAGACCTCCTCGGCCAGGAAACGGGCGATTTCGGCGGTGCCCGCCAGCCCGCCGGGCAGGACCAGATGCCGGACCAGTAGCCCGCGCAGGGCGATGCCCCGATCATCCAGCACCAGGTCCCCTACCTGCCGGTGCATCTCTTTGACGGCGGCCTGGTTGACGGCGGGGTAGTTGCGCACGCGCGAATAGCGGTACGCAATCTCCTCGTCGGCGTACTTCATGTCCGGCATATAAATATCCACCACTCCGTCCAGCAGGGCCAGGGCCTCCAGTGAATCATAGCCTCCGGTGTTCCAGACCAGGGGGATATTCAGGCCCGCCTCGGCCGCAATGAGGACGGCCTCCAGGATAGGGGCCAGGACGTGGGTGGGAGAGACGAAGTTGATGTTATGGCACCCTTGCGCCTGAAGGGCCAGCATCATCGCGGCGATATCCTCCGGCTCCACCTCACGGCCGTGGCCCAACTGGCTGATATCGTAGTTCTGGCAGTACTGACAGTTCAGGTTACACCACGCAAAGAAGATAGTGCCGGAGCCCCGGAATCCTCGCAACGGGTCCTCTTCCCCGAAGTGGGGGCCGTAACTGGAGACCCGGGCCCGCACCCCGGTGCGGCACGCGCCGACCATCTCGTAACGGTCCACCCGGCACTGACGGCCGCAGAAGACGCATGCGTGGAGTCCATCGTAGGCCATCTGGACTCGTCGGCGCAATTCCCCTGAGGCAAGCAGTGCCCGGTAGGCCGGCTCAAACGAGGATGACAATCCCATCTTACCAGATAACCGGTACTTTTCGGAGACGGTATTGACGGTCAAAGACCTGGACATACCGATTTCGGTGCCCGAAATCGTACAGTTTCCAGGTCACTTCCACATCCTTTTTGCAGTACGCAATGACCCGGTCCAGGAGCCCCTGCCGGAACCAGCGGACGGCGTCCAGGCCATCGCCGCTTTTCCGTTCGCCCAGCGTTGCCGCGACTACGTCATCCAGTTTGGGCCGCCAGCCCAGTGCTCGTTCCAGGTGGACCATCATATCCACCGTTGGCTGCGCGTCCAGCCGCTGGGAAGTGTAGGCGCGGAGGACCTCGTAGTCAAAGGCGTAGAGGTTGTACCCGACCACGCGGTCCGCGGCCAGCAACGCGGCGACCAGATCGTCCACCCGGTCTTCCGTATAGACCTGATAGAGGTCCCGGTCCGGGTCGTAAGTGACCCCCACCGATAGCCGCAAGCGGCGGATGTAAGCGCGCCCGCCGACTTCATCAAAGGTGTGTTGGGTTTCCAGGTCAAATACCAGCATAAGCAAGTGATAATTATACCACAAGCAGAGGAAATTGCGACGTATGGATGACTTTGCTCCCCCGACCAGTTCCCAAAAACGCAGAACCCCGCCGAAGCGGGGTTCTACGTTGTTCGGAGTCCGGGGATTTATTGGCCAAAGCCGTCGACAATGCGGGAAAAGGCGTTACTCACTTGGGTGCCCAGCGCAGTGAGGATGATGACGACTACAATGGCTACTAAAATAAGAATCAACCCGTACTCCACCAGGCCCTGGCCCTCCTCTTGGGGTAGATAGAGCATTCCATTCACCCCCTTTCGTACAATTTTTCGGGCATATTTTTATTATGCACGTAAAATATCCGGAGTCAATAGGAATAAAGTACCGTTATTGGGGTTAGGGAGTCACTCCCATAAGTAGTGATCAGGCGTTTGGGGGTTCCGTATCATCGGAAAACGCCCTCATTTGGGGCATTAGTGGGGCAAGCGGGCAACGCTAATGCCCAAATTGCCGCCTTAAGTAGGGGTTAGTCCACTGGAAATCTGTGGGTATTCACGCCGGGGTGGTGATTCCGGCCAGGGGTGATTTTGTCACCTTTCTTGCTATCGTTGCGTTCCCATCAGGGATGCCCCCTCACCCCCCTTTCCCCCCTCTCCCCCTGGGCCCTGACGGGCAGGGGGAGAGGGGGGAAAGAGAGGGGTTTGCGGGCGGCGGCTTCGCCGCCGCCCGCAAACCCCCTTTCGCCATTTGCAGCGCGCTACAAATGTTCCACCGCTACGCTCATCCCCAGCCCGCCGCTGACGCAGAGGGTCGCCAGCCCCAGCGTTTTGCCGTGCACGCGCAGGGCGTTGAGCAGGGTCACCAGGATGCGGGCGCCGGAGCAGCCGGTGGGATGCCCCAGGGCGACCGCGCCGCCGTGGACGTTGCGCCGGGCCGGGTCCCAGGGAAGTTCCCGTTCCACCGCCAGCACCTGCGCGGCGAAGGCCTCGTTTAACTCTATCAGGTCAAAATCCCCCAGCGAAAGCCCCGTCCGCTCCAGGAGGCGATGCGTCGCCGGGACCGGGCCCAGCCCCATCTCCCGGGGGTGGACCGCACCGGAGGCCAACCCCACAAAGCGGGCGATCGGCGGCAGGCCATGGGTCCGGGCCCAATCCGCTGAGGCAACCACCAGCGCCGCCGCGCCGTCGGCGATACCGGAGGCGTTGCCCGCCGTGATGGTGCCGTCCTTCCGGAACGCCGGGGGCAGTTTCGCCAGTTTCTCCAGCGACGTATCCGCCCGCGGCCGCTCGTCCCGCTCCACCCGCACCGTCCCCCCTTTGGGGCCGGGGGCCTCCACCGGGATCACTTCCTGAGCGAGGGCGCCGCTTTCCCACGCCGCCACGGCCTTGCGGTGGCTCTCCAGGGCGAACTCGTCCTGCTCGGCACGGGAGATGCCATATCGGTCGGCAAGGAGTTCCGCCGTCTCCCCCATCAGCATCTCCGCCAGCGGGCACATATAGCCGTCCCGGTACATCGCGTCCACCACCGTATCCTCGCCCAGCCGGTAGCCCCAGCGGGCCTTCATCAGCAGATACGGAATCTGGGACATTTGCTCCACCCCGCCGACCAGCACGGCCTGGTTCTCGCCGGTGAGGATGGACTGCACCCCCAGCGTCACCGCCTTGAGGCCGCTGGCGCAGGCCTTGTTGACGGTGAAAGCGGGGCGGTCTACCGGGACGCCGGTATGCCAGGCCACCTGCCGGGCGACGTTGGGGCCGTTTCCGGCCTGGCGCGCGCAGCCGAAGATGACCTCGTCCATCGCGTCGGCGGGGACGCCTGCCCGCTCCAGCGCGGCCCGCGCGGCGATCGCGCCCAGGTGGGCCGCCGGGATGTCCTTCAATACGCCGCCAAACGCCCCAATGGGGGTGCGGACAGCAGAGAGAATCACCACATCCTGAATCTTCATCGTTTCCTCCGGGGGTTACCACAAAGGGCACGAAGGGAGACACAAAGAGCACAAATGTAAAATTTTATATATACTTCGTGCCCTTCGTGGTTTTTCTTCGTGCTTTGTGGTTCTAAGACCGATAAATCCCCTGCGGGTCCAGTTCTTCCCGCAGCAGGTGCAGTTCCTCCGGCGTGGGCGGCTCCGTCTCCCGGAGGTCCGGGGAGACGCGGGGGTCCCAGCCCATCTCCGCCCGCACATCCTCCAGCGTGAAGCCCGGATGAATGCTGACCAGCACCATATCGCCGGTGACTGGGTCAAACCGGAAGACGCACTTATCGGTGACGACGACCTGCGGCCCGCGGCCGGGCATCTTCAGATGCTCCCGCTCGCCTGCGCCGCCCAGGTGGCCCGGGCTGGTGAGAAAGTCCAGGTGCTCCACGAACGACCGGCGGGAAAGCCGCATAATGATAAAGACCTGCTGGGCGTGGATGGCAATCTCACAGGCGCCGCCGCTGCCGGGCAGGCGCACTTTGGGATGGACGTAGTCGCCGATGACCGTCGTGTTGAGATTGCCGTAGCGGTCAATCTGCGCGCCGCCCAGGAAGGCCACCTCCACCCGTCCGCCCTGCAGGTAGAGGCCGAAGAGGTCTATAATGGGGCAGACGGAGAGGGCACCGGTGACCAGAGCCGGGTCGCCGATGGAGAGGGGCAGGCGGGCCGGCCGCGCCCCGTAGACGCCGCTCTCGTAGATGAGTTCCAGTTCCGGCGCGACGGTTCGCTGGGCCAGGTTGCAGGCGATGTTGGGAAGTCCCACCCCCACAAACACCGTGCGGACTCCCGCCAGCGCCCGCGCGGCCGCCACAATCATCATTTCGGAAGGGGAATAGTCGCTCACGGGTTGCCTCCGTCTATCCGTAGTTCACCGGATGGGACCACGCCTGGGCGGGTTTCAGGCGCTCCCAGGTCTCGGGGCCCATCTTCTGGACGTATTCGGCCCGGTCCCGAACGCCGTATACCCACTCCTCCAGCCAGGTGCGGGTGGAGGATTCGTCCCGGCTGATCTCGTCCCAGCGCAGGTAGAAGTCGTTGTCCCGGTCGTAGTAGCCCTGGACGTAGGAGGGATGGGCGCCGTAGGGTTCGTGGACCACCGCGTCCACAATCATACCGGGGATCAGGGTACGGTTGGGGTCGGAACGGATGACCTCCTCGTCCACAACCTCCTCCACCACCACGATGACGTGTTGGGCGGCGAAGGCGACCTCTTTCTGGGCGCCCACCAATCCCCACAACTGGGTGTTGCCGTGGACGTCGGCCCGCTGGGCGTGGATGATGGCGACGTCGGGGTTGAGAGGCGGCACCACGGCGATGGGGCCGTCCCCATACGGGCTTTCCACGAACCGGATGCGGGGGTTGACGCGGGGCAGGTCGCTCCCGGTGTAGGAGTACAGGGGGAAGAAGGGGAGACGGTAGGCCCCGGCGAAGTACCGCCCGACCATGCCGAAGTGGGAGTACTCCTCCAGTTCCAGGGGAGCGGGGATGCCCTTCTCCACCGCGCGGCGGATGGCGTGGAGCGGGCCCACACCGGGGTTGCCCAGGTACGAAAAGACCAGTTTGCGGGCGCACCCCGCAGCGACCATCTGGTCGTAGATGAGATCGGGGGTCATCCGGCAGAGGACCAGGTCGCGGCGGCGCTGGCGGATGATTTCGTGAGCGGCGGCGAAACCGATGCAGGCCGTGAAGCCCTCAATGGCGACCGTATCGCCGTCGTGGACGTACGTGGCGATGGCGTCGTGCATCGTGGTGAGTTTCACAATATCCTCCTCCGGTCGGAAAGGGGTGGATTACTTTTCGGGGAGAACGGAGACTTCCATCTCCGGCTCCGTCAACGGCGACCAGCGGTAACTGAGTTTGTAACTGCGGGCGATCATCAGCGTCTGGGTGGAGCGGACACCGGGGATGAGGTGAATCTGGCGGAGCAGGAAGTCGGTCAGGTGGCTCAGGTCGCGGCAGAAGACCTCCATCACCAGGTCAAATGCTCCCAGCGTCATCACCAGGTAACTGACCTCGGGGAGTTCGGCGATGCGGCGGGCCACCTCGTCTATCTGCCCCGGCGCGACGGTAACCCCGATGATGGCGGGGGCCTGAAAGCCCAGCGCGTACGGGTCCACAATCCCCACGGTGCGGACGACTCCGGCCTCCACCAGCGCGCGGTACCGGATACGCACCGTCGTTTCGGAGACCCCCGCCTGACGGGCGATATGGGCGAAGGGCGTCCGGCCGTCCTGCTGCAGGGTCTGAAGGATCAAACGGTCCAGGTCGTCCATCGGCAGTTGCATTCCGCCTCCTCGTAGTCTTGCATGGGTAGGTTTTTTTCATCCCCCAGCGAGCGAGGGGCAAAAAGAAGATTTTTGGATTGGGCGGCGAAGCCGCCCAATCCAAAAATCTATTTCTTCCCCGCTTTGTCGGGAGCGATATCGCGCTCTCGCCTGACCGTAAACGGTCAGGCTAAGCCTCAAAAGGGCGCTTAAGCGCCCGAGGAGGGCTGCCCAAAAAACCTACCCATACGAGCGCCTCGTAGTGGGGCTGATGCGCTTCTCAACGTTCAGAGCGCATTTTAACACAAAGTCCGTTTCTCTACAAGGTTTTTGCTTCGGTTTTCGGAATCAATCGCCCCTCCGTTTCTCTTCTCCGACGCGCAGCAGGAAGACCCCGCTCAGGATCAGCGCGCCGCCCAGCAACTGGACGGCGGTCATCCGCTCCCTCAGGAAGAGGTAGGCCATGATGCCCGTCATCACCGGCTCCAGGGTGACGATGAGGTTGGCTGTCCCTGCGGGCAGGTAGCCCAGGCTGACGGTGTACAGCCCGTAGCCGCCGATCGTCGGCACCAGCGCCAGGAGCAGGAGGACAGCCCAGCCATCCAGCGCGCGCCCCAGCCAGAAGAGCGTCGCCGGGCGCTGGAGCAGGCCCAGGAAGAACGTCGCGCCGATGAAAGCGTAGAGGGTGGCTGTCCAGGGCGAAATCTCCTGCCGCTGGGTCGCCTTCCCGAAGAGACTGTATACGGAAAATGCGGCGCCGCCCGCCAGCCCGACGGCGATCCCCAGCGGGTTCACCCGCCAGAGGGCGGCGTCGTAGGCCCCGGAGGTGAGCACACATCCGGTCAAACTGAGGGCGAGGGCGATGATGCGGAAACGGTTGATCCGTTCGCCGAACAGCCACCATTCCAGGAGAGAGGTGATGGCGGGGGAACTGTAGACCAGGACCGTGGCGACCGCCGCGCCGTTGAGGGCCACCGACGTGGTCCAGAGGGCGTTGAAGACCGCCAGGGTCAGGCCGTATGCGGCGAAGAAGGCCCAGCGGCGGCGGGCATCGGGGATGCGGAGCAGGCCGGGCCGGATGAGGGCCAGCCCCGCCCCCAGCCCCAGGACGACGAAGAGGTCCCGCCAGAAGGCCAGCACCAGGGGCGGCAGTCCGTACCGGGCGTTCAGGTGGGCGATGAAGATCGCCGTCGTGGACCAGATGGCGGTTCCCACTCCGCAGATGAGGTAGCCGCGGAGGGGGGCCGGGCGTGCAAGCGCCTGGGATTCCATACAGAGCACCTTGTTGAAGCGTCGCGGGATGGGGGGCCGCCGTAACTACGACGGGCAGGCCACGAAGTTGCGCAATACCCCGATCCCCTCCACTTCCACCTCCACCACATCCCCCTCGTGCAGGGGGCCGACTCCGGCGGGGGTGCCTGTCAGAATGAGGTCGCCCGGTTCCAGAGTCATCACGGAGGATGCGTAGGCGATCAGGGCTGCCGGAGAAAAGACCATCTGGGAGGTCCGTCCGTGCTGGCGGACTTCGCCGTTCACCCGGCAGATCACGGCGCGATCGGCCATTTCCTCTTCCGAGACTCCCACCACAACCCAGGGTCCCACCGGGCAGAAGGTGTCAAAGCCCTTGGCGCGCGTCCACTGACCGTCCCGGCGTTGCAGGTCGCGGGCGGTGACATCGTTGGCGCAGGTGACGCCCAGGACGTATGCCCAGGCTTCCTCCGCCTGCACCCAGCGGCAGCGGCGGCCGATGACGACCGCCAGTTCCGCCTCGTATTCCACCCGCTCGGATTGGGGAGGCAGGACGATGGAGGCGTTGGGGCCGATGAGGGCGCTGGGGGGTTTGAAGAACAGAAAAGGTTCCGCAGGGACCTCTGCGCCGTGCTCGGCCGCGTGGGCAGGATAGTTACGCCCCACGCAGAGAATTTTTGTGGGCGCTGCGGGAGGCAGGAGAGTCAGTTCGGCCAGTTTCCCCGCGACGGCTCCGGCCGTCCACTGGCCGAAGGGGTCCCCCAGAATTTCCCGAACAACGTCTCCTTCTACGATCCCCCAGCGGGGGCCACCGGAAGTGGCATAGCGAATCAAGCGAATCAGACGGAAGGGCATCGGTTCGTCTCCTTTGGATATGGATTTCTGATAACCATCCCGTTGGATACCGGGCACTCATCCTCCTTTGCTCCTCCACCGGCGGAGGGCAGGCTTGGGCGGCAATTCGCCCCGCATGGGAAAGGGGTGGGGTGTGGGGTTTGTGGGGGCGGCTTCGCCGCCCCCACAAACCCCACTTTCCCCCTTTTCACGGGCGCGCCATTCCCTCAAAAAAACGATTCGCTGCACAAGCCCAGGGCAGGGAGAGAAACCGGGGATGGCAGTTTGGGCGCTATAATTATACACCGACCCATGACAGTGCCAATCTCTGACGCGTTGTGAAAAAGGAGTACGCGCTCATCCTCTCGCGGAACGCCCTGACCATCAGGCGTACCTTCTTGTCGGATATTGTGTTATAATAATTGGGATGAACACCGGCACGATCATCGTCATTGCCCTCTCCGTTTTCCTGCTTCTGTGGTACATCGGCGGCCATCTCTACAACCGCCGACGCGGCCAGTACCTGGTCCATTGGCTGGCGGAAGGGCTGGACGCGCTGGGGGAAGAGCGTCAGTGGGGATGGATCGGCTCCCCGGCATCCGGCGCCCGTATCCTCATCCACCAGGCCCATCCCCCCTTCCAGCGAATGGAGATCACCATTCTTCTGGAAAACCGCGAAATACCCATCCTCTGGCTGGCAGATCGCTTGCAAAAAAAGCGGGATTGGGTTATAATCAAAGCGACCTGCCGATCTCCGGGGGATGGGGAAGTTCAAGTGGGACCTCTCAGCGAAGTATTCGGCCCGCAGTTCTCGTCCTGGAATCGGGAACAAGGCCCCAATGGCCTGTTAATCCTCCATCGGGGTTCCGGCGCGCCCCGTCAACTGGCGAAACTGACCCCCTGGTTGAACCGCTACAGCCCCTACCTCCGTCGCTTCATCCTGCAACGCCGGGACCCCCACCTGACGGTCTGGATAGATGCTGCCGGGCTGGAGCAATCCCCATCGGCAGCAGCGTTTTTCAGCGACCTGAAAAACTTGTTGTAGACCCGCTGACTCTGTTGCCGGTCGCGGTCGCAGGAAAGAAGACGATGCTTCCCCATGTTGAATCTCGTAAAGTCGTATCACGGCCTTCTGGCAAAGTCTCAAAAAGTCGTACCACCTCTATGGGTTGAAGCTGGCTTGTGATTCCAGAAGGGTGCGATCCTCTGGAGGGTTGACATTTCCCCTCCCCCCCTACCCCC
>Ga0209721_1001426_pt1 | contig 17759 bp, 17 predicted proteins | sample TshhotsprinmetaG_FD_184139 | JGI IMG/M metagenome (GOLD analysis project Ga0209721, IMG submission 184139) | Hot spring microbial communities from South Africa to study Microbial Dark Matter (Phase II) - Tshipise hot spring metaG (SPAdes)... | ecosystem: Environmental > Aquatic > Thermal springs... | reverse complement strand
CGCTGGCGCAGATGCCCATCGCAATCACCCATTTCGGCTCCAGCATTTGATCGTAGAGCTGTTTGACTACCGGCGCCATCTTGTTGCTCACACGGCCGGAGACGATCAGCAGATCGGCCTGCCGCGGCGAGGGGCGGAACACCTCGGAGCCGAAACGGCTGATGTCGAAACGGGCAACGCCGGAGCCGATCTGCTCAATGGCGCAGCACGCCAGGCCGAAGGTGAGTGGAAACAGGGAGAACTTACGTCCCCAATTGACCGCTTGCTCCAGCGTCGTTGTGATAAACCCCTGATCGGGAAGTCGTTCTTCGAGACCCATTTGTCACTCCGTTGGAACGTTGCAACGTTTGAACGTTCTAACGCTCAACACCTACTGCCATTTGAACGCATCGTTCTTCCACGCGTAGATGAAACCCACCAGCAAAATCACGACAAAGATCGCCATTTCGATCAAGCCGAAGAGACCCAGCTGTCGCGCGGCAACCGCCCAGGGATACATCAAGATCACTTCGACATCGAACAGGATGAACAGGACGGCGATGACATAGAACTGGACGGGAAAACGCCGTCGCGCGTCGCCCAGTGGCACAATGCCCGATTCGTAGGGGGTATCCTTGGCAGGATTGGGGCGCCGTGGGCCCAGCAAAGCCGAGACGCCCAAAGCAATGGCTGCGAAACCGCCCGCGACGACCATCATGACGAGAATGGGGAGGTACGCTTCGGTCATAAACAGACTCCGCCGACCGGCAATCTGTCACTTCGCTGCTGAACGGAGGCACCACAAAGCCCCTTTGCGGATGTCCGGCCGGGCATGAGGCCCTGTGTCGTCCCTCCAGCGCAGAGTTGCCAGCTTGCCATGGGGATTTGGAAATATGAAGTCAGATATGAAAGCCTGTTTCTGGCCCGGTGAGACACGTGCAATGAACCTGTGGCCAGCAGCACCTGAACGCGCTCACCGACGGCTTGCAAAGTCTATCACGAACCGCCGCGCTTTGTCAAACCGACCTGGTCTGATCTGCTGCAAAAGTCACTGTGGGGCATCGCATCGAATGGCGTCACGGTGGAAAGCCGTGGTTCCATCGGGCCACCCTTTCCGCGGATGCAGGGCCGCCGGGATTGTACTTCGATGTTTTTTGTGCGCAAACTGCTTCGGGGTATACTCCGCACGATAGCCTTGATCGGATACACAATTCGCCATGGGGGCTCAGCACGTGTCTCTACTCTATGGTCTGGCCACGGCCAGCATCGTTTTGACGTTGATCGGTGTGGCTGTCGGCCGTTATCCGCGTTTGCGCATGAACCGCGCCACCATTGCGCTGGTCGGCGCGACGTCGCTGATCGTGATGGGCGCGATTTCGCTGGACGAGGCGTATGCCAGCCTGGACATGAATACGCTGGTGTTGCTGTTCGCGATGATGGTCATCAACGTCAATCTGCGTCTGGCCGGCTTTTTTCGCCTGGTGGGGAGCGAGGTGATCCGCCTGGCCCGCACGCCGCGCCAGCTGCTGGCGCTGATCGTGGTGGCCTCGGGCGTGCTCTCGGCGCTCTTTCTGAACGACACCATTGTGCTGATGCTCACTCCGCTGGTGCTGGAGCTTGCCCTCGCGCTGAACCGTAATCCGATCCCATACCTGATCGGCCTGGTGACCGCGGCCAACATCGGTTCTGCGGCCACTATCGTCGGCAATCCCCAGAACATGATCATCGGCGTCGCCTCGGAGATTCCCTTTGCCGCTTTTGCGGCCCGTCTGGCGCCAGTCTCGCTGGTGGGCCTGGCGCTGGCCTGGGGTGTGCTCGTGCTCGTCTATCGGCGCGAGATCACCGGTGCAGCCTTCCCTGCCGACATCGGCCTGCCCTGGGAGCCGATCTATCGCCCGCTGCTGCACAAAAGCCTGATCGCCGTCGGTCTGATGTTGATCGCGTTTCTGGCGGGCGTGCCTGTCGCGCTGGCCGCGCTGGCCGCGGCATCGCTGCTGCTGATCACCCGGCGCATCAAACCGCAGCGCGTCTTCAACGAGGTGGACTTCTCATTGCTGGTGTTTTTTGCCGGTCTCTTCATCGTGACCGGCGCCATCGAGCGCATCGGCCTCAGCGAGCAGTTGTTCGCCATCGGCCGCCCGCTGGCCGGTCAAGGGGTGCTGGCGCTTTCCGCGGTGGCGGCCGTGCTCAGCAATCTGGTCTCCAACGTGCCGGCGGTGCTGCTGTTCCGCTCGTTCATCCCGCAGCTCGCCGATCCGCAAGAGGCCTGGCTGACGCTGGCGATGGCTACGACCTTTGCCGGTAATCTCACCCTGCTCGGTTCGGTGGCGAATCTGATCGTGGCCGAGATCGCCAAGGGTCGCGGCGTCCACCTGGGATTCGGCGAGTATCTCAAGTCGGGGGTCCTGATCACGCTGTTCAGCCTGGCCTGGGGCGTGGCCTGGTTGCACTTCACATGACAGATGCCGGTCCGGAAGATCGTCGCCAGGCGTGCCAGACTTTCTGCGAAACGCCGGCCGCGTGGGCGTTTTCAGCCGTTGCGGCGCCGGCCGCGGCATGAACGCATGTCGGTCCGCCGCGATTGGCCGTGGATGGCTTTTCTGGGTATACTTCGAGCGTCAGTTCCTTGAGCAGGAGAAGAGGCGATGACGACCGAAATGCATGACATGGGAAAAGTCTGGCGCATCTATCTGCGCATCAGCCGGTTCCCGATCCTGGCGTCCACAATCCGTGAGCGCATGCGCCAGGAGATCTTTCGGCGCGGCATCGTGGACCCCAAACGCTTCGAGGAAGAGGTCAAAGAAGAAGCGATTGAATCGCAGCGCCGCGAAGGGATCATGAACCCCTACACAGAGGAGCCGGCCGATATCTGGGAGCAGCGTCTCGCGATCATCCGCGATCAGCGCACCGATTACTACTTTGCTTACAACTTGCCGCTCAGCCGCTTCGACGAGATCGCCCGTGAAGTATTGAAACAACGCCGTTCGCGTGAGGAAATCCTTGCCCTTAATCCGGAACTGGCGCCATGGGAGTGGCTCTTCCAACAGGCCGAAGAATACGAGTCCCTCCCGGCCGAACAGCGCAGTTCGGTGCAGCACCATCTCCAGGAGATCAAGGTCGTCCTGATCCGGGCGATGATCAGCGAACAACTTCAGTTCGTGCGCGTGGCGAAGGAATATCTGGAAATCGAGGACCTGCGCTGGATTCGCGTCCATCGTATCGGCACGGGCAAGATCGGCGGCAAGGCTGCCGGCCTGATGCTGGCCTGGAAGATCCTCCAGAAAACGCTCGCCAGCCAGAGCGTCGAGCGCGAATCGTTGCGGCTGGTGCTGCCCGAAACGTTCTTCCTGGGCGCGGACGTCTTTTACGAACACCAGGCGCTCAACAACTTCGCGGAATATATGAACCAGAAGTACAAACCGCTCGACCAGATTCGCGAGGAGTATCCGATCCTCCTCGAAGCTTATCTGCGCGGGCGTTTTCCGGAATATGTGGTCGAGCGCCTTCAAGAAGTGCTCGAGATCATCGGCAATCGGCCGTTGATCGTGCGCTCCTCGAGCCTGCTCGAAGATAACTTCGACGTCTCGTTTGCCGGCATCTACGAAAGCGTCTTCTGCCCCAACCAGGGCACGCCTGAGGAGAACCTGACCGCCCTGATCCGCGCCATTTCACGCGTCTACGCCAGCTTTGCCAACCCGAACGCGCTCTTCTACCGCAAGCAAAAGGGCCTTCTGGACTACGACGAACGCATGGCCGTGATGATTCAGCCGGTGCAGGGCGAACGTTACCGCGATTTCTTCTTTCCCATGGTGGCAGGCATGGCCTACAGCCGTAACCCCTTCATTTGGAGCCCCAAGCTGCGCCGCGAGGACGGTTTCGTGCGCATGGTCGTGGGCATGGGCACGCGCGCCGTCGAGCGCGTCGGCGAAGACTATCCGCGTATGGTCGCGTTGAGCCATCCCCAGCTGCGGCCCGAAAGCGGCGCCGAACAGATCCGCCACTATTCGCAGTACTACATGGACGTGATCAACTTGAGGACGAATCGTTTCGAGACGCAGCGCCTCGGGGCTGTGCTGGACGCAGATTATCCGCACCTGCGCCTGCTGGCCTCAGTGGATCAGGGCGATTACATCGCCCAGATGATCTACAACGACCAGAACCTCGATTCGAACAAACTGGTGATGACCTTCGACGGCCTGCTCAGCCAGACCAGCTTCGTGGACCATCTCAAGTGGACGCTGAAGGCGCTGGAATTCGGCTACGGCCGGCCCGTGGACATTGAATTCACGCTCGGCCTGAGCCACGACTATCCGCGGCCAAAGATCGAACTGCACCTGCTGCAATGTCGGCCGCAAAGCACCCACTATCTGGCCGACGAGATTTGCTTCCCCGAATCTCTGCCGGAGAGCGACATCATCTTCGGCACGGTCAAACTGGTGCCCACCGGCTGCGTGCACGACATCAACTATGTCGTGTACGTGGATCCGGAGAAATACGCGCGCATCGGCGACCCGACATTGCGGCTGGAGATCGGTCGTCTGGTCGGTCGCATCAACCAGCGGCTGGAGGGCCTCACCTTTATCCTGATGGCGCCGGGCCGCTGGGGCAGCAACAACCCCGATCTGGGCGTCAAGGTGGGCTACGCGGACATTTACAACGCGCGCGCGCTGGTCGAAATCGGCTGGGGCCAGGGCGCCAACCGGCCCACCCTCTCGTACGGCACGCATTTCTTCCAGGACCTGGTCGAGGCGCACATCTATCCGCTGGCAATCTACCCGGGTGAGCCGGGCAATCCGTTCCGCAAGGAATTCTTCGACCGCGCTCTGAACGCTCTGCCGGCCCTGTTGCCGGACGACGCCCGTTACGCCGAGTACATTAAGGTGATTGATGTCTCCGCGACGACCGGCGGCAAGAAGCTGGAACTGGTGATGAGCGGCGAAGAAGGCCGGGCGCTCGCTTATCTCAAATGAAAACGGTCATCAACGCTCTGGAGGTATCTGTGCAAGTTCTCTCCCCGTTCATTTACGACGATGTGGACCTTCTATGCGCGAATGTGATTCGCGGCCTGGCGATGGACGCCGTGCAAAAGGCCGATTCGGGCCATCCCGGCATGCCCATGGGCATGGCCACCGTCGCGCATGTGTTGTGGACACGCTTTCTGCGCCACGATCCGACCGACCCGCGCTGGTTCAACCGTGACCGCTTCATCCTTTCGGGCGGCCACGGCTCGATGCTGCTCTACGGCCTGCTCCATCTGGCCGGTTACGCTCTGCCGATGGAGGAGATCAAGCAGTTCCGCCAGCTCGGCAGCATCACCCCTGGCCATCCGGAATACGGCCTCACGCCGGGAGTCGAAACGACGACCGGGCCGCTCGGCCAGGGCTTCGCCAACGGCGTCGGGATGGCGCTCGCCGAGGCCTTCCTGGCCGCCACCTTCAACCGATCCGACTACCCGGTCGTAGATCATTACACCTACATCTTCGCCGGCGACGGCGACCTGGAAGAAGGAATCAGCCACGAGGCCGCCTCGCTCGCCGGCCACCTGAGGCTGGGCAAGCTGATCTGCTTCTACGACGACAACCGCATCACCATTGACGGGCCGACCTCGCTTTCGTACAGCGACGACGTGCCCATGCGCTTCCGCGCCTACGGCTGGCACGTGCAGCAGGTGAGCGCCTATGACATGCCCGCCATCGCCGCAGCGATCACGGAGGCGCAGCGCGAGCACACGCGGCCATCGCTGATCATCTGCCGCTCGCACATCGCCTACGGCAGCCCGAACAAACAGGATACGGCCGAGGCGCATGGCGCCCCGCTCGGCGAGGAAGAAGTGCGGCTCACGAAGGAGGCGTTGGGCCTGCCGCCTGATGAGCATTTTTGGGTCCCTGACGTGGTGTATGCGCGCTATCGTCAGGCCACGCAAGCAGGCGTCCAGGCCCATCAGTCCTGGAACGAACTGCTGGCGCGTTATGCGGCCGCTCATCCCGAACCGGCGGCGACCTTCGGCGAGGCTCTGGCCGGCCAGTTGCCCGCCGGCTGGGACGCGGCCTTGCCCGCCTGGGACGCGGGCGCCAAAGTCTCCACGCGTGTCGCCTCGGGCCGAGTGCTCGACGCCATCGCGCCGCGATTGCCCACGCTGATCGGCGGCTCGGCCGATCTGACCCCCTCGAATAATACGCGGCCGAAGGACGCGGTGGACATCCGACCGGGCAATTTCGCAGGCCGCTACATCCGCTTTGGCGTGCGCGAACACGGCATGGGGGCCATGTTGAACGGCATGGCAGTGCATGGCGGCGTGATCCCCTATGGCGGCACCTTCCTCGTCTTTTCGGATTACATGCGCGGCGCGGTGCGCGTGGCTGCCATCATGAAAGCGCCCGTGATCTTCGTGTGGACGCACGACAGCGTCGGCGTCGGCGAAGACGGCCCGACTCACCAACCGGTGGAACACATGGCCGCGCTGCGCGCCATCCCCAACCTGGTCGTCATCCGGCCCGCGGATGCCAACGAGACCGTCGCCGCGTGGCGCTACGCGCTCACCCACCGTGACCGGCCGGTGGCATTGCTGCTCTCGCGCCAGAACCTGCCCGTGCTGCCAGGCACCCGCGAGCTGAGCCAGGAGTCGTTGCCGCGCGGGGCCTATATTCTGGCCGACGCACCTCAGGGCCGGCCCGATGTCATCCTGATCGGCACCGGCTCCGAAGTTGCTGTCGCGCTGGCCGCGCGCGATCTGCTGGCCGGCCAGGGCGTTGCCGCGCGCGTGGTCAACATGCCGAGCTGGGAACTTTTCGAGGAGCAGCCGGCGTCCTATCGCGAAAGCGTCCTCCCGTCCGCGATCACGGCCCGGGTGGCTGTCGAAGCCGGGGTGACGCTGGGCTGGGAACGCTACGTCGGCTCGGCCGGCGCGATCGTCGGCATTAATCGCTTCGGCGAATCGGGCAAGGGGCCGGCCGTCATGGCGCACCTCGGGATCACGCCTGAAAATGTGGCACAGCGGGCGCTGGCAATCCTGACACACCGCCGTGACGCGTGATGCTTGACGCCCAACGCCTGCCGTTTCACGCACCCCACAGCGAGGAGGCTGCCCGTGCAACAGATGTGGACCCCCTGGCGGATGGCATATATCCGACGCGAAAAACGTCCCGGCTGCATCTTTTGCGAGATGCTCGACGCGGCAGGCGATGATGCCAATTTCATTCTCCATCGGGGCGAACAGGCTTTTCTGGTGCTCAACCGCTATCCCTACAACAACGGTCACCTGATGTCTGTGCCCTATCGCCATGTGGACTCGCTTGAGCTGCTCACGCCGGACGAGATGGCCGATATGATGGGCCTGGTGACGCTGGGCATGCAGGCGCTGCGGCGCAGCGCGCGACCGCACGGCTTCAACATCGGGATCAACATCGGCAAGCCGGCCGGCGCGGGCGTGCTCGACCACATCCACACGCACGTCGTGCCGCGCTGGGAGGGAGATGCCAATTTCATGCCCGTGCTCGCCGAAGTCCGGTTGATCCCACAGCATCTGGAGGAAACCTACGCAGAGCTGCGGGCGGCCATTGCGGCGATCCTGCGCGGTGAATGAGGCCGCTCGCGATGAAGCTGTCCAGTCTGGTGATCGCCGGCGAGAAGCTGGCCTACAGCCATCATCCGGCTGCGGCCCCCACGCGCACGCCGCCACTGGTGCTCGTTCATGGCGCGGGCGGCAACGCATTGCACTGGCCGGTCGCCCTGCGCCGCCTGCCCGACTGCGCCGTTTACGCGCTCGACCTGCCCGGCCATGGCCGCTCGACCGGCCAGGGCCGGCGTGCGATCGCTGACTACGCCGCGGTCGTGACCGCGTTCGCCGACGCACTCGACCTGCCGGCCTTCGTTTTGGCCGGCCATTCGATGGGCGGCGCAATCGCGCTCGAATGCGCGCTGCGCAATGCCACACGACTGGCCGGCCTGATCCTGGTGGCGACCGGCGCCCGGTTGCGGGTCGCGCCGCGGATTTTGGACGCCGTGGCGAACGATTTCCCGGCCGCCATCTCGCTGCTCGCCGAACTGGCGCATGGCGCACAGGTGGATCCGCAGATCGACCGCATCTTTCGGCGTCGGCTGGGCGAGGTGGCGCCGGCCATCCTGCACGGGGATTTCCTGGCGTGCGATGCGTTCGACCGTCGGGCCGATCTCGCGGCCGTTGCCGTGCCGACCCTCGTCATCTGCGGCAGCGCAGACCGTATGACGCCGGTGCAATATAGCCGGTTCCTGGCCGAGAAAATCGCCGCCGCGCAGCTGGTGATCGTGCCGGATGTCGGACACATGGTCATGCTCGAAAAGCAGGCGCTGCCGGTCGTCGTGCAAGCGATCCGGGCCTTCCTGGCGCGCTGCTGAGACAAGGATTGCTGCCCGGTGTCGTTGTCAGAATTTTTTGTGCAACCTATCGCCCTCTTTTCGTGGTTTCTTTCGGCGGTCGCAGCCCTCTGCATCTATCTGATCCTGCTCAATCGCTATCTGCTGCTGTTGAGCGACGGCCGTCTCAAGACCGTAGTGCTGCGCGGCACCCTGGTGGTCATCGGCGCCGTGGTCCTGCTGTTCGGCTGGTGGGCCAGCCACAACCCCTGGCCGCTGCTCCTGGCGCCCACTGCGGTGCTGATCGCCGTCGGGATCGGCGAGATGCAACGGATTATCCTGCGCCGACGCTATCGCGGCGCGTCGCCCATCGGCGCGGAGAACGCCGGCGTCGTCTTGGCCGCGCCGATCACAACCCTAGATCTCGCAGTGTATCACTACGAGCTGCCCGTGCCGCGCTGGCGCGGCCGGCGCCTGCGCATCGCCCATGTCAGCGACCTGCATCTGAACGGCGACCTGCCCGAAGCATACTATAGCATGGTGATGGCGCGCGTCGCGCGCGCCGAACCGGACTTGCTGTTCTTTACCGGTGACCTGGTGACGAAGGTCGAACATGCGGTCGAACTGCCGGCAGTGCTGACGCTGGCGCGCGGACGGCTGGCGACGCTGGCGGTGTTGGGTAACCATGACTACTGGGTCGGGCCGCAACAGGTGGCCGCGCAGGTCGAGGCGGCCGGCGTGACGCGGCTGGGGGATCGCTGCCTCCGTGTCAACGTGGAGGGGCATGAGGTGGTGATCTGCGGCTATGAAGCGCCCTGGTCGAGGACAGACTGGCGGCCGCCGGCCCTCGCTGCGCATGAGCTGGGGCTGGTCCTGACGCACACTCCCGACAACATCTATCGTCTGACCGGCCTGGGATTCGTCGCGGTCTTCGCCGGCCATTATCACGCCGGCCAGGTGCGGCTGCCCTGGTTCGGTCCGATCGTCGTGCCGTCTCGTTACGGGCGACGTTTCGACCACGGCCATTTCGTGGTGGACGGCGTCCATCTGTTCATCACGGCCGGGGTCGGCTCGGCCGTGCCGCCGCGGCGCATTTATTGCCAGCCGGACATTTTCATCGTGGACATCGTGGCCGCCAAGGGATGACCGGCGCGCCGGAGCCAATGGATCCGCCGCGCCTCAAAAGTCGGGCGCGACCGGTTTCGTCGGCCGTCACGCCCGGCGTCGGCGGATCAGCTCGCGCAGCTCCATGCGCACACGCCGTCCGCGATCGGGCAACGATTCCGCGGCTGTCAATGCCAGGTTCAGCCATTTCTCGGCCTCGCCGTAGGCTTCTTTTTGAATGAGGATGGCCGCCAGGTTCGCTGCGGCCAGCGCATTGTGAGGATTTTGTGCCAGCTCGGCCCGCAACCGTTGCTCGCGCGCCTCGCGCAGGCTGTTGGAGGTCAACACCGTCCCCAGGTCGAAGATCACGTCGAAGATCACATCCCGCACGGCTGTGGGTTTGTAGAACTCGGCGCGGTGCCGCACCACGCAGCGAGACCGCGGCACGATCATGTCCAGCTCACGCGCCACCCGCATGTGGAGCTCGGCGCGAGCCATTGCCGTGGCCGGGTGTAGCTCGACGCTTTCCCCGCCATCCACCACGACGTTCAGGAGCTGTTCCTGGTCTTCCCAGCGCAGCGCTTGCAGGAGCAGGGGGTCTTCTCCCAGGTTCTCCACCTGGAGCCGGCTGTCCCAGGCCCGAACGCGCACGCGATCGGTCTGCGTCTCCTCGCCGAGCTGCATGGGCAAGACGCGCGCTTCGGGGTACTGCACATCCAGGAATTCCAGGAACTGGGCGGAGTACTCCTTGAAGACACCGACGTGCTCGTGGATCTCGTCTCCTTCGGTGATTTCGAACACCACGCGCTGGCCGATGTAGTTTTCCAGCAGCGGATCGGCCTGGCGGCTGATCTCGCCGATGTATTTACCGCCCAGTTTGCTCAATGTGGCGTCAGTGCGCTCGACCAGATAGCGGCTGCTGGCTCTCTGGAACTGCCCGAGCAACAGAGTAATCACCTCTTGCAGCGAATCAGTGGCCGTGCTGAGGAAGTTGCGCGCACTGCGCGCCAGACGCCGGAGGAGATTGGGATGAAATGAGTGCCGGATGTCGGCCGTCCGGCGCTCCTGTTCGCGCGGGGCCAGCCTGTCGGCATAGCGATAGATCGCCTGAATGTCCTGATATTCTGAGGCGTAGAGGATATAGCTGGACTCGATGTGCCGTTCATCCTGCATGGCGTCGCTGTAGAGCAGCTCCAGCCCCGTGGCTTCGAGGCGCAAGACGCCCCATACCAGCTTGCCGTTGGCCCGTTCGACAGTGACGTGGAAGCCGACGAAATCCTTGAGACAACGATCGCGCATGCGCGAACGCATGTAGGCGCCGAGGAGCGTCACCAGAAAGATCAGGCCGATGGTGGTGAGGACGGAGTAGTTTATCGCCACAGGCCGTCGTCCTCCTCGATCTGAATTGGCGCAGACAACTGACGCATCATTCGGGCCACTCCACGCCAGCTTCGACGATGGTTCCTGGTCGGTCGAGCTCTTCCAGCAGGGCCAGCGCCGCGCGGATGATCGCCATCTGGATGTCGGGTCGGCCGGCCGGGCCCAGGGGCGCGCCGTAGGGGAACCGGACGTAGAGGGCGCGTGGCGGCTTCACCGTTGCTGCGATCTCACGGCTCATCACCACGCAAACGGTCGGCAGGCCGTGCGCTTCGATCACCCTGGCGATCAGTCCTACGGACTGCTGACAGAGCGGTCAGCATGGGGTCAAGAAGACCGCGTCCACCGCCTCTGCTTTCAGGCGACGGGCCACAATGGGCGCAGTCTCGTGGATGAGCTGGCGGGGTTGCGGCAGATAGCCCATGAAGCTATACGTCCACGGATGCAGGCGGCCCACCACCCCTTCGGCCACCAGGCGGGCGAAATGGGCGATGGGCAACGCCACCGCGAGGTCGGCTGCCAGATGTTGATGATTGTAGTGCGTGTGCGCGATCCACAGACGGCCCGGTGAGGTGTCAATGTGGATCTCGCGAAACGAGGCATCGCCCAGATCGTGCCAGGCGGCAAACGGCAGCTGAGTGTCGGCGCGATAGAGACCGCACGTCGTCACCAGCGCGACCGTGCTCTGCGCCAGCGGCCGGGCCAGCGGCGCCCAGGGCGTATCCTCGTTGATGATCCAGGCGAAATGCGGATCCCAACGTCGTTGTACGCTCGCCTGCACGGCTTCCATCTGCGCGCTCAACATGTCATCTCACCTGCCGCGCCACAGCTGCCTCATGCAGCCGGTTTCTGGAACTGCCTGGCATGCGCGAATTGCGCCTCCAGCTCGGCGCGACGCTCGGCTGCCGCGCGGCGGCCCTCCTCGGCGACCTGCTCCAACCGCTGACGGAGCACCATCTGCAGCTCAGATCCGGGCTGTGGCGCGAGCAACGCAGCAGCCACTGCACCGACGAGCGCGCCCAACACGAAACCGCCCAAGAAGCTCAATGCGTCGTCCATGATGTTCCTCCTCTTTGCTGCGAATTATTCTATCGCACAAATATAACACGATTTGGCCGCAAAGCCAAAACTTCCGTCCCAATTTGCGCTACTGCCCCGTGGCGAGCGGCAGTCCGGTGTCTCGCCAGGCCGCAATGCCGCCCTGAAGGGTCGCCACATCTCGAAAGCCCATCCCGATCAGCGTCTGCGCCGCACGGGCGCTGGTCGCTTCGTCGGGTCAGGCACATAGGAGCACGATGCTCGTGTTGCGATCCAGGCGCTGCGCCAACATCGGTATGTCGGCGAACTGCACCTGGCGTGAGCCCGGCACATGTCCGCCGAGGAACGCCTCCAGCGAACGGATCTCCCACACCAGCGGCGGATTGGGGCCCTGCAGCCTGGCATGTAGCTCTGTCGCGCTGATTCGGCGCACCTCGGCGATCGTCGGGGTCGGCCCGGCCGGCGCCTGGCCCTCATTGCCCGCGGGCCGATTCAATTGCGTCACGCCGATCATGATCACGACCAGACTGACAACGATCAAGATCCCAGCTGCCCAAACATTGCGTTGCATTATCACCCCTGGTCATTTCTTGATTAACCCGTTTACACTAAAGTATACCACATCCGGTTGACATGTGCAGAGAGGGCGATTACACTTATCGGCGCCGAACCGACATCACACTCACTAGGAGCAGACGCGCTATGGATCCGCTGACCTTTTGGGCCCTCGAGCTCATTCGCGCCTTTCAGAGCCTTGGCGGCTGGCTCACGCCTCCGATGCGTTTCTTCACCTTCCTCGGCACCGAGGAATTCTTTCTGCTGGTGTTGCCGCTGATCTTCTGGTGCATCAGTCGCAGCCGCGGCGTGGAGCTGGCCGTGCTCCTGCTCGTCTCTGCCGGCTTGAACGAATGGGCTAAAGGTCTCTTCAAGCTGCCGCGGCCTTTTTGGCTGGAGCCGGGCATCGCACTCAGCAGCGAGACGAGTTTCGGCCTGCCCAGCGGCCACGCGCAACATGCGCTGGCGCTGTGGGGCTATCTGGCCATCATCCTGCGCGGCCTGTGGCGTTGGCTGTTGGTCGTCCTCCTTGTGTTGATTGCGCTCTCCCGCCTCTATCTCGGCGTGCATTTTCCGTGGGACACGCTGGCCGGCTGGCTGCTGGCCGTGCTGGTGCTCGTCGGCTTCTTCGGGCTACGACCTCGGCTGATGCCCGTTCTGCGGCGCTGGCCTCTGCGTCTGCACGCGCTGGCCGCCTGCCTGATGGCCGCGTTTGCGCTGGCCCTCTACTTGCTGGCTGCTGCGCTTCCCACGGGCGAACCGACGCGCTACGGCGCGCTGTTCACCACTGCGCTCGCTGGCGTCTATCAGGCTGGCGGCACGATCGCGGGCATGATCATCGGCATCTGGATCGGTTTTGTCGTGGCCGAACGCCATGTCCGCTTCGATGTGCGTGGCCCGCTCTGGCAGCTGGCGCTGCGTGTGGTCATCGGCGTGGCCGCGCTGCTGGCGTTGCGCTTCGGCCTCAAAGCGATCTTCCCCGAAGAGCCGCTGGCACTCGGCCTGGCCTTGCGTGTGCTGCGCTATGCGATCATGATGCTGTGGGTGGCCGTGGGCTGGCCCTGGCTTTTCCTGCGCGTTGGGCTGGCGCGACGCAGCGAGTGATCGGGCTCCTTTCCATTTCGCCGGCCTGCGCGCGACGGCCAGATGTCGGGGCGCTCACGGCGCGTTTGTCATGAAAACAAGCCGTGTCCACGTGCCAGGCACTCTGCAAGATGCCTGGCACGTCCACCGATAATTTTCAGGGCAGGGCAGGGTAGAACTTCGAAAGGAAGGGCGCCATGAGCGATTCCGAGACCGCAAGCAAGCTTTACAACCTGTACATCGGCGGTGCATGGCGGGCCGGCCGGGCCGAGCGCTACGCGCCGACGTACAATCCGGCCACCGGCGAAGCGCTGGCGCAGGTGGCTCAGGCCGACGCCGACGACGCGCACGAGGCGATTCTGGCCGCTCGGGGGGCTTTCGACGAAGGCCCCTGGCCGCAGATGACGCCGGCCGAGCGTTCCCGCATCCTGCTGCAACTGGCGGATGCGCTCCAGGAGTACGAGGCCGAGCTGGCCGACCTGGAAATGGCCAACGCCGGTTGTACCTGGCGCAAATCGCACCTGCTCGATATCCCGGTCGGCCTGTTGCATTTTCGTTATTTCGCCGAACTCGCTGATTTCGATATGCTCGAACCGGTGCCGCAGATCACCTTCCCAACCCTCTCTTATAATTTCGTCCGCCGGGAGCCAATCGGGGTCTGCGGCCAGATCATCCCCTGGAATTTCCCCTTCCTGATGGCCGTTTGGAAGATCGCGCCAGCGCTGGCCGCCGGCAACACGGTTGTGCTCAAACCGGCCAGCCTCACCCCGCTGAGCGCGCTGCGGATGGTCGAGATCATCGCGGAGACCGATCTCCTCCCGCCGGGCGTGCTGAACCTGGTCACCGGGCCGGGCGATGTGGTCGGCCAGGCGCTGACGCAAAGCCCCCTGGTGGACAAGATCGCCTTCACCGGCAGCACCGAGGTCGGCCGCGAGGTGATGCGCCAGGCCGCGAGCACGGTGAAAAAGGTGACGTTGGAGCTGGGCGGGAAGAGCCCGAATATCCTTTTGGACGATGCCGAGCTGGACATCGCCGTGGACGGAAGCTTGTGGGCGGTGTTTATGCACAACGGCCAGGCGTGTGAGAGCGGCACGCGGCTTTTCGTGCCCGCCAGCCTGTACGATGAGTTCGTAGCCCGGTTGGTGGATCGCGCGCGGCGGCTGGTGGTGGGGCTGCCCGAAGATGGCATGACCGACCTCGGCCCCCTCATCAGCCGCAGTCAGCTGGAGCGGGTCGAGCGCTACATCGAGATCGGCCTGGCCGAGGGCGCACAGCCCGCGCTCCTCGGCCGGCGCCCCAGCGCGCCCGAGCTGGCCTGCGGCCATTTCATCGGCCCCACGATCTTCACCGATGTGCGCAACGACATGCGCATCGCCCAGGAGGAGATCTTCGGTCCGGTGCTGGCCGTCATCCGCTATGAGCGCCTGGAAGACGCCATCCGCATGGCGAACGACACGATCTACGGGCTGGCCGCCGGCGTGTGGAGCGCCGATGTGGACAGGGCGATCAAAGTGGCGGAGCAGTTGCGCGCCGGCACCGTCTGGATCAACGACTATCACATGATCAGCGCCGAGGCGCCGTTCGGAGGCTATAAACAAAGCGGGATCGGTCGCGAGCTGGGCACGTGGGGGCTGCTGGAATACACTGAGGTCAAACACATCCACGTGGCGCTGACCCGGCCGCGCGCCGCGCGTTTTTGGTACGACATCGTCGCGCCGCGCCTGGATTGACCCGGCCGCATGTTACGTGCCAGGCACTTCACAAGTGCCTGGCACGTTTGCAATCAGAAATCCACACTCTGACCCCGAAACGCGTAGCGGTACAGCTGCGCCAGCTCGTCGCGATCGGGTACGCGCGGGGCCATGACGACCTGCGTGTCCATCTCCGCGAAATCGCAGAGTCGTTCCAGCGCCGCCTCGTGATCGGCCTCGCTGATGCCCAGCATGGCCACGCTGAGGGGCTGGCCGATCTGGCGCGCCAGGCCGCGCACCGCCGCGGCCAGCGCTGCCGCAGCGCCGGCTTCATCAGTATGCGGGAGGCGCAGGAAATGGGCCAGGTCGGCGTAGCGGCTGATCCCGCCGTTGGCGATAAACTCGATGGTGTAGGGCAGGTAGAGGCCCACCGCCCGGCCATGCGGCTGGTGGAACACCGCGCCGAACGAGTGGCCCAGGGCATGGGCCAGGGCGGCCATTGCGTTGCCGAAGCCCAGGCCGGCGATCGTGGCCGCGTTCGCCATCTTCTCGCGCGCCTCCGCGTCATGACCATCGGCCACCGCGCGCGGCAGATAGGTGAAGACCAGCTGCGCTGCTTTCAGGCACAGCCCGTCGCAGAAATCGTTGTGTAAATTGCTGGTGTAGCCCTCGATGGCATGGGTCAGTGCGTCCATGCCCGTGTCGGCCGTGAGACGTGGCGGCAGGTCGGCGGTCAGAGCCGGATCCACGATGGCCAGCGTCGCCAGGGTCTCGCGCGAGCCGAGCGCCATCTTTCGCCCCTCGGCGGCATCGGTCAGCACCACCGCCCAGGTCACCTCAGCGCCGGTGCCGGCCGTCGTCGGGATGGTGATCAACCGCGCTCTGGCGCCCAGGCCGTAGCGTTCAAGCGGGTTGATGGAGGCCGGGTCCACATCGGGCCGCTCGTAGAGCACCCACATGGCTTTGGCAGCATCCAGCGCGGAGCCGCCACCCAGGCCGACGATCCAGTCCGGTTCGCAGGCTCGTATCGCTGCCGCGCCGCGGCGCACTGTTTCGAGAGAGGGTTCCGGTTCCACCTCGGGAAAAACGGCCACCTCCAGCCCTGCCCGGCGTAGCCGTTCGGCAATCCGCTCGGTGAAGCCGAGCTCATGAAGATGAGGATCGGTGACGATGAAGGCGCGGCGGCCGCTTAACTGTTCCAGGTAGTCCAGTGCGGTCTCGCCGTAGACCACTTCGGGGCTGTTGAAGAACCACATGGCCGCCTCGCCGGCTCACACCTGGTCGGCGTACTGCGTCTCGATCTGCCCGCAGCATTTGACCAGGTCCAACGTGGCCTTGACCGCTTTCATGATCTTCCCCAGGTTGCCCTGGAGCTCCAGTTTGCGGGTCATCAGGGCCTGGATGGGGTCCAGTTTGCCCGTGAAGATCTGCCGATACGTGTCCAGCGTGCCGGTGATGACGAATTCGGGCTTCTTCGTCTCCGGCCCGGTAACCTCGTGCGCGTCGCGACATTTGCCGTGCCAGAGGTCGAGATAGACCTTGACCGGTTCCTGCCGTGTGCCCCAGGGCTTGATGATGAAGTAGAAGTCGCCCTCCCACGTTTTGGCGGAACTGGCGTAGGCCTCGCTGCGATTGATTTCGTTTTTCAATTGTTCGAACCATTCCGGGCTGGGGAAAAGGTACGCCATGATTGCCTCCTGCAGGTGAAACGCTAGACCTTTCCATATACGAACGGCGTGTCGGCCAGATAGTCGGCCAGGCTGCCGGCGGCCCGGTCGCGTGGGGAGAGCAACGGCTCGGCCACCGGCCACGTGATGCCGAGATCCGGATCGTTCCAGGCGATGCTGCGCTCGCGCGTCGGATCGTAGAAGTGACTGGCCTTGTAAAGTACCTCGGCCTCGTCGCTCAGCACGCAGAAGCCATGGGCGAAACCGACCGGGATGTAGATCTGCCGATGGTTTTCCGCGCTCAATTCGGCGCCCACCCATTGGCCGAAGGTCGGCGAGCCGCGGCGGATGTCCACCGCCACGTCCCAGATCGTGCCGCGCACTGCACGCACCAGCTTGGCCTGAGCGGCTGGCGGCAACTGGAAATGCAGCCCGCGCACCGTGCCGCGCACCGACATCGAGTGGTTGTCCTGCACGAACACGGATTCAATCCCGTGGGCGCGATATTTCTCGAGATGATAGCTTTCAAAGAAGAAGCCGCGCGAGTCGGCGAACACGCGCGGGGTAATGATCAAGACGCCCGGCAATGCGGTGGATTCGACGTGCATGCGCAATGATCCTCGCTGTGGAATCTGAAGTCGGCTGTGCAGACCCCATTATAACCGGTTCACACACAGTTTGACAACCCACCCGCCGGACCCTGACGACGGTCGGCGTAGCCAGGCGTTTGTCACCTGCGGCTATTTGTTGTAAAATCAAGGGCGCAACGGACAATGATCGCCACCGGAGGGATGCGTGGAACACGACGCCAGCTACAAGGACCTCTTCTCCCATCCCGAAATGATGGCCGACCTGTTGACCGGCTTCGTGCCGGAGCCGTGGGTGCAGGAGCTCGACCTGGGCACCCTGGAGCGGGTGAGCGGCAGCTATGTCA
>Ga0209721_1001424_pt1 | contig 17767 bp, 22 predicted proteins | sample TshhotsprinmetaG_FD_184139 | JGI IMG/M metagenome (GOLD analysis project Ga0209721, IMG submission 184139) | Hot spring microbial communities from South Africa to study Microbial Dark Matter (Phase II) - Tshipise hot spring metaG (SPAdes)... | ecosystem: Environmental > Aquatic > Thermal springs... | reverse complement strand
CCTGACGATACCACGCCCGGTAGGTTTGCCACCCCGTCATCGCTTCGGCAAATCCGCGGTACTCATGGCGGTAGAGCTCTTCTGTCTTGTAGCTGCCGATGAACGACTCGATGTAAGGCTTGTCCTCAGGGCATTTGACTCCAGCGTACTCCAAGGTGATATTCAGCAGGCGGGCAGCTTCCCTGAAACGATGTGCCCTGAACTGTGAGCCTCTATCCACCCTTAGCGTCAGATGGTGGCACTCGGGCACTTTGCCGCCGAAGCGATAGAGGACAGCCTTCTCCAGAGCCTGGACTGCCTCTATGGCCCGGCAACGGTCGGAGAAGACGTCACCCACTATATCTCTGTCCCAGGCGTCGATGATGGCGCACAGGTAGGCACTGCCGTCACCTGCCCAGACATAGGTGAAATCGGCCTCCCATAGGTGTTGACTGACCCTGGCTTAACCACCGCTGGGCGTGTCCACGCTAAGCCTTTCACCTGCCTTGGCTGGGTCAATCCCAGCGAGCGCAGGTGACGCAGCACCTTCTTGCCGTTGACCGTGATATCCATCGCCCTCACAGCCTCGGTGACCTTGCGGTAGCCATAGACTTCGCCGTGACCCTGGCGAACCTTGTTGATGGCGGTTACCAGCCCAATGTCCAGGGCTCGCGGTTTCCGCTTGGAGCCCGTGCGGTAGTAGTAGCTTGAGCTAGCCAGGTCTATCGCCTTCATAGCGACCGTGCGAGGTGTTCCTCTACCAGTCAGGGTATCCACCAGCTTCCTCTTCATCGCCGTGGTAAGACCCCGGCCAGCTTTTTTTGAGCCTCGATGACCAGCGCCTGCTGGCCCACCAGCTCCTTTAAGCGACGATTTTCATCCTCTACAGGATCACGCCCCTTCCTGCCTCGCCTGTCGACCAGGGCAGCGCGCCCCCCAGCCAGGAATTGCTCCTGCCAGCGATAGGCTTGAGATGCGCTCACCCCATGGCGGGTACAGATGGCGACCATCGATTCATCTCCCTTGATCATCTCCAGGACGATGGCCGTCTTTTCCTCGGTTGCCCAGATTTTCCTGTTCATGCCACTGATTTCCTTTCCAGTGGCCTGACTATACCTTATTCAACTCTCCAAATAAAACGGGGTGCATTCCATTTAAAAATTGATAAAATAAAATCGGTGTTGGTTAAGTGATTATCAGTAATTTCACCAATAATTATACATTAAGTTCGTATAATATGCAACAAAAGGGTCGATATTACACATACAATTCGTATAGAAACGAGTTAGGCGAAATTGCGGCAAAATAATAAGGTAGACGATTTATGACGTACAAAGGCAGAAAGCTTACATTCAAAAGAATCGCAAGGGGCGTAAGACGGCGAATTGGCAACATAATTTTCAAGAAATTATTCAGCCTGTGGGAGGAATTGGGCTTTCACATTACTAGGAACCATTTCTACGAACCAATTCCTGATACAAGAACACTGAAAGATGATTTATGGCAGAAACAATCTGAGCTTGCTGGCATTGATATCAATGAAGAAGGTCAAATTAACCTCCTTTCTCAGTTTTCCTCAGAATTCAAAGAAGAATATGAAAGCTTTCCTAGAAGTAAGACATCAGTTCCATATCAGTATTATGTAAACAATGGTGCATTTGAGTCTGTAGATGGCGAGATTTTATATTGCATGGTCCGCCACTTCAAGCCAAAAAAAATTTTTGAGATTGGGTCAGGTAATTCAACTTATTTATCTGCTCAGGCAATCCTAAAGAATAAAGAGAAAGACGATAGTTATGAATGTGAATTGGTAGCAATTGAGCCATATCCAAATGATATTCTAAGAGCCAGCTTTCCGGGCCTCTCCAAATTAATACCTAAAAAAGTCCAAGATATTCCTTTGTCGGAGTTTAAGAAATTAACAGAAAATGATATCCTTTTTATTGATTCAAGCCACGTCTTAAAAATTGGAAGTGATGTTCAATGTGAATACCTCGAAATACTACCAAGACTAAATAAAGGGGTGATTGTTCATATTCATGATATATTCTTGCCAGCAGAATATCCTAAAAAGTGGATCTTAAAACAGTATATATTCTATACTGAGCAATACTTACTTCAAGCTTTTCTGTCCTTTAATGACAGTTTTGAAGTATTGTGGGCTGGAAGCTATATGCATTTAAAACATCCTGAAAAACTGGAAGCGGCTTTCAGTTCATACAAAAGAGATGAAAGATGGCCAGGAAGTTTCTGGATGAGGAAAATAAAATGAGGCTGCAACTACGCCTAACACAGCATAAAAGGTTCGCCCTATGGGCTCACCCAAATTTTTGCCTCGCAAAACTTCTTTTATGCTGGGAACGTTAGACGACATAAATTTTAAGAATTGAAAAAAAACGGCATAAAAAATTTTGGCGAGCGGGCAAAAATTGGAGGGGTTCAAGGGGAGGAAAGTTTTTGCCCGCGAGCCGTAAGAAAAATTGCGAAGCAATTTTGTATCACTCAGTGTCTGGATTTTGCTCAAAGAAAGTTCTGACATCATCCAGCAGACACCACCAAAGCAAAGTAGGTTTACCTTTCGCCACTAGTAGCCGCAGCCCCGTATGAAACCTTATCCCCGAACGCCAAATCACAAACAATATCAAATGTCAAAGATCAAACACAAAGGGAAAAACACCACAGTTTCTAACTTCGGCGGTCGGACTACTGCTGGTGGAAGCTTGATGCGTGGTCTATTTAGCTTGTCCTGAAGGTGGTCGGCGCTGGCTCTTTCACCCTGGCTGAGGTTCAATTAGCCCGTAGTTGCCATCCTTACGACGGTATAACAGATTGAGCTTTTCAGTATCAGCATCCAGGAAAAGAAAGAAATCATGCCCTAGAAGCTCCATTTGATTTACGGCTTCGTCTAGCGACATAGGTTTAAGCATGAAACGCTTCGTCTTTACCACCCTGGGAGCCTCGATTTCCTCCGCTTCAATTGTTGCCCCTTGCCGGGCAAGGGAAACGCCCCTACCTTTACCGTATAACTTGCCCTTGTACCGCTCGATTCGTTTAGACAGCACATCCACCACTTTGTCCACGGCAGCACGAATATCCTTGGACTTCTCCTGTGCTCTGATCAAAACACCCTTGCTGTCCAAGGTAACCTGAACAATAAACCGCTGCTCAGGCTCTTTAGCATCCTCTTGAGAAATCTCTACTCTGGCTTCGCTGATGCTGGGCAGATAGCGGTTTAGCTTGCCAACCTTTTTCTCGATATAGCTTCGTATTGTCTCTGTGAGCACTGTGTTGCTCTTAGCAAAGATGTGTAGCTCCATTTTGCTCCTTCAGTTATGAATCTCTCTGGCTAATGTCAAGCCCCAGACAGACCTGGCGCCTTTATTCTTGAGAGCTGCTGCACAGGACTCCAACGTAGCTCCCGAGGTACATACATCATCAACCAAAATGATTTGCTTACCTTTCACCCTCTCATCACGACACAGGAAAGCATCAGCTACATTCTTGCGACGTTCCTCTACATCGGCTGCTCTTACCTGAGGTTTTGCCTGCTTGACCCGAACGAGACAGTCCTCAATCACTGGCAGATTTACATAGCCAGCCATGTCCCTGGCGAGAAGCGCGGATTGATTGTAGCCCCTTTCCCTCAACCGTCGGGGGTGGAGAGGCACACAAATTAGCACCTCGCCTGGCAAGGGCTTCGTTCTGAGGTAATCAGCCAACAGCTCCGCCAAACAAGAAGAAATTGCCCTCAAGTTTCGATATTTCAGCTCATGAATAGCTGTTCGTATTACTCCATCGAACCTGAATGGAGAACGAATACCATCAATCTCAGTGTGCCTTTGCCAGCAACTTGGACACACGATACCGCTAGCCTGAGGTCCGCCGCACCGAGGGCACAGCGGTGGTAATAACTTTGGCAGTTTTTCCCGACATTCAGGGCAGAGAAAACTACCAAGTTTTCCACAGCCGACACACCGGCGTGGGAAAAAGGAGTCAACCGCTAGCTCAAGTAATTTACTGAAGCAAAGCACACCCTAGCAAAGCCGCCCTGCGAAAACTTTACGATTCCCGTGGGGCTTTGTTACCCTAAGTTAAATACACTTTGTTAATCTACGGAGTATTATATTCTCGGCGTGTTCGGGTGTGAAGTGCCCCACTCAAGATAGGCTCATTCAGGTATATTTCACCATTCCTGATTTTGATGTTGTATCCGCAGTCAGGATTGGTACATACCCAGGCCTTGTACTGAATTGGTGCCCCTTGACTACCAAAATCAGACAGAGGCACTAAAGCCCCCTTTCCGCATTTCTGGCACTTAGGTAATGAACCGTTTTCCAAGTTCCACCTCCACAGTTTAGTTTTATTGTTTGTGAATCAAAAGCTGTAAGTATACACCATGATAAATCCATTTGCAAGTCAATTTTACCACTTCACAAAAAAATTTTTTCAATTTTCGCCTTTTGAGTCCCCCAGCTTAACTACTGACAGACGACTATAGATAGCGCCAGCCGGCGTCAGCTGACTCTTCATCAAACTGATAGCTTCCACTGTTACATGATATTTTTCCTCGAAATTAGTAGAGCCCACAAGATCACCGAAGCTTTTTCTCTCCAGCGCTGACGCGCCCTCTCGGATGCGTGCCAGAGTCAGATGGGGCACAAAAGGACGTGCCTCTCTAGCAAACCCCAGAGAAGCGAGTGCCGAGTCAATGCTTTGCTGCAATTGGGACAGTTTCTCCAGCTCGCCGCCAATCCCCACCCAGAATACGCGCACCTGCTTCAGGTTAGGGAAGGCATCTAGCCCTGAAATCTCCAGATGAAATGGCGGATTTTCCGCGGCAACTTCCTCCATGGCTTCGGTTATCTCCGTCACGCGCTTAACAGGCACATTGCCCAGGAACTTCAAGGTTAAGTGAATTCCCCCAGGGTCCACCCATTTCACAAAAATGTGTTCCCGCCTCTCCAATTTTTTTCTCAGCCTCGCCAATCCTTCCTTAACTTCCTCAGGCAATTCAATGGCAATGAAGGAACGAATTTCTTCAGGATTGTGCGACACCTTTCCTCCTTTCACCACCAAACAATAGCTCTTGGGCATTCGCTCCCAATATCCTGGCTCTATCCTCCTTGGAAAGCCCTGAAGAATTGATTTGCGCAAGCACTCGACTCTGGGGCAAAAGAGGGTAATCAGTACCAAAAAGTATCTTATTACTACCTATGACCTGGCTCGTCAGTTCAAAAATCCGGGGTTGATAAAGAAAAACCGTAGCCGCTGTATCGAAGAACGCATTTTTTAAGGCTTTGGCTACCTCGGGCATCAAGGCATAAAAAGGCAATCCCCCACCCCAGTGAGCGCAAACAAGCTTCAGATTCGGGAAGGTGGTGATAAAGGAGTAAAGGATATCCGGCGTAACGCTGCCTTTGCCCAAATACTGGTGTCCAACCGGCTCAGAGGAGTGTGTCAGCAAAATCAAGTTGTGCCTCAGTGCGGCGTCAACTATAGGCTGCATCGTTGCCTTATCAGCAAGGTCAAAGCCCTGCACATCAGACCTCAATTCGCCGATTCCTCTAGCTCCGGCTTTAGCACATCGCTCTAGCTCAGCTAGGGCAGCATCGCCAGCCACGGGTTGAATAGCACAAAAGCCAACAAGCCTTCTTGGATAGCGCGCCGCCGCATCTAAAATGTAATCATTTGTTTTCACACATAGTTCATGATTCATCCACCCGATGTTAAGAACAACGGACATATCAATGCCCGCATCATCCATACTGGTAACCACTTCTTCAGCTGTGGCCATCTTGGCTTTCGGCTGCGAATATAATGCGGCAAAGCAAGGATCACGCTTAATATATTCATCACGCTTTTCCTTTAGCCAGGGCGGGAATATATGGGTATGAAAATCTATAATCACGGCGACATTATACCCTTTTTAGCCTTAATAGTGCGGATGGTATAATATCAAGCCCCTGTTCTGGAAATATTGAACTATTACGTCGGAGGAATAAGAAAATGTTGAATATTCATGCAATTACGAAAAATACCCTTCATGCCGTTATGCTCCAGCAGTTGTACGCACTTAACTACGTATGGCTAAGGTTCGAAGGTCTTATTTTGGAGAAAGCTCCTGAAATATATGGAAGCGATGCATACTATCAGCTTTACGAAGACTACGGGACAGAGGAAGCGAGAAGGTTGGTCAAAGCCTTAGGTTTTCCCAGGGAGAAAATCGAAGACTTAGCCAGGTTTTTGAAATACTCCCACTGGGCTATCTTCGAAAATATCGAAATAGCAGAATTGACGCCGGACAGCTTCAGGATGCGTACACTGGATTGTTCAGCCCAACGTGCCGCCAGAAAATGGGGGATGGAGTATTACGACTGTGGAACCGGAGGTTTGCGTATCCGCAGTGGTTTTTTTAGAAGTATCAACCCCAAGGCGAAAGTGCAGAGGGTTTTCTCCCCACCGGAAGCAAGACCCGAAGGCAGAGACGCCACCGTCTCCTGTGAATGGCTCGTTTCACTGGTCTGAAACATCTCACGATACAACCGACGCTAGCACATAGGCTGGTGAATGTGCCGGAATATTGGGACGATGTAAAGAACAAAGCCAATGCACAGAATGTGACTGCAGGCCTAGCACCAGAGACAGCAGCCGAGTATCTGGGGTGGTTCATGGATACCAATAATATGGGCAGCCCCGCTCGGGCCAACCTTGGTCAACCCGGAACTAAGCATGTTGATATACCTCCGGGAACTTTTGAATTTGCCCGCTGGGATGCTGGTAACCTATTCGGAACCCCACCCAAATCTTCCCCGGAAAGGTGGCTATAATTGGTCGGTAGTTACGTGTCTCAATCCTCACCCCTAATCCTCGAGAGTACTGGACCTACGGGGATATCGGGCACGCTGTTACTGGCGTGGGATATGTAGCGACTGGGATCCGGATGGCGCAGGCTCCATACCTCAGGTTGACTGGGTCATCGTCCACGACAACTGGCCAACCACCCCCGAGAATGTCGCCATACCGTGGGCGAACTGGGCTGGCATCTTTGCCATTCATCTGCCTGGCACATAGGCATCGGCATATCCCAACCTGGCATGAATAGCCCGCCTGACCTATTCAGGGCGGGCTATTCTGTTGTGTTCTCCCGATTCGCTCACGAGTCAGCTTGGTATCGCATAATCTGAGCCCAAGGCAAATATTTTCGAATGCCAACTTTGGCCTCTGGTTTGCGACTTTGCACTTCTCTACTTGTGGTTTCTGCCTTCATATAGCAAGTGTGCCATTTTCACTGGGCAAGATAACCTTTATTCTGCTCCCTCTCAGGTTATCTTGGTAGAATCCCGGCTTCTCACAGTGCACCGGTATCAGATTCTCAGGATTAATCTCCTTGGCAACCCGCAGCAGGTCGGGTCCACAAGCATGCCCGGAAGCATGCAGCCCTCTCTCTGCCTCGGGTATTTCCCACTCGCCACCGCTCTGAACAGGGAGACCCACAGCCTGAAGGCCGAAGTGTTCCAGCCAGTGGTGGAGGCGCCAGAAGTCTATCTTCTGCTCTTCAGTGTGAGGCTCGCTAGAACTATAGACGTAAAGACTGCCAGCTTGGGGCTGTATGCTCGGCAGCTCGTTCAAATCGAAGAAACTGAAGCAGAGGATGAAATCACCCTGATTAGACCTGACATCTTTAGCCAGAACAATTCTATTGCCATACTCCTGGTAAATCTCTTTCAACCATGCGGCTGGGCTTCTGGTTGCGGTTGTCTCGTGGTAAATAACCACGCTGTCCTCCTGGTGCAAGTCCGGTACATTTGACTCCAGAAGCCGCATTGTTCTCAGCAGGTAGGAATCTTTGGGCAGAATAGCCAGTTTCCTCTTCGTGTCTCTGGCAATCTCCAGAAAAGTGAGCAGACGGTCCACATCGCGGGCAGAAAAATCGGCGATGACCAGGTGTGTGGCAGCCTTGATAGCCTTGAAGGCATTTTCATATACCTCCTGTTCGGAAACATTCTGACTTCTCCCCACGTTGGTACCTTCCAAGATTAGCGCTTTGGGATGTAGCTTGGCTGCCTCCCTTATGAATGTTTCGGTGAGTTTGCCGCGCTTCCCGTGAAGTCTCAGGTCACCGCTATAAATCAGCCAGCCCGAGCTTGTCTCAACGCCCCACGCGCAGGCACCAGGAATAGAATGGTCTACAGGAAAACAACGCAGGTTAAAGCTGCATTCACAGATATCTTCCAGCGGCTGTGTGGCAAGTTTCTTCTGCCGTGTCCCCTTTTCCCAGAAATTCTTGGCTTCGTCACTCAGCTCCGATTTGTCAGGCACACAAAATCGGCGCTGACGGTCGCTGCCGCTGGCAATATAAGCCCCTTGCTTGAGCCCTTCCACACATTCTTCCACTCTTGGGGTGAAATAGCACACCTGCTGGTCAAAATCTGCTTTTCCAGAATCTTGCATGGCTTTAGCGACAAAAGCGGTAGTAGTAGTGGCATATACCGGGATGTCTTCTTTCAGCAATGATATGTGACCCGAATGGTCAAGATGGGCATGCGTCAGGAGAACTCCGTCTATGGTTTCCAGTTTGCGATGATGCCGAGCTCGAGGAAAGTGCTGCCACAGGTTTTGTTTCTCCAGGTCAGTGCGGTAGATACCCTCGAGCTGAGGAAGTAGCCCCATTACCAACAAATCGAGAAGACCGGCTCCGGTACGAGGCTTTAGATATTCTTCATAGAAATTTCGGTACTTTCCGTAAGGGTAGCCGAAGTCCAGGAAGAGCTTCCCTTTATCGTCTTCTAGGAGGATCTTGTTGCCTCCGATTTCCTTGACTCCGCCGTAGAATGCAAGTTTGACCATATCTCTAATGGGGAATGAACCTTGCTGATTATCCTATCACACATTCGTGCCCGACCCAAAACAAAGGAGTAATGCGTGATAAGCCTTTGATTTTCCAGTATACTTATGAAGATGGACAAAATCCTACTGGTGGACAAGCCCAAAGGGCTCACTTCTTCTCGTGTGGTAGAGCGGATAAAGAAGAGATTCAAAGTGAAGGCTGGTCACACGGGGACGTTGGACCCTTTAGCCACAGGACTCTTGATTGTCCTTACTGGCAAGCGCACAAAGAGCGCCTCTTCGTTCCTCAAGCTAGACAAGGCTTACGAGGTTAAGGCTATTCTGGGTGTGAAAACGGACACTTTTGATGCTGATGGAAGAGTCTTGCGGCAAAGCGACAAAGAGGTCACTAAAGAAGAGTTAGAGGAAGTCCTCAAGGAATTCCGCGGCGAAATATGGCAGACGCCACCACCGTTTTCAGCCAAGAAGCTGGCAGGACAGAAAGCCTACGAACTAGCCAGAAAAGGTGTCGCAGTGGATATACCACCTAAAAAGGTGAGTGTTTATTCTCTGCAACTCAAAGAGTTCCAGTTCCCGTACTTCACCATCGCTTGCGAAGTATCTTCAGGATTCTACGTGAGAAGCCTCGTTCACGATATCGGGGAGAAACTGGGCATAGGTGCCACGGTAGTCGAAGTGCGCCGCACCAGAGTAGGTTCTTATCATGTAGGACAAGCTAGACCCTTAGAGGAAATTCTTAAATTGTAAGAGTTACCTGCAAGACCTCAGCTTTTGCGACGGTAGCCCTAGTGGAATCTTTGTACTGATGAAAATTGGTGAGACACCAGCAATTCCAATTGATTGCGTTCTAGCCTTCATGATAGAATGTTGCCGTTGTGGCCACTGATAAAGAGAAGGTAATCGAACTAGCCATTGAACGCATCGAGAAGCAATATGGCAAAGGCTCGATTATGAAATTGGGCGAAGCCCCAGCCCGAGTAGCCGCCGATGTTATACCCACAGGAGCGCTGTCTCTTGATCTAGCTTTAGGAATAGGCGGTATACCCCGAGGGCGAGTTACCGAGATATTTGGTTCTGAGGCTTCTGGAAAAACCACGCTCGCTCAGCACATAATCGCAGAAGCTCAAAAAGCTGGCGGTATTGCTGCCTATATTGATGCCGAGCATGCGTTTGATGCGAGATATGCTGCCAACTGCGGTGTCAACCTGCGTGATTTACTGGTCTCCCAGCCTGACACTGGTGAACAAGCTCTAGAAATCACCGAGGAATTAGTGCGAAGTGGCGGCGTGGATTTGATAGTGATAGACAGCGTAGCCGCTTTGGCACCCAGGGCGGAGATAGAGGGAGAGATGGGCGATGCCCATGTTGGCTTGCAGGCACGATTGATGTCTCAGGCATTAAGAAAATTGAGTGCTGCTATCAGTAAGTCCAAGACAGCAGTTGTGTTTATCAATCAGTTGCGAGAAAAGGTGGGCATTGTTTTCGGCAATCCGGAAGTTACCCCGGGAGGAAGAGCACTTAAGTTCTATAGTTCGGTGAGGATAGATTTGAGGCGTGGTGACGCCATCAAGCAAGGTGCAGAAACGATAGGGACCAAGGTAAAAGCTAGGGTGGTTAAAAATAAACTAGCGCCTCCCTTCCGTAGTGCCGAATTTGACATCATGTTTAACCACGGGATAAGCAAAGAGGGAAACCTGATTGACCTCGGAGTAACTGTGGGCTTAGTTAGGAAAACAGGTGCCTTCTTTACCTATGGGGATACGAAGTTGGGACAGGGCAGAGAAAACGCCAAAGAATATCTGAGACAACATCCTGAACTAGCCACAAAGCTAGAAAATGCCATCAGGGCTTCCGCCGCAGCCATTCCCAACATCTCCTTGGGAGAAAGCTCGGAAACACCTCCACAAGAAGTTTGACATAATTCAGGACGGAGTTAGTTGGCAGACCGTAACTCGTTGCAAAGTTGCCTTGACGCAGCTTATCGTTACCTGAGCTATCGTCCCCGTAGTGAAGAAGAAATTAGACAATCGCTTCGGCGCCGCGGCTTCACCAACGAAGTAATTGAAAAGACGATTGTCAAACTCAGGGAACAGAACTTGAGCGACGATTTTGCCTTCGCCCAATTCTGGGCGGAAAACCGCCTATCTTTCAGGCCTAAAAGCAAAAGGTTAATAAGGAAAGAACTGAGCGAAAGAAGAGTCGCTGCCGACGTCATTGAACAAGTGACTAAGGATATAGATGACAAGGAGATCGCTTACAAGCTGGCGATAAGGCGAATGCCGGCTCTTGCCCACCTAGATTACCCAGACTTTTACCGACGGTTATCAAGCTACCTTGCCTATCGCGGATTTGATCACGATGTCATCCGCGACACAGTAGCTCAACTATGGCAAGAAAAAGAAAACAAATGACCGAGCTCGCGTTATTGAAGAAACGTTAAGAATGCCCCCGCTGCCGCTGCTGTACCAATCACACCAGCAGCATTCGGTCCCATAGCATGCATCAACAAAAAATTTCTAGGGTTGGCTTGCTGTCCCATCCTTTGCACCACCCTGGCTGACATAGGCACTGCTGAAACGCCCGCTGCTCCGATTAGCGGGTTTATCTTCGGCTTAAGAAACAGATTCATAAACTTGGCAAACACTACGCCGCCAAATGTGGCGAAGGCGAAGGCAAATACACCTAAAACGAAAACCAATAATGGGCCACGCTGGAGAAACGAGGTAGCAGCCAGATAAGCTCCCATACAAAAACCCAAAAACACTGTCACTATGTCAATAAAAGCCCCGCCCATCGTGTTGCTTAACCTTTCAGTGACACCGCTAACGCGAAGCAGATTGCCAAACATAAAGCAGCTAATAATGGGCAACGCCGCGGGGACAAGAAGCCCGACAACAACCGTAACCACCACGGGAAATACTATTTGCTCCAGCTTAGACACTTCTCGTAAAGTTGGCACCATATAGATTTTTCTTTCCTCTTTAGTGGTTATTGCCTTGATCACCGGGGGCTGGATTAACGGTACCATCGCCATATAAGTGTAGGCTGCCACGGCAGTAGCTCCAAGAAGGACAGGTGCCAGCCTTCTGGTTAAATAGATCGTAGTGGGGCCATCAGCACCACCTACAATCCCGATACTACAAGCTTCCTTGATATCAAAGCCAAACGCTAAGGCGATGAAAAAGGCAGCGTAGACTCCAAATTGAGCTGCCGCACCGAGAAGGAAGTAAATGGGGCGAGCAATCAGAGGAGAAAAATCCGTCAACGCACCTAAACCTATGAATATAAACAGGGGGATAAGGTCCCAACCAAAGCCATATTGGAAAATACGAGACAGAAATCCAGTGGGCTTCCCACCTTGCTCCACTAAAGCTAACCAATCAGGTGGTAGATAATCCAACTTTGTGCCATCGGGCAATTGGAACCCCATGACATCAAAACCTAGGGGTATGTTCACCAAGATAATCCCAAAGCCTATGGGCACTAAGAGCAGAGGTTCCCACTTCTTGGAAATACCCAAGTAAATCAAGACCCCGCCTACAATCCACATTATCAACCGCTGCCAGGTAAAGAAGGCAAAACCTGTTTCTATGCCGGGCATTCTTTACACCTCCAGAATTATCTCAACCAGCATCCGTAAGAACAAGCGCTCCTCTAGCTTTTCGCTTTATTTTCTTCCGCTTCGGTTGCCCACTTAGCTTTTTCTTGTGCTCTTTTCACCCTTTGAAATACAAGTCCTATCAACCAAGTTACTACAGCGAGGATAATCAATACCAAAAACACAATGCCAAAGCTTTTGCCAGCCAGTAACGCAGCTTCACCCCAATTCATGGTCAAATCTCCTCAGGTCCAAAAGTAACAATTAGCACAACGCAAGAGGACCATTATACATTGTATTAACTATTGAGTGAAGTAGGGTGAGTTGCAAAATTTATCTCTTCCTTCTAGAATTGTTTCCTGTTCGCACCGCACTTACACAAAGACGGGCCATTAGCTCAGCTGGTTAGAGCACGGTCCTGATAAGACCGGGGTCTGTGGTTCGAGTCCACAATGGCCCACTATCTATAATCTATCGCCTGCTCAACTTTCTCCGGGACTAGCCTTACTCTGGTGGAAAACCTAGTACTTTGAAGCGCCTATTTCCTCCATCTTGCCGGTGACGATAAAGACCACTCGCTCGCAGATGTTGGTAACTCTATCAGCGGCACGTTCCAGATTATGAGCTGTCCACATGAGACGAGTCGCCCGTGTAATAGTCTTGGGGTCTTCCATCATAAAGACAAGCAACTCTCGGAACACTTGGTCGTAGAGATTGTCCACCACGTCATCCTCGATAGCAATTCTTTTCGCCACTTCAGCATTTTGATTTATGAAAGCGTCCAAAGAGCGACGAAGCATGTCTACAGTGTGTTCTGCCATCCTGGGAATGTCAATCAAGGGCTTGAGTGGTGGTTCATCGCCAATCATAATAACAATGCGCGCAATGCCTACAGCATAATCGCCAATCCTCTCAATCTCAGTGGTGATATTGAGGATAGCAATGATGATGCGGAGGTCGCCAGCCATAGGTTGTTGCGTGGCTATTAACTGGATACACTTTTCCTCGATATCAAACCGTTTGGCATTCACTTTCTGGTCGTCTGCGATTATCTGCCGAGCAAGTTCGAGATCACGATTCTTAAGAGCCTCAATAGAGCGAAGCAAAGCTTTGCTCACCATGCTTCCCAGAGCCAAAATATCATCCTGAATTTCCTTCAGTTTCTTGTGGTAGAGTGTTCTCATTTCCATATAGAGTCTCCTTGCCGGATTTATCCGAAGCGCCCGGTGATGTAATCCTCGGTGCGTTTATCCTTAGGATTGGTGAAAAGTTGCGATGTTGGACCATGTTCGACGAGTACCCCAGCTCGATCCTGCTCCATCATCATAAAAGCCGCCATGTCTGATACCCGCGCTGCCTGCTGCATATTATGAGTAACGATAACGATCGTATACTCCGCAGCCAGATTTCTCATTAAATCCTCGATTTTGAGAGTTGCCAGGGGATCCAGGGCGCTACATGGCTCGTCCATCAAGATAACCTCTGGCTCAACCGCCAGTACTCGAGCAATGCACAGCCTTTGCTGTTGCCCACCAGATAATGCTAATCCTGACTGGTCAAGTTTATCTTTGACCTCATCCCATAGTGCTGCCTCACGCAAACTCCTCTCAACTATTTCTTCAAGTTGAGCACGGTTAGCAATGCCATGCCGTCTGGGTCCAAAGGCTACGTTCTCGAACACCGATATAGGAAAGGGATTGGGCTTCTGGAACACCATGCCTACCCTCTTTCTAAGCTCCACAACATCAATTTTGGAACTGTAGATAGGGATGCCATCGAGTTCCACATTTCCTTCTACTCTCGCCCCGGGAATCAAGTCATTCATCCGGTTGAAAAGCCGCAACAAGGATGATTTGCCACAGCCTGAAGGACCAATTATAGCTGTAATAGCACGGGGAGGTATATCTAGAGAGACATCTCTTAAAGCTTGAAATGAGCCGTAATAGAGATTTACCCTTTCAGTTCTAAGCTTGACGCCGTTCTTTTGTGCAGGCGAGACTGCGTTATTCACTACTACACGACCTTCTTTCATTTTATCTAAATCCCTCGTCGCGACCTATATCTTATAATAGCCGCCAGTATATCGAAAGATAGCACAACCGCCAAGAGGACTAGAGCTACTCCCCACATTATGGTTTTGGGTGCACCGGGTACGTGGACAGCCACCGTGTAAAGATGATAGGGTAAAGCCATAAACTGATCAAACGGAGAACTGGGAAGTCCCGGCAATAGAAAAGCAGCCCCGGTGACCAGTATAGGAGCTGTCTCCCCCGCAGCACGACTTATGGCAAGCACTGCCCCTGTAATTATGCCCGGAAAAGCCTGCGGCAAAACTATGTGCCTCACGGTTTGCCATTTTGTTGCTCCAATAGCCAAGCTCCCTTCTCTATATTCCCTTGGTACCGCCAGTATTGCCTCTCTGGAAGTAGTAATGACCATTGCCAAGGCTTGACAGGCTAACGTGAGGCTGGCGGCAAGCAGAGAAAAACCAAAACGGAAGGCTAATACAAAAACACCAAGCCCGAAAAGTCCAAAAACGATGCTGGGGACACCAGCTAAATTCATAATAGCCATGTTAATAAGCCTGGTCAGCCAGTTGTCCTTGGCATATTCTGCCAGATAGATGCCTGCTAATATCCCTATCGGTAAAGCAAACGCGAGTGTGCCTATCATGAGATAAAAAGTACCCACAATAGCTGGCAAAATACCACCCGCTTTACCCGCTTGCGAAGGAAATTGTGTCAAAAAATTCCAGCTTATAGTCCCAGCACCATTGATGATGGTATAAACAATAATCAGCAAGACTGGTAATGTGGCAAAAAGAGCTGCCAACCCCAGGAAAACAAAGGCGACACGCTGCGATATTTGGCGAGATGATATGATTGTACCCTTCATCTGACGCTCACCTGGCAAACTTCCTTTTTTGACGCTCCAACACTCTCCCAGCAATCAGATTAATTGCTAATGTCAGGATAAACAAAATTAGCCCGATAGCGAATAACGCCTGATATTGCAATCCACCGCGTACAGCATTGCCGATTCCTGAGGCAATAGCCGCCGTCATCGTGGTCATGGGATCGGTTGGTGACGATGGCAACGCTAGCGCCCCTCCAGCCACCATGAGTACAGTCATGGTTTCGCCAATAGCACGCCCTACTCCTAACATGATAGCTGCGGCAATTCCCGACAGAGCTGATGGAATACACACATGCCGTATTGTTTCCCATTTAGTGGCTCCTAAGGCATACGATGCCTCCTTAAACTCTCTGGGAACGGCATGCAGGGCATCCTCGGAGACGCTGACAATAATGGGCAGGCTCATCAAAGACAGCATTATGGCAGCCGTAAGTCCGCACAGACCTGTATTTAAATTGAAGGCACTGCGAACTAACGGCGACAGAAGCACAAGCCCGAAGAATCCCATGACTACTGATGGGACACCTGCCAGCACCTCAATGATAGGCTTCACAATTTCCCTGACCTTGGGAGATGCTACCTCAGATAGGTAAGCAGCGCAACCAACTCCGATAGGCACAGCCACTGCTGTGGCTATCAAAGTCACCATAAGGGTAGACACAAAGAACGGCAGAATACCGAACGTAGGCGGCTCGGAAACGGGATACCACTTAATGCCAAACAGGAATTGCCAGGGCGGAGTGTAAGAGAATATGGGCACCCCTTCCTTAATCAGAATAGCAATGATGCCCAACAAAATAACAATCGCGAGCGCGGCAGTCAGGAATATCCCCCCCTCTATAAACCTCTCCCCCAAATGTAGGCGACGCCTAAGATTCTTTTCCGTGCTCAATCCAACATCCGCAGTCAGACCTCTTTGTTCAGACATTTTTCGCGACACCCTCATCTCTTGAGTAGAGCCATTCAACCACTACTTTATTACTGGCACGAAGCCTAACTGAGAAACCTTTTCCTGTCCTTCTGGCGATAAGCAATAGTCAATAAATGCCTTGATCATGCCTGTGGGCTCGCTATTAGTGTAGAAGAAGAGTGGACGAGAAATAGGATATGTATTGTCCAGAACTGTTGCCTCGCTGGGATAGATGGTCTGGTCAGCTGGGCTTTTCTTTATCCCCACCACTTTAACCTGGTCTGTGATATAGCCTAAGCCCGCATAGAAGATGGCGTTGGCATTAGCGATAACCTCTGTTATTCCAGCCGATGTCGAGGCAAGGAATTGGACATCAGGACCGTATTCAGCATTCTTCATAACATGCTCTTTGAAGAAAACATGCGTGCCCGATTGGGTATCCCGCGCCAATGCTACTATCGTAGCGTCAGCTCCACCAACTTCCTGCCAGTTGGTAATGTTACCGGTGTAAATTGCGGCGAGTTGAGCCATCGTCAGCTCAGATACATTATTGGAGTGATTTATAACAATAGCCAGACCATCACTGGCAATGTGGATTTCGTGAGGGGTGACATTATTGGCGAGTGCTTGGTCAATCTCACTTTGCTTTATCTTCCGAGAAGCTTGACAGATATCGGTGGTGCCATCAATAAGCGCCGCGAAGCCAACACCGCTACCGGGTCCGCTGACAGCTATGCTCACTCCAGGGTATTTGCTCATGAATTCTTCAGCCCACACCGAGCTCAATGGAGTTACCGTGTTTGAGCCGATGATTTTGATAGACACTGCGCCATTGCCACCAGTAAAGAGAAAAACCAGGACAATAACCACGCATATCGCTGCCACGATAGGTATGAGCCTTCTCTTAATTGAACCGCGCACAGTATTTTCCTCCTTAAAATGTTCTAGCTGCTAGTCTCGAGTATCATTCATCTGCCTGGCAAGTGAGAGAATTATTTATGATACGGGAAAAACTTTAAGGATGGTTTAAGGTTTTGTTAAAGTTTTGTTAAAACCCAATTATTTGTATTTAGAGATTGCGAAGACAAGAGCAAAACTAAAGCAACCGCCGCCTCTGACCGTCTTTGCCGGTAGAGGCGGCGACCAGATCGGAGATACCAAGTACTTACGGCAACGGCACAAAACCCACTTCGCGCACCTTTTGCTGCCCTTCTTGTGACAAACAGTAGTCAATGAACATTTTGATTATGCCTTTGGGCACGCCATTAGTGTAGTAGTAGAGCGGACGAGCGACCGGATAGGTACCATTAAGAACTGTCGCTTCACTGGGCCAGACAGCTGGGTCAGCTGGGCTTTTCTTTATCCCCACCACTTTAACCTGGTCTGTGACATAGCCTAAGCCCGCATAGAAGATGGCGTTGGCATTAGCGATAACCTCTGTTATTCCAGCCGATGTCGAGGCAAGGAATTGGACATCAGGACCGTATTCAGCATTCTTCATAACATGCTCTTTGAAG
>Ga0209721_1001422_pt1 | contig 17779 bp, 15 predicted proteins | sample TshhotsprinmetaG_FD_184139 | JGI IMG/M metagenome (GOLD analysis project Ga0209721, IMG submission 184139) | Hot spring microbial communities from South Africa to study Microbial Dark Matter (Phase II) - Tshipise hot spring metaG (SPAdes)... | ecosystem: Environmental > Aquatic > Thermal springs... | reverse complement strand
GCGAGGGTCAAATAGGGCAGCACCAGAGCCCATTCCTCATCACGGACGTCCGATGGGTAAGCACGGCGGTTCATGCTCTAAACATAACTGCAGTGCCTGATTTGGGTAAGGTGGTTTGTAGATTCTAAAAAGCGCAAAGCTGCCCAGCAGGAAGAGCACCAACAGGAGCCGCAGACGGTTGTCCACCGGTATCCAATCTATCCGAAAACCGAAGGGCCGAAGGTGGGATGGTGAAGGGATGGATGCCGTGCTACCCAGATGGTCAGAAGCACCGCGGGAGGGCCCCCGAATGGATAAACTCAGGTTATGTTGACGCTCATGCGCCGGGGTGGTTTTCGCTTTTACGTTAAGTCGGGCAGCGCCCAGGAAAAGCCGCACATCTTTGTAACCCGCGACGGGGATGCCTGGGCCAAGTTCACCTTGAAGCCGGTGAGTGTGGTGATCAACAACGGCCTGGCCCGCAACGAGCTTACCCGGTTGCAGGGGATGGTGGCCGACCTCGAGCCCCAGCTTTTGCAGCTCTGGTGGGAGTATGCCATTACCCAGGGGGTCAGGCCCGAGGCCGAGAAAGAAGACAAGCCGGGCCACAAATCGGGCCCTACACACGAAGCGCCTGCAGCGGCGCTCGAGCCCAGCTCCGAACCGGCGGCGCTCGAGCCGGCGTAAAGCCCTGTGGTCTTAGAAAAAAGAGGGGGTGTGGGGGAGCTATAATCCCCCGGTTTTCAAACCGGGGATACATGAACGCCCCCAATGCACCTTGAAACTTGGAGTAGGGGGTTCCACCGGGCAGTTCGGTGGGTAAAACTCCAAACGAGCACCCGTGGCAGAGCTGGACGCCTGCCGATACGGAGTCAAGGTTTTCTGGGCTCGGACGGAGCCTTCGGATACGGCTTCTACGCTGTAGTACCCGGGAAGCCTTGGACTTTCAGTCCGAGGCGTCGTCATGCTGCCACTCTAAGCTGTAAGTGCCTGTCATCTGGTATCCTGCCACTGCGCATGATTCAGGTGTTCACCGGCGACAGCTTTCTGGCCCGAGAGGCCCTGCTCCAGGAGGCCAGCCTGCAGGGCCTACCCCCCCGCCTGATGCCCCCGGAGCCGGCCCTGGTGGCCCAGGAGGCCAGCGGTGGGCTGTTTGGCCCCAGCGGAGCCCTGGTGGATCTGCGCGACCTTGCCGAGGCCGAGTGGAAGCCCCTTAAGGAGGTGCTGGAAGGCCTGCCGCCCGAGGCGGTGGTGCTGCTGCTCGATCCCCGGCCCACCGCGGCCCGCAGCAAGTGGTACGCCGAAAAAGCCCAGAAGCGCGATCACCCCACCCCTGGCCCCAAGGAGATGACCAACTGGGTGGTGAACCGCGCCCGCCACTACGACCTGAAGTTACCGGGGGCCATCGCCTCGTACCTGGCGGGCCTGGTGGGGGGTAAGGGCAGCGCCGAGAACCCGGCCATGGGCCTCGAGGCCCTCGACCAGGAACTGCGCAAACTCTGCCTGGCCTCGCCCCCCATCACCCTGGAGAAAGTACAGGCCCTGGTCGCTTTGGACACCCCCATCTCCGGCTTTGATCTGGTGCGTTCCATCACCGAAGGTAAAGCCACCCAGGCCTTCAAGGTGGCCCGTGAGCTACTGGAGCGGGGGGAAGACCCCTTGCGCATTCTGGGTGCGCTCTCCTGGCAGTACGTGCGGGTGGCTAGGGCCTGGGCCCTGCTGCAGGATGACCCCCTGATGGGGGAGGGGGTGGCCGCCAGCGCCCTGGGCATGCACCCCTACGCTGCCAAGCAAACCCTGTTACTGGCTAAAAAGATGTCTGGAGAGGCCATCACCCAGGCCCTCGAGGCCCTGCTGGAGGCTGAGGAGGCGGCCAAAACAGGCCGGGATATGCGGCTGGCCTTGGAGCGGGCCCTGGCCACGCTGGCGCGGGTGCATCAACCCATGCCGCGCTGAGCAGCGCTGTAGATCAGCAGGGCCACATAAGCCCCGTACAGCCCCAGGAAAACGCCCCCCTCGCGCCGCCCCAGGCGGAACCCGGTCGCCAGAAACGGCCATAGCAGCAGGCTGGCCAGCAGCATCACCCACATATCGCGCTGGATGCCCTCCCAGGGCAGGCCCACTGGCTGCACCAGGGCGGTGAGGCCCAGGATGCCCAGGATGTTGAAGATGTTGGAGCCCACGATGTTGCCCAGCGCGATGTCGGGCTCGCGGCGCAGGGCGGCCGCAATGGAGGCAGCCACCTCCGGCAGGCTGGTGCCCAGGGCCACCACGGTCAGGCCAATAATGAGCTCAGGCACCCCAAAGGCCCGGGCCAGCTCCACCGCCCCCAGGGTCAGCAGGCGGGCCCCCACCCCCAGGAGCACCAGCCCCAGCACCACCCCCGCGTAGGCCTGCCAGCCGGCTTTGGTGGTCTGGCTGTATTCCTGCTCGTACTCTTGCTGCACCTCGGCTACCTCGGTTGCACCGCTGCGGTACAGAAACCAGATGTACAGACCCAGTAATCCCACCGAAAAGAGCGCCTCCCAGCGGGTGATCTGCTGGTCGAAGTACAGGAACACAAACAGCAGCAAGGTTGCGCCCAGCATGATGGGCACCTCGCGCTTGATGAACTGGGCCTGGGCGCGGATGGGCACGATCAGGGCGGTGAGGCCCAGGATGAAGAGGATATTGAGAATGTTCGAGCCCACCACGTTACCAATGGCGATGGAGGGGCTGCCCGAGAGGGCCGCGGCCAGGCTGGCGGCCAGCTCGGGGCTGCTGGTGCCAAAAGCCACCACCGTCAGGCCCACCACCATGGTGCTGATGCCCCAACTGCGGGCCAGTATCACCGCGTTTTTGACCAGCGACTCGCCCCCAAAGTACAGCAGCACCACGCCGCTGGCTATAAGCAACAAATTCGATGCGAACTCCATGCCGAGTAGGGTAGCAAAAATTGGAGGGGGTGTGGGGGCTATAATCCCCCGGTTTTCACATGGACTCCCCACGTGCTCCGGAGGAGCACATAGCATAGTGGGCGGCAAATGGGCGGTGTGATCTCCTTGGGAACATCGCTTCCCGTGCCCCTTGAAACCTGGAGTAGGGGGTTCCATCGGGTAGTCCGATGGGTAAAACTCCAAACGAACACCCGTGGCATCCGCCCCGCCAAGGCGGGGCGGGAAGCATACCGCTCGCCTGCCGATACGGAGTCAAGGTTTTCTATGGGCTCGGACGGAGCCCTCGGGTGCGGTGTATCTGTGGTTCCCGAGAAGCCTTGGACTTCCAGTCCGAGGAGTCATCACGTGCTTGCGTATAACCTTTCGAGAACAGCGCTTTCTTCCTCGCTAAGGCCGTACAACCGAAAGGCGGCCTGGTTGCAGGCTGACACATCGCGCTTCTGGGCGGCCTCGAGGAGGGCTTGCCGGATATTCTGGGGTACGCTGGCCCAGGGTGGGATGCGGATGCGCCGCAAATACTGGGCCTGAAAGCGCAGATAGCCCCCGCGCATCTGGGTTGAATAGGCCGCGACAAACAGGTGGGCCACCGCCGACAACAGCACCGCCTGGAGTGCGCGCAGATCCCACGATTCGGAGGTGATGTGGTAGAGGTTGTGATGAGGGTACAGCCGCCCCGGCTCAAACACCACATGGGGCCGGCCTTTGATATCGGGGATGAGGAGCTTGGGCGTTCTGGCCAGCGAGGGTACGATCCGGTCGATGGTGCGGTACCATTGCGCCGGAAACCGCTGGGCGTAGTGTCGACTGGCTATCACCTCCCGGCGCGCTTCTAGATAAGCGCGCAGCCGGGGGTAGCAGCGAAGATCGACCAGATCACCCGTCTCGCTAAAGGGGTTGATAAGACCCTTGCCGCCCCACCGCACCTCGCCTGAGCCGATGTCCTGGGTGGTGACCAGGGGCAGCTTGCGATCCGGTTCTACCTCGAGGGCCTCGAAGTCGCCGATAAAGGCCTGGTCGGCCCCGGTCGCCACCCCAATCCCAACCCGGCAGCCCGCCTCCTCGAGGCTGGGAAAGCTGCGCTCGAGCCGCTCCAGCAAAGCCCTTTGCTCGGGTGCAAGGAACAGCCAGGGCGCTGCGCCGCGGGTGACCTGGGCCACCCGCACCCCGCTGCCTTCTGGCAGGGTGCTGGCCCGCAGCACCTCCGCAAGCCGGGTGAGCTGGCCTGGCTCGAGGCTCGCCGGGCGAACAACGCGGGTGGGCCCCGGCGCTTCCCGGCTGATCACCACGATGGCCGGGTAAGCTGCTACTTTAGAGCGGAAGGCCGGCATATGGGCCATGTCAAGGAAAATTTTGAGATGAAAGTTGTCGGCCACATACTGGCGCAACGGGGCGCCGTAGCGGTTTTTGACCCAGCGGTCGGCGCAGATGAATCCCAGCGCACCCCCCTCCGCCAGCAGCGATAGCGAACGCTCAATGAAAGGGATGTACAGGTCGGCGCGGTCGTACATGGTGGCGTAGCGTTTTCTGTACTCGGCCAGCAGGGTAGGGGGGACGGTCTCCATGCGCACGTAGGGCGGGTTGCCGACCACGTAGTGGAAAGGTCCCTCGAGTGAACACAGCAGGTAATCCCCCTGAATCAGCCATTGGTCGGCCAGGTGCCTGCTGAAGCCTTCCTGCTGCAACAGCGCAACCACCGCGCGGTGGGTGGCCTCGAAGGTTTCAGAGTGCAGCTCCACTGCCCGGATGGCCCCGGCCAGCTCCGAAACCCCGGCCCGCCTGGCCGCCGCCAGCAGCCGGCGCAGGATGGCTAGCAGGAACACACCATCCCCAAACGACGGCTCCAGAATGCGCTGCTGATACAGGGGTTGGTCGGGGGTGTAGCCCACCAGATCCAGCATGAACTCCGCCACCTCAGGGCGGGTGAAGACGGCCCCTCGAGCCGAAGGAGCGGCTGGATGCTGGACGACGGGCGTGGCCTGGGTCTGGTCAAGGCAACTGGGCATATCCCTCCGCCGAGAAAGCCTATTTGAACGGGTGGTCGTTTTCCAGATACTCCAGGATCCCCCGGGCGATGCCGTAGCTGATGCGCTCGAGGTAGTTGGTATCGCGCAGGTTCTGGCCCTCGATGGGGTGGCTCAGGTAGCCCATCTCCACCAGGATGGCCGGAACGCCGGTGTAGCGGATCACGAAGAAGTCGGCGCTGCGCACCCCACGGTTGACGGCAGCGGTGGCCCCCAGCGTGTACGAGAGCACCCGGGTGGCCAGGGTGCGGGAGAGCTCCATGCGGCGCAGCGAGTCCATCTGCGGGGTGGGGGTGGGCAGGCTCTGCGGTGGGATGGGGTTGACATCCTCGGGGCTGGGCTGGGCGCCGGGGTCGAGCGGGGTGGACTGGGCGGCCTCGAGCGCATCCAGCGGGTTGAGCGCAAGGGGGGGAGGGGCGGGCAGGAGCGGCGCCGGGGAGGGGAAAAAGGGGCGGGTGGTGGTGGGGCTGTAGTAGTAGACCTCGAGGCCGCACCAGGCGTCGGCGCGGGTCGGTGCGGCGGCGTTGGCGTGGATAGAGACAAATAGATCTTTGCCCTCGGCCAGGGCCACGCGCTGGGCCAGGTCGGTGCGCTTGTCGGGTGAAAAGGCCGTATCGCTTTCGCGGGTCAGGGTGACCTCCACCCCCGCGTTTTGCAAAAAGCGGCGCACCCGCAGGGCCACCTCGAGGTTCACCGCTTTTTCCACCACCGGGCCCAAGGCGCCGGGGTCGGGGCCGCCGTGCCCGGCGTCCACCACCACCGAAAAGCGCCGCCCGCTGGCCTTTACAAAGCGAAACTCCGGGAAGGCCGGTAGCGGGCTGGTATCCACAAAGGCCCCGGATAGATCAATCACCAGCCGCTGCCCGTCGCCCTGCAGGGCGGCCAGGGTCATGGTCTTGTAGCCGGAGCGGGGCGTGACCCCCTGGGGGGTCAGCAGGATCAGCACCGCCTGGTTCTCGTGCTGCTCGAGCACATACCCGGCCAGCTCCGGCAGGCTCACAAAGTGCAGGCCGGGTGTGACGGTCTGACCCGGCAGGGTCACCCGCAGCGCAGCGCCCAGCGGCTCAATCTGGTGGGTCGCCTCTTTGGGTAAGTCCAGCACCACCCGCGTAAACCCCGGCTGGTCGCCAATGCGAATGGGCGGCAGGCTCTGGGCCAGCGCGCCGGTGCTCAGGAGGGCGGCCATCAGTAAACTCAGTGGGAAACGGTTCGCCTTCAAAACAGTTTTTAGTTTATAGAGGCCCCAAAGTTTGGGATGAGGACTTTGCGCAGCGAGCTTTATGAGCAGAAGCACGGTGCGGTCAGACGACCGCACAAAATGCAACCCATATGGGTTTTGCTTGGGCCTTTAGTCTGTTAGGCTGGGTTAGCTACAAGGAGGTTGTGTGTTAGACGAAGCATTGGTGGGAGATGTGCTCCGCCGTGCCCGGCAGGGTGGGGCCGATTTCGCAGAGCTGTATGTGGAGCGCTGGCGGCGGCGGGCCTTGCGGGTGCTTTCGGGCGAGGTGAAGGAGGCCACCAGCGGCCTCGAGTACGGGGCCGGGCTGCGGCTTTTTTACGGCACCGAGGTGGTGTATGCCTACACCAACGACCTGAGCCCCCAGGGCCTGCTCGAGGTCACCGAGACCCTGGTTCAGCTCAAGGGCCAGGCGGGCCAGGTGGACGCGCTGGGCCGGGGCGGCCTCGATTTTCGCAAGGTGGTGGCCCAGGGGCTGCACGCCCCCCAGGTTCCCTTTAGCACCAAAGACAAGCGCTACCGCCTCGAGCGCCTCCGCGAGGCCGAGGCCGGGGCCCAGGTCGGCCCCCAGATCAAGCAGGTGCAGACCAACCTGATGGAGTGGGAGCAGGAGGTGCTCGTGGCCACCAGCGAGGGCACCTGGGCCGAGGATCGCCGGGTGCGCACCCGTCTCTACGTGACCGCCATCGCCCAGGACGAGAGCGGGATGCAGACCGGGGTGATGGGGCCGGGGCTCAGTGTGGGCCTCGAGCTCTTCGACCGCTACCCCCCCGCCGAGGTCGGGCGCAGGGCCGGCCTGCAGGCCCTCACCAACCTGCGGGCCAAACCGGCCCCCGCCGGCACCATGCCCGTGGTAATTGGCAACGGCTTTGGCGGGGTGATCTTCCACGAGGCCCTGGGGCACCTCCTGGAAACCACTTCCGTCGCGAAAAAAGCCAGTGTGCTCTCCGACAAGCTGGGCGAAAAAGTGGCCTCGGACTGCGTGACCTACATCGACGACGGCACCACCCCCCACGGCTGGGGCTCGCAGGAGTTCGACGACGAGGGAAGGCCCACCGAGCGCACCGTGCTGATCGAGAACGGGGTGCTCAAAAGCTACATGGTGGATCGGCTGGGCAGCCTGCTCACCGGCTACCGGCCCACCGGCTCGGGGCGGCGCCAGGACTACACCTTTGCCCCCACCAGCCGGATGCGCAATACCTTTATCGCCCCCGGCACCACCCCTAAGGAAAAACTCTTCGAGGGCATCGAGTACGGCCTCTACGCCGCCGATATGGGCGGGGGGCAGGTGCGGCCCGGCTCCGGTGAGTACAACTTTGCGGTCAAGGAGGGCTACATCATCCGCCACGGGCGCATCGAGGAGCCGGTGCGGGGGGCCATGCTGGTGGGCAAGGGCCCCGAGAGCATCCAGAAAATTGTGGCGGTCTCGGACGACCTCGAGATGGGCCCCGGCATGTGCGGCTCACTCTCGGGCAGCCTGCCGGTGGAGGTGGGCCAGCCGCACCTTTTGATCTCCGAGATTGTGGTGGGGGGCCAGGCCTGAGCCGCTCTACCAAGGGGGAAGAACCATGACCTTTGAAGAAGCCAGGGATTATCTACTACAAAAAGCCCGCGCCTTGGGCCTCGAGGCCGAGGTGCTGGCCACCCACACCCGCGAACTCACCATCCAGGCCCACGGCGGCAAGGTGGAAGAGATCACCCAGGCCACCCAGGGCGGGGTGGGGGTGCGGGTGGTGGTGGAGGGCAAAACCGGCTACGCCTACACCGAGGAGCGCACCCCGGAAGCGCTCGACTGGGTGCTGCAGGAGGCCCACGAGAATGCCCTATTGCAGTCCGAGACTGGGGGGTTCCTGCCGGCGGGGGGTGCCCTGGGCCAGCACGACCTGCTGGGTGAGGGGCTTTCGGCCCCCCTGGAGCAAAAGCGCCAGGCGGCTCTGAACCTCGAGGCTACTTTGCGGGCCGACCCCCGGGTGCGGCAGGTGCAGATGACCCGCTACTCCGAGAACGAGACCCAGGCCACCCTGGGCTCCACCCAGGGGGTCTCGGGGGCCTTTCGCAACGGCTACGCCCTGCTTCTGACCAGCGCCGTGATGGGCGAGGGGCATAGCCTCAAGCAGGGCTACGAGTTCGACCTTTCCAAGGAGTTCCACGCCCTCGAGCCCGGCCGCACCGCCCAGCAGTTCCTGCACCGCACCGGGCGCTTGCTGGGGGCCCGCCCCCTCAAAACCGGGCGTTACAAAGCCTACTTCGAGCCCAAGGCCTTTGCCCAACTGCTGGGCATGATGGGCTGGTTTTTGCTCTCGGCCAAGAACGTGCTCGAGGGCAAGAGCCTGCTGGCGGGCCGGGTGGGGCAGAAAATCGCCTCGGAACTTTTCACCCTGGTAGACGACCCCACCCTACCGGACGGGCTGGCCTCGCGCCCCTTCGACGCCGAAGGCACCGCGGCCCGGCGCACGGTCTTCATCGAGAAGGGCATCCTGCGCACCTTTGCCCATAACTCCGAGACCGCCCGCAAGATGGGGGTGGAGAACACCGGCCACGCCGCCCGCAACTACAAGGGGGTGCTGGGCATTGCGCCCAGCAACCTGTTCGTAGAGCCCGGCGCGGGCGTGCAGATGGACAGCGGCATCGTGGTCACCGACCTGATGGGCCTGCACGCCGGGGCCAACCCCATCTCGGGGGAGTTTAGCCTGCAGGCCCTGGGCCTCAAAGTGGAGGGGGGCGAGGTGGCCCACCCGGTGGAGAACTTCACGGTGGCGGGGAACTTCCTGGAGCTGCTCAACCGCATCACCGCCCTGGGTAGCGAGCTCGAGTGGAACCCCATGATGGGCATCGTGGGCTCGCCCATGGTCGAGGTGGCCGAGTTGTCCTTTGCTGGGGCCTGAACCCTGGGCGATTACACCAAGACAGCCTCGAGCCTCTCTGTAACCATGCTGGCCGGCCACGACCGGCGGCATCTGAATCTGAAGGGGCTCGAGTACACCGCCTCACACACGGGGGCGGGCTAAAGCGGATATCACAACCTTCAAGCGGGGTTTCTCTGGGCTAATAAGTACAAAAGCCGGGTCTTAACTGCCGGCCACTCCTCGGCCAGAATGCTGTACATCGCACTGTCGCGGATGCCGCCGTCGGCCGCGGGGCGGTGCGCGCGGAGAATCCCGTCGAGGTGCGCCCCCAGCCGCTCAATGGCCCGGCGTGAGCGCAGGTTGCGGGCGTCGGTCTTGAGCGTCACCCGGCGCACCCCCAGCCCCTCGAAGGCGTGGGTGAGCATCAAGAGCTTGGCCTCGGTGTTGAGGCCGGTGCGCTGGGCCGGTGGGGCCAGCCAGGTGTGGCCGATCTCCACCGCATCGGGTTGCTGGGGGCGGTGGTGGGGGCTGTTTTCGGGCCAGGGCCAGTACTCGAAGGCCATAAAGCGGGTGCTGCCCACCACGCGATGGGATTGCTTGTCCACCGTTGCAAAGGGCAGGGCCTGCCCCTGGGCCTGCTCGTTCAGGGCGGCTTGAATATAGCGCCGCATCCCCACCTCCGGTTTGGGCACGGCGGTGTAGGGGTATTCCTCGAGCTGCGCGATCTCCAGCAGGGCGGGCAGGTGTGCCATGGTGAGGGGCTCGAGCCGGACAAGGCGGCCCTCGAGGGTGATGGGTTGGGTGAGGTGGGGGTTCATACCTGTTCCAAACGCTTTTTCATCTGCCGGGCAACGGCCCGATCGCCGGGATGGGGGCTTTGCTCCAGGGCGGCAATAACCCGCTCCTGGTCGGCCCGGCTGCGGTTTTGCGAGAGCTTGAACTTGCCAAAAAGCCGGGTAATCTCGATCTGGAAGGCCACAATCCCTTTGATCATACCGTGCAGGTAGTCCTGGGGAAGCTCCTCCATCTTCCACTGCTGCTCGTACGACACCACCAGATCGTGCAGCAGGGCTTTCACCGCCTCGGGCTCTTCGACTATTTGCACCTTGCCGTAGGCGTGGACGGTCATGTAGTTCCAGGTCGGTACGCTGGGGTGCTTTGCGTACCAGGTGGGGGAGATGTAGCTGTGGTCACCCTGGAAGATCACCAGCACCTCCTGGTTCTGGTCGAAGCTGGTCCACTGGGGGTTGGCGCGGGCCATGTGGCTGGCCAGCAGGTTGCGCTCGGGGTAGACCGTAAAGGGTATCTGGGTGGCAAAAGGCCGGCCCTCGTGCACCGAGACCAGGGTGGCAAAGCTAAACCGCTGCATCAGGTCGAACAGCACCGCTGGGTCGGTCACGGCAAAGTGCTGGGGTAGATACATTCGACCAGCCTAACCCTCCAGCAAAGGGCTTGCCAATAGGCATCCTGACAAAACGTGGGGATCCGGCCTCGAGCCTTCAACAACACGCGCCGAAGAAAAGGGCTTTCCAATGCGCCGCCGTGCTAGACCGTTCGGTGGACGCCATAAGCCAGATGGTTTTGAACCGGGTACACAAAACTCGAGGGGGCATAGTATTCTAGGTGCACAACACAACCGAAGTTGCTCTCGAGGAGGAAGTGCATGAAGATGAACCGTCGGCAAGTACTTAAAGCTGGTCTAGCTGCTTCTACCGTGTACAGTCCCTGGATGATTGCCCGCGCCCAGGCCCGGCCGGTCAAACTCGCGGCCATTCTCCCCCTCACGGGTGCTTTTGCCTTTGCGGGTAATGCGGCCCTGGACGCTTTCCGCGATGCCGCCGATCGCATCAACGACAGCGGTGGTATCGGAGGAAGGCGCTTTGAGTTGGTGGTCGAGGACGACGGCTACGATGTGGCCCGCGGAACGGCTGCCTTCAATCGCATTGTGCAGCGCGAAAGCCCGGAAGAGCTGGTGTTTGTCTACGGCGACTCCACCGGCCTTTCGAAAGCCCTGGCCCCCGAGATTACCCGCCTGCGCCTGCCCTACACCGCCACCTCTTTCTCCAACGAGCTGGCCGATCCCAACACCTACCCCACCATTTTCGTCTTTGGCCCCACCTACAACGATATGGCCGGGGCTTTGCTGCAGCAGATTCGCTTGCAAAGGGGGCGTGGGGCCAAAATTTTCCTCTGCTACTCCAACTCCGAGTTCGGCCGCGACCCCATTCCCTTCATAAAAGACCGTGCGGCCAAACTGGGCTTCCAGATTGTGGGTGAGGAAGTCACCCCCCTGGCCATCGCCGATGCCACCCCCATCGTGACCAAGCTGCGCCAGACCCAGCCCGACTTCGTGATTATGCAGGGCTATGTGCTCACCGTAGAACCGCTGGTGGTGCGGGCGGCCCGCGAACAGGGCGTCCGGGCTACCTTTATGGGCACCTACTACTCGGCTGAGCTGGCCCTGATGCAGCGGGCCGGGGCGGCGGCCGATGGCTTCATCGTGACCTACCACAACGCCTACTACTACGACACCACGGTGCCGGCGGTGGAGCAGATCCGGGCTTTGCGCCGTTCTAAAGGCCGCGATCTCTCGTACCGCACCACCTACTACATGGGTTCCTGGATGGCCGTGGATGTGATCGCCGAGGCCATGCGCCGGGCGCATGCGGCGGGCAAGCTGACCCGCCCCGGCATGATCGAGGCCCTGGAGAGCCTGGGCGATTACAACGCTGGCGGCCAGGTGCGCAACATGCGCTGGGTGAACCACCGACTGCCCTTTACCAAGCTCTGGCGGGCCAACGTGCGGGATGGCCGCTTCGACGCCATCACCGACTGGGTGGACGGTTCAAAACTCTAAGCTGCCTTGGGGGCTCGAGGGTCGGGAGCTGACCGCTGGTTGGCTCGGGCCCTCGAGCCTGCCACAAGCCATCTGCTAAAGGAAAACATGGATCTGGCCTTAGTCATCCAAACCGCCCTCAACGGTCTGGCCAACGGTGCGCTCTACGCGGTGATCGCTGCCGGCTTTGTGCTGGTTTATCGCTCAACCAGCGTGGTCAACTTCGCCATCGCGGAGTTCATGCTCATCGGCGCTTACCTGACCTACACCATGTCGCTTTTTTTTCCGCTGCTCTTGGCCATCCTGCTGGCCCTGCCCCTGGCCTTTATCTTTGGGGTGCTGGTGGAGCGGGGGTTTGTGCGGCCCCTCCTGGGGCGGAACGTGGTGGCGGTGATTATGGCGACCATCGGGCTGGCCGCCACCCTGGACGGGGCCACCCTCATCCTGTGGGGCCCCGACCAGAAGGCCATGGGGGCCGCCGACATCTCCCAGCTACCCAAGGAGGTGCCCAGCCTGGCTTTTAACCTGGGGGGGGTGTTTCTTTCCTCTAAAGCGGTGTGGAGCTTAATTCTGGCCCTGCCGCTGGCTATTCTGCTGGTGCTGGCGCTCAAATACAGCCGCTACGGGGTGCTGCTGCGGGCGGTCTCGGAGAGCGAAACGGCTGCGCTGGCCATGGGTATCAATGCGCCTCGAGTGGTGGCGATGGCCTGGGGCATTTCAGCGGTAACGGCCACCATTGGCGGGGCGTTTCTGGCCGGTGCGGCGGGGGGTGGTGGCCCCGGCCATCACCTGATTCTGCTTGGTCTGATCGTGTTCCCCGTAGCCATCCTGGGGGGCTTCGACTCGGTACCGGGTGCGGTGGTGGCGGGCCTGATCATCGGCCTGATCGAGGCCTTCTCGCAGCTTTACCTCGAGTCCCTGCTGCCCGGCATCACCCAGGCCATTCCCTTCTTAATCGTGCTGCTGGTGCTGCTCTTCCGTCCGTATGGCTTGCTTGGTCAGCATCGCATCGAGCGGGTGTGAAGGGAGGGCATCCCCAATCCAAGGAGAAAGGAGAGTTGAATGGCCGAGATTAACGTTGAAAACCTGAAAGTGGTCTACCGGGGCGTCATCCTGGCCTTGCAGGGCGTTAGCATGCGGGCCGGGGCTGGCGAGGCGGTGGCGCTGCTGGGCCCCAACGGGGCGGGCAAGAGCACCCTGGTGCGGGCCATCTCCGGGCTGTTGCCGCAGTACGACGGGCGGGTGCTGGACGGTCGAATTACCCTGGGTGGGGAGGATATCACCCACCTGCCGGCGCTTAAGGTGGCGGGCCTGGGCCTGACCGCGATCCTCGAGGGCCGCCCCATCTTTCGCTACCTGACCGTGATCGAAAACCTGCGGGCCGCAGGGCACAAACTAACCCCGCAGCGCCAGAAAGAGCTGACCGACGAGATTTTTACCCGCTTCCCCCGCCTCTACGAGCGCCGCTTCGAGCAGGGGGGCTACCTTTCGGGTGGTGAGCAGCAGATGCTCTTGCTGGGTATGGCCCTCCTGACCGAGCCCAGGATTCTGGTGGTGGACGAGCCCAGCCTGGGCCTGTCGCCCAAGCTGACCGAGGAGGTCATGCGGGTGCTGGACGATCTGCGCCGCGACAAGGGCCTTACCCTGGTGCTGGTGGAGCAGAACGCCCGGGCGGCTTTTTCCATCGTGGAGCGGGTGTATGTGATGGAGCAGGGCCGGGTGGTCTTCGAGGGCACTGCCCAGGAAGCCCAGGCCGATGCCGACGTGATGGAGTTTTACTTAGGGGGTGCGGTGGCCGGTGGCTTCTCGGAGGCCAAGCGGTATCGGAGGAGAAAGCGATGGGTATAGTCTCGAGAAAAAGGTGGGTGGTCAACGGGGGGGCTGGTGTGGGACTTCCGCCCAGGCCTTACGACAAGGAGGCCCGCCATGTCTGAAACGCTGCTCGAGGTCCACGACCTGCACCTTTCCTTCCGGGGTGTCAAGGCACTGGCCGGGGTGAGTTTTAGCGTAGCGGAGGGCGACTTGTTCGCAGTGATAGGCCCCAATGGGGCGGGCAAGACCAGCCTGCTTAATGTGCTGTCGGGGCTGTACAGGCCCCAGCAGGGCCGGGTGGTTTTCATGGGTGAAGACCTGGCCGGCCAGAGCCCCCAGCAACGGGTGCGCAAGGGGCTGGGGCGCACCTTTCAGAACCTCGAGCTTTTCCGGGGCATGACCGTGCTGGACAACGTCAAGCTGGGGGCCGAGCTGGCCGTGGGCGGCTACACCGACCTGATGCCCAAAGCCCAGATCGAATGGAAGATTCGCCACCACGCCGAAGAGGTGCTGGACTACCTGCACCTCTCACCGTACCGCCACGTACCGGCCGGGGCCCTGCCCTACGGTTTGCAAAAGCGGGTGGAGGTGGCTCGAGCCCTGGCCGGGCGGCCCAGGCTGCTGCTCCTGGACGAGCCCATGGCCGGGCTGAGCCTGGAGGAAAAGCAAGACCTGGCCCGCTTCCTGCTGGACGCCCGGCGCGAGTGGGGCGTTACGCTGGTGCTGGTGGAGCACGACCTTAAAGCCGTGCTGGAGCTTTCGACCGGGGTACTGGTGATGTCCTACGGCGAGGTCTTGTACCAGGGAGCCCCGGCGGGTGTGCGGGAGAACCCCCGCGTGGCCGAGGCTTATCTGGGGAGGAGTGCATGAGTCAGACCCTGATTGAATTTCTGGCCCATCACGCCCAGACCAGGCCCAACGCCCCTGCGATGCGGGTTAAGCGCCTGGGGGTGTGGGAGACCACCTCCTGGGCCCACCTCAAAGAGAAGGTCGAGCAGCTTGCGGGGGGGTTGCTGGAACTGGGCCTGGAGCCGGGTAGAGTGCTGGCCATCCTGGGCCAGAACGCACCGGAGTGGGTCATATCCGAACTGGCGGCCCAGGCGGTGGGCGCTATGCCCATGGGCATCTACGCCGATGCAATGCCGGAGGAGGTGGGTTACTTCATCGAGTTCTCCGAGTGCGCGGGCATTGTGGTCTCGGACGAGGAGCAGCTGGATAAGGTGCTGCCCCATCTAGACAAACTCAAGTTTGTGCTGGTCTGGGAAGAGGCCGGCATGAGCAAGTACTGGAACGAGCGGGTACGGCCCTTTAGCAGCGTGCTGGAGCTGGGCCAGGCCGAGAAAAACCGCCAGGCTGTGCGGGCCGCGCAAGCCCAGGTGGGGCCCGATACGGTGGCGCTTCTGGCCCCCACCTCCGGCACCACGGCCCGCAGCAAGCTGGCCATGCTGACCCATGCCCAGCTGATTGCCGGGGCCGAGGCGGGGCGCGAGACCATCAGCATCCGCGGTGGGGAGTGGGTGTTTTCCTACCTGCCGCTGCCCTGGATCGGCGAACAGATGCTCACGGTGGTGCGCAACCTCACCGACGGTACGGTGGTGCACTTCCCCGAGGATGTGATCACCGTGCGCGAGGACGTCAAAGAGGTGCAGCCCGACTTTTATCTGGCCCCGGCGAGGCTGTGGGAGGATGTGGCGGCCATTGTGCGCAGCCGGATGGAGGACGCCGACGGCCTCAAGAAGGCTGTCTACCGCTGGGGGATGGGGGTTTTGCTCGAGTGCGCCCAGCGCGAGTTCCGCAAGGAGCCCATCGGGTTTGGGCTTAACCTGGCCCGGGCCCTGGCCTACCCGCTGGTGGCCCGCCCGCTCCGGGCCCGCATGGGGCTGGCAGCCTGCCGCATCGCCGCCACGGGGGGGGCCCCGCTGGGCCCCGAAGTGTTCACCTTTTTCCGCGCGCTGGGGGTGGATATCCGCCAGGTCTACGGCCAGTCCGAGACCGCGGCCACCAGCGTGGCCCACCTGCCCGGCGACACCCCGCCCGAGACGGTGGGCAAGCCCCTGCCCAATACCCAGGTGCGCATCGCCGAGGATGGCGAGATTCAGGTTAAGGGCCGGCAGGTGTTCGCGGGCTACTTCAAGAACGAGGCCGCTACCAGGGAAACCTTTACCGAGGACGGCTGGTTCCGTACCGGCGATGCGGGCTTCTTTAACGAAAACGGCCATTTGGTGCTGCTGGGCCGGCTCAAGGAGGTGGGGGCCCTGGCCGACGGCACCCGCTTTGCGCCGCAATTCCTGGAGAACCGCCTCAAATACTCGCCCTACATCCGCGAGGCGGTGGTGATCGGCCACGGCAAGCCGTTTGTGACGGCCCTGATTGAGCTTGACCCCGAGAACACCCAGAACTGGGCGCGCAAGCGCGGCATCATCTTTACCACCTACCAGAGCCTGACCTCCAACCCGCAGGTCTACGAGCTGATTGCCCAGGAGCTCAGGATGGCTTGTGAGAGCCTACCCGAAGAGCTCAAGGTGCGCCGCTTTGCCATCCTGCCCAAAGAGCTGCACGCCGACGACGAGGAGATCACCCGCACCCGCAAGGTCAAGCGGGGGACGGTGGAGGCGCGCTACGCAGCTTTGCTGGCCGCGCTGTACGATGGCTCCAGAAAGGTAAAGCTGACGCTGCCCATCCGCTACCTCGAGGGCCAGGGTACCCTCGAGGCCGAGGTGCAGATTGCCGATGTGGGCAGGCCGATGGATGAACCCAAGGTGCGTGCCTAAGGAAGCGACCGATGCGTTGTAGATGCTGCTGTTGAACCTCCGAGGAAACCCGTCATGTACCGCCTGAGCCAAACCCTAACCGATGCCTTTAGCCGCCGCTTCTCGCGTACGGTGCGCGAAGACTACCGCCAGGACGAGGCCTACGCCAGCACCCCCCAGGGGCGCTTCTGGCTGGCCGTGGCAATTATTGGCGTGCTGGTGCTGCCTTTGCTCTTGCCGCAGTACCCGCTGTTTGTAACCACCCAGATTCTGATAGCAGCCCTGGCCGGCCTGGGCCTGCACCTGCTGGTGGGGGGCGCAGGCCAGATTTCGCTGGGCCAGGCGGCGTTTGTGGGCATTGGTGCCTATGTCTCGAGCCACCTCTCGGGCGACCTGGCCCCCCTGGGTATCCTGGCCGGTGGGCTGGTGGCGGCGCTAATTGGCATTGTGCTGGGCATTCCCTCCTTGCGCATCAAGGGGGCCTACCTGGCCATCGCTACGCTGGCTTTTCAGTTCCTGGCCGACTATGTTTTCAAGCGCTGGACTGCTTTCACCGGGGGGGTGGCCGGCCGCAGTCTTCCGGCGGAGGGCACTTTTCTGGGGCTGCCCCTGGCCGACGACCGGGTGGTGTACTACCTTGGCCTGGTGTTTGCCATCCCCATGTTCTTTTATGCCAAGCGCCTGCTCTCAACCCGGGCGGGCCGGGCCTGGTTCGCCGTGCGCGATAACGATCTCTCGGCCCAGCTCTCCGGTGTAGACCTGGTGCGCTCCAAGCTCACGGCTTTTGCCCTTTCAGCCTTCTACGGGGGCATTGCCGGGGGTATCCTGATGCACCTGATTGGGGCGGTGACCCCGGAGAACTTCGTGCTCGCCTTTAGCATCCAGTACCTGGCCATCGTGATCGTGGGCGGGGCTGGCACGGTGCTGGGCGCGGTCTTGGGGGCTTTGTTTATCGTCCTGATCCCCGAAATCCTGAGCGTGATTGCCGGGGCTTTCGGGCCGCAGTACGTGGCCCAGCTCTCGGCCTGGCGCAGCGTGGCTTTTGGGGTGCTCATTCTGTTGTTCCTGATCCTGGAACCTCGGGGACTGGTGGGGCTGTGGGGTCGCATCCGCGACTACTTCCGCACCTGGCCGCTGCCGTATTAAAACCCGCGCTGGTTTCACCCATACTTCAGATGAGCCCCCAACTTTATCCGACTCATACCGTTTTTGCTTGAATCCTTCACCGCCCTGCGTAGAGCCTGCTAACTAGCTGTTCGTAAAAGCTCCACAGTTTTCGCTGTCATCAGAATCGAAAAAGCCAACCAGTGCCAACCTCGCAAGGTCTCAGCCAGCCGCTCATAGTCTCGCGCCAGCCTGCGA
>Ga0209721_1001421_pt1 | contig 17789 bp, 21 predicted proteins | sample TshhotsprinmetaG_FD_184139 | JGI IMG/M metagenome (GOLD analysis project Ga0209721, IMG submission 184139) | Hot spring microbial communities from South Africa to study Microbial Dark Matter (Phase II) - Tshipise hot spring metaG (SPAdes)... | ecosystem: Environmental > Aquatic > Thermal springs... | reverse complement strand
GCCCACCCACCTTTTTATTTAAAAAAATAGTTGTTTTACAAGAGCTGTCACGAAAATGTTCACGAGTGCGACAGGCAATAATACTTTCCAGCCAAACTCCATCAATTGATCGGCGCGGACGCGCGGGAACGTAATGCGGAACCAAATGAATAAAAAGACGACGAGACTAAACTTTAAGGCAAACCAAACCGCTCCTGGAATAAAACCGAGAAACGGAAGCGGATGCCATCCCCCTAAGAAAAGAACAGTTGTTAAAGCTGCCATCGCAAAAAAGTATACGTACTCTGCAAGCATGAAAAACGCCCAACGGAAGCCAGAATATTCTACGTGGAATCCTGCAACAAGCTCCGATTCTGCTTCCGGCAAGTCAAACGGCGTCCGGTTTAACTCTGCCACAGCGGCGATGAGGAAAACGAGAAATCCGATCGGCTGCGCAATAATAAACCAAACATCTTTTTGCGCCTCAACAATGTCGTTTAAGTTTAAACTTCCCGCCAACAAAATGACACCGATGACCGACATGACGAGAGGCACTTCATATGAAATCATTTGCGCGGCTGCGCGCATGCCTCCAAGTAGTGCATATTTGTTGTTGGACGCCCATGCGCCTGTCACAACGCCAATCGTCGTTAATCCTGATACCGCGATGTAATACAACAAGCCAACGCCAATATCGGCAAATTGCAACGCATCAGTAAACGGCAACGCTGCAAGTACCATAAAGGCAGGGGCAAACGCGATAACCGGCGCTAAAATGAATAACGGCCGATCAGCTGCCTTCGGAATCGTATCTTCTTTCAACAGTAGTTTTAATACGTCTGCAACGGTCTGCAATAACCCCCAGCGACCTCCAACTTGGTTCGGGCCGATGCGTCCTTGCATAAATCCCATCACTTTTCGTTCCGCTAAAATGCCGTACGTAACAAACCCTAATACAACGAGCAACAGCCCGACACCAATCGCGAAAAATATCGCAACGTTCGTCCAGCTCGGCGTCGACTGTAAAAGTTGTTCCATCATCATCCATCGACCTCCCCAAGCACGATATCAATCGCGCCAAGTATCGCAATTAAATTCGCGATATTTTCCCCTTTTAATAGTTTCGGAAGGATTTGCAAATTGTAAAATGACGGTCGACGGAATTTTAAGCGGTACGGCTCTTTTTTCCCGTCGCTCGCAATGTAGCACCCAATTTCTCCGCGCGGCGACTCGATGCGGACGTATGCTTCTCCCGGCGGCGCTTTAATGATTTTTGGCACCTTCGCCATAATGTCGCCTTCATGTGGGAATTGTTCGCACGCTTGTTCAATAATGCGAAGCGATTGTTCAATTTCAGCAAGACGGCATTCATAACGGGCGAAGCAATCACCTTCCGTACGAACAGGCACGTCAAAATCAAACCGGTCGTAAATAGAATACGGATCATCTTTTCGTAAATCCCATTTTACACCTGTACAACGCAAATTGACCCCACTTAATGAATACGCCAACGCTTCTTCTTTCGTGTACTTTCCAACCCCGATGACGCGATTGCGGAAAATTTCGTTTCCTGTGACGAGCTCATGATATCCTTCCAACTGTTTGCGCATATACGGAACGAACTGCTTCACTTTATCGATCCAGCCGTCTGGCGCATCCCATTTCACACCGCCAACACGCATGTAGTTAAACGTTAATCGCGCCCCTGACAATTCATTTAGTAGATTAATAATCATTTCTCGCTCGCGAAACGCATATAAAAACGGACTGACCGCCCCAATGTCAAGCAAATACGTCCCCCACCAAACGAGGTGGCTCGCAATGCGGCCGAGTTCCATCGCAAGCACACGCAAATATTCGGCCCGCTTCGGCACTTCAATGCCCATCATTGTTTCTACCGCATGGCAAATGACGTAGTTGTTCGTCATAGCCGATAAATAGTCCATGCGGTCGGTGTACGGAATGATTTGTGTATATTGTAAATTTTCAGCGATTTTTTCGGTGCCGCGGTGAAGATAACCGATGACAGGAGTCGCTTCTTTAATGATTTCCCCATCGATTTTTAACACGAGACGAAACACGCCGTGTGTGCTCGGATGTTGCGGTCCGACGTTTAAAAGCATCTCCTCTGTTCTAAGCACATTTTATCCCTCCATATCGTACGGCTCGTAATCTTTTCGGAGCGGATAGCCGACCCAGTTCTCCCCTAAAAATATGCGAATGAGTTGCGGATGACCTTCGAAACGAATGCCAAGTAAATCGTACGCTTCGCACTCTGGCCAATTCGCCCCTGGCCAAAGCGGAACGAGGGAATCGATCACCGGATGGTCACGATCAATTTTCACTTTCAACGCAACAGATTGGCGATTTTTATAGGAGTACAAGTGCACGTACACTTCCATATGCGTTTGAAAATCCGTTCCGTGCAACTCCGATAAATAATCAAAACTTAGCTGCTCATTATATTTTAAAAACTCAGCCACTTTAAAATATGTATCTTTTTTCACAACGAGTGTCGGTACGTCTTTCGACAAACGATTGATGTAAGCGTTTTCTAGCACGTCTTTTCCGAGATGTTGTTCAATCACTTTGACGTATTTGTCGAGATATGGCTGATTTGGTGAAGGTTTTTCCTCTTTTTGTTCAGCGACATCTGCACTTTTTGCTTTTGCTGCTGCTGCAACTTTTGCTTTCGCCGCCGCTACCGCTTTTTTCTTCGCCAATTCTTCTTCGCTTAGTTCGCTTGATTCCAGCGCCTTTTGTTTCGCCAGCGCTGCAGCTTTCGCTTTCGCCGCTGCTGCCGCTTTTTTCTTCGCCAACTCTTCTTCGCTTAGTTCGCCTGATTCCAGCGCCTTTTGTTTCGCTAGCGCTGCGGCTTTCGCTTTCGCCGCTGCTGCCGCTTTTTTCTTCGCCAACTCTTCTTCGCTTAATTCGCTTGATTCCAGCGCCTTTTGTTTCGCTAGCGCTGCAGCTTTCGCTTTCGCCGCTGCTGCCGCTTTTTTCTTCGCAAGCGCAACATCATCTTCCTGTTCGAGCGTCGGCTCAGTTTGTTTCGCTTGTTCAGCTGCTTGTTTGGCAGCAAGACGCTCTTTTGCTAATTGTTTCGCCCGTTCGGCCGCTTCTCTTTTTAGTTGCTGTAAATCTTTTTCATCGCTCATTTACAGCACCCTCTTTCCTGTTTTTGCTTCATAGCGAATCTTCTCTTTTAACTTATTAATGCCATAAATAAGGGCAGCTGGGTTTGGCGGACAGCCCGGAATATATACATCAACAGGGACGATTTGATCGACACCTTTCACAACGCAATACGATTTCACGTACGGACCACCTGCCGTTGCGCATGATCCCATCGCAATGACCCATTTCGGTTCAGGCATTTGATCGTACAAGCGGCGAACAATTGGCGCCATTTTTTTCGTGACTGTACCTGAGACGATCATGACATCTGATTGACGCGGCGACGTGCGGAAGAAAGAGCCGAAACGATCTAAGTCGTAATGGGAAGAGCCGACTCCCATCATTTCAATGGCGCAACAGGCAAGTCCGAACGTAAGCGGCCATAGCGAGTTGCTGCGCGCCCACGCTTTTAGCTGTTCTAATGTCGTTAAAAAGACGTTGCGGCGCATTTCTTCCATTTCTTGATCTGATACGTTCAATAATTTTACATCCATTTTAACACCTTCTTCTTCCAAGCATACACAAGTCCAATCAACAACATGACGACGAAAATGAGCATTTCGATGATGGCAAATGCACCGAGCTTTTCAAATGCCACCGCCCACGGATATAAAAATACAGTTTCTACATCAAAAATGACGAACAGCAACGCAAAGATGTAATATCTGACGTTAAATTGCACGCGCGAATCGTGGAATGGATCCAATCCGCTCTCGTACGTTGTTTGCTTCGCTGCATTCGGCGCATGTGGACGAAGAAAACGTCCTGCTGTGAGCGCAACGATCGGAAGCAAAATACCTAAACAAAGAAACACAAAGACGACTACATAACTGTTTACATACACGTTCAACGATGGCCCACCCCTTTGTGACTTTATACACATTTTTCGAAAACGTCATACTATTACGACTGTAACCGATAACATTATATCACTTCTTCACATATGTGTCGATAAAACTTGTTCCAAAAACAAGAAAAACACCCCCCCTCTTTCTAATAACAAAAAACCCTAAGAGACGATGCTCTTAGGGTTAAAAGTTGCGATTCGCGACATTTAAACGGTTGAGCGCGCGACGTAAAGCTAGCTCAGCCCGCTTATGATCAATATCTTCTTGTTTCGCTTGCAGACGGCGTTCAGCCCGCTCTTTCGCCGCTTTTGCGCGCGCCACATCAATATCTTCTGCTCGTTCCGCTGCTTGCGCCAAAATCGTGACGCGATCAGGGCGAACTTCTAAAAAGCCGCCGCTCACCGCGACAAGCTCTGTCGCGTTTCCTTTTTTCAAACGAACCGCGCCAATCTCTAGCGGTGCGACCATCGGAATGTGCCCTGGCAACACGCCGAGTTCGCCGCTTTGCGCTTTAGCGCTCACCATTTCCACATCCGCTTCATATACTGGGCCGTCCGGAGTTACGACACTGACTTTAATCGTCTTCATGGAAAATCCTCCTCGGTCCCTTATTAAACTTCTACGCCCATTTTTCTCGCTTTTTCAATTACTTCTTCAATGCGGCCAACTAAGCGGAACGCATCTTCTGGAAGATGGTCATATTTTCCTTCCAAAATTTCTTTAAAGCCACGAACTGTCTCTTTTACAGGAACGTATGAACCTGGTTGTCCTGTAAACTGTTCAGCAACGTGGAAGTTTTGTGATAAGAAGAACTGAATGCGACGAGCGCGATGAACGACAAGTTTATCTTCTTCTGAAAGCTCATCCATACCGAGAATCGCAATAATGTCTTGCAATTCTTTGTAGCGCTGTAACGTTTGTTGTACTTTGCGCGCAACTTGATAGTGCTCTTCACCGACGATTTCAGGCGAAAGCGCACGAGATGTCGATGCGAGCGGGTCTACCGCTGGGTAAATACCCATCTCTGATAGTTTACGCTCTAAGTTTGTCGTTGCATCTAAGTGTGCGAACGTTGTCGCTGGCGCTGGGTCTGTGTAGTCGTCCGCTGGTACGTAAATCGCTTGGATCGATGTAACCGAACCGACTGCTGTTGATGTAATACGTTCTTGTAATTGACCCATTTCTGTCGCAAGCGTTGGTTGGTAACCTACCGCCGAAGGCATGCGTCCTAATAGGGCGGAAACTTCTGAACCTGCTTGCGTGAAGCGGAAAATGTTATCGATGAAGAACAATACGTCTTGTCCTTGCTCATCACGGAAATATTCCGCCATCGTCAATCCTGTTAATGCGACGCGCATACGTGCTCCAGGCGGCTCGTTCATTTGACCGAATACCATCGCTGTTTTGTTAATAACGCCAGAGTCTTTCATTTCATGGTACAAGTCGTTTCCTTCGCGCGTGCGCTCACCGACGCCCGCGAATACGGAAATACCACCGTGCTCTTGCGCGATGTTGTTAATTAACTCTTGAATTAAAACCGTTTTTCCTACCCCTGCACCGCCGAACAAACCGATTTTTCCACCTTTAATATAAGGTGCAAGCAAGTCAACGACTTTAATTCCCGTTTCAAGAATTTCAACTTGTGTTGAAAGCTGTTCGAATTTTGGTGCCGGACGGTGAATTGAATCGCGGCGAGCGTCTGCTGGGATGTCTTCCCCTAAGTCAATCGGCTCCCCTAGTACGTTAAATACGCGTCCGAGCGTCACTTCACCGACAGGAACAGAAATTGGTGCTCCTGTATCAATGACTTCCATGCCACGCACTAATCCGTCTGTCGTTGACATCGCAATTGTGCGTACTGTATCGTCCCCAAGGTGAAGGGCTACTTCTAACGTTAAGTCGATATCGACTTCTTTTTCGTTACGCGCTTTATGTTTAATTTTTAGGGCGTTGTAAATCGCAGGTAAATGTCCGTCTTCGAACTTGACGTCTACAACAGGACCCATAACTTGAATAACGCGTCCTTTTGCCATCGTTTTCCCTCCTAACTGCTAATCAACCTTATTGCAATGCGTTCGCTCCGGCCACAATCTCTGTAATTTCTTGCGTAATCGCTGCTTGACGGGCACGGTTGTAAGAAAGTGTAAGCGTCCGAATCAATTCTTTTGCGTTGTCTGTTGCGTTTTTCATCGCTGTCATCCGCGCAGCATGTTCGCTCGCTTTTGCATCTAGCAAAGCACCGTAAATTAAGCTTTCAGCGTATTGCGGCAACAACACTTCTAAAATTTCTTCTTGCGACGGCTCGAATTCGTAAGCTGTCAACTTTTTATCAGAAGCTAAGTCCGTTAACGGCAATAGCTTTTTCTCCGTTACATCTTGTTGGATGGCGCTCACGAAATGATTATAAAACATATACAGTTCATCAAACGTGCCATCCGCAAACATATTGACGGTTTTGTTCGCAATTTCTTTAATATCCGCAAACGTCGGTTGGTCTGGCAAACCGGTAATATGTAAAGCTACCGGGATGTTGCGGCGTTTAAAGAAATTTAAACCGACGCGGCCGATGGCGATGATCGCATATTCCTCTGTTGAACGGTGACGCTCTTGAATCGTTTGGTATACCGTACGGAGCACGTTGCTGTTGTAAGCCCCTGCTAAACCGCGGTCAGACGTAATGACTAAATATCCCGTCTTTTTGACTGGGCGCTTCACAAGCATCGGATGAGAAGCGTCATTGCTGCCAAGCGCAACGCTCGCGACGACTTCTTGAATTTTTTCCATGTACGGCGTGAACGATCTCGCATTATGTTCAGCACGGTTTAACTTTGAGGCCGAGACCATTTCCATCGCTTTCGTAATTTGGCTCGTCTTTTTTGTCGTATTAATGCGCGCTTTAATATCGCGTAACGATGCTCCCAAAGGTTTCACCACCTTTTTCGCTCAATTGTTGAAAGGGACGGAACAGCCATGCTGTTCCGCTTTCCACTTTTGTTACTCTGATACAACAAACGTCTTTTTGAACGCTTCAATTGCTTTATTGAAGTCTTCTTCGTTTGGAAGATCGCCTGTTGTGCGAATATGTTCCATTAACTTTTGACCGTTCTCGTCCTTATCTAACCATGCATGGAACTCTTTTTCAAAGCGGCGAATATCTTCGACTGGAATATCGTCTAAGAAACCGCGCGTTAATGCATAAATGATCGCTACTTGCTTTTCAACTGGCAGCGGCTCATGTAAACCTTGCTTTAACACTTCAACTGTGCGCGCACCGCGGGCAAGTTTTGCTTGTGTCGCTTTATCAAGGTCGGAACCGAACTGCGCGAACGCCTCTAACTCACGATATGCCGCTAAGTCAAGACGCAACGTACCTGATACTTTTTTCATCGCTTTAATTTGTGCTGCCCCACCGACGCGCGATACGGAAAGACCGGCGTTAATCGCTGGACGCACACCAGAGAAGAACAAATCAGACTGCAAGAAAATTTGTCCGTCTGTAATGGAAATGACGTTCGTCGGAATGTATGCCGAAATGTCGCCCGCTTGCGTTTCAACGAAAGGCAACGCTGTTAATGAACCTGCACCTTTTGCATCGCTTAATTTTGCTGCGCGCTCAAGCAAGCGAGAGTGCAAGTAGAATACGTCACCCGGATACGCTTCACGACCTGGTGGACGGCGTAATAATAACGAAAGCTCACGATAAGCTGCCGCTTGTTTCGACAAGTCATCGTATACAACGAGCACGTGTTGTCCTCTATACATGAAGTATTCGCCCATCGTTACGCCCGCATATGGCGCTAAGAATAAAAGTGGAGCTGGCTGTGATGCAGAAGCTGTAACGACGATTGTATAATCTAATGCACCGTATTTACGCAACGTTTCAACGACGTTACGAACGGTTGATTCTTTTTGTCCGATCGCAACGTAAATACAAATCATGTTCTTTCCTTTTTGGTTAATGATTGTATCTACCGCAACGGACGTTTTTCCTGTTTGACGGTCTCCGATAATTAACTCACGTTGACCACGACCGATTGGCACAAGCGCGTCAATCGCCTTAATTCCCGTTTGTAATGGCTCATGAACAGATTTACGATCCATAACGCCAGGCGCCGGACTTTCAATCGGACGAGTTTCCGTCGTTTCAATTGGACCAAGTCCGTCTACTGGTTGTCCTAATGGGTTTACGACGCGACCGATTAACGCCTCTCCAACTGGCACTTCCATAATGCGACCTGTACGACGTACTTCGTCGCCTTCTTTAATGCCTGTGTACGGTCCTAAAATAACGATACCGACGTTGTTTTCTTCTAAGTTTAGCGCCAGTCCCATGACGCCGTTGGCAAACTCAACAAGCTCTCCTGACATGACGTTGTCGAGGCCATGAGCACGAGCGATTCCGTCACCGACTTGAATGACTGTACCGACATCGCTCACTTCGATTTCAGACTGATAGTTTTCAATTTGCTTTTTTATCAGCGCGCTAATTTCTTCCGCTTTGATGCTCATGCATTTCACCCCTATCTATAAATGTTAGCGAGTTAACTGTCGCTGTAATCTTGCTAATTTTCCGCTGACGCTTCCGTCGAAAATGCGGTTGCCGATGCGCACTTTTACCCCACCGATGACGTCTTTATCGACGATGTTTGTGATGCGAAGCGTGTCGACGCCGACTTTTTTCGCAAATACTTCTGCAAGCGCCTTCGTTTCGTCTTCCGTTAACGGACGAGCCGAATAGACGATCGCTTCAGCTACATCGCGCGCCTCATTCGCTAGCGCAATAAACGCATCTGCCAAATCTTCTACAATGTCGATGCGATGGCGATCTAAAAGCAACATGAACGTATGTTGCAAGACGGTCGAAATATTTGCAAACGCTTCTCGGATGAGCGCTTTCTTTTTCGCTAGCGCAACTTTCGGATGGTTCAACACAGAAAGAAGCGCTTCATTTTGTGCAAATACTTGTTTCACGACGCGAAGTTCTTGTTCGAGCTGATCAAGAAGCTGTTGTTCTTTCGCAATTTCAAAAAGTGCCGACGCATATCGTTTCGCTACGACTTGTTTGTTCATCGGCCTTCTCCTACCTCTTGAATGTACTCGCTAATCAGCTTCGCTTGATCTTGTTCGCTCAATTCTTTTTCAATTACTTTCGATGCAATAAGTACGGATAAAGAAGCAACTTGTTGGCGTAACGCTGCCATCGCTTGTTCTTTTTCTTGCGCGATCTCTTTTTTCGCTGCTTCCTTTAAGCGCTCTGCTTCGGCGCGCGCCGCTTGAATGATTTGCTCTTTTTGCTCTTCGCCAAGCTTGCGTGCTTCTTCGATAAGCGCTTGCGCTTCTTGGCGCGATTTTTTCATTAATTCACGTTGCTCTTCTGCAAGCTTTTTCGCTTCTTGATGATGTTTTTCTGCTTGCTCGATTTCGTTCGCAATATGCTCTTCACGTTGTTTCATGACGCCCATTAAAGGCCCGAATGCATATTTGCGAAGCAAGAACATGAGCAAGAGGAACATGATTAATTGGAATGCGATATCACCGCCGTTGAACCCATGTCCACCAGCGCCTAATACAAACATGTTTACCACCGCGCGTTTCACTCCCTTCAAAAATCGCCCGAATATCGATCGGAACGTGTGCGTACGAACATAAAGGAATGGCGAAGGTTCTCATGGAATGATCTTCGCCATTGTTGAACGAGTTTCGTTTCCGTATGCAGTTACAGCTCGTTTCGAACGAGCGCTCATCTTTAGCGACCTTGAACCATGAACGCGATAACGACCGCGATGATCGGAATCGCTTCGACTAACGCTACCCCGATGAACATTGTTGTTTGTAACATACCGCGCGCCTCTGGTTGACGTGCGATTCCTTCCACCGTGCGAGATACGATTAAACCGTTACCAATACCAGCACCAAGTGCCGCTAAACCAATTGCAATTGCAGCTGCTAATACACCCATTTGAAAAGTCCTCCTTCAATTTTGTATGTTGATAATGAATGTGTATGAAAATTAATGGTCATGACTCACTTTGTGCGCCATATAAACCATTGTTAACATCGTGAAAATAAACGCTTGGATCGCGCCGACGAAAATACTGAATCCTTGCCATGCGAGCGTTGGAATAATCGCCGCAATCGTTCCGCCGACCCCTGTCGCTAAACTTCCCGCTAAAAGCGCCAATAAAATTTCGCCCGCAAAAATATTTCCGTATAAACGGAGACCGAGCGTTAATGTATTTGCAAACTCTTCAATAATTTTTAACGGGAATAAAATTGGCATCGGGCTGACGAACCCTTTGGCGTATTCTTTAAAGCCGTTTAATTTAATGCCATAATAATGGGATAACGCCACAACCATCGTCGCCAACGTTAGCGTAACGACCGGGTCAGCAGTCGGTGATTTCCACCATAATTTATTGTCAATGACAACTGAAAATGGAAGACCAAGCATATTCGCTACGAAAATATACATGATGAGCGTCATGCCGAGCATGTGGAAACGTCCACCTGTCTTCCAATCCATGTTGCTTTTAATAATCCCTTTGACAAAATCCATGACCCACTCTAGAAAATTTTGCATACCTGTTGGCTTCATCGACAAGTTGCGCGTTGCCAATAAAGCGATGACAAACACAATGACGGATGTAACCGTAATCATTAATACGTTGGCTAAGTTAAACGTTAAGCCAAACAACGTGTATAAAGGAGCTTCGTGATGCATCTGTACTCACCTCTCTTCCCCTTTTGTATTTTGGAAAAAGAAATCTATTATAATGACAATGTAAGATGTCATTAATCCCACTACGATCCATCCAACGGAAAACTGTTCAGGCCAACGAAAAGCAATAAATACGGCAAACGCCGCCGCTGCCATACGCGACATCATGCCAAGCGAACGCGCTTTTTGACCAGACGCAACCGCTTGTCCAAACCGCTCAACTTTCCGCACCATCGTCCAGCTGTTATATGAGCTAATGATCGTTCCGAGAAGCAAACTTGAAAACGCTTGCTTATACGGCGTAAATGCCCAACCAAGCACATAAACGGCCAACAAATATAGTATGTATGATTTGTGACGTCGCCAATGTCGCTGTAGTTCGTTCATTTTTCCTCTCCTGAAAAAAATGAGCGAATGAGGCGAATCATCGCATAAACACCAGCCGCTAAACCGAGCAACAAACCGACAATCAAAAAGAGCGGTTCAGTGTCAAAACGCTCGTCAACAAAACGCCCTCCAAAAATCCCAACTAAGACGGAACCGACAAGTTGAGAAGAGATGGCCGTCATCAAACCGATCGCTCGAAACGGATGGCGCTCACGTTGTCGCATACGAAAGCCTCACTTTTCATTTTCAGAATTTACTGTATTTTAAAAAAGGTTATCCTTATCCCTTTGTAAGCATACAATAGTGAAAACGCGATGTCAATGCGTTCGGTCACAAAAGTAGGGAAAATTTTTGGTAGAAAAAAGGGATGCGTCATCACATCCCTTTTTCGTGTTGAAATGGCGTCGGTGGAACATCGCTTTGCCCGAAATAATAACGAATCGCTTCGACAATCCGCTTTGATGCCCATCCGTCACCATACGGATTTGACGCTTTCGCCATTTGGTCATATGCTTTTTCGTCCGTCAGTAGCTCGCTAGCTAACTTGTAAATCGTTTGTTCGTCCGTTCCAGCTAATTTTAGCGTTCCCGCCTCGATCCCTTCCGGACGCTCTGTCGTATCGCGCAACACGAGGACAGGCACACCGAGGGAAGGCGCCTCTTCTTGAACGCCGCCTGAATCGGTTAAAATCATATATGCACGGGCTGCGAAGTTATGGAAATCTACGACATCTAACGGCTCGATTAAATGAATGCGTTCATCGTCTCCTAGTATATCATTCGCCAGTTCGCGAACGACCGGATTCAAATGGACGGGATAAACAACTTGAACGTCGCGATAATCGTCTACGAGCCGTTTAATCGCTCGGAACATATTGCGCATCGGTTCACCGAGGTTTTCGCGGCGATGCGCCGTCAATAAAATCATACGGCTTCCCGCTACCTTTTCTAAAATCGGATGGGTATACGTGTCGCGCACCGTCGTTTTTAACGCGTCAATCGCGGTGTTGCCGGTAATAAAAATGGCGTCGTCCCGCTTGTTTTCCGCTCGTAAATTTTCTGCCGCTTTCGCTGTCGGAGCAAAGTGCAGATCAGCTAACACCCCCGTTAATTGGCGATTCATTTCTTCTGGAAACGGCGAGTATTTATTCCACGTTCTTAATCCCGCTTCCACGTGCCCAACAGCAATTTGGTTGTAAAACGCTGCAAGGCTAGCGACAAATGTCGTTGTCGTGTCGCCGTGGACGAGCACGATGTCGGGCTTTACTTTTTTCATGACGTCGTCTAAACCAGCAAGCGCCCTCGTCGTAATATCGACAAGCGTTTGACGCTCTTTCATAATGTTTAAATCGTAATGCGGCTGAATGCCAAAAATATCAAGCACTTGATCAAGCATTTGACGATGTTGCGCTGTAACGGTAACGATCGACTCAATGTCCTCGTATTGTTGCAATTGTAAAACGAGCGGAGCCATTTTAATGGCTTCCGGTCTCGTTCCAAAAATGGTCATGACTTTTCGTTTTCCCATTATGCTCACCTTACTTCGTCCCGAATAGACGGTCTCCAGCATCGCCAAGACCCGGCACAATGTAGCCATGATCGTTTAGTTTTTCGTCTAATGCAGCGATGTAAATGTCGACGTCTGGATGCGCTTGTTGCACCGCTTCTACCCCTTCTGGTGCAGCAATTAAGCACATAAACTTAATGTTTTTCGCACCGCGCTTTTTTAACGCATGAATCGCTTCGACAGCCGATCCCCCTGTCGCAAGCATCGGGTCGACAACAATAAAGTCGCGCTCTTCAACGTCTGTCGGAAGCTTCACGTAATATTCAACAGGCTTTAACGTCTCTGGATCGCGATACAATCCGATATGACCTACTTTAGCAGCCGGAATGAGCTTTAAAATGCCGTCTACCATTCCGATTCCTGCACGCAAAATCGGGATGATACCTAATTTTTTCCCTGCGATCACTTTCGCTCTCGCTTTGCTGACAGGCGTCTCAATTTCAACTTCTTGAAGCGGCAAATCGCGTGTAATTTCAAACGCCATAAGCGTCGCCACTTCCTCGACAAGCTCTCGGAACTCTTTCGTTCCTGTATGTTTGTCGCGAATGTATGTAAGCTTATGTTGAATTAACGGATGATCAAATACGTACACTTTACTCATGTCAGTCGCCCCTTTTTTCATATGCATTCTTGTAAATTTTACATAAAAACAACCGAGGATTCAACTTACGATTAAAGAAAAAGGTGCCCCGATGGACACCTTATACGTACAGTGGAAATTTTTCAGTTAATGTGGAAACACGTTGGCGCGCCTCTTCTAATTTTTGCTCATCGTCTTTATGTTTGAGCGCAAGCGAGATGATGCGCGCAATTTCATCCATTTCCTCAAGCCCAAATCCGCGGCTTGTCACCGCTGCTGTACCGATGCGAATGCCGCTAGTAACAAACGGGCTTTCTGGATCGTACGGAATCGTGTTTTTATTGACCGTAATGCCGATATCATCGAGAACTTTTTCAGCGACTTTTCCTGTTAACCCGATGGAACGTAAGTCGATTAACAACAAATGATTGTCTGTGCCGCCAGAGACGAGCGTAAACCCTTCAGCCGTTAAAGCTTCGGCTAGACGGTTAGCATTGTTCACGATGTTTTGGGCGTATGTTTTAAAGTCATCTTGTAACGCCTCGCCGAGCGCGACTGCTTTCGCGGCGATGACGTGCATAAGCGGCCCCCCTTGAATGCCTGGGAAAATCGCTTTATCAATTTGTTTCGCAAACTGCTCTTGACATAAAATCATTCCTCCGCGCGGACCGCGTAACGTTTTATGCGTCGTTGTCGTCACAAAATGGGCGTAAGGAACAGGGTTCGGGTGCAAACCTGCCGCCACAAGCCCCGCGATATGCGCCATGTCAACCATGAGATATGCGCCCACTTCATCCGCAATTTCACGAAACTTCGCAAAGTCAATCGTGCGAGGATATGCGCTTGCTCCAGCAACGATCAATTTCGGTTTATGTTTTAACGCTTTTTCGCGAACGTCATCATAGTTAATGCGATGCGTTTCTGGATCGACGCCATATTCAACGAAATTGTACTGCATACCGCTAAAGTTCACCGGGCTTCCGTGCGTTAAATGCCCTCCGTGCGACAAATTCATGCCAAGCACTGTATCCCCGTGTTGTAAAACTGTAAAATAGACAGCCATGTTCGCCTGTGCCCCTGAATGCGGCTGAACATTTGCATGCTCGGCTCCGAACAATTGTTTTGCACGTTCACGCGCAAGCTCTTCCACGACGTCGACATGTTCACAACCACCGTAATATCGGCGTCCCGGATATCCTTCTGCATATTTGTTCGTTAACACGGATCCTTGCGCTTCCATCACTGCTTCACTAACGAAGTTTTCTGATGCAATCAGTTCAATTTTTGTTTGTTGTCGTTTTAATTCATCTTGAATGGCTTGAAATACTTTCGGATCTTGCTGTGACAAGCGACTCATCGACAATCCTCCCCTAAATTGTGAATATTCTTTTTTATCTTAACACATTTTCAAATGAAAAAGTGAACAAATTTAACCGATCGAACATGATTTGTTCGCCTTTTCTTGTGAGTACACAGCCCGCTCGCCCCCGATCAATTTCGGTCTCGTTTTGGCAAACGTAACGACCGCATGCCCGATTTGCTTGACGGATGTCCGCACAGGAACAGCGACATGTTTCAAATGCATGCCAATTAACGTCGCACCAATATCAACGCCCGCATCTGCGCGAATATGTTCAACGACGACAGGGTCAGCAAGTTGTGTATACGCATACGCCGCCATCGCTCCACCTGCGTTGCGAACGGGAATGACAGTTACGATTTCAAGCTGCTTTGCTATAGCTGTTTGCCGCTCAACAACTAACGCGCGATTTAAATGTTCGCAACATTGAAATGCAAGCTGGACCCCTGTTTCATCATGCCATCGTTTTAATTCTTGAAACAACATGGCTGCGACATCCATCGTTCCCGCTGTCCCAATTTTTTCTCCGACGACTTCACTCGTGCTGCATCCGATGACGACGACATCGTTTGCTGTTAATGAGACTTGGGCGCGAAATTCGGCTAACGCCGTTTGCCACTGATTGCGCCATTGTTCCATATCCATCACGCCAGTCCCACCTTCACTGTGCACGTTCATAAGTGGAAATTTTTTGAATACGTTGCTCGTGGCGTCCTCCCTCAAACGGTGTAGTAAGCCACACTTTCGCAATTTCTCTTGCTAAGCCCGGTCCGATGACGCGCTCACCCATCGCTAATATATTGCTGTCATTATGTTCACGTGTCGCCTTTGCGCTAAATACGTCGTGAACGAGCGCGCAACGGATGCCTTTCACTTTGTTTGCCGCAATGCTCATACCAATACCTGTTCCACAAATTAATATGCCGCGGTCAAATTCGCCGTTCGCCACTTTCTCCGCTACTGGCAACGCATAATCTGGATAATCAACAGACGTTTCACATTCACAACCGAAGTCTGTATATTCGATGCCCATTTCATCCATTAGTTTTTTAATTTCCTCGCGAATGCGAATGCCCCCATGGTCTGATGCGATTGCTACTTTCACGTTTAAACCCCTCCTTGTTTGTGTAAAGAAAAAACCGTCTCTTTTCATTTTAACGATTCGAGACAGTCTTTTCACTATTTATTATGCTTATAAACGAAAGCGAGCAATCGTTTGTTTTAATTTTTCTGCTTGTTCTCCAAGTTCCGTCGCCAGCTCGCGCATGCTTTCAATGACAGCCGTTTGTTCTTGCGTAGCCGCCGTCACTTCTTCCGCACCAGCCGATGTTTGTTCAGCGATCGCAGCCACTTCTTGCGATTGAACAGATGTTTGTTGAATATATTTCGTTTGTTCATCTACAAGTTGGGCAATTTGTTTTACAGCTTTTGCGACTTCATGAATGGATGCGCTCATATGGGAGATCGCTTCATTCGTTTCGTTTCCTTTTCTCGCTTCGTCATTCGCTTTCTTCACTTGCTCTGTAATTTGTTGAACGACGTTTGCTACTTCATGTTGAATGTTTTGAACGAGTTCAGAAATACCTTGTACTGCTTTAGCGCTTTCATCTGCCAGCTTTCTTACTTCTTCCGCAACGACCGCAAATCCTTTTCCATGTTCGCCTGCCCGCGCCGCTTCAATGGAAGCATTTAACGCCAATAAATTTGTCTGTCCGGCAATATCTCCGACGAGGGAAATGATTTGACCGACTTCTTTCGCATGATCTTCTAAGCGACGTACAACATCAAGCGACGATTCATTGCTTTTTGCCAATTGCTGAATGCCAACGATAAGCGAACCGATTACCCGTCGACTTTCTTCAAGCGTTGTGACCATATCGGTCGATAGCTTTTCAGACTGCATCGCTTTTTGCTGAACGTTCCCTGCAATTGCCAACACATCTTCTACTGCTTCCGCTGTCGTCTGCATCGCAACGGCAGAATTGTCCGCTCCTTTTGAAATTTCGTCAATCGTTCGCGCAATATTTTCCGCTTGTTCTGCCGCAACGCGCGAGACGTTTGTCATTTCCACTACTTTTTCGTTTGTATGAGCGAAGTTTTGTTGGATGTTGCGCACCATTTCGCGCAAATTGTGAAGCATGTCATTAAACGCAAGCGCAAGTGAACGAATTTCATCGTCCGACTTTGGCACAGGTACATCTTGTCCGATTTCACCTTGCGCTGCTTTTAACGCAGCTTGCTCGAGCTGAGAAAGCGGTTTCGTAATAAAGCGCGCCGCAAAGTAGGCTAACACGCCAGACCAAAAAATGCCGAGCAGTAACGTCACAATGGTAAACGTATTTTTTCCAAATGGAAGCCATTGTTTGACGTAATCATAAAGTACGTAAATGTAAAATGCGCTTGTCGAATACGTAATGATGGCTAATACTGTTGTAAAAATAGCTAGCTTTTTTTGTAAGCTAAATGAATATTTTCCCCCCATCGTACATCCCCCTTGCCTTATAGCTTTTCACGTAGCTTTTCAATCGCTTGCTCGAGCTCATCGCGCGTTTGACGATACACATCGATAGAACCTCCAAACGGATCGACGACATCTTTAGCGTCACCAAGAAATTCGTTTAACGTAAACGTTTTTCCTGCTGCTTCTGGAAAGCGCGACAGCACATGTTGTTTATGACTTTCGGTCATCGTTAATATGTACGTCGCCCAATCAATATGCTCTTTCGTCAATAACGACGATTGATGCTGAATATGAATTCCCTTTTCAGCAAGCACTGCTTTCGCATGCGATGAAGCATCGCTTCCATCCAACGCAAAAATGCCTGCTGACCTCACTTGCACATGCGGTAGCTGCTTATGTTTGAGCAGTGCTTCTGCCATCGGACTGCGGCACGTATTTCCTGTACATACAAATAAAACGTTCGTTTGGCCCACAACGTACACCGTTACAGAAAACTTATAAGGCTTTATAAGATACTGTAGATGAGCAATTTTTATAACAATAATTACCATAAAAAAGAGACAAACAGGGTATCCCTTATGCCACGTGGAGCTGTTTTTTGACAACATCAATGGGAATATCTTGCTTCGCTGCATGGTAAATGAACTCGACGAGACGATGCCTTTTCTTCGTTCGGAGAAGATCAAGCCCGGTAGAGAAATCATGGTTGGACT
>Ga0209721_1001420_pt1 | contig 17790 bp, 17 predicted proteins | sample TshhotsprinmetaG_FD_184139 | JGI IMG/M metagenome (GOLD analysis project Ga0209721, IMG submission 184139) | Hot spring microbial communities from South Africa to study Microbial Dark Matter (Phase II) - Tshipise hot spring metaG (SPAdes)... | ecosystem: Environmental > Aquatic > Thermal springs... | reverse complement strand
CTGCCCATAAGCTTATTAGAGTTATTTTTGCTATGCTTACTCATAAATCTCATTTTCATGTTAAGGAGAATTCTTTATAGTTGACTGCTTCAGTCTATCAATCTGCAGCATAAGGTTAATTTCAAGTATACTCTGGGACTGAAAGTAACCACCAAGCCTCCTTCGTATCTGCTCTATTCTGCTGTTAAGATTCTCTACTGCATTCGTCGTGTATATATATCTCCGTATCTCTTCAGGATATCTAAGAAAACACAGATAATTGTCTTTATTGAACAAATTTGCATCCTCTTTTGCCATATCCCTCCTTCCATTCCTCTGAAAATGGACATCGCAGAATTGAATACTTTAAGCCAATCACCTCTGTTTTCATTACCAAAACATGTAACCTCTTAGGCAAGATGCTCCTTTAGCCTTGTAAGTTCAGTTACAGAGTATGGAAGACCTAATTCCTTTAACGATAATGTAAGCTCACTGTCAGAATAACCATTAATGACAAGACTCATCAATAAATCTACATAGCTCTTATCAACTCTCTTATAAGGTTGTGGCAAAACATGAGGACGAAACTGTCCGTTTCTGTCCCGAGGAACATTGATGTTCAGTCTCCATGAGCCTGTTGTCAATTCCCTTGGATAGTAACCATTGCCTTTGTTGTTAGTGCTTTTTCAAGGAATATGTTACGTTCACCCTTCATGATTTCATTAATTAGTTCTTCCAGAAACCTGTGCATTGCTACTTTTTCATCTGCCTTTAGGTTAGCTTTGTCTTAGATCTCTTCAATGTCTGTTGATCCATTTTACAACCTCCTTTCTTTCTCTTAGACACAATGTTATTCTAACTCCCACCGTGGAAGGAAATGGCAAGAATGAGTGACAAAATCAGTTATTTTTATTTCGGGGTTGATTATAAAATCGTATGGGAAGTTATCAAAAGAAGACTTCCGGAGATAAAATCAATTATTCAAAGAGTTTTAAAAGAAATGGAGGAATGTTAACTGGCAACTAACCATTAGATAAGGTCTTGCAAAAGCACCTCTAATCTCTTTTTCTCAATATTTTCATGTCATCGAGCTAAATTTGAGCCCGTATATGTAACACTTAAGGCTTCAAACTCTGCGGTGATAGATCTTGTTTTTGACTACCACTATTTCTTTTTTTGAAACAGTATCCTCAGAGGGCTTGCTGATGGGATGCAGTCTTCGATGGAATCGAAAAGAACCTCTGCTTGTATATTGCCTACTAGATAGGGGGCAATGTCGTAAGTTGGAAACATAAAGATAAACCTATCTGGACGAAGAATGAAACTTCTCGTGTAAAGCTTCTCAAGTTCTTCTTCATCATGGACGTAGAGATATATTCTGCCGCTGGCTTCCTGTTTATGCAGATCTTCTCTAATTATGTTGTTGATCCTGCGCAAACAGCTTGGGGTTGCACGGATTAAATCTTTTAATTCTATCTTGCGCACCTTGTCTTGACCCACCAATAATACATTAAAACCAGTGTCACCGGAGTATGGATGAGCAGCTAAATGGATCTCACTGAAATATCTTTTTTTAAGACTAATTAACGGGGGAACATATAGGGCAATGGTAAATTCGTGGTAATAAATAGTATGAATATATTTGCAGTCGCTAGCGGTAACGGTTTTCTCCGTTTTTATGTTTGGTTTGCCCGATGTTGTATCCACCTCTATGGTTACATCGGTCTCACCAATTTCTTGAAACAGTAAATTTGCTAAAGCTTTACCATGGGAGCTATCTAAAAGTGGATAGCGGACATAAATTATAGAGCAAGAATTACAGGGATCATTTTTCTCTTTGTGTAATTCTGACTCTTTATGATCCATATTTGAATCTTCATCTGAATCTTCGTCTTTGTATCGTTCATAAAGGTAGTTAACGGCAACTCGTTTTAGTTTAAAAGGAAGATGTTGCTTACCATCGGCGCTACTCCAAGTTCCGCTAGCAGCAGTTCGACCGGAATCAAAACGACCACTAAACTTGCCGACAACGGTGCTATCCTTAGGATCAAAATAATTATTAAACCTGCTGTTGGCAGGGTCATTGGGTGCCATGTCATAGACCTGAAAATTGCCCTGATCATCTATTGTACCACCTAAGAGTAGATGCTCGCTTAAAGTTCCGGGTTTTAGGTAAAGGTGATAACCTTCTAACGGACACACCCCTGCTTGGTAAGGCGGCTTAAGCTTACAATTGTTCTCGTTAACCCATGCGCCTCCCTTTCGTATGAAATTTACTTGTATTGGATGTTTATCGTCAATAAGACCTGTGAAAAAGTAGTCTTCCAAGATTGCTGACTCCGTCGGAGATAGGCCTTTTTCTGGACAGATTAATTGTTCCTTGATTTCTGACTCCATCGGAGATAGGCCTTTCTCTAAATCTAAATAAGTTGACTGTTCAGTGTATACGAAGTACCCAATGTATGCAATAAATATCAAAAAAACAATTATCAAAACAGCTATGCGTTTAGCGCTTTTTTTCATTCTATTTACCTCCATTTAGCATAAATTAACATATCAGCGGTTTGAAAGTCTCCGAATCTTCTCAGTAGATATGGCCCGATTGTAGATCCTGACTTCATCAACGGCTCCACCAAAAACAGCGTTTCCATGACCCCAGCCTTTACGTGCGCAGACATAGAATGGATAGTTGACCTCCAGCTTGAGGTTTGGATAATACTCAATAGCTGCCTCCTTAACATTGATGTAAACTATCGCTTTACTGCCGTCATATATGCTTGCTTAGCTATTAACCTCATTTCTTTAATAAAATAATAAAGAAAGTTTACAAAATAGATGTTTCTGTTATTTGTTGGTATCGAAACCAGATTGTATACCCCCGAATAGATCTACTTTGACTGCATTATTTTGAAGGACATTCACAAAGTCATAAAGCCTTTCGGGTGTTATAAATATTCTATCTTGTCCCTCTATCAATAATCCTTGTTTTTCACTTGTGGCATATACTTCGATTTTAATTCTGTCTTTATCTTTGTAATAAATATGTGTTCCTTTCATATAGGACATAAGATTTCTTTGTCTTCTTCCTCTTTGGTACAGTTTTTTAAGATCCAAATCAGTGATTGATGCCTTTGCATCAGTCAGCGAAAACGTGTGTGTTTTAAAAAATGTCCTCACCACGAGTTTGCCGTCCCTAACAGCATAAGAAAGATACCTGGGACCAAGAGAATATACCATGATGGCCTTTTTTGAAGGTTCCATTCGTGCCACTTTCTATTGCAAGTAAGAAATCTTCGGCAGACTGGGGCGAAATTACAACTTTTCTACCATTATCAAAAAACAATAGCCAAACAGGATCTTTGCAGTCAGTTACTGTAAAAACAATTCCCCAGTTTTGGATATTCATAGTATCCTGCACAAAGGTAGGGAAGAGAGAGACGAGGACGAAGCTGTTTAGTGATTTTTTTGGGTTTTCCAGGATTTGCTTTGGCAATTTTAATTAAATTTTGAAGGGGATAAACATATCTATCTGGCAGTAAAAAATTATCAAGCCTATCAAGCATCGGAGATTTTATCATCAAAGTATTTTCTGAAACAACATATTCAGGCACAGGCTTGAAAATTACCATAACTAATATATGTACCCAACTCAAAGTAAGAATAACAGTGATTAAAAACAAAAGGGAAAACCAAATAAAATAACTTATCTTACGAGGAGCCCTCTTTGCATAAAACCATAGAGGTGCCGTCCCAATATTTTTGAATTCAGACACGCCTTTCCCCAAAAATAATCTCTTCAAAGATTGTTTCCTCACAATCGACAAAAAAGGCAATCATCTTGTAAAACCCCTTATTCACAAATTAGTTTCCCTAAAGGAGGGTTCCAAGATGATTGCCGTGATACAAAAAGGAGTAGATAGAATGATTAAGAAAGAGGCGATCATCACGAAAATGCGAAGAAATATCAGAAGGCAGCAAAATAGAGTAAATCCAAGCTTCTTGAAGAACTTACACCCACACTACACATGAACAGGTAGTATCTTGCCTCCCTGTTAAGAAACAGCGGAAAGGTGATATGTAGGAAGGGCAACGTAGTAGTTGTAGCTAATCCAACTCTCAAGGAATGAAAAACAGAAGCCTCCCATTAAGAGGCTGATAGTGATAGCTATTATTGAAATAATCCTCATGGAAGTTGATACTCTCCTTTGTGTTTTTCTCTAAAAGTTTTACCTCCCTCTTTACTACTCGTAACTGTTAAATCAGAATCTTTGAAGTAAAACTTGAGTTTACTCTGTTCAACTGTCTTTATTTTAGAGACTTTCTTTAAATTTATGAGATATGAACGATGGACTCTTTCAAATCCAAGATCTTTCAGTTTTTTCTCAAGAATTGATATATTTGCAGGAAACAGAAATTCTCCCCTATTTGTTACCAATACAGACTCATGTAGCTCTGCCTTGATAAAGAGAATTTCATCACAGTCAACTAACTCATACGAGTTAGAGGATGTTTTAACTAAAATCTTCCTCTTATTTACCTTTTTGCTATATTTTGTTATTCTGTCAATAACCTTTAATATATCCTCCCTCAGATAGGGTTTCACGATGTAATCTATAGCTCCAACACGAAATGCATCAAGGGCATAATTGCTGTATGCAGTCTGAAAAACAATGAAGATATCAGGATTTATAGCTGAGATTCGATATGCAAGTTCAATGCCGCTAATTCCAGGCATTCTTATATCTAAAAAAGCTACATCAAAATTGCTATCCCGCCGGAGAAAGGCCAAGGCATCCTCTGCGCTTTTAAAATCCACAATTGAAAATCTTCCAATGCTCTGGAGAATTCTCTTAAGTCTTTCAGTGGCAAGGGGTTCATCTTCTACAATTAGGAGTCTCATTTTTTTTCTCCAGAGTCATTGTAAATTTTGTCTGTTTCTGATTTTCAAGTCTTAAATTTCCACGGAATAGAATCTTTAATCTTTCATTAAGATTTCTGAGTCCTAAGCCAGGCTGAAAACTCTCTATTTTTTTTCCATCATTTGACACTGAGATCACTAAATTTTTATCTTTGTCTTGAATATTAACTTCTATATGTAAGTTTTCTCTATTATCAAAACCATGTTTTACAGCATTTTCAACAAGAAGTTGAATGGAGAATTTAGGAACAAGAAAATTGAAAACACTGTCATTGCCCATAATTTCTAAGGATATGGAATTGTTGAATCGGAGATTTTCTAGCTCAAGATAGTTTTTTGTATTATCGAGTTCTTCCCTTATGGTTATGCAAGGGTTTTCATCTATCATTTTTCTTAGAAAAGTGCTCAATTTAACAACAGCAAAAAGGGCTTTTTCTCTGTCAATCTCAATCAGAGAAGCTATAGTATTAAGCACGTTAAAGATGAAGTGCGAGTTTAATTGTGTATCAAGAGAGTTTAGCCTACTTAAAAGAAGGGTTTTCTCCATATGTTCTCTTTTAATCTTCATGCGAACAAACATATACATCAAAAGTCCCATAAGATAGTTCATAAGACCAACAAGAAAAGCAATAGAGTATGTATTATATCTTATGGTATCAGGTATGATTATTCCAAAAGAGGATGAGACGTAATAGGCAATTATGAAACCAATGTATCCAGAAGAAAAGGCAAATATGGCAGAAATAACCCACCAGAGTGTTTTATTTTTAATTCTTACTAATAGGAATGAGTTATTTATTGAAATTAAGGCAAATGATATTAAACTCAGCGAAAGCCCTAATATAACACCAACTTTTAGTCCGTCTATAAGTGGAAAATTCAGTATCAAATATATGAGAGAGGAAAGACTACATGAAAAAAGCAAGGATACTAAAACGATAATAAACCAGTCAAACAGCGTAATCCTTAGTCCTAAATCTTTCATCTTTGATCCCATTAATTAAGTTTACCAAACCAACCGATACTCCTAACCATCCTTGGTAACCGAAACTCATGTCACCACAAAGATAAAGCCCGCTAAAGGGGGTTATGTTTGGCGGGATTCTCAGGATATGATTTTTCATTGACATAGGAATTCCACCTGCGTTAAATCTTCCTAAATATCTCTTAAAAGTGATCGGTGTTGCTAAAAAGGATTCTTCAATCTGATCTGATCGAATATTAAATGTTTGTAAGAGTATCTGCAGAATCTCTGATTTTAGAACCTCTTTAGTGGATTTATATCTGTCTTTATCTAATCTCAACCAATCTGATACCTTTGTGTGGGTCGAGATCGTGAAGACTGTAGATGAATTATCTTTAGATGAATAAAACGAAATGAACAGCTCACGAGATGTAAAGGTAGATATTTTATTTCCTGTTAAAAGGTAAAAAGATCCTTGAGGCTTAAAATTCCTTAAAACTCCATACAAGACAATAGCACCATTGTCATTAAGTAGAGGTTTGAAGGAGTCTAAGTATTTCCTTATCTTTTTATCCTTTATCATATCAGTATTTTCAAGAAAGGGATGGGCTAAAACTAACTTTGAAAACTTATATTCTGTGCCATTTGATTTTAAAACATAGCCATTTTGCTTTCTATCAATACTCTCTATAGCGGTTGAAAGCATTAGATTAATTCTTCTTTCATTCATCTGTATTTTGAAATTTTCAAAATCAACGGTATCGGCTGATATTCCAGTAAATGGATAGCCCAATGAAAGAAGCATAATCAATGCGTTTACATTACTGATTTCAGTCTGGGCAGTTATCATAACCTGAGAGTTTATAAATTCCAAGTATTCCCTATCAATTGTGTTGTAATATTTTTTAAGGAATCGGATGGCAGGAGTAAAGTATAGTGAGCCAAATTTTAAAAATGCCCATTTCATGTACTTTAAAGTAGAGAGAACGAGATTAGGAGATGAAAGATTAAAAATTGGAATTTTATCAAAAAACTGAAAAGTCACCTCATAGATTTTTTTCCAGAAATAAAAATGTCTTTTATTTGGAAAAACACGGTTTATTTCGTCAATTGTTTGTTCCAGGCTGAGAAATCTTCTTACTACACCCTTAGGAGTAAGAATAATAATAGATGGGTTTAAGATTTTAAAATTTTGTTTAAGATTAATTTCACTAAATAGAGTAGAAATAGGGAAGGGTAGCAATAGTCCAGGTATGGTTGTTGCCGCAGTTTTAAACTCAATTCCATTTCTTATGAAGCTTCCAGCACATCCGCCGAGACTTTTTCCCTTCTCAAAAAGAGTGACCTGAAATCCTAATTTTTGAAGTAAAAGGGAAGCACAAGAGCCAGCTATGCCTCCCCCTATAACTGCCACATCCATTAACTCTTCCTTGCAGTGACTACATAAAGAGGGTCAGAGTAAAGAGTGCAACCAAAGTATTTGTCATCTACTGGTCTTCTCCATCTTCTAAAAGAGTAAGTTTTATAATTATAGAATGCTCCTACCTTGCGAAGCAGTTCTATTACAAAACCCATTCTCTCAAATTCATGTAAATCAATCCAAAGCTTAATAACTTTTTCTGGAAAATATCTGTTAGAAAAACTAAAGCTCACAATTCCGTCTCTCTTTAGAACCCTTGAGATTTCCTTTATTACCTCAATAGGATTTTTCAAGTATTCTACAGATAGATCGCATACAACCACATCAAACTCCTCTTCATTGAAAGGAAGATTTGGATTTTTATTTAAGTCATGAACGACTGCTTTATGTAAAGTCGGATTGCTTCTCATTTCTTGCTCGTTCATTCCAAGCCCAGTAACCTGGCAGTAAAGCTCCGCTGGTATATGGGATTGATAGCTACTCATCAGATCTAAAACTTTTGCTCCTTTTGGTATAATTCGCCTGTAAAGATTTAAGAGATTTTCATGGCATACCCTATCAATGTGGTTAATAAGCCTTGGCTCTGAATAAAATATAGAGTCATCGCTTTCATCGGCTCTTTTAAAGCTTTCAGGATTATCAAGCTCAAAGTCTGTCTCCTTTCCATCAATGGGAATCTGCATTCCAGGTCCATATTCAAAGGGTTGACTACACCAGCAGATACACTCACCGCCCACACTCCTTGAGATTGCTGTAAAATCCACAATCTCACAATTCAAATCCAGATCATACTTAGCTATAGGATTATTCGCATCTATTTCAAGGGTTTTTTCAGTTTTATTTATAACTCTTACAGGTTGAATGTTTTCTGGAAAAACTCCAGCAATACCTAAAAAGAATCCAAAGGGATAAAATCTTCCAACCCTAGGTTCAATTTTGCCTGTATAGGTTTTAGTGGGTACAAACTGTCTTCTATCAACGGTTATAATGTTCTCTGGACTATGTTTAAACACCTCGCCACTTTTAAATGTCACATTTATAATGTCTCCAACATCTGCACCGAGAATTGAATAAACCAACTTCCCGGGCATAAATTCCGCATCTCTCCACATGTTTATCTTGCAGTAGTAGTTCTCTTCATGTTCACCAATTGAAGACTTCCACGAGAATCTCATTATGGCTTCTACCTTACTTTCCATACCTATCTTTGCCTCTGTTACTTTCATCTAAGCACCTCCTATTTTTTCTTAATTTTAGAAATTAAGGAAATTCTGTTTGTATGTCATTTTTGTAAGTTCATGATAAGATAAATTGAATAATATTAATTACTCTGGCAGATAATTTGTAACGACATTACCTCAAGAATTCCTTATCTAACAGGATATTATCTTATGAAGCTTATTCTCTTTAATTTCTATCTTTAAATTGTATTATGCGTATAATTCTTTCTGCTGTGATGAAGTATCACGATTAACAAAAGACATGGATATATGGAGATTGATAAAGGATGGAGTTGATCTATGTAGGAGCGGAAAATTGCAGGAAAGAGATATCTAAAGATATATAAGCAGTAAGAGTTTGCACTCTTGTCATTGAGACTTTGAGCGCAAGCGAGCAGGGAAGCAATCTTCTAAGCGCACGAGATGACAAAACAGCAGTTAGAGACTGCTTCGACCACTTCGTGGTCTCGCATTGACTGCATAGAATGCTCTTGCATTGACGAAAATTTGACGAAAAGAGATTCAGTGAAGGCGATAAAACTGAGAAAAGGATTCTAACATTATAAAAGAAATATTTCTGAAACATTTCTTTTGTTGGCGATTTAATATTACCTTATGTAGAATTAAAATAACCGTTGATAATCAGGAGAGATTATGGTAGAATTTACTAATTTTGAATCAATGGGTGGAAGATTCAAGCAGATGTTTAAAAATAAACCTCTCAAAACATGGCTGAAAATTTTTGCTCCTAATGCTCCCTTATCCTTGAATTTAAATCTAACTGTGATTTATCTATATCAACAAAGAAGCAAATGAAGGAAGTTCGAGAAATATTCAATAAACTATCACTGGAATTAGTAGATAAATTTTTTAACTCCAAAAAAATCTCTTTTATATTAAGGGAGGCTTGTTATGGATATGCTTCTTTATAAGATTGCTTTAGCTGGATATATGCATGATATTGGAAAATTTGCTGAGAGGGCAAAAGCTGCAAAGGATGAGTCAAGTGGCTTGTCTGTAGATGATACCTATTTAGAAAACAATAGAATGCTCTATCAACCTTACTATAAAAACAGATTTACCCACGCCCATGCTCTGTTTACAGCTTATTTCATAGAAAAATTTGGGAAATATCTCCCCTCATGTCTTTTTAAGTCCACATCTGATGCGGACTCTTTTATTAATCTTTCTGCAAAGCATCACAGACCAGAAAGCCCCCTTCAATGGATAGTGGCTGTTGCAGATAGAGTAAGCAGTGGTTTTGATAGAACGACCCTTGAGGTATATGATGAAATAGAGAGGGACTACAGGGATGTAAGACTGATTCCTATATTTGAAAGCATTAATCTTGAGGGTAATTGGAAACAGTCCCTTAGTGATTATAAATTTAGATACCCAATGAAAAAAATTTCTCCTAAAACTATCTTCCCAACCACTACACTTGCTGAGGGGGATTACAAAGAGATTTTCACAGAATTTATAAATGAATTAAAAAACCTCAAACATAAGGAGGAAGATATTCAATTATGGTTTGAAAATTTCGATAGCCTTTGCATGCTGTATTTGAGCCATATTCCAAGCTCAACTTTAAAAACTGAACTTCCTGACATCTCTCTTTATGACCATATGAGAGTGACCTCTGCACTTTCAGTTGCACTTTATAAATATCATAAGGAAACAGACACTATTACAGAAAAGGAAATTAAGGATTATGAAACCAAAAAGTTTCTTCTACTTACAGGTGATTTTTATGGAATTCAGGACTTCATATTTTCTGCTGGAGGAAGCACTTCAAAGGCATCAGCTAAAATTCTAAGAGGTCGTTCATTTTATGTTTCTTTGCTAATTGAGCTTGCCTCGGATATGCTTTGTAGAGTCTTAGGCCTTCCTTTTATTTCATCAATTTACAATGCTGCAGGAAAGTTCACACTGATCTTGCCTAACACAGATAATGTCAAAAAAGAAGTTGAAACTATTGAGAAAAAGATAAATGATTGGCTAATTGAAAAGTTTTATGGGACAGTTTCTATTGGTTTTGCTACAGTGAGCGCATCTTGTGAAGATTTTGTAGGAGGAAAATTTATAAACCTAAGTGATGCGATGGCAAAGGAGCTTGAGAAAAGAAAATATTCAAAGTTCCATATAAATAGATATAGTGGAGTTGTCTCTTCCTATCTCGATTCCTTTAATAACGAACTTGGTATTTGTAGATTCTGTGGAATACGACCTGCAAATATGCAAAGAGAATTTGCAGATGAGCATATCTCCTCGTGTTCCATTTGTAGAGATCAAATTTTTATTGGCGAAAATCTTGTAAAAAAAGACACCATTGCTGTGATAAAGAAGGATGCAAATATAACTGAGAGAGAAACAACCCTTGAGCCAATTTTTGAAGACTACAAAGTTAGCTTCTCCATGAATCATGTTAAAGAGCTTATAAAAGATGGAAAACTTCTTAGACTATGGCATATCGGAGAAATTGGATCGAAGGGAATTTCAATAAAATTTTTAAAAGCCTATGTTCCTGTTTATGAAGAAAGTGATCTTAAAGAGGAGAATATTGATAGAATTCTCGCTGGAAAGAAATCTGACAAGCTCAAAAATGAACTTTTTGATAGCCTTGAAGCTGGCATACCAAAGACCTTTAGCTATCTCGCTAAGATGGCATTGGAAAAGAGCGGTGATGATTTTACAGGAATAGAGGCATTAGGAGTGCTTAAAGCAGATGTGGATAATTTAGGCGCAATTTTTTCATGTGGACTTCGTGAAGATCAAATTACTATTTCACGAATTGCCACAATGAGCAGACAGCTAAACAACTTCTTTGTACTTTATTTGCCTTATCTTTTGAAAAAAGAGGAAAGATTCAAAGATATTTATACTGTCTTTGCAGGTGGTGATGATCTTCTGATGATAGGCCCATGGAACCGAATTATAGAATTTGTAGGATTTATATCTGAAAAGTTCAAAGAATATGTTTGCTACAATCCAGCTCTTACAATCTCTGCTGGAATAAGCATCCATAAGCCAAATACTCCTGTTCCTGTATTTGAAAAAAGCTCTGAAGAAGCACTCAGGCAATCAAAGAGAGTTAAAAATGCAGTAACTGTATTCAATGAAACAGTTTCCTGGGATAAATTTAAAGAGCTTGAAGAGATTAGGGAGACAATTGAGCAATGGTTCAGAGAAGAGTTTATAAATAAAGCAATGCTTTACAGAGTTAATGAAATAACCCATCTGAGAAAGAGAGAGATTGAATTGCTCAGGTCTGAAAAAATCTCTTACAAAGATATGAACAGTCTCATGTGGTATGCCTTGCTGTATTACACATCCATAAGAAATATAGCAAAAAAGTTAAAAGGTGAACAGAGGCAAAACAAAGTAGAGGAGCTGTTAGTTAAATTTACAAATTGGATTAAAAGTTATTCAGGAGCCTTCAAGATACCACTCTGGCAAATAATTTACAAAAACAGAAAATAAGGGAGGTTTTTATGCAGATTAATTTTTGGAAGGAGAAGGAGAGAGAACTAATTAATCCAGAGCTTTTCTCAAGCATTGCACAAAGGTTTGCTCAGGATGTTGCAAGGGATGATTCAGGAGAAGATGCACCCTCTCAAATCAGAAAGTTTTATGATGAAGTTCTAAGATACCAGAGCATGATTAAAAGTGACGAAGACTTTCAAAAACTTCTTCCATTCATCAAGATGCTTAATGCAAAAATTGCTTATTCAAGTGCACGAAAGAGTATGGGAAAAAATCTCATATCCAAAACCTTTAAGGATTTCCTAAGTAGCTCAATCAATACAATAAAGGACAGAAAGGACTTTGAAGTATTTGTAAATTTTTTTGAGGCATTCATGGGATTTTACAAGTTTGAAGACGAAAAAAAACGCCAAGAGAGAAATGAAGAAAGGAGGAGAAGATAAAAATGGTTGGAGCATTAAAAGAAATAAAAAAAATTGAGGGTAAAATAAGGCTCTTAACAGGATTACATATTGGCTCTGGTAATATGGAAATGAGAATAGGTGGAACAGACAATCCAGTTATTAAACATCCTTACACCCTTGAACCATATATTCCCGGTTCATCTCTCAAAGGCAAGATTCGCTCACTGATAGAGTTAAGAAGTGGATTAATGGCTATTACAGATGGCGAACCTCTCTCAATAAAGCATCTTGATGAGATCACACATAAAATGCCCAGCAAAAAGGAAGAAGCTGAGGCCATATTAAAAGTCTTCGGAACTGGCGGTGATGTAAGAAGTGAAGAGAGACTCACACTCGGACCTACAAGAGTCTCATTCGCTGACTCTTTCCTTGAAAGTGAATGGAAGAAGGAAGCGGAGAAAAATCGTTGGCTATATACTGAGACAAAAGTAGAAAACCTTGTAAATAGGATTCGTGGTGGAGCAGAGCATCCAAGACACACAGAGCGAGTTCCGTCAGGCGTGTGTTTTTCCTTTCTGGTTACATTTAAAGTCTTTACAGACGATGATGAAGGACTCTTTAATCTACTACTTCAGGGACTTAAGCTTCTTGAAATGGATTGTCTTGGAGGAAATGGCAGTAGAGGTTATGGAAAAATCAGATTTGAGGATTTAAAAATTAACGGAGAAGTGTTTGATCTTTCAAAGGTAAATCCCTTTATAAATAAAACCAATTAAGCAGGTATGAAAAATGAAAGTCTATGAAGTTAGAATAAAACCACTCTCAGGTTTTGGAACCCCGCCAAAGGGAGACACGTTATTTGGCACTATTTGCTGGCAAATTCAACATGGAGCCTATGAGGGATTATCCCTCGAAGAGATTCTATCAGATTATGAGCACAATCCATTTATAGTAATTTCATCTTTTTTATTGGCTAAGGATAACACTTACATTTTCAAGCGACCGTCACTACCTATCTATATGTTATTTCCTCAGCAGGGCACAAGATGTGAGATGATTATGAAGAGAAAGGAGATAAAAAACAAAAGATGGCTTGTTTTGAAAAAAGGCGAGAGAATTCATTCTCTTTGTGATTCTTCCCTTTATAAAAGTGACTTTGAACTTAATGAAGATAGTTCTCTCAGTCAATATTTTGAACAGCCTCGAAACACAATAAACCGCATATGGTCGACAACTGGAGATGCTCCATTCTCACCTTACACAGTGGAACAGATTGTTTATAATCCCAACATATACCTTATTTGTTTTATCGGAATTCGGGATGATATTGATATTGGAAAGATTATCTCTATGCTTGAAAGAATAGGTGATTTTGGCTTTGGAAAGGATGCTACAGTTGGACTTGGAAGATTTAAAGTAGTCCAATGGGAAAGCATTGACCTGAGGAGCCTTGGCAGTGAAAACCCAAATGCCCTCTACACACTCGCTCCATTTGTACCAGAAGAGAACTTCCAGGAGATATATTTCAATCCATTCATTCGCTTTGGAAAACACGGCGATATTCTTGCAAAGGCTTCAAATCCCTTTAAAAACCCAGTAATCATGGCTGATGAAGGTGCAGTTTGCATGATCTCTGATGAGAGAGTTTTAAAGAAGCACTACATTGGAAAGGCTTTGAAAGGGCTTTCAAAGGTTCAATCATATGCAGTATGCCAGGGATATAGTCTTTACATTCCTGTAAGAGTGGAGGAGTAAAATGTCAAAAATTTTAAATATAAAACTACATATTATTACACCCATTCACATAGGAACTGATGATGTGTATGAACCATTTAGTTTTGTGATAGACGAGAAAAAACGTGTACTTATTGAGTTTGATCAACTTAAACTCATGGATTTTTTACAATCGGATGATATTCAGAGACTCGCATCTATAGCAGAAAAAGAAGATCTACTCCTGATCTATAAAACACTAAAAAATCTGTATGAAAAATACAAAGCTAAATATCATGGTGATGAGGTGAGTGTTCCTGAAGAACTTATAAGAAGATATCTTGAAATATTACGCATGGGTTATTTTAATACAGAGGCAAAGGAAGCAATAAATAAATTCCAGATCCATAAAACAATCTATAACCCAAATGACAAAAACCCCTATATTCCTGGCTCTTCAATCAAAGGATCGATTAGAACAGCATATTTAAGCTATCTGGCTGAAAAGTTAGGTATAAAGAACTGGACAGCAAAGGCTGATGAACTTGAAACTCGACTCCTTAGCAGAGGAACAGGAAGAGAGAAAATGACTACTGATCCTTTTCGGATGCTAAAAGTTTCGGATTTCATGCCTCAAACCCAAGTTAGAAGATCCATCCTGTATGCCGTTAACAGAAAGAAAGAACTTTCCGGAGGCCAATCAGCTGCTCAGAGAAGAGGATTGTATCAACTCCTTGAGACAGTGATGCCTGGTTCGGTGTTTAGTGGCACTATAAAATTAGATAAACCTGCCAGAGAGGATATAATTTCAAGTCCAATTCCAGAGAAATTCCTGAAGGCACTTAATTATTTCTACTCAAAAATATTTGAGCAGGAAGCAAAGTTTATCAAACACTTAGGACAGCCAATAGACTACTACGAAACAGTGAAAAAAATGCTTAATGAGAATTCTTATCTAATCCGTATCGGAAAACACTCAGGAGCTGAAGCAGTTACAATCGAGGGTAATAGAAGAATCAAAGTGAGAACACGAAGAGGATACGAAGATAGATCCTCTCCGACCACAATTTGGTTATCGGCTCCATCGCCGAGGGTAAATCAGGGTCTAAAGCCATTTGGATGGGCAGTGCTTGAGATTATACAGTAGTCTTCAATAGACAAGCCTGCCTCTTCACTTAACCCCTCGCAATGACTAAAGTAGTCACTGCGAGGTTTTTTCTTTCATCACTGCGAGGGGCTCAATACCCCGAAGCAGTCTCCTTTTGTCACTGCGAGGGACTCAAAGTCCCGAAGCAGTCTCTAAGGAGATTGCTTCGTCGCTTACGCTCCTCGCAATGACACTTTCAATTGTCACTGCGAGGCCACGAAGTGGCCGTGGCAGTCTCCTTGTCACTGTGAGGGGTTCGACGCCCCCAAGCAGTCTCTTCCCCTTCTGAAATCTCTAACAATCTATGATCCAACGCAATCCCTTTTAGATGAGGTCACGTTTCCGACGCCTCAATGTTACCATTATTTTTTCATTGTTTTCCTCCTTTACATAATTTTCTAATGCTTTTAATATTTTTCCTAAAACTTCTTCATCCACTTTGTCAGTTGGTATGTCCGCTGGAAGCTTAAATGAATCTACTATTGGATACTGAGAAATTTTGTAAAACACATATTTAATTGCCACCCCAAATATCTCTCCATCCTTTACATAAACAAGAGGCTCAATAACATACGGATTGTCTTCTTCATTAGATGCAATCCAGTTTGGATAAATAAACTTGCTTACTCTGCTGTTAAGCTTTACCTCCTTCCACCCTTCCATTATTCCTCCTTTCCTCCTGTCGTGATCCCTTTTAGATGAGGTCATGTTTCCGACGAATGGCGTGTTTTCAGTATTTGAAAGTGCATTACTGAAGTCGCAATCCCTTTTAGATGAGGTCATGTTTCCGACGTAGTATATGACATTTGAAGTGTTTTATAGGTGGATAATGTCGCAATCCCTTTTAGATGAGGTCATGTTTCCGACAAACAAAAAGAGGTGAAGAAATGAAGGAAAAGAAACTGTCGCAATCCCTTTTAGATGAGGTCATGTTTCCGACGCACATCCACTTGAGCGGGTTTTCTTTTGACTTTGAAGAGTCGCAATCCCTTTTAGATGAGGTCATGTTTCCGACGTGTAGTAGCATGAAAGAGTATTATTGCTACAGTTGTTGTCGCAATCCCTTTTAGATGAGGTCATGTTTCCGACAGAGTTATTAAAGAAGTTCTATGAAAAAACAGAAAGGTCGCAATCCCTTTTAGATGAGGTCATGTTTCCGACGAAACAGTAGGCAGGTTTTCAACCACTTCCTCATAGGTGGGTCGCAATCCCTTTTAGATGAGGTCATGTTTCCGACTTCATCTCGGCAAAGCAGCGCAAAGCAGCGTTGAAAAGTCGCAATCCCTTTTAGATGAGGTCATGTTTCCGACTCCAAAAACTCGAGCAAGCTGACATCGGCTTGCTTGAGTGTCGCAATCCCTTTTAGATGAGGTCATGTTTCCGACAGGGTAAGGCGTTATGCCTTGCCCTTAATAAAAAGTCGCAATCCCTTTTAGATGAGGTCATGTTTCCGACTTCGAACAAGACGGAAGAATAAAAAAAGTTGCTGTCGCAATCCCTTTTAGATGAGGTCATGTTTCCGACAGAAAAAAACTTAGGAAAGCACCACGCTTTCCTAAGGTCGCAATCCCTTTTAGATGAGGTCATGTTTCCGACAGAAAAAAACTTAGGAAAGCACCACGCTTTCCTAAGGTCGCAATCCCTTTTAGATGAGGTCATGTTTCCGACAAAAAAAAAGGAGGTGTAATGCATGAAAATGGTTACGTCGCAATCCCTTTTAGATGAGATCATGTTTCCGACATGCACCGTTGGTGCAGGGATAAAAACCACGGGAGGTGAAGTCGCAATCCCTTTTAGATGAGGTCATGTTTCCGACAATGAAAGGGGGTGAAAAAGTGAAATGAAAACATACGTCGCAATCCCTTTTAGATGAGGTCATGTTTCCGACAAAGTATTTTTGTTTGGACGGCGCCGAACGGCAAACGTCGCAATCCCTTTTAGATGAGGTCATGTTTCCGACCAGTTCACTCGGTTTTTACAAAATTTAGAGGTTTGAAGTCGCAATCCCTTTTAGATGAGGTCATGTTTCCGACCCTTGTCGTGGAGGTTACCTGCTGTTCTTAGAACCCGTCGCAATCCCTTTTAGATGAGGTCATGTTTCCGACATAAAGATAGTGAACAAAGGATGGAAAAAGCTGCAATCGTCGCAATCCCTTTTAGATGAGGTCATGTTTCCGACATTTGTGGCGATAGGGGGCAACCTCTTAAGCCAATCTGTCGCAATCCCTTTTAGATGAGGTCATGTTTCCGACAAGGTAATTGTAAGAAAGAAAGAAAATGGGGGGCATTAGTCGCAATCCCTTTTAGATGAGGTCATGTTTCCGACTTTCAAGAGCTTAAAGAGCGCTTGCAGATTACGAGTCGCAATCCCTTTTAGATGAGGTCATGTTTCCGACTGCTATTCTTGTCATGAGCCGGTGGACGGTTCCATCGTCGCAATCCCTTTTAGATGAGGTCATGTTTCCGACGGACTGATTTATTCAGTTCCTTGTAAAGGTGGTTACCTGTCGCAATCCCTTTTAGATGAGGTCATGTTTCCGAC
>Ga0209721_1001417_pt1 | contig 17804 bp, 12 predicted proteins | sample TshhotsprinmetaG_FD_184139 | JGI IMG/M metagenome (GOLD analysis project Ga0209721, IMG submission 184139) | Hot spring microbial communities from South Africa to study Microbial Dark Matter (Phase II) - Tshipise hot spring metaG (SPAdes)... | ecosystem: Environmental > Aquatic > Thermal springs... | reverse complement strand
TTAGATGTTGAGAAAATACCTGAAAAATATGATAAATATAATCTTTCTTATAAAGCAAGAAATTTTTTCTTAGTAATCTTCTCTATCACTTATGTTATCTCTCAATTAGACTATTCCTTTTCAAAAGTTCCCGCTCTTCAATTATCCCTTATACCTTCACAAGCATCATCTAAGTCTAACTTATCAGATATTCTATTGACCTTAAATTTTTATTTCTGATTAACTCACACGAAATAAAATTACTATTCACGAAAATTTTTCGCGTTCAATTGAATTATAAATAAAAAATTAGCTATTCTAATTTGTATTGATTAATTTTAATTGAACAATAATGGCATAATAATTGAGCCATCAAAAACAAAATAAAATGAGGATTATTATGAGAAAGTTAAACATTCTTGTTTTGTTCTTACTTACATTTAGTGGGAGCATACTTTATTCGCAAATCCCAGCGCCAACAAATTTAACAGCAGAATTTAAATATTATTCTCCAACCCCAACTAACACGTATGGATTTGTAGAATTAAATTGGGTGTATACTTTTCCATCGACTGGTGGTATCTTTTTCAAGATTTATCGTAAAGAATTTAATGAAGCAAACTTTAAAGTAATTGCCCAAGGCGTTAGAGGTTTAAAGTTTATTGATAATAAAGTTTTATCTGAAAAAACATATTCTTACTATGTTGTAGCATATAATAACCTCGTAACAAGCGGACCAAGTGATACCGCAACTGTAACTACCCCACCAATTCCTGATGTTTTGAGATTTGTAACATATCCACCAAAAACTGGTTCAATTGGTGTATTGTATTCCTACGATGCTGATGCTGTTAGCAATATGCCTAACACCGTCATAACTTACTCTTTGGTAGAGGCTCCTGCAGGTATGACGATAAATGAAACAACTGGATTAATAAACTGGACTCCTTCATCTTCAGGCTATTTCAAAACAAAAATCAAAGCTCAAAGTAATCGTGGCGGAGTTGCATATCAAGAGTGGACAATAAGAGTTACAGGTTCAACAGGTACAATATCTGGTATAGTCATTAGTGAACAAAACAATCAACCACTTGCTGATGTATCTGTTTACTTTTTAAGCTTAACTTCACCTATTCACGTAGTTGCTAAAACAAATATGAATGGTGAGTTCACAAAAACTTTAGTAGAAGGAAGTTATCGTGTAAAGTTTTATAAACGCGGATTTATTCCCGAATTTTTCGATAATAAACCTAGGTTAGAACTTGCTGATACAATAATTATTAGTGCTAACTCAAATGTTGTAATTAATGCCTCTTTAACTCCCGTACCCTTACCAACTTTATACACAATTAGCGGCTCTGTATTAAACGCTAATGGTGAACCAGTGAGATCGATGGTAACGGCATTTCTGGTAAGAGATACTTTATTCCCTGTACTTGCGCCTAATTTAATTCCACGAAATATGAGTGTGATTACAGATAGTCTTGGTAATTACCAAATAAGAGTAATGGGTGGGTTCCAATACGTTGTTTTTGCTAAAGCATTCAGCAGAGATTACCTACCTGAATTTTATGATAACAAGAGAACATTTCAAGAAGCAGACAGAATTTTAGTTAATAATAATATATCAAACATTAACTTCGTGATGGATTTAAGACCAGTATATAACAATGGTATAGCAGGCTCAATACAACACTTCGGAACAGGAACGGGCGTGGAAGGAATAGTTAGTGCCTATCGGTTAGTTGATGGAAGATTCAGACCAATGAAATCTGTACGAACCGATTCTATTGGAAACTTCCTGATTGATAACCTAGAACCGGGCAATTACATTTTGTTTGCAAAACCAAGGCCACCTTACTTACCGGGATATTATAAAGATGGCAGTATTGCATGGCACTGGCGACAAGCAGATACAATAATTGTCAGTGAAACAGGAATAATCTCAGGTCTTATAATCAACGTTAAATCAAGACAGGATACAGGATTTGCTAAAGTAACAGGTAGATTAAGAACTATTTATGGTGAAAATGTTGCAGGTAAACTAGTTGTTCTGATTAATTTAGAAGGCCAGGTTGTTGCAACTCAAGAAAGTGATAACAACGGTAACTATCAAATAGAATATGTGCCTGCGGGAACATACATTGTTTCAGTTGATGCAACCGATTACGATGATGTTACAACAGACAACATGATTACATTAAATTATGGCTCAGGTGCAATAGCAAATAAAGATCTCACATTAAGTCCAGCATCTACAACCTCAGTTAAACAAACACAAACATTACCGACAACTTATTCATTGATGCAAAACTATCCTAATCCATTTAACCCCTCAACTAAAATCAAATTTGTTATACCGAAACAAACTACAGTAAAACTTGAAATATATAATTTGATAGGACAAAAAATTGCTGAGCTTGTCAATGATGAATTATCCGCCGGTACCTATGAAGTGATATTTAATGGTGAAAACTTGACATCCGGTGTTTATCTGTATCGAATGGAAGCTGGCGATTTTGTCAGTGTGAAGAAAATGTTATTGATGAAATAATTTAGAGCTCTCTCTCATAACACTTACAAGTGCCGTCAAAATGACGGCACTTTTTTTATTGTCTGTCCTAACAAATTACTTTCGCAAATTTGAAATATGTCTGAATTTCTACGAAAATTTAAGAGACAAATAAAAATAGTTGGATTTATTTTATCAGATTATTAATAATATTCGGTATTGGATTTTGCTACAGTATTTCGAGTCGATGAGCTAATAATAAAAACGAACCTTACCAAACCCATATCAAAAAGAATCATCTTATACTCCACCAAACGAGACAGAGTCAAAATTTACAACCCGATAAATTACCAAAAGATAATTCAATTTTTGCTTGAGTATATCAGGTTTTCTTTAGTCGGTGATTTTACCGTCAAATCAACGAGTGTATTAACTTAAAGATCAGGTTCGAAATCACTTTTAATTGTTATTGAAATTCAAAGAGCGACAGAAAATCATTCAATGATCAGAATAGATTATCAATACATATTCAATACAATAAAGTAAAATATTAAAATTTGTCCATTACGGATTTATCAGTCAGTTGTGAAATTGCAAGTCTTACCTATGAATGAAGGAACTTTTGAGCAATACGTTATTCAAAAAATTAGAAATGTGGTTACAACCTTGGAAAAGTTTTCAACTGTACACAAAGATAAAATTGATTCACTGTTTTATACGTCATTAAAAAGCTAGATCGGTTCTGAATCTTTTTCAAATAGAATTCGATTTAATAAAAATTGGAAAGGGATAATTAAAAACAAGGTTTCTCTTATAAACCAAAAAATAATCGATTTGATGGTTTTACACTATACTGAGAAGGCATTAAAATTTCCTGAAGAAGCGTTATCATGAATAGTTGGCTCTGGGAAAGGTGTAGAAGTATTAGAACCACGTATGCTTAAATCTAAAGTAACTTAACTCACTAAAGATTCTATCAAAAACTATAATTAAGATTAAATAGCTCAAAAAATATCGAGAAATGATACTAATTTTTTTCCAGTAGTATGTTAGTTTTAAGTTAAAAGGATAAAAGATACGAAATTAAATAAGCTAATCACATTACTTGCACTTCAAATCGAAAAAACCAATGACTTGATGCGATTGAACTCTCAAATTATACACTCATGAAGATTATTAATTACTTCAAAGAACGTTCTTTTGATGTGATAATGTCAAAGACTGCAATAAATCAAATAAAAACTATTTAACTTTTTCGCTAACCGATTCGATCAAAAGCTAATTAAAGAAAAACCAAATTATAAAAAATTTAGCGCAAATTGGTTCATAAAATTCAAAGAAAATTTAAATATCAAGGAAACATATTATTTTCTCATCGACGCAACATTTGATCAAATGCTCCCACTATCTAAAGAACCTGTCCAAAAAGTTTTTATTTTTAGTTTTAATGGAAATATAAAGAGGTTTTTCTCAAATGGTATTGAAATAATTTTGCAAGTGTACAATCCTAACTTGGGTGATATTGTTCAGAAAGCAATGATATTAAACTTTGTAAATTTTAGACTATTTATCAGCCAAATACACGATTTTGAATTACAATTTCTGCGATTAAAAGATATTAAAATTGTGGATTTAATACTCTCAGTTTCTTAACCAAAAACTACATACATTACAAGTTACAATATTTTGATGATAAACAATATTAGATAAAACACTTTAATCTCTTTAAAGAGTTAAAAACGCTGTGAAAACCAAACCAGCTGTCTATGATTTTGACGAAATTGTCTTGGCTTTAAAACTAAATACGAATTATTCTGAATCAATGATAAAAACCTATAGAAATGCCACTTGAGCATTAAATTTTTATGTGTTGAGGACTAAAGATTAATACAATTATGTCGAAAAATTTTTATATTAAATATAGAAAATTATGGATGATAAATGCTTAAAGGAAAGATTTTAATTTGTGATGATGACCCAACATTATCTCAAATTTTAAAAGAAGAACTTGAACAAGAAAACTATAATTGCACTATCGTTTATAATGGAAATTCAGCAATTGAAGAACTTAAAATAAATTATTATGACATTTTATTATTGGATTTAAATTTACCAGATATCTCGGGACTGGAAGTTCTTAAATTTTCGAAAATTAACTTACCATTCACACAGGTAATTATGCTAACCGGTTCATCTGATATACACCAAGCAGTGGAATGTATGAAAAACGGTGCATATGATTTTATTACAAAACCTTATTCATTCGAAGAGTTAGTTCAAATTGTTGATAAAGCACTAGAGAAGAAAAATCTTCTAACTAATAACTTCGCTCTCTCTGAAGAATTCAAAAAGCATAGTGGTTTTGAAATAATCGGAGAAAGTAAACTTTTTCAAGAGTTGCTAGCCTTAGCCAGACGAGCTGCTCAAACTGATTCACCAATTTTGATTCAAGGTGAAACCGGTACTGGAAAGGAAGTGCTTGCAAGGTATATTCATTCAATCAGTCCACGTCGAGAAAAACCTATTGTTACTTTAAACTGCGCATCTTTACCTGATACTCTATTTGAAAGTGAGCTTTTTGGTCACGAAAAAGGGTCGTTCACAGATGCCAAGCAAACAAAACCTGGTCTTGTAGAAGTTGCCAATGAAGGTTCTCTCTTTCTTGATGAAATTGGCGAGTTATCGTTATTAATTCAACCTAAACTTTTGAGATTTCTGGAGACAGGCGAATTTAGACGAGTTGGTGGTATTTATAATAAGAAATCGAATGTTAGGATAATTGCTGCTACTAATAAAAATCTTATAAACGAAGTAAGAGATAGAAAATTTCGCGAAGATTTATTTTTCCGCTTAAATGTTATTCCACTTGTGATTCCTCCTTTACGGGAGAGAAAGGAAGATATAATTCCACTTGCAGAATATTTTTTAAATGTAAAGTTTCGTTCTAAATTTCCAAAGATATTATCTGATGAAGCGAGAGAATTTTTAATAAATCACGATTATCCAGGAAACGTCAGGGAATTAGAACATTTAATCGAAAGAAGTTTAATTTTTTGTGATGGTGAAACAATTTATCCTAAGCACTTTAATTTAATGTTATTTCCTGCCGCAGCAGTCAATTCAATTGAAGATGAAATTCTTAGAACCCATTCCAAACCATTATCTCGAAGTTCTATCAAAGAAATAGAGAAAATCCACATCAAATCAGTTCTTGATGCAAACAATTGGAATCGAGAAGCTTCCGCTAAGGTGCTTGGAATAAGTTTAAAAACTTTGTATACGAAAATAATAAAGTACAATTTGCAGTGAAAAGTGAAATAATTCTCGAGAAGATTTTAGAACTTCTAAACTTGTCAGGTTTTGCTATCTGTCTTGTAAACAAAAGTGGAAAGATAATTTTATCTAACGAATTATTTCAAAAATTATTTAATTGTGTAGATAATTCGTTCTATAAGACAGTTGAAGGTAAAGAAAAACTCAACGATTCGATATTAAATATTTTATTCACTGAAGAGTTTAAAGTAAACCTTCAATTATATTCACCTTTTCTATCCAAGTGGTTTGCATTAAACTCAAGAAAGTTAATATTAGAAGAGGAATTTTGTTTAATAATTTTAGAAGATCTCACTGAAAAAAGAAACACCTTTGAAAACTACATTTCTAGTTTAACAATTTTAGATAACGTAGAAGATGGAATTTATCTTACTGATTTTGATAACCGAATCACCTACTGGAACAGAGGTGCAGAGAAAATCTACGGTTATTCTGAAAAAGAAGTAATTGGAAAGATTGTTAATAAAGATTTTAAACTATACGATGAAATTGATGAGACTATGCTCTGTCAAATTGCTCAGGATCTTGAAAAATATAGAACGTACTACATAAAACGCAAGGAATATAGAAAAGATAATTCCGAAATTTGGATTGAAGGCAGCGTTACACTCATATCCGATTTCACTGATAAACCTACAGGTTTTTTATATATCATACGTGATATAACGTCAAAGTTAACCTCTGAAATTCTAAATTATTTAAATGCAAATTTACAGAATTCATTAAGAGAAATTACTGCAGATATTTTAAGTGACTTGAGTTTTTCTAATTTATGTTTTCGCGTTACCAAAAAATGCAAAGACTTAACTGAATCTAATATTTGTGCAATTATAAAGGTTGGAGAAAAGAATAGCGAAATAATTGAAATAATTTCCGATATTGAAATCAATGAAAATATTCTATTAGAATTAAAAAAATCAGCTTTTTTAATAAAAAAATGGCTCGAATTGAATAAAACCTCTTTTATAAGCTGGGATGAAATTAATTCCGAAATAAGTGAAGAATTAAAATCTCTATTAAAAGTCAGTTACTTCATCATCTCCCCCGTAATTATTAAAAACTATGTTGATTATTTTATTTTAACGGGCTTTAATGAACTATTCTTATCAAAGTTTAAAGTCGAAGTTACTAATTCATATTCAGCTATTTTTTCGTTCATAGTTTCTTATTATGAAAGAAAAATATTACAAGAAGCATTGGAAGAAAAACTCAGAGAGACGCAAAAATCTGAACTTATAAGCACATTAATAAACGGAATTGTACACGACTTTAAGAATATATTAAATGGAATTCAAATTTCACTCGAATGGATAAAAACGAAAAAGAACAGTAAATACTTGGAAAAATGGATAAAAGATACTGAAAACTTGGTTAACCATGGAATAGAGATATCAAAGAGTTTGCTGAACCTGGGCAAGCCTCTTAAACCCCATAAAAGGGAATTTCCAATCAATGAGTTGTTTAATGAAATTTATTCTATAGTAAATAATACTATCCCCCGAAACATTAATTTTTATCTTAATCTAACTGAACCATCGCTTTATGTTTATGCTGATTATAGCCAGCTTCACCAGGTCTTTATGAACTTAATCCTTAATGCAATTGATGCCATGCCAAATGGTGGTGATTTAAAGATTAAAACTGAGCTTGTAGAAATTTCTGCAAAAGAATATATAGTTAGTCCCAAAATTAGACCAGGAAGCTATATTAAAATTACTATCATAGATACTGGTAGTGGAATTCCTAATGAAATCATACATAAAATATTTGAACCATATTTTACAACTAAAGAAAGATCTAAAGGCACCGGGTTAGGACTATTCGTTTCAAAAAATATTATTATGAATCATGGTGGCTACATTGAAGTCGAGAGTGAAATTGGAATGGGTACAACATTCAAAATTTATTTGCCTTGCTTACCTAAAATTGAATTAAAAGCACCTCATCCAACACCTAAAATTTTGAGGAAAGAAAAGCCTCTTATATTACTCGTTGACGATGAAGAGGTTATTAGGTCGCTTCTTGCAGAAATGTTAAGCTATAATAACTTTGAAATCGTTCAAGCAAGTTCCGGAGAAGAAGCTTATGCTTTTCTTGAGGAAAGAATAAATGACATAGACATCGCAATCGTAGATTACTTTTTGAAAGACTCCACTGGTTTAGAAATATTAGAAAAGATCAAATTACAAAGAGCTGAACTACCTGTATTTATAGCCACCGGCGTGATGGACGAAAATATAATTGAAAAATTAAATGAACTCAAGGCAGATAAAATAATTGAGAAACCGTTTGAATTTGATGAACTAGTAGAACTAATAAACAACTACATTCTTCTCAAATAATATTTATTCCTTTAACTCTTTTCTTAAATCTTCCACACTGACTGGTTTAAAATTATTTTGTTTATCGAACAAAGATTCTGATTGTTTTAATGCATTCAATTTATTAAGTATATCAGTGATTAGTTTGATTCCGTCTTCAATATAACTAAGTTTCTCTTTTATCAGATTCTTATCTATCTCATCCTTTTGTAATTCTCGTTTTACTGCATTTAAAGCCAGAGACATAATTGTTAAAGGTTGTTTTATTTCATGATTTGCAGTATAAACAGTAGCAGCAAATATTTGCGACTTTTCGTGGTGAATTGCTTTTTTCTTCAGCTCTGCGAATCTTAATGCTGAATTTATTCGAGCAATTAACTCAATTTTATCAAATGGTTTCTTTATGTAATCAAAGGCACCAGCATTTAAACCTTCTAGAACATCCTCAGAACCTACTTTCGCTGTAACAAGAATAATCGGAATTTCTTTCGTTTCAGTATCATCTGTCAAAATTCTACATGCTTGGTAACCATCCATTCCTGGCATCATCACATCAAGAAGAATCAAATCAGGCATTTCAGACTTCGCTTTCGCTATTCCTTCTGGACCGGAAAAAGCCGTAATCACGTTGAAATTCTCAATAGCTAATCGCGATTGAATATAAAAGACATTATCAGGTCTATCATCAATAACAAGTATTTTGTAATTATTTCTTTCCATCCTATTCTGAATATAAAACTTTTTGAATTGTTATCAATAATTCATCAAAGTCATAAGGTTTAGCTATAAAATCATTTGCTCCGAGTTTCCTAGCCATCATAGCATTTTCAATATCTGCAAAAGCTGTCATAATTATAACCTTACCTGGATATTCTCTTTGCCGTAAATCCTTAAGAATTTCAAAGCCATCGACTAATGGCATCTTAATATCAAGAAGTACTAAATCATAATATTCGTTCTGAAGTCTAGAAAGAGCTTCTGTACTATCATTAATTACTTCAACGTCATATCCAACTGATTTTAATTCCTCTCTAAGAATTTTTGTTATGTGCACATCATCATCGACTATGAGAATTGATTCTAACTTAGCCACGATTCTACTCCTTTTATTTCTCTTCCACTGGATTCATTTTATAGATTCTTATCTCATTTTTAAATTCGTCGCGTTTATTTTCTAAGGGATTAACGGAAACCTTTCTTGTGGTCATTCTCTCCTTTAAGGGAGGGACAAGTTTCGCTTTTAAAACAATTATTAATTCTTTTTTAGAATAAACCTTTTTATCAAAACCAGCAAGATATCTAATTCCCAAAACCCACCACGGTAAATCTTTAAGTACAGGAATCCCACTTCTTTCAACACTTTCTTCGTTAATATACAATCCACCTATCACAGTTTCCTCGCCATCAACCAACAAAACGTTCGTTTTTGCTTTTGTCTTTTTTATTTCAGTGGAAATTTGTCCAGGAATTGCATTACTTCTCTCAGCTTCTAATTCTATTAAAATGTAATTTTTCCCGTTTTCTTCAAAAATATAAGGAGTAACTCTTATTATAGTACCAGTTGAGTAAAATCTTTCAACAGTATTTCCCGCAAAATCTTTTTCACGAGTTGAAAAATCCGCACCAACTTGTATTTCACCTCTCACTCTATCCTGCACAGTAATTTGTGGACTTGCGATAACTTCACCAAGTTTGTTAGCTTCAAAAAAATTAAATAAAGAAACAATTCTTCCCATAAAATCGCCAAATTGCCTTTCACCATAGATACCCATTCCAAATGTTCTTTGCTGCTCACCTGCTGCTGGTGGTTGTTTTAAATTAAATATATTAAGATCCGGTTGACCTAATTTGCCAGCAATATCGAAATCTTTCTGATTTGAAAGTAACCAATGCCAGTTCAATCCTAACTCACGTGATTTTTGAACATCGAGTTCAAAGAAAACAGCTGATATGTTCACCTCTCTTGTATTTAGGTCGATACCTTTCATTGCTTCGGGTAAAGTAGGCTTTTCCAGTTTTCGTGGAAGGACTTTAAAGTATTCTTCAGTCTCTTCAAACTGAAGATTGTTAGTTCTCATAATTAAAAGAAATGCTCTATACCAATTCATTTGTATTATATCAATTCCAATTGGTTCAGTTATCTCTTCACTGAGAACGATAATTTTATCTATAAATTGTTTACTCATCTTACTTAAAATTTGCATAGCTTGATTAAATGGAAGTGACCCCGAAAGAGAAACTAATTCTTCAGGAGATGTTGAAAATCTTTCTCGAATTTCTCTCTCACCTTGCGAGTATGAAAGAGAGAATGATAAAATTAATAGAACAAAAAAAATCTTACTTGTTCTCATTTCTTAAACTCCTTTGGGTTTGTACTCTTTAATTTTAGTACCACCTTTTCGATTATACCTCCTTTATTAAGCAAAAATTCACATTGTTGTCTATCATAATCTATGCGTGTTAAATATCCCAGATAAACAGGATCGCCTTCTGTTAAAGTATATGAATTTCCATTTTTATCCATAATAAATACTCCATCTGGAATCATGGCAAGCAATGTAGCCCCATCAACTTCTAAGAGTGCATCATAATTTGGTGGAATTTCTGGTTGGATTAAAGGATAGAATACATCACTAACATAATTAAATAAAGCAGGTCGAGTATCTTCATAATTTAATGCGAGATTTTTATCATCGGTAAAGTAAGACTCCAACTTGATCTCGAATTCAACCTGATACAAAATTTCACCTTTTCCAGTAGTCAACGTAGCGTTTCGTAATTTCAAACTCGAAATTTTATAAAGTTTTTTCGATTTCTCCATTTCATAAATTAATCTAAATACATCTTTAAATTCTCCTTGTCCTGTTATAGTAAAATGGTCAACAGAAGCCACTCCAATTTTTTCAGTTCGATCGTATTCAATATTAACCCTTGTATATCTTGAAAAATTCTTGGTAATATCTAAAATGTCATTATATGTGTCAGTTATTGATTCCCTAAACGGTATGGCTTTAGCCCTGTGAAAAAGTATTGAATCGACTTTTTCAGATTCCCTCTGTAATGAATCATATATTACCGTTAAAGCTTTAACATCCAAATATTTCTGATTTAAAGCATTCAATTCATCAACTTTAGTACGGTGTAATTTTGGTTGAAAAATCAGTACATAATAGCCCCCAACGGCTACAATAAACAAAAATAGTAGTATGAGAATTATTAAATTTCTGGTTGTGTTACTCATTATGATACCCCTTATAACCGTATTTATTTGGGTCTAAATTCAATTCAAACCTGCTCACTTCTCTCTCCCGAATCTCCTGTGTATACATACTTTTCAATAATGCCCTATCTAAAAAATCAGAAAAATCTGGTATTGTATATTTATTGATTCCAACTCCAAAAATATTTACTCCTTCATTATTTGCTGTTAAATTAGTTAACCAGATTCTTCTCCTTTGAGGTTGAAACTCTTGAATTTTCAGTAGAATCTCTGTCCACTTTTCAGCTCCAACAACAAGAGTATCAATTATTTTTTGTATTCTGTAACCTGCTTCTATCCTCTGTGCCAGTTGTTCTACCCTCGAAACCAATTCCGCATTCTCAGCAATAAGAACTTGCTTGGCATTGATTTCAGATTGAATGGTCTTTAACGCTTGGGTATTTTTAATATAACTTTGTGTTAAAAAAGCTACCAACAAAAAAATCAAGATTAAGATCAAATAACCGGCAGGTGACAATTTAAAGACTTTCTGTGCTTCAATTATCTCTGAAGGCAATAGATTTAGCTCAGGTAATTTTTTCTTTGTCAAAAGAAAGTGATTGATAATAGGGACTATACAAAATGTATATACTGAAAGCTGATTTTGCTTTTCTTCAGGAAGTAAAGATAGGTCAAGTTCAGGAAATCTTAGAATTTCTACATCCGAAAGAGGAAAACTTCCATAGAAAGTAAGTTGAACAGTGGATTCAGTTATTTCACCACATAAAAAAATCTTATCAATCTCATTTATTTGTGCAACATCCATTTCAAGGTTAATTTTACTTATAATAATATCATGAAACCCGTGTGTCTGAACGCCTATTCCTAAGTATCCAGAAACATGTTTTATAGTGTTGTTTGAAATGAAAATAATACGACTACTTTCAATTCCAATATGAACTATCATGTAATTTTTTTGAGTATTAAGAGAATATTTTGATAATATATAGTTTGTAATGGCTTCGTCTGCACTAGCAATGAAAGGTATCCTTGACCTTCTCTTTTTCCAGAACTTTGCTAACTCATCAATTTGTTGCAATGCTGGAAAATATTCGTTAATATAAGCTGAAAAGTAGGTGTCGGCATTCATCTTGATATATCTTAAATAATTTGAATCTGCCGTGGATACTTTTGATTCCAACCAATTCTGTAATATGAAGTTATGGATTTCCTTATTACTACCCTTTGGAACATTATGAACTAACAAATAAGAAACATGAGGTTCAGTCACACTTGGTACAAATACGACCTGATTAAATGATTCTATTCTATTAGATAGAACTGTTGCTATGGGAGGTTCTACCATCCGTTCACTTTCCGTTTCTGGACTTTCTATCAAAATAGTATCTGAGTCTAATTCAAATTCAGACTTACCCGTTGTAATAAAATCCGATGTGATTCCTTTAATTCCATATGTTACTAGATCTTCAACTACCAGCATGTTTTTACGTTTAGAGAGGATGGCAATTTTTGTTTCTGGTCCATCAACGAAGGTACCTACGAGTTTTTTCATACTCTACTCGTTAATAGTTGTTGAATTCTTTGTTTATTGTTAGCAAAGGCTATTGCTGTTTCATATGTAATTTTTCTTGATTTGAAAAGTCTTGCTAAATCCTGTTCCATTGTATTCATACCGACATCACTACCCTGATGTATCATTTGATAAATTTCACTTGTATTATTATTCTTAATTGCAGCTCTTACAGAAGAAGTTACAACGAGTACCTCTTTTGCCAGAACGCGTTTACCATCCACAGTCGGAACTAATTTTTGTGAAACAATGCATCTTAATACGTCAGCTAGTCTTATACGAACCCTCTCTTGTTCGTGCACATCCGTTTCACCTATAATTCTATCAATAGTCTCTACTGCTGATGAAGTATGAAGCGTTGAAAATACCTTATGCCCACTATCTGTAACATCAAGAGCTGCAACAATTGTTTCAGGATCCCTCAACTCACCAATCACAATTATATCAGGATCCTGGCGTAGGGCTTGAATTGTACCTTCTTTGAAGGAAAGAACATCTCTACCGACTTCACGATGCCTGATCAAACATTTTTTAGATGTATGAACATATTCAACTGGGGAACTTATAATTATTATGTGTGCATCACAGGTCTTATTATTTTCATCGATAATCGCATCAAGAGTTGTAGATTTTCCTGAACCTGTAATACCTGTTATTAATATTAGACCTTCTTTCATGAAGTTCAAATTCATCAATTGAGCAACATATGGATGAAAACCTAAATCAGAAAATGGTCTCAGTTGAGATAATATCGCACGACAATTGAGAGAAAGTTCATCTAAATCAAAATAAGCATCAGCTCTGTACCTATAAACTCTTAAATATGGTTCTTTTTCTCTAATCTCAATTGAAAAATCCAAATTCCTTTTATTGATTAGATATTCAATTTGTTTTTCGCTAAGTATATTCAAAATTAAAATACTTGCTTCAGTTGGATTAAACTCTGGTATATCAAGCAGAGCTCGTTTGTTTCCATGAATTCTCATCCAAAACCTATTTAAACTTCCTGGACCACCAAAATCCAAATCCGAAGCTTCAACAATGTGCATGGAATAAAGTAAACTTTCTAAAAATTGACGTAATAATTGCCTCTTTTTGTTTTCTAAACCCTCAACAAAACTTTTAATGTAAATAACTTTATCGATTCCTTTTATATAATAAGGGATTAAATTATTCCCATCTTGTACAATTTCCTTTACTTCTTGCGTTAAAGTTTTAAAATTTTCAGATTTTATCTCTATGAACATATTAATCTTCCGTAGTTGATGAAATGACCTCTTCAAGAGTTGTAAGTCCAGCTTTGACTCGCAAAAAACCAGACTCACGAAGTGTTAACATTCCTTCTCTTTTAGCTTGTTCTCTTATTGCTTCCTCATTAATCTCTGTTCCTGAACTAACAATTAATTTTCTAATTTCTTTACTAAAGTAAAGAGCTTCATGAATTGCCATTCTACCCTTATAGCCAGTATTTGAACAACTTTCACATCCCACAGCTTCAAAAAAAGTAGTTGATTTTATATCCTTTTCAGTCATACCGGCCGCCAATGCGATTTCTTTATCAAAATCTTTAGCAGGAATTTTACATTTTTCACACAACTTGCGAATTAATCTCTGAGCAACTATGATATTGATTGCGTAAGCAATTAGGAAAGGTTCTATGCCCATTTTAAAGAGTCGAGAAATAGCACTTGGTGCATCATTTGTGTGGAGTGTTGAAAAAGTTAAATGCCCAGTATTTGCTAGTTTTATAGCTATTTCTGCTGTTTCTTTATCGCGCATCTCACCAACAAGGACAATATCTGGATCATGTCTCAAAATTGATCTAATTGCTTGTTCAAAATCCATCTTTGGTCCAATCTTTAATTGACGAGCACCTTTAATTACATACTCCACTGGATCTTCGACAGTTAAAACATTTACAGTTGGATCAATTACTTGATACAACGCAGCAATCAATGTTGTACTTTTTCCTGAACCAGTTGGACCTGTTAAAATCACCATGCCTTGAGGTTTGTTTATTGCTTTAATAAAGAAATCATATGCCACACCATCAAAACCAATTTTTTTTATGTCTGTGATAACCTTTCTATCATCTAAAATTCTTATCACACAAGATTCAAACTTTGAGCTTAGCTCAGTACCCACCATAGGAAGAATAGAAACACGAAAACGAATAATATGTCCATCGATATTTCTTTGTATAAAACCATCTTGAGCTTTTTCTCTTTCAAATCGGTCTAATCCTCTGGCTCTATCTTTTATAACTGATAACACTGCTTCAGGATATGTATTTTCTTGAATATGCCATAAACTGAGATTACCATCTAACCTGAAATAAATTTCCGTTTTCATACCCGATTGAGGTATAAAATGAATATCACTTGCTCCTTTTCTAACACCTTCAACTAATGCTCCTTCAACGAGATTTATCAAAGCACTTTTCTGAATTTCTGCCTCTAATGCGGATTCATCTATTCCCTCATCGTGTTTCTTCTCATCAACTTGAATTTCTTGAGGAACTTCTTCAAGCATCTTAAGAAAAATATTCTCAGGTGGTATAATCTTGTGAACTAATTCTTCAAAATCTTTCTTACGAATGAAAACTATATCATACTTCCGTACACCTAAATTCACAGCAATTTGAGGAATGCTTCTATTCGTAGGATCTACAGATGCTAAAATTAACTTATCCTTAATTTTATCATCATATTTTAACGGAAGAATCTTTTGCTGCAAGCAGAATTCTTTTATTGAATCAGGAAGAGAGTCAACTAATTTTCTAATTGTATCAAGGGACTTTTCATCAAGCTTACATTCTTCAGAAGAATAAATTTTGAAAGCATAAATATTTGCTACTTCTTGAAAAATGAGGTCATGATCAAACTTGATGTCTTGTACCAAAATTTGTGCTAAATTACGTCGTAGCTTATCATTTTTTTTAATTTGAAGAGCTCTTTCGAGCGTATTTAAATCGATTAATCCTTTCCTGAGTAACCAGTATCCAATTTTATCCGTTTGTTCTAAAGATTCGACGCTCATTTTAAAACCATCCTAAAATTAAATTTATGAATGACATACCGGGATATTTAGGCCTTATCGTAGCAGTTTCTGCAGAAATTAAAGTCAGAACTGTAATTACAATCATTATAAACATCGCAATTAACAACTGGATGCCTTCAATTAAGAACTTTAGTTTGTGAGTTGTTTCGCTTTCGTAATAATTTGCAACTTGTAATGCCACGTTTTTTACAGTTCCAGTTTCTTCACCTGCGTGAAATCTTGAAATTGCAGTCTTAGTAAAAACTCCTGCCGCTTCAAATGCTTCCGTTAAACCTTTACCATGGCGTATCATGATTGGAATGGCGATATTTTTAATCCTATCCTCAAAATATTTATTACCTGTTGCTTCTGCGGCAATTCTTATTGGTTCTATATTTTCTGCTGAACCAGTGTATAGAGAATAGAAGACACGACAAAAAATTTCAATAATTGACTTATGAATCAAATTACCAATTAGTGGAAGCTTTAACATCATTTTGTGAATATAAATCTTACCATTTTTTGTTTGGTACCAATATGCGATGGCCATTACCGGTACAAGAAAAAGCAGAATTATACTACCAATGTTCTGTTGTAAAAAGTAACTTAATTTTAATGTTGAAGCTGTTAATGGTGGCAAATCAATGTCGAATCTAAGAAATAATTCAGCTGTTGACGGAAAGACTTCTGCTACATAATAGATTACCGTAAGAATCAATACTATTATAGTTATAGTTGGTGTAATTAAGGCACTTCTTAAATTTTTCCTGAATTCCTGATTACGCTCTAGGAATTTAGCGGTTGCTGAGTAAATTTCTGCCATGTTGCCTGATTTTGATGCCAAACCAAGCATGTAGCTCGTAAACCTACCAAAAACATGTTCATACCTTCTGAAAACTTTTTCACTATCTTCACCACGTTTTAAATCATTATTTATATCCTTCAATGCATCACGTAAATTCTTGTTTGTTACATCATTAATCATCAAGGTTAGAATTTCACCGTATGACATTTTTTCGCGTAACAAATCAGCACTAATTCTGACAAATGAAACTATTTCGCTAGTTGGTGGCTTAAGTTGTAAATCGAAAAGTTTTTTTCTAACGTAAATAACATTATAGCCAAGTTTCTGCAAAGCTGCTTCTACTTCTTTTGCAGAATATGCTTTTTGCTCACCTGTAATTCCTGTAACACTACCTTGCTTTTTTACCTTATAGAGGTAAGTTGATTTCTTTTCTACGCTTCGAATTTTGAGTTTGTTTTTAACAGCAATTTCTTTAATGAGCTTCCGTGCTGAAATGATATTAGATGAATTAACAATCCCAATTACCGATTTCCCATTTGCAGCTATGGCATTGAAACGATATTCAGGCATAAATTTCTCGCTTTTCTAAACGACAATTAAATTTTTGTCAAGTGTATTATATTAAAAATAAATAATTTATGCAAATCTTTTAAACCATTTTTACAACTATTTGAAGATAATTTGTTATAATTTAACTGACGATTTAATCTATCGATTTCTTAAGTTTAGTTCAAAAATAAAATTAGCTTTATTATAAAATTTAAAAAACAAAAGCCGCCTAAAAGGCGGCTCGTAATAATTTCTCTATGTAACTTAATTATTAATTGTCACTGAAATATTATCTGGTGTAACAACTGCTGTAACTTTGACCTTATTAGTTTTATCATTACCTGTTTCTGTACCTGTACCAACTATAGTAACTACAGTAGCACCAACAGTTGCTGCATATGTTCCATTACCAGTTGTTACTAAATTTGGTGGAATTGTCCAACCTGTAAATGAATTACTACCACCTCCTAGTGCTT
>Ga0209721_1001413_pt1 | contig 17821 bp, 20 predicted proteins | sample TshhotsprinmetaG_FD_184139 | JGI IMG/M metagenome (GOLD analysis project Ga0209721, IMG submission 184139) | Hot spring microbial communities from South Africa to study Microbial Dark Matter (Phase II) - Tshipise hot spring metaG (SPAdes)... | ecosystem: Environmental > Aquatic > Thermal springs... | reverse complement strand
CACCCCAAGGCCCGCCTTGAAGCCGAAGCCCACCAGGCCCAGGTGGCCCAGGTCGTAGACCTGTAGGTTGGGTGGGGTTTCCATCCCAAAATCCTAAGGCATGGGGGGAGGAGTGCGGAATGTCGGATACATCCAGGCATCGCACAATAGCAAGCCGCAAGGCGGCTTGTTTTTTTGGAGGGGATTTGGCCCTCATCCCGGCGAGGCCGAGGCGGCGGCCATCGCCATCACCCGGGGCTGGACGCTTCTGGCCGACGACCAGGCCATCTGCGACCTGCTGCGCTGCCTCTACCCGCAGGTGCCCGTCCTGCGCACCTGTGCGCTCCTGGAGCTTGCGGTTCGGGCAGGGCACATCTCCTGCAAAAAGGCGGCGCACCTCTTCAACGAGGTGCTGCCGACGATGGGCTTCTATGCTCGGAGCAGGGGGCAGGTGCTGCGGCTGCGCTGCCGGCCCCCCCGCTGTACCTGGGAGAAGGCCTCCTAGCCTGCCCCGCCTCAGGAGGCCCGGGGCTGCTGCCCGGCACGCAGGCGGCGGGCGCCCCGCTGGGTCAGCTTCATGGCCGCCGTCTTCACCCGGGCAGTCGCCACCCCCCGCAAAAGCAGGCGCAGGTCGTTCGTTTCCTGGCTGGACAGCACGTTACGCTCGCGCAACTCGTTGATTAACGCGGCCAGCTCCTCCTTGCTCATGTGCAGCTGTTGCAGCAGGTTGTTGAGGAACCGCTCCGCCTCGGGCCCCCGCACCCCGGTGCCGTCATCGGCCACCTCCTCGCTTTTGAAGCCCTCGAGGCCCGCTTCGGCCTTCAGCAGGACGGTCTCCAGGGGCATCTCTGGATTGTCCAGCTTGAGCAGGATGGCCGATAACAAAATTTCAACTCGCTGTAAACTTTTTTGCATAGCTTCACTGCCGTTATGTTTATTTGTCACAAACTCCTCCCCCGATTATGATATTTATGAACTGCGTTATGGTTACCATCTACCTGAGTCTGGATCGCATGCTCAGCAAGGTCGAAAGCCCTGTTGGTAGTCTCGCCGCCGGCATGGTGGAGGCCGAGCGCCTGGAGAAGAAAACCGGCATGAAGCTGGTGGCGGTGTACTCCGCCACCGAAAAAGCCGCAGTATTCCCCTGCTGCACCGATGGCTGCCCGCAGTGCGAGTGGGGTGGCTACAAAATCGTCCATGGCAATATCCGGGAGGTCATCGGGCTGCTCCACACGGTCCTCAGCTTACCGGTCGAAGCAATTCATTGAATACGTCCTCGCGGTTGACAAAGAAGCGGCCCACCTCGTGGGCGATCTTCCGCCGCCGCACCAGCTCGGCCACGCTCATCTCCAGGGTGGTCATCAGGCCCCCGCTGGTGGCCATGAGTTGATACAGCTTATCAAACTCCATGGCCTTGATGTGCTGCCGGGCCCGGGTGTTCATCACCAGAAACTCGTAGGCCATGGCCCGCCAGGAGTCGCCGGTGGGAATCAAGCGTTGGGCAATCACGCCCAGCAGGGTGTTCCCCAGGATCTGCGCGGCCAGCTTCTGATCCGGCATGCTCTGCACGATCCGCTCCACCGCCTCGATAACCCCCGGGGCGTGCATGGAGGCCAGCACCAGGTGCCCGGTCTCCGCCGCCTCCAGCGCGGCCTTGTACTCCTCCGGCTGACGCATCTCCCCCAACACCACCACGTCCACGTTGGAGCGCAGCGCGGTGTGCACCGCCTCCGGCATGGAGCTCACGTGCAGCGGCACCTCCCGCTGGAAGACGATGCCCCGCCGGGGGGTGATGCGGTACTCGATGGGCTTTTCCACCATCAGGATGTAGCGGGTCTCCTCGGCGTTGAGGTGCTCCACCAAAGACACCAGGGTGGTGGTCTTGCCGGAGTCGGTGGGCCCCACCACCAGGATCAGGCCCGCGTCGTAGCTGGTCATGGAAACCAGCTGATCCGGCAGCCCCAGGTCGCGGTAGGCCCATACCTGCTTGGGAATCAGGCGCAAGGAGATCACCGGGGCAATGACCTCCCCCAGATCCCGCTCGGCGTCGCTGGCGGTCCAGGACACCTGCACCCGGTAGCGGCTTTCCGTTCCGCTGAACGACACGTAGGCGTCCTCCGGGGAGCGCTTCTTCTGGGCCCGCTCGCGGAAGTTCTTGACCTGCCACTCCGGGAACATGGTCTCCAGGATCTGCCACAGCTCGTCCACCCCGATGCGCTCCAGCGGCAGGTAGCGGTACACCCCGCCCACCTTCACCGCCGGGGGCATGTTGGGGCCGAAGAGCAGGTCGGATGCGGCCATCTCACGGGCTTTTTGCAGGGCAATGTTGGCGCTTTCAAGACTCATAATTTCCTCCTACAGCAAAGGTTGAAGCAACCGCCGCCTTGCGCCGGGCCATCTCCCCGGCGTAGGCCAGCGCCCCCAGATCGTGCAGGCGCACCATCTGGGCCGAGGTATCCACCCCGTCCACGATAAAGGGGTTCACGATTTCTCCACAGCGGGATCCTTCCTCCCAGACCCAGCGCTCCAGCAAAACCCAGTGCTGCTCGTAGCCGTGCAGCCGCTCGAGGTCGTCCGCTGACGCCAGCCGCAGCACCGGCTGCATGAAGCGCTGCTTGCCCACATCCATAAAGGGCTGAAACAGCGCCGGCTCGGGGCGGGTCTCGATCCACAGGCTGCGCTGGGAGAGGCCCTGGCTGCCCAGCAGCATCCCCAGCAGCGCGGCCAGCCCATCCCCATGAAGGAGCCAGTCGGGCAGGCGGATGCCCACCGGGTAGACCAGATCGGTGCGGGTCAGCATGAAGGCCGTCAGGGTGTTCAGGTAGGCCTGCGGCTCGGGGGGCAGGTTCAATCGCAGGTACAGCAACCGCTGCCCGTGCAGCCGCAGCACCGGCTGCACGTCCACCGCGTCCGCCCGCACAAGAGGGGGGCTTTCGGCCAGGTGCAATAGCTCGTCAAGATTCATCGATAAATTGCGGCGCGGAGACCCCGCCCTTCAGGGCTGGGGAGGAGCGCCGCTCCTCCTTTCGCATGAGAGGCGCATCGTGGATGGTCTGGAGCCCGGCGACACGCTGGCGATTGAAGACCTGACTGGTCTCAGGGGTCGCACCACCAAACGCGGCAGCACTGAGCGGCACCTGCACCACCTGTGGCCCTACGCCCGCTTCCGCTCGCTGCTGGAGTACAAGGCGGCCCTGAAGGGGGTGCGGGTGGTGGCGGTGGACCCCCGCCACACCAGCCAGGGGTGCCCCCGCTGCGGCCACACCGCCAGGGAGAACCGCCGGAGCCAGGCCCTCTTCCGCTGCACCGCTTGCGGTTTCCAGCACAACGCGGACTGGGTGGCCGCCACCAACATCGCCCAAAGAGCAGGCTCGATGGGCGTGGGCCGCAGTAAACCGGCCCGAATTCTGAGGGTGTCGTCTGTGCATCGTCCTCCCTTGGAAAGCCCCCGGCTTTAGCCGTGGGGTGGTTTACAGTTTGCGAAAGGCATCACCTCGCTTCTCCAGGTAACCAGAAAGCCCTCGAAGCCGCGAAAGAACAGCGGGTCTATCTGTTCCCGGCCCGCCGGATCCACGCGGGTGTAAAAGCGCAGCCCCTCCTTGATGTAGGTGCGGGCCATGCGCAAGTCCCGCTCGCGGAACCCCTGCACCAAACGCTGGTAATACTCGGGATCCTTCTCCAGGTGCCCCAGGAAATGGCCCGCCACCACCAGCTGCCACAGGCGCGTCAAAAACATGGCCTGGCTGCTCACCCGATCCTGCTGGGCCCGCTTGGGAATCTCGGGGGCGTGCAGCAGTTCCAGCGCCCGCCGCTCAGAACTGTGGCTGCGCATGGCCGCCTCGCAGGCCTCCAGCGGCAGCGCCACCGCGCTTTCCGCCAGGTAGAACGCTGCCTCGAAGCGGCCTTCGGCCAGGGCCCGCAAGGCCAGCACCCGCAGGCCGTGCTCCGCCGGAGGGGGATCCAGGGCGAAAAACGGCTTGCTGGCTTCCCTGTACCAACCGTAGCGTTTGGGATGACGCAGGGGGGTGGTTGTCACGCTGGCATTATACGAAAAGTTTTTATTTTTGTGGGATGCTTCCGCAATATGTTTGTTTACAGGTTCTTTATTCCTGTCCGAATTTTTTATATCATGAGTCCATGAGCGGACAAAAGTTTATCGCGGCCACCATGAACCCCGACCTGGCGGAGAAGGCGGTGGGGCTGCTGCGGGAGGTGGACATCCAGCCCACCAAGCAGCGGGTGGCCATCCTGTATGCCCTGCTCAGCCGACCCAACTACCACCCGTATGCGGAGGTGCTGGAGATGGACGTCAACCAGAGCCTGGTGCACGTGGGCACCACCACCATCTACCTCTCCCTGCGGGCCCTGGTCGAGGCCGGGCTGGTGGAGTCCTTTGTGGATCGGGTGGGCAAGATCCGCTACGGCCTGGCCCTCAAGCCCCACATCAACCAGGAGTGCTACACCTGCGGGATCATCGAAGACGCCCCCATGCCGTCCCTGCCGGCCATTTCCCAGTGGAAAGGCACCCGCGCCCACATCCTGGTGCGGGGGCTGTGCCCCACCTGCGCCAAAATCTTTTCTGACGAGCAGGTGCACAAACCCATCCCCGCCCAATATCTGGAGCTGCAACCCTAAGCCCATCCCCATATCTAATGGAGCAGCTTCGTTGCAATTTCTGCCATGAACCCACCGACCGCGAGCACGCCTACATCTCCGACCTGAACCCGCGCCGGCTGGGGGTGATCTGCCACCACTGCCTGGATGCGTTGATGATCACCCATGAGCGCCGCCCTGCGGGGCCCGGAGCAGCAGCAATGGGTGCTCCTGCCGTGGTACCCCGCAAGCTGGCCCAGCACACCGGGGCCGCCCTGCCCGAACCCATCCATCCCCAGCGGCTCTTGGAGGTGCTCAACCAGAAGGTGGCCGGCCAGCACCACGCCAAGGAAGCCCTGGCCGTGGCGGTGGCCACCCACCTGCAACGACTGCACAACCCCGATCTCAAGGTTAACCCGCACCTCTTCCTGGTCGGCCCCACCGGGGTCGGCAAGACCCACATGATCAAGGTGGCCGCGCAGTACCTGGGCCTGCCCTACGTCATTGCCGGGGCCACCAGCCTGACCGCCGCCGGGTATGTGGGCGACGATGTGGAGACCCTGCTGGCCCGTCTCTTCGCCCGGGCCGAAGGAAACATCAAGAAGGCCGAGATGGGCATCGTCTTCCTCGACGAGGCCGACAAGCTGGCCCGCAAAAGCGGCCGGCAGCGCGCCGAGGGTCGGGATGTGGGGGGCGAGGCGGTGCAGCAGGCCCTGCTCAAGCTGGTGGAGGGCACCGAGGCCCCCATCCCCCACAACCTGTCCGGCCCCTCGGGGAGCCGCGAATACAGCGGGGTCACCATGAACACTAGCCGCCTGCTCTGGGTCTTTGCCGGGGCCTTCGAGGGCATCGAGGAGCTGGTCAAGGAGCGGCTGGGGGTGTACGAGCGCAGCATCGGCTTTGGCGCCAGCGCCCAGGCGCCCGAACCCAGGGCCCTCTATCCGCAGATTACCCACGATGATCTGGTGGAGTACGGCATCATCCCCGAGCTCATCGGTCGCATCGGGAACCTGGGGATCCTCGAGCCGCTCGGCCGGGATGACCTGCTCCACATCCTGAACGGCACCGGCGAGCCGTTGATCAAGTCCTACCTGGAGCTGGCCCGCTCCTTCCAGGTGGAGGTGGAACTGCCACGAACCACCCTGGAGTTTCTGGCCGAGCAGGCCCTGGAACTCGGCACCGGCGCCCGGGCCCTGCATACCCTGCTGTCCAAGGCCTTCCGCCCCATCCTGGCCCGCCAGAAGCCCGGCAGCAAGGTGGTGGTGACGCCGCAGATGCTGAGGGGGTTGCTGTAGATGAGCCAGGCGCTGGTGGCGCGGGTGGTGCGCACCCTCTTCGACCAGGACGACTACCAGGTGGTCGCCGCCCGCACCAGCGACAACCAGGAGGTGGTGCTGACCGGCCGCTCGCTGCGCTGGGGCGCCGAGGGGTTCCTGGCGGCGGAGGGCCGCTTCACCCAGCACCCCCGGTACGGTCGGCGCTTTGAGGTGGCCCAGGCTTCCGCCCTGAGCCTGGAGGCCCTGCTGCACGACCCCCGCTTTCGCCAAATCGTGGAAGAAAGCCTGGTGTCCGCCCTGGAGATGCTCTATGAGGCGGGCCATACCGCCTACCCGCTGGAACAGCTGGCCCAGCAGAGCTTTTCCGAGAAAAGCCTGCTCCGGCACCTCAAGAACCCCCTGGTGACGCACCGCCCCCCCCTGGTGGGCCTGACCCGGGCCTACGAGACCGAGCTGCGCCTGACCCGCTTGCTGCAACGGCGGGGGCGGGGGCTGTCGCTCCTCCCGCCGCAGGGCCACCGCCTGTCCCAGAGCCAGGCCCGCATCTTCCAGGTCTTTACCCAGGGCAACCTGGCCACCCTCACCGGCGGCCCCGGCACCGGCAAGAGCTTCACCGTGGCCAGCCTGCTGCAAAGCCCCACGCTGCAAGGCAAGAAGGTCGCACTGGCCGCCCCTACCGGCAAGGCCGCCAAGCGCCTGGAGGAGCTGGCAGGCCGCCCCGCCCTCACGGTGCACCGGCTGCTGGGGGTCTACCTGGATCAGGAGGGCCAGCAGCACTTCCGCCACCACGGCGGCAACCCCCTGGAGGCCCACCTGGTGGTGGTGGACGAGTCCTCCATGCTGGATGTGCCCACCTTCTACGCCCTGATTGCGGCCATCTCGCCCTTTACCCTGCTCCTCCTGGTGGGCGACCCCTACCAGCTCCCCCCGGTGGGGCCGGGGGAACCCTTCGCCGACAGCCTGGGCGTCCTGCCCGGGGTGCATCTGACCGAGGTGCGCCGCCAGGGGCAGGACAGCCCCATCGTGCGGGCCGCCCGGCTGATCCTCGAGGGGCACGAGCCGCTGGTCAACGACCCCGAGAACCGCTACCGGCTCTACCTCTACGAAGCCCGCGCCGAGGAGATCGCCGCCTGGAGCGTCCGGCTATACCTGGAAGCCCGTAAGCGCTTCGGCCAGGTGGCGCTGCTCACCGCTACCAACACCGGGCCCCTGGGGGTGCTGAACCTGAACCGGATCCTGCAAAACCACCTCAACCCCAGCGGCCCCGGCGTGACGGTGGGGGGTGGGCTTCTGGCCCGGCTGGGGGATCCGCTGGTCATGACCCGCAACGACTACCTGCTCGAGCTGATGAACGGGGAGATCCTCACCGTCACCCACGTGGACACCGCCACCCCCGCACTGGGCCTTGAGGCCAGCGACGGCCGCACCTTCCGGGTGGAGGGCGGCAGCCTGGGCTACCTGCTGCACGCCTACGCCATGAGCGTGCACCGTTCGCAGGGCTCGGAGTGGCCGGTGGTGATCATCGCCCTGCATGAGTACCAGGAGAACCTGCTCTCGCGCGAGCTGCTCTACACCGCCCTGACCCGCTCCAAGGAACGGGCCTACATCTTCACCACCCCCAAAGCCCTCTACCAATGCCGCTCCACCCGGGCCGGCAGCCGGCAGACCTGGCTCAAGCTTCCCCAACTGTGGGGGGAATAGGGTATAATAGACAAAATTTTTTCGGGAGTTACCATGGAGATCGAACGCTTCCTTGAAACGCTGGATGCCACCACCCCTCAGCCCCAAGTAACCGAAAGCGAGCCGGTGATGCCCGCCGAACCCAAGAAGAGCAAGAACGCCCAGGAAAAGGAAAAGCTGCGCAAGCAGCGCCACCGCCTGCGCGAGCTGGCCCTGCAAGCCTTCCTGGAAGGCCGCGTCTACGACGGGGTGCTCATTGCCCTGGGGGCCGGCAGCCTCAGCCCGTACTTCCTCGAGCAGGCCCAGGGCCACTTTGCCCAGAGCCGCGAGGAGGGCCTGGCCTTCCTGGGGCTGGCCCTGGCGGGCTTCCCCTACCAGATGCGCGGCAGCTGGCCCGGCGGGCGCGGCTGGCTTTTCGTGGATCCCATCCTCAAAGGGGCTGCGGTCAACCAGAGGGCCGAGCTGGTGCTGCACGCCAGCAAGATCGCCCTGGCCGCCCCGCTGTTCCTAGCCTCCGTGCTGGCCCAGGCCTACGAGCAGTATGGGGCCAGCCAGGAGACCGAGCAGATTGCCCGGATCATCAACGAAAAAGCCATCCCCATCGTGAACCGGCTCAACCTGGACCGCATCCTGGGCCCCCGCCCGGTGGAAAAGCGCAACTGAGGCAGAACCAGACGACCGGGCGCTTTGCGCCCAGTTTGGCTATTGCAGCCAGTGCGGGGCCAGTCCCCGCACCCGGTTCCAGTCGGGCTGGATGCCCCTTTGCTCGGCCTCCCGGAAGGCCGCCTCGGCTTGCAGCTTGCTCCAGCGACGGGTGAGCACGTCGTATCCCAAGGCCAGCAGCCGAGCCTTCTGCCGGGGGGAGGGCTCGAGGTTCCCGATCACCTCGGAGGCATCCCCCTTGGTCCACTCGGTGTTTTCCGTGTCATAGCCGTGGGCGGCCAGCAGGCGCAGCTGGGCCTCGGTGGCAGGCTGCTTGCGCCACAGGCGCTCCACCTCCTCCTCCAGCCGGAAGGGCGGGGGCTCTTGCAGGCGATCCACCCAGGCCAGGTAGCGTGCCAGGGGAATGTTGGCCTGGAACTGCGGGGGCAGCTCGGCATGGGCCGCCTCTGCCGCCTCACGCCTTGTGGGGGGCTCGGAGAGGCTGCGCACCCAGGCCGGGCGCTTCTCGTCGTGCCAGGAGGCGCTCACCCCAAAGAACTCCCAGACCCGGATGCGATCCTCCAGGCCCACGTCCATTAAGTCCACCCAGAGATAGTCGGTCTTGGGCGAGCCGTCCCAGGTGCGCCCCTCGCGCAACAGCCGCGCCGGGCGGCCCAGGGCCTGCTCGTAGAGGGTGGGGGAGGCGGTGGGTCTGCTCATCACCCCCAGGTTGATGGTGGGGTCGTCGTAGGACTCCACCAGCAGCATGGCGTTGGTGAGGATCTGGAACTCCCCCCGCCGGTGCCGCTCGAGCTTCTCCCGCCGCTCGGGATCCTCCCCGTGCACGCTCTCGGCGGAGAGGCCCTGGGCGCGGAACAACGCCGCCAGGTGCTGGGCATGGCGTACCCCGGCGGCGTAGACCACCCCCTTGCGGCAGCGGGCGTGCTCGCCCACCGTCTCCACCACCACCTGGTTGCGCTCGGGGGTGTCCACCGCGTGGGAGAGCTGCTGCTCATCGTAGTCCTCGCCCCGCCGCCGCACCCGCAGGGGCCGGTTGGTGGAGACCTCGAGGATCCTCGGCGGCACCAGAAACCCATCCCGCACCGCCTCCGACAGCCGGTAGGAGAAGGCCAGGGTGTCGAACAGGGTGAGCAGGCTGCGTCCGTCGGCCCGGTTGGGCGTGGCAGAAAGTCCCACCAGCAAGGTGGGCCGGAAGTGCCGGATGACCCGCTCCCAGCTCTTGCTGCGGGCGTGGTGGGCCTCGTCCACCACCACCAGGTCGAAGGCCTCGGGCGGGGTGCGCTCCAGCCGGTGCACCAGGCTGGGGATCATCCCCACCACCACCTCGGCGTTCAGGTCGTGCCGACGGCCCCAGATCAGGCCGGGCTCCTGTCCCCGGTTGCGTTGAAAGGCTGCCACCGACTGGTGCAGGAGTTCCTCAAAATGCACCAGGAACAGCGTCCGCCGGAAGTGGGTGGACAGGTGCACGCTCCATAGGGTTTTGCCGACCCCGGTGGCCATGACGACCAGCTGGCGGGGGTGGCCCTGCTCCAGCAGGCTCAGCACATTGGCCAGGGCCTGCTGCTGCACCCGGTGCAACGGCAGCGCCAGGGTCGGCATCAGCGCATGGCCCTCGCCAGGGTGCGTTCGCCGTAGGTCTGGTCGCCGCGCCGCTCATCCCACTTGGGCCGGTACAGCCCGCTGGCCCGGAAGAGCGCATCCGCCGCCCGGGTGTCCCCCTGGCAGAGCCAGAGCAGGTAGCCCGCCAGGGCCAGGTCGGCCTCGCTCTGGGTGGGGTAGCCCATCTCCTCCCACCGGCCGTACCACAGGCTGCGGTAGCGGGAGCGCTCGATGCGGGCCACCAGATCCTCGGTTCCCGCCAGCTCCACCGGCCCCCGCCGCTTCGGGGGGGGCTCGTGGGGCCGGAGCAGGCCGCTCAGGTAGTCCAGGAAGGCCGGGTCGCGCAGGATCCGCCGGCGGCCCCGCAGGGTCTGCCCGGTCACGGTGAAGAAGCGCAGGTCGCTGTACACCTCGATAAGCCCCCTGCGCCGGTTGGCGATCTCCCCCAGCAGCAAAATGTGCACCCCGCGCCCGGAAGGGGAGAGCTCGGTGTAGCTCTCGGTACGGGCCACCAGCTCCTCAGCCCAGGGCAGCAAGACCCCATCTTCCAGGGCCCCATCCAGATCCACCCCGGCCAGGCCATCCCCCAGCACGATTCCCACCCCCGAGGCCCAGGGGGCTTGCCGGGCCACCGCCAGGGCCTCGCTGAAGGTCCCCCAGGTGGTGGGAACGTTCACCTGGGCCGGGATCTTGGTCGGCAGGGGTTGGTAGGGCACCTTGGTCCATTTGTCCTTGCGCCGTTCCGCCGCCCAGACCACCCAGCGGGGCATAAAAGCCAGGTCCCAAGGAATCTGCTCGGGATCGGGCAGATGTTTCATAGCACCCTCCCTGCGCCCACAAAGACCCGGCGGTAGCGCTCCAGCGGTTCCACCACCACCCGGCCCCATTTGCCCGAGGCGTGCAGCATCAAGGGCTGGCGGGTCTTAGGGTCGGGGTAGAGGTAGATGCCCACATGATCCACCTGGGTGCGCGAGTCGCTGAAGAAGAGCAGGTCGCCCGGTTGCAGCTCCTGCACCCGGCGCACCGCCTGGTACTGCTCCCGGCTGGTGCGGGGCAGCCGCACCCCCAGGTGCCGGTAGACATAGACCACCAGGCCCGAGCAGTCGAAGCCGCCATGCCCGTTGCCGCCCCACAGATAAGGATGGCCCTGGGTGCGACGGGCCACCTCAAAGAGCCAGCGAGCGTCCACCTGGGCCCAGGCCGTGTTGGCCAGCAGCATCAACAACACCATCCAACGAACCATCAGGAATAATAATACGAAAAAATTTCGTTTGTAAAAGGTGTATACCGGGGCCGCTGCCAATGATAAAGGCCCGGAATCCAACAACCGGGCCTGGCTAAGTATAGCAAAAACCCCCAGGCTAGGCCTGGGGGCGCTCCCGCTCGGGAGCCTGGGGGCCGGGGGCCCCCACTTGATGCCAGCGGGCGCCCCTTACGGGGATCCCGTTGGCCTCGGCCCACTCGAGGATGGGGGCGTCCTCGAGCGAGCCCATCATCCCGCCTACCTGCAAGGCCAGCGGGATGCCCCCCTCCCAAAGGGTCCGGAGAAGGCGGAACTTGTCCGCTCCCTCGGGGAGGGGCACCTGCACCTCCTCGCCCACGAGATCGGGCTCCGTCTCGTGGACGAGGAGGGCATCCTCCAGGTCGTACCAGGGCTCCCCCCAGAAAGCCCTGGCGATTTCGGCGGCGCGGGGGGCCACGCCGGGGGCAAGGAGCAGGTACTTAACCCGCATCCTTTCCCCCTTCCTGGGCCTTAAACTCATCCAGCCAGGCCCAGGCCGGGAACGCCCCAAAACGTTCCCGGTACTTGTGCGCCGCCCAGCCGGGCTTGTAGCCCCGGTGGGCAGCCAGCCGCAGGAGGTCGAAGTAGTACCGTTTCCGGTCTACCGCCTCCTCCTTGACTTCCAGGAGGGGGGCCGACCCCTCCTGCACCTGGGTCACCTGCCGCCCCTGGGTGGGAGCAGCAGGGCCCTTCACCCTCACCGACTGGGGCTCCACCACCCCGTCGGTAAGGCTCCACTGGCCGTAGCCTTCTGCCGGGCCGAAGCGGCGGAAGTTGACCCCGGTGACATCAATCACCGGGGTCTCGGCCTTCCCTGGGGCCGGGCGCAGGGCCCGGCCCGCCATCTGGAGGTAAAGCCCCAGACTTGCAGTGGGGCGGGCCAGGATGACCCCCCCCACGGTGGGCACGTCGAGCCCTTCGGTGAAGAGCCCGACGTTGACGACCACCTTAAGGTGGCCGTCCTTCAAGCGGGCCAGGGCCTCGGCCCGCTTGACCTCGGGGGTTTGCCCGTCCAGGAAGGCCGCCTCCACCCCGGCCTTCCTGAAGCGAGTACCCAGCTCCCGCCCGTGTTCACGGGTAACCGCAAACACCAGGGCGGTCTGGCCCTGGAGGTGATCCAGGTAGGCCTGAACCACCTCCCCCTCGAGCTCGACCCGCCGTACCAGCGGGTCAATTTCCCGGGGATCATAGTCGGCCCCCCGGGGGGCTTCCACCCAGGGTTTCCCCTGGGTGGTGAAGTAGCGGGGCCGGGCCAGATACCCGGCCTCGATCAACTCAGCCATGGTGGGCCCATTCACCATGGCCTCAAAAACCCCGCCCAACCCCCGCCCGTCGGCCCGGACGGGGGTGGCGGTGAGGCCGAGAACATACCGGGCCTCAAAAAGAGGCCGGTACGTCTCGGCCACCGCATGGTGGGCCTCGTCAATGATGACGAGGTCCCACCCCTGAGCTGCCCGGCGGGAAAGGGTCTGGACCGACCCCACCGCCACCGGGCGGCCCTCCACCTCCCTGCCAGGGAGGTAAACGTCGGCAGCGGGAAGACCCGCTGCCGCGAGTGCAGCCTGGAGCTGCTCCACCAGCTCCAGGCGGTGGGCTACCACCAGGACCCGCAGGCCCTTAGCGGCAGCAGCGGCGGCTGTAGCCGCCGCCACCCTACTCTTACCCCCCCCAGTGGGGAGGGTGGCAAGAACCCGCCGGGCCCCCGCAAAGGCCCGGCGGATCGCCCCTACCAGATTTGCCTGGTAGGGGCGAAGGAATTCCTCCGCCATTTTTTCTCCTTAAATACGCCCCCCGCGCAAGGGGGGCAGGACGAGTCCTACCCCCTGTTGCGCCAGGGGTGCCCGGGTTCTACCCTCGGGCGGGGTGTACCTGAGCCAAGTATGGCATATCTTCTTCTAAAATGGGAGTTGTATGGGCCAAGCAGTGCTGTTTCTTGCCGGTCGTGTACGCCAGGGCCGCTTTGAGTCGGCCCAGGTTCCCCCCGAGATTCCCGTCACCGTGGGGGTGGAGGGGGAGCTCGAGGGCGTCTTCAGCGCCTGGCCCAAAACCGACGAGAGGGGAGAGGTGATCTCCATCCACGTCAACAAGCTCACCCATCCCGCCCCCGCCTACCAACTGCTGGTGCGGGGGCTGTTGCTGGCCGCCATTGGCCCCTCGCTCAAGCTTCTGATCGGCAGCAAGAGCGGCAACTTCGTCCTCTCGGTGGATCGGGGCCCCAACAAGCAGTTCCTCAAACCCCGCACCGCCTACCGCATCGAGGGTCGGTTGGAAGGAAGGCGGCTGGTGGCCCAGACGGTGGCCCTGGATGGGCCTGTCCGGGAGGCCCTTGCACCCAAGGCCCCGCCCCCCAAGACCCCCGAGCTGCCCATGCTGAAGCGGGGACAGATGATCGGGATTGTCGGCAAGGGGCCGTACTACCTGGTGGTCAACCGATCCGCCCTGCCTACCTGGTGGCCCCGAATCGAGCGCCACCTCGAGCTATTGGATCGCCGGTATCAAGTGGTGCAGGGTCGCGATGGCAGCCGGGGGATTGTGGTGGACGATCCTCAGGCCTTGCACACCTGGTACGCCCGGGTGCGCAGGGCCGGATGAAGCTCGAGGTTCCAGAAGCCCAGGGCCTGCAAGCGCCGGGCAAAGTAGGCTCCGGGGTTGCGCAGCCGGTGCTCGCCGGCCAGATCCATGGTCTCCCCCAGGGCACGGCGCAACAACAGCAGGCCCTTCTTGCGCTCATCGTGCGGTGCATGAAGAAGCTGCAAGGTCAGTTTCCAGTAGAACTTTTGCCGCACCGCCGGGTCATCCCCCAAACCCAGGTGCCGCTGCAAGGCGGCCACCAGCCCCCGGGCCCAGGCCTGGCGGCTGGTCTGAAGCTCCTGAGCGGTTACATATTTAACGCACTTTTGAGAGAGATAATGGCTTAACGCTGTCTGGTTCAATGGCTGTATCCAATTCCATCTGTCCTTAAGAGTAATTCTATGTAGCCGCTCTGCCTTCTTTTGCGTCAGCCCGTAAGCCGCGGCCAGCTTGAGGGCCCGCAGCGGCAGGCGCAGCAGGTCGCGGGCCGGTGGGCGCTGCCGGTGGTCGGGGTTCCACTGCACGGTGTAGAGCATCCCCGCCCGCTTATAGTCGCTGCCGGCATCCAGGAAGCGCCAGGACTGCACCCAGCGCCCTACCTCGGGGAGCTGCTGCCAGCGCTGCAAGGTATCGGTGGAAACCCCCAGCACATCCGCCAGGGCCCACTGCACCGCGAAGATGGGGAGGCGCTGCACGGCATCGGACTCGCGGTAGTAGAGCATCAGAGCGAGCAGCAAGGCCACAAAAGCCCCCGGCCCAGGCCGCTCACCATGGCGGGTATAGGACTTGAAGGGGAGCCGGTTGCCACTCTTGAGCTTGATGCGCCGCACCGCTCTGGCTTTGCAAGCCTGCCAGCGGGGATCGTCGTCCTCCGGGCAGGGCAGGGGATGGGGTTCCGGCCCCGCGCGCAGGGCCTCGGCAATGAGAAGACCCGCCGACTTGGGCGGAGCTTCCTCAAAGAGCGGCGGGGTCGAAGGCTTCTCTGCGGCTTGTTCTTCTGCCTGGCGCTGTTGCACCAGCTTGAGGGCCTGTTCAAGGCGGCCACGGTTGATCAGGCCCGCCACCACCTTGGCGGTGAAGGGGGGCAGGGTGGAAAGCACGGCCTCGAGGTTTGAAAGCGCGGCCGTACAGCTCAAATTGTGGGGATTCACGTGGGGTCTCTCCTTAAGTGGGGAGGTCAAAAGAGCACACCTCTAAGACCTACCCAGGTTCAGGTACTTGCACTTTTGCCTTTGAGGGGGTAGTATGAGACCCAGGATTCTTGTTTCTCGGGTCTCGATACGCTCTGGGTTTACCAGAGCTTCTTTTTTTGCGAGCTTGCGCCGCGGGCTGAACCGGGGTCGCCGGTTCGGTTCATGTCATGGCACGATTATATAGCACACTCAAACCGGAAAAGCAAAATTTTTACAACATCTTGCCCAGCCGGAATAACCTGGCAGACACAGCCTGGGGCAAGAAGCGGGAAAGAACCTGAGAAACGGCTTTTTTTATCGCTAAATCCCTACTTCGTAAAGGTTCATACCTTTACGAAGTCGGTTATAATCTCCCCATGGCCACCCCCTTCCCCGACCTCCGCGACCGCCTCGAGCAGTACCTCCACCTGCTTTCCCGCAAGAACTACGCCGCCACCACCCTGCGGCAGTACCGCTACGACCTCAAGGCCCTGGTGGAACACCTGATGGCCAACCGCTCCGAAATCGCCGAGCCCGAAGCCCTGGCCCCCTTGGTGGAGGCCCTGATCAAGGAGCGCTCCAGAAGCCCCAAGCGCTTCCAGGATCTGGTCTTCCTCTACGGCAGCTTCCTGCGCTTCGCGGGGTTTCCCGAGGTCACCGCCCAGATCCCCAAGCCCCGGCGGGGCCGCCGCCTGCCGCTCCACCCCGAGGTCAAGCATCTCAAGCGCTTCCTGCACGCCCTCAACCTGGGGCCCCACGGCTTTTTGATGGTCAGCCTGGCCAGCTTCCTCTACGGCACCGGCTTGCGCATCTCGGAGGCCCTGGCCCTGCGGGGCGAGGATCTCATCTACGAGGACGACACCCCCATGGCCCTGCGGGTGGTCGGCAAGGGCAACAAGGAGCGCCTGGTGGCCCTCTCCCCCACCGCCCGCGCCGCCCTGCTGGACTGGTTTCACAAACGGCGCCGGGGCCCGGTGTTCGTCTTCCCGGAAGGCCCCCGCGAGGGCCGGGTGCCCAGCGTGCGCTACGTGGAGATGTGCTTTGCCAACGCGGCCAAGGCCGCCCGCCTCAACCCCGAGGAGTTCACCCCGCACAAGCTCCGCCACGCCTTCGCCACCCTGCTGGTCGAACAGGGAGCGGATCTCAACTCGGTGCGGCACCTGCTGGGCCACGAAAGCCTCAACACCACCCTGATCTACCTGCACACCTCCCGCCGGCAGATGCAGCAGGTGGTGGAAAAGCTGCCCACCCTAACGTGATTGCTTGGGCCGCCAACGTTGACACAGAGCAAGCTGTTCCTCTATCCTATATGTTGACAAGGCCCCCTCCAGGCATCCGCCTCACGAGGGGGACGTTTATTTATGCCCGCCCAGCGCCCCTATGCAAAAAAGCCGCTCAGCATCCAGGAACAGATAAACCAGCTCAAAAGCCGGGGCATGAACTTTGACGACGAAGCCAGGGCTGAAGCCATCCTCAGCCGCGTTTCCTATTCCCGGCTGCGCCCCTACTGGCATCCTTTTGAGGTAAATAACGCCAGCCACAAGTTTCGAGGAGAAACCACCTTTGAGGAGGTCTGGGCCCTCTACGAGTTTGACCGGACGTTGCGCCTCCTGGCCCTGGAGGCCCTGGAGCGCTTCGAGGTGGCCCTGCGCACCCAGTGGGCCCACCAGATGGCCAGCGCGCACGGGCCTTTTGGCTACCTCGAGAAAAAGCACTACCGAGATGCCCAGCACTTTGAAAAAGACCTCGGGCGCCTGCGGGAGGAATGGAATCGCCCCACAAAGGACGACCCCATCTTCGAGCACTTCAAGAACAGCTACCAGGAGCCGCTTCCGCCCGTCTGGCTGGCCTGCGAGGCCATGTCATTGGGCAACCTGAGCAAGTGGTACGGCAACCTGAACGACCGGGTGGTTTCGCAAAACATTGCCCGCCTGTTTGGCTTGCCCGACCGCTACCTCAAAAACGCCACCCGCCACCTGGTCTCGGTGCGAAACCATGCCGCCCACCATGCCCGCCTGTGGGACAGGGTTTTCAGCGTGTACCCCCTGCCTAGGCTGCACAAGAACCCGGGCAACCTCGCCGAGAGCCTTGAGCCCTCCCCCCAGCCGCAAAAGATTTACCGCAGCCTCACCCTGTTGCGCTACCTGATGGTTCGGCTGGATCCACACAACGACTGGCCGGCCCGGCTGACGGCGTTGCTCCACGCCAATGCCGCCTATCTTGACCGCATGGGCTTTCCCGCCGACTATGCCCGGCGCCCCCTCTGGTAAGCCCGCGGCTTTGTCATCTTCATTCACAATTTTTTCGCCCGCCCCCTATAATCAACCTATGAGCTGGCTCAACGCACTCGGCACCGGGAAAAAAGCATTCCACGATACTCTGCGCGAAGTGGCCGCCGAGGTGCCGGGTCTCAAGCTGCCCGAAGAGGTGCTCCAGCGAGCGCAAACCCTGCCCCCCGAGGACATCCTGGAAAAAGAGCGCATCCCCGAGGACGTGGCCGCCAGGGCGTATGCCAAGTTCCGCGGCCTGAAGTACGAGTCCCTCAGCGGGGTGGAGCCCGACCCCAGGGCCTTGCAAAAGATTTCCGATGCGGTCATCCGCACCTACGGCATCCTGCCCATCGCCATTGACGAGAAAGGCGTTTTGCAGATTGCCGTACCCTACATAAACTCCCAGATCAAGGACGCCATCTCCCAGCAGGTGCGCGAACGGGTGCAGTACCTGATCGCCCCCAGCAGCGCCATCCAGCGCATCATCGAAAGCGTCATCATCCGGCGGCAGAAAGCCGAGCAGATCGCCCTGGCCCAGCAGCAGATCGCCCAGGGAAGCGTCACCGAGGCCGACGAGGAAAACAACGACGTGTGGGAGTTTCTCAAGGGCCTGGTCAACGAGGCCACCCTGGAACGGGCCTCGGACATCCACATCGAGCCGCAGCGGGGGGGCAGCCTGACCATCCGCTTCCGCGTGGACGGCCAGTTGCGGGTCAAAGAGACCATCCAGAAGGA
>Ga0209721_1001406_pt1 | contig 17912 bp, 12 predicted proteins | sample TshhotsprinmetaG_FD_184139 | JGI IMG/M metagenome (GOLD analysis project Ga0209721, IMG submission 184139) | Hot spring microbial communities from South Africa to study Microbial Dark Matter (Phase II) - Tshipise hot spring metaG (SPAdes)... | ecosystem: Environmental > Aquatic > Thermal springs... | reverse complement strand
CAGACAGACCGGCAACAGACTCCAAGAGCACTTTCGCAGCACAGGCACCTCCACTTTACCAACTTAACCATTGATCCTTGGAGATACTGGCGTATGAGCCTCCTCCATTACCGAAATACCGCACATTGCGAGGTTCCACACTCTGTCCTCCGTAAATGCCGCCGTAGGTGCTATTCAAGTAAGCGTTCAGGTAAAGACCCTGATGAAGGTGAGTGGACCAATATCCATCCTGGTTGTACCCGCTTCCGCCAGCATACCCGATCACGGTACTAATGCCCACATTCTGCCCCACCGATACATTGATGCTGCGCAGGTGAGCAGCCATGCTCCAATACCCACCTCCCAAATCCACAATCACCACTCGTCCCAGTCCGGCCCAGCCACCTCCTGCCCAGCCCGCATAGAGTACTCGGCCCGATGCCGGAGGGTACACAATATCCCAAGTCTTGAGACGAAAATCCAGGGCATGATAATCGTTCAAGCCATTCGTCCGGTTGCAGTACTGGTGCAATCCTTCCCCATAGTAGGACGGTCCGGCACGTGACCACCCCTGCGGCCAACCGCTATCCCCGTTGGCCGTCGATGCCCAGGGAGTCTGAATAAACTTGGAAATCGGCCAATCCGCACAGCCAGGTGCAGCCATCGGTACCACGTCGAATTGGGGTACTTCACTTCCTGATTGATCCACCTCTGCACCCTTGGGCCTTGGGGTTTCCAAATACGGGGGCTCCTCATGGAGAACATCATTGGCCCTCAGCAGGCCAAGCCCCTCCGGAGAATAGGCTACCGGAGCAAAGGATAGTGACTTGAGGAATACGTCGCAGCCTTCACCTCCCCGCTCCGGACAGACAACCTCGTACAATCTCCCATAGGCTGCCAGATAAGTATACGTGCTTGGGTCTATACCTGGCACATTGGTAATCATCACCCCCCAATAAGACCCGATGCGAACCGGCTGAGGGGACAGGTTGAGCCACGGAAAAGATTGAGCAAGTTCCTTGGCGCGTTGTTCTATCTGGACCGCTGCATCGCGATAGCGCCAAGCCACTCGCAGAAGCATCCGCCCTTCCGGATCTACCACGGTAATCCCAAAGGCATCGGAAAGGTACCGGTCCTCAAGGATTTGGGATTGAGAAGGGAGTTTCCGCAAAGAGACGCCTATGACGTCATTCCGATAGGCCACGAATTCGCTGCCCTCTCCTACAGGTAATGGCGGGACTTCCTGGGCCATAACCTTGGTCACTGCAACACCCAGTATCATCACCATCAATATAGACAGCCACTTGGTCTGGTGCATTTCTACCTCCTGGAGCATTCATTCGCATCTCAGCATATGCCGCAGATGCCTGCCTACAGTACGCCTCCGTGTCGTGGAGGTTACGCCGAGTATCACACCGCCGAGGTGGTTTCTCGTGATTTAGACTCCCGTCCTGCCGTGCCATTGCCCCGGACAGGCTCACGCCCTCTACCCAGGGTTGCGGCTCTCCGGTTGCCATTGTCCCACCGGGAGCATAACTCTCCCGAGCACAACCAGCCGCGCCGATGGTTTGGCCACAGGTTGGCATCACGTTGTTTTTCCAGGCTGGGTCATTTTGGTTAAGGAGCGGCACATCCAGCAGGATCGCAGCATCCAGTGCTGGGACATCGGACTCGGGCCACTCCAAGAGCTCCTGGGGCTCCTCCAGCGGGATTGATACGCCGCATTGTGCACCTCCGTACTTGTTTTGGGTTGAGAATATCCGGCTTGCTCATCCTGGTCACAATATACATCGTTCATGTTTCAAGCGTATATCAGCCGGGTAACGCGGTGTAACAGCCATGTAACGGCATGTGACGAGGGGTTAGGAGGCGATGGGCAGACTCAGAGTGAAAACCGTCCCCCGGTCAGGACGGCTACGCACCTTCACGCTCCCTCCATGGCGTTTCACGATCGTTTGCACCAACGCCAGTCCCAGGCCGCTACCCTCACATCCTTGGGCATTGGCCCCCCGATAGAGCTCTTCGAAAATATACGGCAGGTCATCTTCGGCGATTCCAGGGCCGGTATCAGCAATTTCAATTGTCACTGAACTGCCATTCTCAGAGGCGCGTATCTCGATCAAATCGCCGGGACGAGTGAATTTGAGAGCATTGTCCAAAAGGTTGTAGAAGGCCAGCCATAGCAAGTCGCGGTCGCCCTTCATAGCGGGCAACGGCCAGGGGGCCTGGGGCAACAGCAGGTGCACGCGGCGCGCTGCGTAATTGGGGTGGACCTGGCTTGCCTCCACCACTTCGTGCAGAAGCGACGCCACGTCCACCGGCAGACGCTCAATGGCTTGTTCCTCCAGTTCTGCTAGTTTGCGCAAGTGAGCCACTAGCCGGCTCAGCCGTTCTACCTGGGCCAGCATATCGCCCTGCACCTGTTCAAGGGAATCTCCTCCTGTTCTCCCCGACAGATAAGCCAGTTGAGCATAGATGGTGGCTAGGGGGTTCTTCAACTCGTGGTCCAGGCGGCGGATGAAGCGGAGCCTGGATAGAAAGTATTCGTGTTGAGCGCTCGCCAGAGACTGTTGAAGGAGATGGCACACAACATTACGTCCGACGACTACGAGCAGCAGGCTCAAGACAATCGCTGTGCCGCCAAGCAGAATCCACGTCCCCAGATCGGCGCGAACTTGTAGGCGGAACACCGGGTTGGACGCCGCTCCTTGTTGGAGCCCTATCGCCACACCGAGAATGGCGAGGAGGGAAAATCCGATTAATGCGATCCCAAAGAACCGGCGGCGGTTCATCGCGTATCTTCCAAGGGTTCCACAGAGGCCAGGAAACGATAACCTATGCCAATGATCGTTTCGATAAAAGAGGGGTGCTCTGGATCATCCTCGAGAGCCTGCCGTATCTCGGCAATCCGAACATCCACTGCCCGTGTGGCGACGGGGTAATCCCATCCCCACACTGCGTCCAGTAGCCGATCACGGGTAAGCACTTCGTCCGGGTGAAGCATCAAATACTCCAGCAAGGCCAAAGCCTTGGGCGTGAGTTCCAGGGGCTGTCCCCTCCGATACACTCGTCGGGTTCTACGATCCAGGGTGAGATCTCCGGAACGCAGCCGAGATGCTTTGATTAGAGGCGGCTGGTTAGCGGGTCCTCGCCTGCGGCGAAGCACTGCCCGAATGCGGGCCACTAATTCGTGGGAGTCAAAAGGCTTGCAAAGATAATCGTCAGCCCCTTCCTCCAAACTCGACACCTTGTCCACCAGAGTGTTCACGCGAGTCAACATAATCACAGGCGTCCAGTCTCCGGCGGCCCGCAGTTGACGACAGACTTGGCGACCATCCAAACCCGGCATAAGCAGGTCGAGGACAATCAAGTCAGGATGCTTTTCGAGGACATAACGTAACGCGGTTTCGCCGTCGTGAACAACAGTCACCGCGAACCCGGCGCGTTCCAGAATGGGGGCGAGATAGTCGGTGAGCGCTTTTTCGTCATCTGCCAACAGGATTCGACAAGCCTCCACAGATTCACTCCGCTTTCTTGCTTTTATGTTTCTGCATCATCAATCTTTATCTGCGATGGCAAAGGCCGCAACGGCACCGAGCTCAGCTATCCATCCTGGTTGTACCTGCTTCAGTGGTCTGGTGGACAAACCCGCCCCGCTCCGAATCCATTTGCCAGATTTCCGGGGAGTACAGAAGCACGAAGCGACGGGTGGGGTTATAGGATGAGATACCCCGGAAGATAGACATCCCCGGTGGGGAGACCAGGGGGGCGCTGTGGGTGTGGCCTCCGGTGGAGGGCTGGGCGTCGGGGTTCCAGTGGCGGTGGGTGTCGGCGGGGTGGTGGGCAAGCGCGGCGGGGTACAGGCGGGGAGGAGCCCAGCGATCGCAAGCAGGCTGCAGATCAACGCGACCAATTGCCACGGTTTCTCTCTCCGCATGCTTGCCCTCCTGATCCGTATAGAGGTCTCTATACTATGACGCAGGAATTCGTTTCTCGGTTCCGTCTATCGGAGGGGAGGGTGGGGAGGCATAGGTGTCAATTTGAGGAAGCGGAGGTGGCAACCCTTTCCGCTGGAGGGTGAACCCTCCGGTAGGGGCGACTTTGAAAGTCGTCCCTACATAAGCCTGCTGCGCAGGCTGAAGCGCCACTCCGCTACGCTCCGTGGCGCACTACCAATAGCCCCGGTGTAGGGGTGGTTTTGAACCCCCCTACAGCCGATGGTTTAGCGTCGGGCTTAAGGCATATGGAGTTGAGGGAGTGGGGCGGAGGGCCCGCGGCCCCCCGCCCCGAGACGGGGAATGGGATGGCAATGCTGCCCCCCGTAAATTTCTGCTAACTTCCTAACCCCAGCAGTCCTCGCAGGAAGCGCAGAATCGTATCCCAGAACCCGCTCTTCTCTTCCGGCGGCGCCGATTCCTGCCCTACGGGCTCCGGCGGCGCCTGGACTTCCACCGTCAGGGTGTGCGTCACTACCCGGGGGCGGTTTAAGTCGTCCAGATAATTCACGTAGACGACCACCTCAACGGTCCCCGGCTCCTGGGCTACTGCGGTCGCCTCCAGCGAGGCCGACGTTCCCCCATCCAGCGGCCCCACGTAGAGGGAACCGTTCTGAATCTCCAGTTTTTCGCTCTTCACCTCCAGCGTGGAGACGTTGATGGTGGACTTTCCCAGATTGATCACCTCCACCGGAAGCGGAAACGGCATACCCACCATCATCCCTTCCACCGGCCGGTAGAAACCGATCTGGAGGATGGGGCGCCGCTGGACGATCAGACTGATGCGCTGCAAGTCGGTGCGGCTGGTGCCGCGTGCGTCCTCGTAGGCCAGAAGGACCGGAATCCCATACGCCTTGGCGTCTGCCGAACCGTCAATTACCAGCGGGATATTCAGGACGATGCGCTCCCCGGCCCGGATTCGGGAGACGAAGAGGACGTTGCTCGCCTCCCGCGGGGCGAAGGGGCCCAGTTCCTTACCCCCCTCACCGCCCAGGGTGAGGAGCAGGCGGTGGGCATCCCTTCCTCCGACGTTCTGCACTTCCAGCGTCAGGGTGAAGAGGTCGCCGGGGGCCACCGGGTCCGGGTCGGTGCGGGCCGCCGCGACCAGCAACTGCGGGCGGTCGGCCAGCGACGCGCTGACTTCCAGCCCTATGCTCTGCCGGTCGCTGTAGGAACCGCCGCCGGGGTCGCCGTAGGAGAGGGCCAGTTCCAGCCCCACGCGCCCGCCCTGGCTGATTTTCCCCACCATCAGGGGAAGGGTTACCGTCACCCATCGGCCGGGGGCAATGCTTTCCACCGGGGTTACGTTGCTCCCCTCCGCCGGGACGACCATTTCGGTGGACGCCGGCCCCACGACGACGCGCGTGGCGGTTCGCTCCCCGCGGTTGGCGATGCGCAGCGTCAGCGTGAAGCGATCTCCGGGGCCCAGGACGCGCGGGTCGCTCTGCGCCGACTCCACCACCAGTTGCGGCCGTCCGGTTCCCGCTCCGCCCCCGATCACCTCCACCGCGATCGTCTGGGGATAGTCGTAGTGGTTGCCCTCAAAGTCGTTGGCGCTCATATTGACCTGGAGGTTGTAACTGCCGGAGGCCATATTGGCTGGCGCGCGCATTGTCTGGGTGACCACCGCGGTGGCGTTGATGTGCAGGAGGCCCAGGAGATGGCCCGCAGTGCCCACGGGCAGGAAGGACCCGCCGGGGAAGGTGACCAGCGTGTTCTCGGCCCCCCGGCTACCGTTGTTGTAGATTTCCAGCACGACGATGAACTCCCTCCCCGCCACCACGCGCGCCGGCTGCACGGAGAAGTTGCGGATGGTAAGGATGGGACGGCCCGGGGGAGGGGGCTGCGGGGCGGGCGTCGGCGGGGGAGGCGTCGTCGGCGCGACGACCGTCACCGCGGAGGGGAGGGTAGCGGAGATGCCCTCCGCACTCACCTCCAGGTCGTAGGTCCCTGCCGGGATTCCCGGAGGGACGACGGCCCGCAGCGCGCCGGAATTAATGAACATCGTATCCAGCAGTCCGTATCTCACCAGGCGGGCGACCGTTGCGGTGGTGAATCCGGAACCGTAGATGCTCAGCGTGCCACCGGAGGTGCTGAGAAGCGTTCGCGGCTCCACCCCGGTGATGGCCATCTGAGGGAGCGGTCGGGCGAAAGCAACGGTCCCTACCAGAAGCAGGGCGATCAGGGCCAGTACCAGCGGAGTCAGGATCAGGAAGACTTTGCGCATTGTACCCCCTATTCGTCTCCGACGATCTGTCCGTCCAGCAGGCGGATTCTTCTTCGGGTGTAAGCGATCATCGCCGGGTCGTGGGAGACGATGATGATGGTTCGTCCTTCAGCGTTGAGTTCCTGTAAAAGGCTCATGACCTCGGCACCGGTGCGGCTATCCAGGTTGCCGGTCGGCTCATCGGCCAGGATCATTGCCGGGTCGTTTGCCAGGGCGCGGGCGATGGCGACCCGTTGCTGTTCCCCGCCGGAGAGTTCGGTGGGGCGGTGGTTGCGCCGGTCGGCCAGCCCGACCCGTTCTAGGAGGTGAAGCGCCCGCTCCCGCCGTTGGGCCGGAGGGATGCGGGCGAAGAACATCGGGAACTCCACGTTCTGGAGCGCCGTCATCGTCGGGATCAGGAAGAAAGACTGGAAGACAAACCCCACTTCCTTGCGGCGGTACGCGGCCAGGTCGTTCTCGTCCATCGCCGACAGGTCCCGACCGTCCACCCAGATATGCCCCTCTGTGGCGCGGTCCAGACCTCCCAGCAGATGGAGCAGGGTGGACTTTCCCGAACCCGAGGGGCCGGTGACACCCAGGAATTCCCCCTTTTCCACTGTCAAGTTGACTCCGTCCAGCGCGTGGACCACCTCATGGCCCATCAGAAAGTACCGCCGAAGGTTTTCCGCACGGATGAAGGGCTCGCGGTGATTCATGGAGACCATCTACATCCCAAAGGAACGGCTGACCAGGAGGCCGACCAGGGCGGGGAGCAGGCCAAGGAGCGTCAGTACGACCCAGATGCCCAGGACGATGGCGGTCGCCTTTCGGCCGGAAATCCGGCTGACCACGACTGTCCCGATGACCAGCAGGGCCAGGTTCCAGAACAGGAAGAGGTCTATGTGGGAGAGGAGAGAAGAGGCGGCAATCTGGCCGGTGCTGGGTCGTACAAACATGGCCTCGCTTGGGGAGCGGGGCTGCGCTACAAATCCGGAGAGGCCCGGGTTGGCGATCAACTGGCCGGAGAGTAGGATGTAGAGGGTCTGGAGCAGACCGCGCAGGGCGTAGGGGATCCAGGCCCAGATGACCATACGGAAGAGATTGCCGAAGCGCGCGTGCCCGCCGACGACCATACCGCTGAGGTACAGGAGTCCTGCCCAGGCCAGCCAGCCAATGATCAGCCCCGCGATCCGGCCGATGGCCGGAAATACCGTAATGACGAGCGGCGAGGATGCATATTGCATAGCCTGCTCCATCTGTTGCTGTTGCTCTGGGGTGAGTTCTGGAGCAGGCTCTACGCTCACACTGACGCCCGGCTCCTCTGGCCGGACCACGCCGGCCTGGAATCCCACCACGGACCGTACCGCTTCTCGCGCCTGTCGGGTGGCGATCGGCGCACCGACGATGATAGGGAGGACGACCAGCAACGCGGTCAGCAGGGCGGGCAGCCACCATAGATGTCGTCCTTCTTCGTTCAGGTGGCGGAACGTCGCCCGGGGCCGGATGATGATGCCCCACAGCAACTGGAACAACTTCGGTCGTTGTGCTTGAAAGGCAACCTCGTTGGTCATTGATCCTCCTCCCTGGGAACACCTTACCCGCGGTTCGCTCATTTAAAGCAGTTCTGAGGAATGGGAAACTCCTCCTCGGTATACTTATGTTTATTTACAAACTAATGAATCTGTATCTGTTAGTTTTGCCCCACCCCCCGGCCCCCTCCCCGTTGAGGGCGGACGGATCGTCCGCCCCTACGCCGCACGGGGAGGGGGGAGAAGAATTGGGGGTTTTCAGGCGGCGGCGAAGCCGCCGCCTGAAAACCCCTCTTCCTTTTTCTCTACCCCTCAGAGCAAGGAAGAAGAGGGATGACGAAGGGACATTCACGGTTCCAATGTTTGTAACCGGTCAAAAATTGAGCGAACCGTGGGACCTTACGCTTTACGTTTTACTTTTTACGACTACTCATACCTCAGCGCCGTGATAGGATTCAACGACGCCGCGCGGGTCGCCGGGTAGAGGCCGGAGAGCACTCCGACGCCTGTGGCAAAGAGGATGGCAAAGATCGGAAGCCAGAACGGAGTATACACCAGGGAAAGAACAGAGTCGGAGGAGACCGCGGCTCCCTGCCGCGCGGCCTGCGCCATCAGATAAGTCCGGGCGACCAGGTTCACCCCCCAGCCCAGAGCGATGCCCAGGAGTGCTCCGCCGATCCCGCCCAGCATGCCGATCCCGCCCGCCTCGGACAGGAAAACCGACATCACATCCCGGTTGGTCGCGCCGATGGCCTTCATCAGGCCGATCTCCCGGGTGCGCTCGTAGACGGACATCAACATCGTGTTGGCGATGCCGAAGGCGGCCACCAGCAGGGCAATGGCCCCGATGCCGCCAAAGATTCCCTGGATGATCAGAAAGAACTGGTTGAGCGACTCCACCGCGCTGCGGGCCGAGTAGGCGAAAAATCCCCGCTGGGTGACCTCCCGTTCCACCGCCAAAGTCCGATCGGGGCTCTCCACCTTGATCAGCGCGCGATAGTATCCGTCGCGAGCGGGATTTATGGGACGTCCGCTATACCATCGGTTCAGTTCCACGACGTCCTGGAGGCTCATATAGACGGTGTAGTCGTCTTCCCCGCCGGTCTTTTTCAGGACCCCGGCGACCCGAAGGCGCATCGTCCGTTCCACGGGTTTGCCCTCGTCGTCGGTGCGCGTGAGGGTCAGTTGGAGTGTCTGCCCCAAAAGGTCTATGGGCTCCCGGACCGGAATTCCCTGGATGGGATCAAAGAAACTCTCCCCGACCCGTGCTCCGACGATGATCTGACCGCCTCCTAGCCGAGCGGTTCCCGCGGCGATCTGGAAGCCCAGGCGTTCTAACTGGCCTGGATCAATCCCCAGAATCTGGGAGCCACCGAAGAGGCGCTTATATCGGAGCCCGCCTCCTCCGATTAGAAGTTCTTTCGGGGTGACGGCTACGACGCCGGGGAGGCTTCGGAACTCGTCCAGCATACGGTCATTCAGCACACTTTCACGGTTTGCTGTAGCGGAAACGCCGAAGGGGAATGGCGCCTGCATAGGGTAGACGTTAATATCGGTCAGCGAGCCGATGGAGGAGAGGTCCCGGACGGCGCTCTGGCGCAGTCCTGCCGCAAGGGAGACGAGCACCACGACAGCCGCCGTCCCGATGACCACGCCGATGGCGGTCATAATCACGCGGCCCTTCATCCGCCCCAGATTGCTCACAACCAGTCGCACCAGGTCCCGACTGTTCATGCCCCGCCTTTCTGGAGAAGACTTACTCGGTTGAAGTGTCCATGGAATATACGCAGATTCCGAAGGATTGTCGCGAGGATTATACTGCGAACAGGGATTTTGGCAAATGGCCGATCATTGGGTTGCCGATGGACGCCTGCAGCATGGGCCTGTACGGCGAATCCCTTTGAGGAGCAAAGCGTTCAAGAGGTTGACGTTATTTGGGGCGAAAAAGTTCCTGTGTCCGAATCCCTCCATTTTGCCCTTTCCCTGTGTTATGGTAAACTATGTGCCAACCCTGCAGGGGCGAGTCCTTGACCCGCCCCTGTCTTGTTATCTGCATCGGGAGGGGGGAATGGGAACAAATTTAACCCGCAAGATAATCGCAGAGCATCTGGTGAGCGGCACTCTGGTACCCGGTGAGATGATTGCCATCCGCATTGACCAGACCCTGACCCAGGATGCCACCGGCACTATGGCCTGGTTGCAGTTTGAGGCGCTGGGACTCTCGCGCGTGCAGACCGAACTGTCGGTCAGTTACGTGGACCACAACATGCTCCAGACCGACTTTCGCAACGCCGATGACCACCGTTTCCTGCAGACCATCGCTGCCCGCTACGGAGCGTACTTCTCCCGCCCGGGTAACGGCATCTGCCATCAGGTCCATCTGGAGCGGTTCGCGGTGCCGGGCAAAACCCTGCTGGGGTCCGATAGCCACACCCCGACGGCCGGAGGGGTAGGGATGCTGGCGATCGGGGCCGGAGGGCTGGATGTGGCGGTGGCAATGGCCGGCGGTCCCTTCTATCTGACAATGCCCCGCGTCGTCGGTGTCTGGCTGACCGGACATCTCCGACCATGGGTCTCTGCCAAGGATGTCATCCTGGAACTGCTGCGCCGCCTGACCGTTCAGGGCGGCGTGGGGAAAATTCTGGAATACACCGGCCCTGGCGTGGCCGCCTTATCGGTTCCTGAGCGCGCCACCCTCTGCAATATGGGTGCTGAACTGGGCGCTACCACGTCCCTTTTCCCCAGCGATGAACGGACCCGCGCTTATCTGGAAGCCCAGGGGCGGGCGGACGCTTTCCGTCCCCTGGCTCCCGATCCCGACGCTACCTACGACGAGTGGATAGAACTGGACCTCTCAGCGATAGAGCCGCTCATCGCGCTGCCTTCCAGCCCGGACAATGGGGTGCCGGTTCAGGGGGTGGAGGGCACACCTGTGGACCAGGTCTGCATCGGCTCATGTGTCAACTCTTCGTACGAGGACCTGATGCTGGTGGCAGCCATCTTGAAGGGCCACACCGTCCATCCCGGAGTGAGCCTGACCATCACACCGGGCAGTCGGCAGGTCCTGACTATGCTGGCCCAGAATGGGGCTCTGGCCGACCTGCTGAGTGCCGGAGCGCGGCTCCTGGAGGCCGGTTGTGGCCCCTGCATCGGGATGGGACAGGTCCCTCCCACCGGTGCCGTCTCCGTCCGTTCCTTCAACCGCAACTTCCCGGGGCGCAGCGGCCTCGCCGACGACCGGGTGTATCTGGCCAGCCCGGCGACCTGCGCCGCTGCTGCCCTCTACGGCCGCATCACCGACCCGCGCCGTCTGGGTGAACCTCCTGCGCTGCGTCTTCCTTCGCGGTATTTCACCAGTGACAACATGATCATCCCGCCGCCGGATCAACCCGAAGAGGTGGAAATCCTGCGCGGCCCGAACATCCGGCCGTTACCGCTGGCTGAACCTCTGCCGCCGACTCTGCGGGCCCGGGTGCTGATCAAAACGGGGGACAACATCACCACCGACCACATCCTGCCGGGCGGCGCAGAGGTCCTTCCCCTCCGTTCCAACATCCCCGCGCTGGCGGAATATGTCTTCCGGCGGGTGGACCCGGATTTTGTCCGGCGGGCGCGCGAATGGGGGGGCGGCATCATCGTCGGAGGGAGCAACTACGGGCAGGGCTCCAGCCGGGAGCATGCCGCGCTGGCACCGATGTACCTCGGCGTACGGGCGGTCATTGCCCGTTCCTTCGCCCGCATCCATCACGCCAATCTGGTCAATTTCGGTGTATTGCCGTTGACTTTTGTCCGCGAAGGCGATGAGCAGGCTATCCAGCAGGGGGATGTACTGGAGATTCGGGATATCCCTCAGGCCTTGCGGGCCGGAGGGCCGCTGACGGTCCACAATCTGACCCAGGGAACTCCATTCCAGGTGACGCACAGTTTGACCTCCCGCCAGGTGGAAATCGTCCTGGCGGGTGGTCTGCTGAATCTCATCAGGACGAAAGGAGCGGTATGACCTATCGGGTAACGCTGATTCCGGGGGATGGCAGCGGGCCGGAACTGGTGGAGGCGGCGCGGCGGGTGCTGGAGGCGACCGGCGTCCCGCTGGAATGGGACGTTCAGCAGGCCGGGATGGGGGCGATGGAGCGGTACGGGGTGCCCCTGCCCGACTCTGTGCTGGACTCCATCCGCGCCAACCGGGTGGCGCTGAAGGGCCCCATCACCACGCCATTGGGCACCGGGTTTCGCAGTGTCAACGTGGCGATTCGCAGGGAACTGGACCTCTACGCCAATGTACGCCCCGCCCGGACGATGGTGGGGATCCCGCGCTGCTTCCCCAACGTGGACCTGGTGGTGGTGCGCGAGAACACCGAATGTCTGTACGTGGGGGTTGAGCACGAGGTCATTCCCGGAGAGGCCGCGGAGTCCATCCGGATTATCACCCGTCGGGCGACGGAGCGCATTGTCCGCTTTGCCTTTGAGTACGCCCGCGCCCATCACCGCCGCAAAGTGACCGCGGTGCATAAAGCCAACATCCTGAAAGTGACCGATGGGCTGTTTCTGAAAGTGGCGCGAGAGGTGGCGGCGGACTATCCGGATATTGCCTTTGAGGACCTCATTGTGGACAATATGTGTTTGCAACTGGTGCAGTGGCCCCAGGATTACGATGTAATCGTGACTCCCAACCTGTACGGGGACATTCTCAGCGACCTGTGCTCCGGACTGGTGGGGGGGCTGGGGGTGGCGCCGGGTGCCAATATCGGTGACGGGATCGCCGTCTTTGAGCCGGTCCATGGCTCCGCGCCCCAATTCGCCGGACAGAATCGGCTCAATCCGTGTGCGGTCATTCTCAGCGGCGCGATGATGTTACGCTACCTGGGAGAGGAGGAGGCCGCCCAGCAAGTGGAGCGGGCCGTCGCCGCGGTGATTGCCGAGGGGCGCGCCGTCACCTTTGACCTGAAACCCACGCGCGACGATCCCACCGCCGTCGGCACCCAGGAGATGGCGGATGCTATCATCGCCGCGATGGAATGACTCCAACCGGAAGTTGCCCCGAGGGCCTATTTCAGCGCCCGCCGGGGGGCCATTTCACTCCACGGAACCCGTACTGCCTGTTCTCGCCCGTTGCCGGAATCAACCTCATCGGCTGGTGGTTCGGCGAAACGAATCCGCAGGTCTCCTACCACCTCCGGCACAGCCACAGTGAGCAACTTCTGGACCTGGCGCGGGTACATAGCGATGAACCGCAATTCGTCCGGCGTCAATTCCATCTGGTTGTGGGCATTGGCGGCCTGAACCAGGGCCAGAATCTGCATTGCTGTCTCTTCATCCTCAAAAGTGATGCCTAACTGCTCGTAAACGTACCGCAGGCCGTTCAGCCCCCCGAACTCGCCCGTCGTGATGACCCTGCCGGTAGGCACGTAGGACCATTGGGCGCGGCCCAGCAGTTCGTGGTCATAGAGTTCGTAGTTGTGCCGGTCTTTCAGCATCCCATCGGCGTGAATACCGGACTCGTGGGCGAACGCGTTGGCCCCGATCCCCACCTGGGTGATAGGCAGGGGCTGACCAAACGCGTCTGCGACGTAGTGGCCGAGTTTCCAGGCGATGCTCAGGTCAATGGGGTCGCCGATCTCCAGATACTCGCTGATACCGCGGGCAAACTTGACGGCCAGAATGCAGGAAAGCAGATCGGCGTTTCCCGCGCGTTCCCCGGTGCCGTTGACGGTGGTGTTGATATAGGCGTTGACCCCGGCATTGATGGCGGCCTTGGCCCCCTGGACCGAGTTCGCCACCGCCATGCCCAGGTCATTGTGGCAGTGCAACTCAATATCCATGCCCGTCTCTCGGGCCAGAATGTACACCCGCTGGTAGATGCTATCCGGGCTATCCAGACCGAGGGTATCGCAGTAGCGCACGCGGCATGCCCCCGCTTCCTTCGCTGCGCGAGCGAAGCGAATCAGGAAATTTATGTCGGTGCGCGACGCGTCCTCGGCGTTGGCCCCCACCGTGATGGCCCCACCTTCCAGGGCCGCCTGAACCGCATCCACCATCATGGCGATCACGCTTTCCTGGTTCAGTTTCCCCTGGAACTTGCCCCGCAGCATCTGGTCTGAGGTGGGGATGGAGACATTGAGGTGTCGGATTGGGGTGGTCTGGAGCGATTTCTGGACATCGCTCAGCAGGGCGCGTGACCAGCCCGCGAGGATCATGCGGCCCATCGCGCCCATCTCGGCCAGTTCCACGTTGGCGTGGATGTAGTTCCGTTCCAGCCAGATGAAGGGGAACCCCAATTCTGACTGGTAGACGCCCAACTGGGCCAGGTAGTAGTTGACCATTGTGCGCTGGAGTTTGGACATCTCCTGCCGGGCGGCCTGGACCCCATCGCGGTTGGTTACGTCTATGAAGTATACTCTGCCCATGGTATCTCCTCCCTTGATTCAGGATAACTATATTGACAATGGCAGATTCTAAATTATAATGACAAACTCTGCGTTAAAAGTATAAATGGTATTATCCAATTCGGCTTTCGGCCGAAAGAGGTCCCCTGGTGAGCCGAAAGAGATCGGGCCCCACCTCCCTGCCCCCCTCCCCGTTGAGGGCGGACGGATCGTCCGCCCCTACCGCCGCACGGGGAGGGGGGAGAAAAGATGGGGTTTTGCGGGGCGGCGGCGAAGCCGCCGCCCCGCAAAACCCCTCTCTGTCCCCCCTCTCCCCCGCCCGTCAGGGCAAGAGGGAGAGGGGGGTAAGGGGGGTGAGGGGGGCTGAAAACCGCCCATTTTGCGCCGCCAAGGCGATAGTCTGTTGGCTTTTGCCCTTCCAGCGGCCTTTTCAAAGGGCACAGCTGCCAATTTTTGTTTTATAACTTAAAATTCGCCATCGTCAATATAATTACTGCTGCTGCCATTTATCCCAGGAATCTCCGTATCAAGGCGGCGCGCACAACATGGTCGCTGATGCGCGCCGTATTGTTATGCTCCATCTCGGCGCGTATGCGGCGCAGGAGGAAGAGGTACTCCTCGCTCGTCTGACATTCAAACCCCGCATCGGCCAAAGCCCTGCGCAGGGACTCGGTCATCAAAGGACTTTCGGGGTCCACATAGGACATGGCGTCCCGGATCTGCTCATACACCGAGGGGCAGGTCTCAAATACAAATTCGCGGTCGCTTCGGGTCAGCGCATCAAAGGCGATCAGTTCGGGGGGTAATCCCAGCGAGAGCAGCGCGCAGGTGAAAGCGATCGCGCGTGGGAGCGTGATGCCGTTGACTTCCCGGGCGTAACCGAAGAGCCCGATGTGCAGTTTGCGAGCGCGTCGGCTGGGGACGTACTTGGCCATCCAGTTAATATACGGGGCGATCTCGGTGATGCGCTTCCGGTATGCCTGGCTGTAGCGATCAATGATTTCCAGGGCGCGCTCTGTATCTATCGGGTCCGCTGGGCCGATTTTGCGGCTCTTGAGGTATTCGCAGGCGGCGTGGACTTCCTCTATGGGATTGTCAAACTTGAAAGCGGACTGGATGGTGAAAGTGACGACGCTCGGATACTCCCGCCCCACCCGGACCGCGGTGCGCGGGGTGAGGCCGCCGCGGAACGGCGCCGATCCCAGGCCGAGGATCGGGTGGATGCGGACCCCGATGCGCTGGGCGAGTTGATCCAGTTCCGCCAGCGCGATCTTATTGGCGAATACGGCGGACACCAGGCCATAGTTCATCGCCGTATCCGAGCGCGCCAGGAAGACGCGCTGGTCATCAACCTCTTTATCGGAGAGGTACTTTTCCACGATGGAGGCAGCCGCCAGCATAGCAGGCACATCCTCAAAGAGGGGGATGACCTGAATGCGTTCCGGGGCAAAGGTGCCGATCCATTCCGCCACAGTGATATCGTCCTCACAGAGACGAATCTTCTGGCGAGCGATGATATGGTCGGCATAGTAGCGGTAGACGCGATCAATGCAGCGCGCCGAGGTGGTCATCGGCAGGATGACTTCAAAAATAGGCGGCACGTCATCGCCGTAGAATAAGCGGGCCACGTCGTACGAGCGCGGGATGGATTCCAGGGTCTCCAGCAGGATTTTCGCTTCGGCAGCCTCCACAGCGGGGTTGGGCACGCGTAGCGTCAGGCGCAGGTCCCGGCCGAGGACATTCTCCTGGAAATACTCCGGGTAATACGTGAGCAGTTTCTTGACCACGTGGGTGTCAATCTCCTTGCCTTCCACGTCCCACATCTGCTCATCGCAGCCCAGATGGGAGAACGCGTAGTACGCTTCGCGAATTTCGTCCTCACCGGCCAGAACCGATGACGAAGCGAAGAATGGTACGGATGCGTTATCGGGGTGCTGAGTGCTCATACAGCGCGGAACGTTCATCTCAACCTCCCTCAATGGTGACCTTCCTGAAAAAAACCTAGCCACCTGACACTTTCGGCTCATATCCAGACCTCGTGCAAGCAGGGTCTGGCTGGCCTTTAGCGCCCCCTCATCCCTCTGGCCCCCTTCTCCCCCGCCGCGGCGGGGGAGAAGGGGGAAAAGAGGGGGTTCGGGGCGGGCGGCCGAAGGCCGCCCGCCCCGAACCCCCGTAAGGGCAAGGCTTGTCCTTGCCCTTACCTCCCCGTGCGGCCGTAGGGGCGGACGATCCGTCCGCCCGCAACGGGGAGGGGGCAAGGGGGAGGGGTGAAGGTGTCCTTGAGAAAGTGCACTGCTTTTGAACACGAGCCACACTGCTTGCCCGCGTCCATCAGTACCCGTGCGACGGTCTTCGTAGGACACTTCAATTTTGAACACGAGCCAACTGCTTGCCCGCGTCCATCCGCGTCCTATTGGAAAACTGTCAGGTAGCCAGAAAAAAACCACTCTCCTCAATCTGTGGGTCTCCCTTGATTGAGGAGAGTGGTTGGGTATGCACGACCTATACCAGCAGAATCACCCGTCCGCAATCAAGGGAGGAGGGTGTTGTCGCTTCGGGGTGGCAGGGACAGGTTGTCCCGCCCGATTCTGGTTGGTCGTTGGCCGTACTTGTGTCATCCGATCACCCGTCCGGGATAATGTTGGCAAATAGATATTAGGTTTCATTATACCAGCACATGCATTTTTGTCAACTTGGCTGGTATTGGTATTGGGTATTGGGTTGTTGAATCTCGTAAAGTCGTATCACGGCACTCTGGCAAAGTCTCAAAAAGTCATACCACCTCTATGGGTCGAATCGGCTTATAATTCCAGAAGGGTGCGATCCTCTGGAGGGTTGAGATTTCCCCTCCCCCCTACCTCCCTCCCCATTGAGGGCGGACGGATCGCCTGCCCCTACCGTCGCACGGCGAGGGGGGATGGAAATGGGGTTTTTGGGGCGGCGGCGAAGCCGCCGCCCCAAAAACCCCGCTTGCAACAACGTCCTTTTAGTGGTATTTCGTATAGTCATCACCCGGATAGAAAGGCGGCAAGGCGGAGATGAATGCCCCGAAATGGGGTTTAGGCTATACGAAACGGGTCGGTAACCGTTCAGCCCTGGGTAGAGGTTTCCAGATTCCGCCGCACCAGTTCGGCCAGTTCCGGGGGTAGGCCGGAGAGGTCCGGATGGAAGTCCCCCATAAGTATGTTCAGGAGCACCCCTGCCAGCGCGCGCAGTTCCTCCGGCGTTTCGGCCGCCGCGGCGATCCTGCTGGCCAGCCGCCGGTATGCCCTGGCCTCCGCGCCGCCTTGCCGTGCTGCCCCCACACTGCGCTGAACCCATTCCTCCGGGGTGAGGGCCTGTGCCCCCTCCGGCACCGGGGCGCGGGGTGGGGGAGTGGGGGATGGCGAAGGGACAAGTTCCCCGCCCCCTGCGCGCAGCCGCCGCAGGGTTTCCAGAATCTCCCGCACCGTTTCCGCATCGGGGCGGGCGCCGATGCGCTCCAGAATCTCCAGCGCCTCCTGCAGCGCGCGCTCCCCCTCTTCCAGACGGCCCAGCGCCGCCAGTGCCTGGCCCATCATCGCCAGCGTGACGGCTTTGCCCCGGAGGTCGCCCAGGGATTCCTTGATCTGGAGCGATTGCTGGTAGAGGCGCATCGCCCCCTCCAGGTCGCCCCGCAGGGCCAGGATACCGGCCATCTCGTGCAGCGTGGCGGCTTTGCCCTGGAGGTCGCCCAGGGATTCCTTGATCTGGAGCGATTGCTGGTAGAGGCGCATCGCCCCCTCCAGGTCGCCCCGCAGGGCCAGGATACCGGCCATCTCGTGCAGCGTGGCGGATTTGC
>Ga0209721_1001404_pt1 | contig 17913 bp, 15 predicted proteins | sample TshhotsprinmetaG_FD_184139 | JGI IMG/M metagenome (GOLD analysis project Ga0209721, IMG submission 184139) | Hot spring microbial communities from South Africa to study Microbial Dark Matter (Phase II) - Tshipise hot spring metaG (SPAdes)... | ecosystem: Environmental > Aquatic > Thermal springs... | reverse complement strand
GGGAGCGAGCACCGCGCAACGCAGCGATCCGTACGCGCAGCAGGTTGTTCAGACCCTCCTTAGCGCCAAGAACAAGATATAGGGCCTCGGCGCGGCCTGCGCCAGCGCGATCGCGGCGGTGAACCGCGCCTCGTCCAGCCAGTCCTGGCGCAGCACCCAGTAGCGATTATCTGCCGCCGTGGTGATGGCGCCGCCCACCGCCAGTAGCGACAGCGTCAGAAACTGCACAAACAGCGGCCACCAGCCGGTGGCAGCCAGGGTGGCCGTCATGGCCGTTGCCTCTTTAGTGCCCAGGCCGCCCACACCCACCCGATGCCACCCAGCGGCAGCAACACCCACAGCAGCGGCCAGCGCAGCCAGGCGATGCTGACGAAGGCGGCTGAGGTCAGCTGCACGCAACCCGGCCCGCCCAGCGGGTGACCACGCAGCGCCGGGGCAAGTCGCGGCGCGCTGCCCATCACCAGCCCTGCCGCCACCGCGCCCATGCCGCGCAGGGCTCCTTGCGCCACCGGGTGGTGATCCACTTGCGCGAACGCCGCTGCCAGCACCAGCAGCAGCGCCAATGGCAGCGGCAGCATGCCGCCTAGGGCAGCCGCCGCGCCGCGCCAGCACAAGTGGCGCGCGCCGATCATCAGGGCCAGGTTGACCACGTTGGGTCCCGGCAACACCTGGGCCACGGCCCAGTCTTGCAGAAACTGCTCGCGCGTCAGCCAGCGCCGCCGCTCCACCAGTTCCCGCTGCGCCACCGCCAGCACGCCCCCAAAGCCCTGCAGCGCCAGCACGGTGCAGGCCCAGAACAGCTCGGTGGGGTCACGGGGGCAGCCCCGTCGGGTGTTGCCTGCGATGCGGTGGTGTTCACGCCAGCACTCGCCTGAATCGGGAAATCCCCGGTCTGGGCCGTGGGGTGCGCGTTCTACAATGACCGAATGGACATCGGGTAGCGATACCCCGGTTGGCATTCACCGTTGCAGGAGACCGTTTCGTGCAGCCCACCCAGGCCACCGCCGCAGCCCCCCATGACGCCGCTTCCACCGGCACCGGTGGTGCATCGGTGCGCGTCATCAAGAAATACCCCAACCGGCGGCTCTACGATACCGATTCATCGTCGTACATCACCCTCAGCGATGTCAAAGATCTGGTCATGCGCGGGGAGTCCTTCGTCGTGCGCGACGCCAAAAGCGGCGAGGATCTGACGCGCGCGATTCTGCTGCAGATCATCCTCGAGGAAGAGACCGCGGGCGTGCCGCTGTTTTCTGAGAAGATGTTGGCCAATCTCATTCGATTCTACGGCCACGCCATGCAGGGGTTCATGGGGACGTACCTCGAACGCAACCTGCAGATCTTCATGGATTGGCAGCAGAAAATGGCCGAGCAGGCCAAGGAGCTGACGCCGGAGCTGTGGCAGCAGTTTATGGCGGCGCAGCCCCCGCTGATGATGGCGCCGTTTTTGGCACAGTCGCAAAAGGCGCTGGCGCAGATGCAGGAGCAGATGCTAGCGGCGTTTGGCGTCAAGCGTCCGCCCGGTTGAAGGGGCGAGTGCAAAACGCCCCAGCTGCGCGGGCGTCGGGGGGCGGGCCGAACTGCGACAATACCGGCCATGACCGACACCGCTGCCACCGAATCGGCCACCAGCCGCGTCCCCACCATCGGCTTCGTCAGCCTCGGCTGTCCCAAGGCCCTGACCGATTCCGAGCTGATCCTGACGCGACTGAGCGCCGAGGGCTACCGCACCAGCAAAGACTACCGGGGTGCCGATCTCGTCATCGTCAACACCTGCGGCTTCATCGACGAGGCGGTGCAGGAAAGCCTGGACGCCATTGGCGAAGCGCTCAGCGCCAACGGCAAGGTTATCGTCACCGGCTGCCTGGGGGCGCGCAGCGATGCGCATGGGGGCAATCTGGTCAAGGGTCTGCACCCGGCGGTGCTGGCCGTCACCGGCCCGCACGCGGCCGACGAGGTGCTGCAGGCTGTGCACACCCACCTGCCCAAGCCGCACGATCCATTTCTGGATTTGGTGCCGCCGCCCAGCAACGCCATCGAGGGCGTCGGCGTCAAGCTCACCCCGCGCCACTACGCGTACCTGAAGATCAGCGAGGGCTGCAACCATCGCTGCACTTTCTGCATCATCCCGTCGATGCGTGGCGATTTGGTGAGCCGTCCGATCGGCGAGGTGCTGACCGAGGCGCGCCGCCTGTTCGAAGGCGGCGTCAAGGAGCTGCTCGTCATCAGCCAGGACACCAGCGCCTACGGCGTGGACGTGCAATACCGCACCGGGTTCTGGGACGGGCGCCCCATTCGCACCCGCATGCTCGAGCTGGTGCGTGAACTGGGCCTGCTGGCGCGCGCGCACGGCGCTTGGGTGCGCCTGCACTACGTTTACCCGTACCCGCACGTGGACGATGTGGTGCCGCTGATGGCTGAAGGGTTGGTGTTGCCGTACCTGGACGTGCCGTTTCAGCACAGCCATCCGGATGTGCTGCGGCGTATGAAGCGCCCAGCCAGCGGCGAGCGCAATCTGGAGCGTATTCGTCGCTGGCGACAGCTGTGTCCGGAGTTGGTGGTGCGCAGCACCTTCATTGCCGGCTTCCCGGGCGAAACCGAAGAGGAGTTTGCGCACCTGCTGGCCTTTGTGCGTGAGGCACAAATTGACCGCGCTGGTTGTTTTGCTTACTCACCGGTTGCCGGGGCGGCTGCCAACGCGCTGCCGGGAGCGCTGCCCGAAGCGGTACGCGAAGAGCGCCGAGCGCGCTTCATGGCGGTGGCCGAGCAGGTGGCGGTGCAGCGCTTGCAGCGCCGCGTGGGCGCGACGATGCAGGTGTTGGTGGATAAGGCACACAGCCTGGGTAAAAAGGGCGGGGTGGGGCGGTCCTATGCCGATGCGCCGGAGATCGATGGTACGGTGCGTCTGTTGCCGCCCGACAAAGCCAGCAAGACCTACCGCAGCGGCGACTTCATCAAGGCGCGCATCGTGGCCGTGGACGGCCACGATCTGGTCGGCATCCCGGTGTAAACAAAGGTCGGGGCGGCCGGTGCACGGGTGCCCGCACCCGGCACGAAGAGCGTATCAGGGCGGGGGAGCCCCGATGGCGACAGCCGATGGGTCGAAGACCCGGCGTTCGGGTGGGGATCAGGCCGGGTATCTGCCTGTCGGTGCTGGCATGGCTGCTGGCGCGCGGCCAAGTGCAGCAACCCTGTCCGGGGTAGCGCCGTTTCGGGGGTTCCCGCGCAGGCAGACAATAAGACCGGTGACGACCGAAGACCGGCGAGTCGGCCTCGGTTAGCCACACAGGCAACAATCAGCACAGGCTGGTGTTTGCGATTCAAGCAGTGTGGCAGCGAAGGGTGCTACCTTGCCAGACCAACGAGCGGGACTTGGTGCCCAGGAGAGGACTCGAACCTCCACGCCTCGCGGCGCTAGTACCTGAAACTAGTGCGTCTACCAATTCCGCCACCTGGGCGTCCCGATCTCTAAAGTATACCGTCAACAACCATGTCCTCGGCCGGCTTGCCGTCGGGGCCCATCAGCTTGTCGCGTGTCGGCCCCGAAAACGGGTTCGGGAAACGGTTATGATGCCGGCCAGATGCTGGCGGCACAACCGAGCTGACCGGCCGATTTCGGCCGGAAGGTCGGAAATCACCCGACCGCTGAACTGTGCCAAGCGCTGGTGCCCAGGAGAGGACTCGAACCTCCACGCCTCGCGGCGCTAGTACCTGAAACTAGTGCGTCTACCAATTCCGCCACCTGGGCGCTTCACAAAGCGCGCATTATATCGCCGAAGATGACGGCAACCGACGGTTCCCAACCCCTCAGTACGTGAAAGATTCCCTGATTCCCTCTCCCAACGAAATCGAAGGTGTGGTCGTCGGCCACCGCGACGGCCACGGCTTCGTGGTGCGCGACGACGGCCAGCCCGACCTGTATCTGCCTCCCAACGAGATGCGGGCCGTGCTGCACCGTGACCGCGTGCGCGCCCGCATCGTGCGCTACGACCGGCGGGGCCGGCCCGAAGGGCGCGTCACCGAAATCCTGCAACGCAGCGACGCGCCCATCATCGGCCGCCTGCTGTTTGAGAACGGCGTCTGGCTGGTGGCGCCCGAAGATCGGCGCTACGGTCAGGATGTGCTGATTCCGAAAGGCGCCACAGGCTCGGCCCAGCCGGGGCAGGTGGTGGTGGTCGAACTCACCGAGCCGCCCGCCCTCTACGGTCAGCCGGTGGGGCGAGTCAAGGAGGTGCTGGGCGACATCGACGACCCCGGCATGGAAATCGAAATCGCGGTGCGCAAATACGGCGTGCCGCATCAGTTTTCTGATGCGGCCCTGGCCGAGACGCGGGCGCTGCCCGACAAGGTGCGCGCGGTGGACCGGCGCGGCCGCGTCGATCTGACCGACGTGCCATTGGTGACCATCGACGGCGAGGACGCGCGCGACTTCGACGACGCCGTCTACTGCGAGCCGGCGCGTGTGGGCCGCGGCAAGGGGTGGCGATTGCTGGTGGCGATTGCCGACGTCAGCCACTACGTGCGCAGTGGCTCGCCGCTGGATATCGATGCCTACGACCGCGCCACCAGCGTGTACTTCCCGCGCCGCGTCATTCCGATGCTGCCGGAAAAGCTCTCCAACGGGCTGTGTTCGCTCAACCCTGCAGTGGACCGCCTGTGCATGGTGTGCGACATGCTCATCGATGCCAAGGGGCAGGTGCAGGCCTACCAGTTCTACCCGGGCGTGATGCACAGCCACCAGCGCTTCACGTATACCGAGGTGGCGGCCATTTTGCAAAACACACGCGGTCCGCTGGCGCAGCGCCACGCGGCGCTGGTGCCACACCTGCTGAATTTGTACGACGTTTATCGCGCGCTGCTGACCGCCCGCGAGGCACGCGGGGCAGTCGATCTGGAGACGGTGGAGACGCAGATCGTCTGCGACGAGGCCGGCCGCATCGAACGCATCGAGCCGCGCACGCGCACCGAGGCGCACCGGCTGATTGAAGAGGCCATGCTAGCGGCCAACGTGTGCGCGGCCGAGTTCATCAGTACGCACCAGCATCTGGCTCTGTACCGTGTGCACGAGCGGCCCTCGCCAGACAAGGTCGAGTTGTTGCGGGAATATCTGAAGGCCATCGGCGTCAACGCCACGCTGCCGGACCTGCCCGGACCGCGCGACTTTCAGGCGCTGTCCCAGGCCACCGCCGACCGGCCCGATGCGCCGCAGATTCACCAGATGCTGCTGCGCTCGATGCAGCAGGCCATGTACTCCCCGCACAACGTCGGCCACTTCGGGCTAGCGTTCGAGGCCTACACCCACTTCACCAGCCCGATCCGGCGCTATCCGGACCTGCTGGTGCACCGGGTCATCAAGGCGATCCTCAAGGGCGAGCGCTACCATCTGCCGGCGCTGCCGACGCCGGGCGAGGCGCAGGCCAAGCTGGCCAAACGCCTGCAGGAGCGGGGAGACAGCGCCGCTGTGCCGCGCACGCGGGCGCGCCCGTCCAACGAGGTGCTGGGCTGGGAGGCCGCCGGGCTGCACTGCAGCGCCAACGAGCGCCGTGCCGATGAGGCCAGCCGCGATGTCGAAGCCTGGCTGAAGTGCAAGTATATGCGCGAGCGCCTGGGCGAGGAGTTCAGCGGCACCGTCACCGCGGTCACCAGCTTCGGCCTGTTCGTGACGCTGGATACCCTTTATGTCGAGGGGCTGGTGCACGTCAGCGAACTGGGCGGCGAGTACTTCCGCTACGACGAACGCCGGCAGGAGCTGCGCGGCGAGCGCACCGGCGTGCGCTACGCCCTCGGCTCGAAGGTGACGGTGCAGGTTAGCCGGGTCGATCTGGATGGCCGGCGCATCGACTTCCGTCTGGTGCGTGACGCGTATGCACCGGGCGAGGGGCGTACGCTGCCCGGGGCGCCTCCCGACGGGACCGATGCCGCACAGCGGGATGCGCAGACGCCGGGTCGACGCCGGGGCGCGCGCAGTGGCGGACAGAGCCGCGACATAGCCGAAGGCGCCGACCCCGCAAGCCGACGCGCCGGCCGGGAGGCGGGGTCGAAGGCCGGTTCGCGCGCTGCCAAGGGCAAGGCGCAGGCGCGCGGGGCGGACCCGACGCGCAACGCCGCGCCGTCTGCGGCACAATTGCCGACGGCGGGTGGTTCGGCGGCCCGCCCGCGCCGCGGTGGCCCGCGGCGCTGATGGTCTGCTGCGCCGCAGTTCCTCCCGTGTGCCCCGTCCGCCATGCGCGTTGTGTTGTTTCTCCTCGATACGGTGTTTTTCATCCTGGTCGGCGCAGCTCTGCTGCGGGGGTGGCTGAACACCCGGCGCATGCGCATGAGCCAGCAGCCCGGGCCGTTCGTGATCGCCATCACCGACTGGCTGGTGCAGCCGCTGCGGCGTCTGCTGCCGCGTCCTTGGGCGCAAGCCAACGCCGACTGGGCGAGCTGGCTGGCGGCGCTGCTGCTGTCGCTGGCCTATTCGGGGCTGGTCCATCTGGTCTGGGGCGGGGCGCTGCCCGGCGTGCAGGCGCTGGATTTCTGGGCCACCGTGCCCATGCTGGCGCTACAGTGGCTGCTGCGCACCGCGTTGCAGGGGCTGATGGTGCTGTTGCTGGTGTACGCTGTGCTGAGCTGGGTGCAGCCCTACGCACCGCTGCTGGGCACGCTCGGGCGGCTGCTCGATCCGCTGCTGGCGCCGGTGCGCCGTGTCGTGCCCACCGTGGGTGGGGTCGATCTGTCGGTGCTGGTGCTGCTGATCGGGCTGCAGGTGGTGCTGATGCTGCTGACCTAAGTCAGATCACGCCGTCGAACAGCATCACATCCACCGCGTCGCCCGGGGCCACCGACCCCTGCCCGTGGGCGAGGACGATGAGCGCATTGGCCTCGACCATCGAGCGCAGCACTCCCGACCCCTGATTGCCGGTGGTGCGCACCCACAGCGTGCCCTCGGCATCGCGCGTGACGACGCCGCGCTGGTATTCGGTGCGCCCGGGTTTTTTGCGCATCGGCTCGGCGCTGCGGGCGCGCATCAGCAGCGGTGCTGTGTCCCGCGCCCCCATCAGTCGCAGCAGTGCCGGGCGCACGAACGCCAGAAAGGTCACCATCACCGCCACCGGGTTGCCCGGCAGGCCAAACAGCAGGGTGGGGCTCTCGCGTCCAGGGGGTTGCAGGCGGCCCACCGCCATCGGCCGGCCGGGGCGCATCGCGATGCGCCAGAACACCACCTCGCCCAGCCGCCGCATCATGGCCCGGGTGTGGTCGGCCTCGCCCATGCTGACGCCGCCACTGGTGATGACCGCATCGGCCATGGCCGATGCGCGCCGAAACGTGTCTTCGAGCGCCGCCGGGTCGTCACGCACCACGCCCAGGTCGATCACCTCGACGCCCAGCCGCCGCAGCAGCGCGGTGACGGTGTAGCGGTTGCTGTCGTACACCGCGCCCGGGCGCAGGGGCTCGCCCAGCGTCAGGATCTCGTCGCCGGTGGAAAAATACGCCACGCGCGGCCGGCGCACCACCGACACCTGGGCGATGCCCAGGCTGGCGATGAGACCCAGCGCTGCCGGGCCGAGCCGCTGGCCCGCGCGCAGCGCTGCCTGTCCTGCCATCAGGTCTTCGCCGCACAAACGCCGGTGATCGCCCGGCCGCACCGCGCCCGCTGGCACGCGGATGTACTCGATGTCGGCGCAGTCTCCCGCGGCTTCGTGCTGCACCAGCTCCACGGGCACCACGGTGTCGAGCCCTTCGGGCATCACGGCACCGGTCATGATGCGGATGCAGGCATCGTCGGGGATGGGCGCGTCCCAGCGTGCCTGGCCCGCCAGCACGGTACCCACGACACGCAAGATCGTATCGGCGTTCGCGCGCAGGGTGCTGCCGCGCACCGCGTAGCCGTCCATGGCGGCGTTATCGTGCGGCGGCACACTGATGGGCGACACGATGTCCGCGGCCAGCACGCGATCGAGCGCCTGCACCAGCGCGACGGTCTCGGTATCGCGCAAGGGGTCGGTGAGCGCTTCCAGGAAGGCACTGACCGTGACGGCGGGCAGGGCTTGCGGGTCGTAGCCCTCGAGCTCAGCGGCGATGGCGGCGAGTGATTTCATCAAGTGGCGCAAGGGGGGTTGCTGGCGTGCGGGCGGCCTCATCCGCGGTCCGCTGGGGCGGCGCCTGCATTGCACTGATAGGACTGCAATTCGGCCAGGGTATTGAGGTTGACGAAAGCCAGCGGGTCGTCACCGGGCGCATCGAACGGCACCACGACCGTGCGGTGGCCGGCCGTCCAGCGGTCGATCTTGCGCTGGCCCGACTGCAAAAAGGCATTCAGGCTACCCAGCAGCCCAACATGCAGCAGGCAAAACACCGGCTGGGGTCGCAGCTCGCCGTCGCCTTCGCGGGCCGCGGCCACGGCGATGTCGGCGCGCTCACGGATCAACGCCTGGCACAGACGCTCGGCTAGGTCGAGCGGGAAGCGCGGTGAGTCACACGGCACGGTCAGCAGGAAGGGGGTTTCGCAGTGCGTCAGCGCCGCGGCCATGCCGGCCAGCGGTCCGGCAAAGTCGCCCTGCAGGTCGGGCCACACCGGCACGCCAAACGCCTCGTAGGCGCCCAGGTTGCGGTTGGCGTTGATCATGCAGGCGCCCAGCCACGGCCCCCGCTGCTGTTGCAGACGCAGCAGGGCATGCAGCGCCAGCGGCATGCCGGCGAACGTCTGCAGACCCTTGTCCAGGCCACCCATGCGCTCGGCACGGCCTCCGGCCAGCACCACACCGGTGACGCTGCCCGTCGTCGGCGCCTGCCAGCCCAGGGGGCCAGGCGTAGACTCGGGCGAGCGGGGGTCGGCCCTTGCGGGGCCATCTTCCGTCGGCACCAAGCGGTGGACCAGGGGAGGGACGGCGGGGTGTTGGTCAGGCGGATGGGGCATGGCAGCGACGGGCGGCAGGCGGTCAGCCACCGATATAGCTCATCTCGATGCGGCGCCGCTGGGCGCGGGCGTCGGCGGGCAGCGCGGCGCGGAGCTCGGAGTAGCGGTCGCTGCGGCCCTGCCAGATCGCCCCGATGGCCGAGATCAGCGCCTCGTCGCTGGCGCCGCTGCGCAGCAGCGCGCGCAAGTCGTAGCCGCGGTCGGCAAACAGGCAAAGGTACATCCTGCCTTCAGTGGACAGGCGAGCTCGGTTGCAATCCCGGCAGAACGCCTGCGTGACGCTGCTGATGAGGCCGATTTCGCCCAGCGCCGGGTCGTGCCGCCCGTCGGGGCCGGCGTAGCCCCATCGCTCGGCGGTCTCGCCCGGGGCGCTGTGCTGCAGCGGCACCAGTGGGAACTCGCGCTGCAGGCGGGCCAGCACCTCGGCGCTGGGCAGCACCTCGTCCATGCACCAGCCGTTGGTGGCACCGACATCCATGTACTCGATGAAGCGCAGCACGATGCCGGTGCCGCGGAAGTGGTGCGCCATCGGCAGGATTTGGTCGTCGTTGGTGCCCCGCTTGACCACCATGTTGACCTTGATCGGACCAAGCCCCACTGCCTGCGCCTCGGCAATGCCGTCCAGCACCTCCCGCACCGGAAAGTCGACATCGTTCATACGCCGAAACACGGCGTCGTCCAGGCCGTCCAGACTGACCGTGACGCGTTGTAGTCCGGCATCGCGCAGCGCGCGCGCCTTGCGCTTGAGCAGGCTGCCGTTGGTGGTCAGCGTTAAGTCCAGCGGCGCGCCGTCCGGGGTGCGCAGCGCGGCCAGCTGCTCGACCAAGATCTCCAGATTCTTGCGCAGCAGTGGCTCGCCGCCGGTCAAGCGAAGCTTGCGCACCCCGTGCGCCACGAAGCAACGTGCCACACGCGTGATTTCCTCAAAGGTCAGCAGCGCCGCATGGGGCAGGTACGGGTAATCCTTCGTGAACACGTCCTTGGGCATGCAGTAGCTGCAGCGAAAGTTGCAGCGGTCGGTGACACTGATGCGCAGGTCGCGCAGCGCTCGCCCCCGACGGTCGAGCAGTACACCGGTGGCCGCGATCGGCTCGGGCGGCTGCGGGGCGGCCAGGGCGGCAATGCGCTGATCGACCAGCGGAATGACGCGTTCGGACATATGCGATAGATTAGCACCTGTACCGAAGCCTAGGCACGATGCACCCGGACGGCGTGGGGTTTCGCCTTGCCTTGGCACGGATGGATGACGGAGACGACGGATGCGGCGCAGGACGTGGTTGCGTTGGAGCGCGACAGTGGCGTTGCCTGTGGGCGCGGGCGGCGCGGCACGGGTGTGGGCGCAACCGGCCTCCGCCGCTGAGGCGCAGGCCAAGGCACCACCCCTGCCGGCAGTGGGCCAACCCTGGCCTGTGCCTCCGATGGTGCGGCTGGATGGCAGCCGCTTCGAGCCGGCGCACGCCGCCGGCCGCGTGCTGGTGCTGTACTGGTGGGCCAGCACCTGTCCGTTCTGCGCCGCCACCTCGCCCCACGTCGAGCGTTTCTGGCGCAGCTACGGTGGCCGTGGCGACTGGCTGCTGCTGGGCCTGTCCATCGACCGCACCGAAGAGGCGGCGCGCCACTATCTGGCGCAGCGCGGCTACACCTTCCCCAACGCGTGGGTGACGCCCGAGGTGCAGCGGGCCATGCCCAAGCCGCGCGGGCTGCCGATCACGCTGGTGCGTGGACGCGATGGCCGCCTGCTGATGGCTGAGCGCGGCCAGCTGTTCGCCGAGGACGTCGACGCCATCGCCCAGTGGCTGTAGGGCCGGCTGGCTTGCGGGGCAGGCCGCTGCCGGTGCACACCGCCTGTGGCGGCGTGCGACCGCGGCCCGTGCCACGATGATTCCATCGCGCCAGCAGCGTCGGCCCGCTGCCGCTTACGCTAGCAGCGGCACGATCAGCAGCGCCACGATGTTGATGATCTTGATTAGCGGGTTCACTGCGGGGCCGGCGGTGTCCTTGTAAGGGTCGCCCACCGTATCGCCGGTCACCGCCGCCTTGTGCGCCTCGGACCCTTTGCCGCCGTGGTGACCGTCCTCGATGTACTTCTTGGCGTTGTCCCATGCGCCGCCGCCGGTGCACATGCTGATGGCAACGAACAGGCCGGTGACGATCGTGCCCATCAGCAGACCGCCCAGCGCCACCGGCCCCAGTGCCAGCCCCACCACGATCGGCACCACCACCGGCAGCAGGCTCGGCAGCATCATTTCCTTGATGGCGGCGCTGGTCAGCATGTCCACCGCCCGTCCGTACTCGGGCTTGGCCGTGCCGTCCATGATGCCTTTGATCTCGCGAAACTGCCGGCGCACCTCTTCGACCACGCTGCCGGCCGCGCGCCCCACCGCCTCCATCGCCAGCGCGCCGAATAGGTAGGGAATCAGCCCGCCGATGAACAGGCCGACGATCACCATCGGATCGGATAGGTCGAAGCGCAGCGCCTGGCCCGTGCTCTCCAGCTTGTGCGTGTAGTCGGCGAACAGCACCAGCGCGGCCAGCCCGGCGGAGCCGATCGCGTAGCCCTTGGTCACCGCCTTGGTGGTGTTGCCCACGGCGTCCAGCGGGTCGGTCACGTCGCGCACGCTCGAGGGCAGCTCCGCCATCTCGGCGATGCCGCCGGCGTTGTCGGTGATGGGGCCGTAGGCGTCGAGCGCAACCACGATGCCGGCCATGCTGAGCATGGCGGTCGCCGCTACCGCCACCCCGTACAGCCCGGCGAGTGCGTACGACGCCACGATGGCCGCGCACACCGCCAGCACCGGCCACGCAGTGGACTTCATGCTGACGCCGATGCCGGCGATGATGTTGGTGGCGTGGCCGGTGGTCGAGGCCTGCGCCACGTGGCGCACCGGCGCGTAGTCGGTGCCGGTGTAGTACTCGGTGATCCACACCATGGCCGCCGTCAGCGCCAGACCCACCAGCGCCGCCGCCCACAGCCGCCACTGGGTGCCGCTGGCACTGATGGCGTCATCCGGCATCAGCCAAACCGTCACGCCGTAGAACAGCACCGCCGACAGTGCGCCGGCGACGATCAGCCCCTTGTACAGCGCCGGCATCACGTTCTTCATGCCGGCAGTGGCCTTGACGAAAAAGCAGCCGACGATGGAGGCCAGGATCGACGCACCGCCAAGCGCCAGCGGGTACAGGCTGGCCTGCACCGGTGCCGCCGTCACCAGCAGCGCGCCCAGCACGATGGTGGCGATCAGCGTCACCGCGTAGGTCTCGAACAGGTCGGCCGCCATGCCCGCGCAGTCCCCCACGTTGTCGCCCACGTTGTCGGCGATGACCGCCGGGTTGCGCGGGTCGTCCTCGGGAATGCCGGCCTCGACCTTACCCACCAGGTCGGCGCCCACGTCGGCGCCTTTGGTGAAGATGCCACCACCCAGGCGCGCGAAGATCGAGATCAGCGAGGCCCCAAACGCCAGCCCGATGAGCGGCTGCAGCAGGCCACTGAGCGGGCGTGCCGGGTTGAGTTGCCCATTGCCGACCAGGAAGCCGTAAAACACCGTCACGCCCAGCAGGCCCAGGCCCACCACCAGCATGCCGGTGATGGCGCCGCCGCGAAACGCCACCTCCAGCGCCGGCGCGATGCCGCGCGCGGCCGCCTGGGCGGTGCGCACGTTGGCGCGTACCGAGACGTTCATGCCAATGAAGCCGCAGGTACCCGACAGCACGGCACCGACCACGAAGCCCACTGCCGTCACGCCGTCGATGAAGACGGCGATGAGCACCGTCAGCACCACACCCACCAGCGCAATGGTCTTGTACTGCCGTGCCAGGTACGCCGCAGCGCCGGTTTGCACCGCGGCTGCGATTTCCTGCATGCGTGCGCTGCCCGGGTCCTGCGCCAGGATCCAGCCCCGGGCCCATATGCCGTAAGCCACTGCTGCCAGGGCGCAGAGGACGGCGAAGACCAACGCGGATTGACCAACCATACCAAAGTCTCCTCAGGGACGTTTTCGACTTGGAGGAAGCCAACGCAGGCGAGCCGTCGGCTTCCGCTGCGTTGCTTCCTCACCGCCGTCGCGCCTGCGGTGCGGCGGCGGTGATTGGCCAACGCGGTCACTTTAGCGCAAGGCGCGCCCGAATGCATCCCCCATGTTGCGCCGGCCCGTCAGCCACGCGCCAGTAAAATCCGGCAGACTGTTGTTTTTCCACTACCAACCCCAACGCCATGTCTTTGGATCAAGTCACAGCGGGCGACAAAGTGCCCGATGCCTTCAATGTCGTCATCGAAATCTCAATGCACGGCGAGCCGATCAAGTACGAAGTCGACAAGGACTCCGGTGCCATCTTCGTCGACCGCTTCATGAATACCGCCATGCACTACCCGACCAACTACGGGTACGTGCCGCAAACCATCGCCGGTGACGGCGATCCGGTGGACGTGCTGGTCATCACGCCGGTACCCCTGCCGCCGGGCGTCGTGGTGCCGTGCCGGGCGCTGGGTATCCTGAAAATGGAAGACGAGAGCGGCATGGATGGCAAGGTGCTGGCCGTGCCCACCGAGAAGGTGCTGCCGCTGTATGCCCGCTGGAAGACGCTGGATGACCTCAATCCGGTGCGTCTGAAGACCATCGAACACTTCTTCGAGCACTACAAGGACCTCGACCCGGGCAAGTGGGTGAAGGTGCTCGGGTGGGGCTCGGTGGAAGAGGCGCGTCAGGAGATTCTGTCGGGTGTGCAGAACTACCGCGCCCAACGCGGCGCCTGAGGCCCCTGCCTGAAGGGGGCGTGCAACGTGAGCACGCGCGGCAGGCGCTCGATGTTGGGCGCCTGAGCCCCTGCCTGAAGGGGGCGTGCAACGGCAGCGTCTGCACCTAGGCGCCGACGGCATCGCGCTCGTGGGCCAGGTGGTCATCGATGGCCGCTGCGAATGTGGGGGAGCTAGCCGGTGGTAACTGCTCACCCGCTTCGGCAGCAAGCCGCGCGCCAGCTTGGGTTCATCCTGCGCGCCGCCTTCGAAACCCTGCGCCCCGTGCGCGATGCATCGGGCCAGCGGTGGGCAAACGCAAGCCTCAAAGCGTGGGCGTGCTGACGCGCTCCAGCGCTGCCCCGTAGCGGCCGAAGACGGTGTGCGGCCGCGCGGAGGCGTCGCCGAGGGCGAGCCGGCGCGGTGCGGCCACGAGCGGAAAGGGTACTGCCACCACTGCCTTGGGGTGGCGGCACAGGCGTGGCGATGGCGGGCCTGAGCCCAGCCCCCGCCGAATGCGTATCGCCTCAGGAATGAGGCCGTGCGATATAGCGGCGCTACCGCGCACAGCGCGCCGTCGCCATCCCACAGCGTGATCCCGTATAGATCTCAGTCCCGTTCGCGGTTGACGCATCGTCAGCGCATGCTGGCCGTCACGACGCATGAAGGGGCTGCGGGCCTGCGCTGCAGGCTGCGCATGCAGCAGCGTGTTCCACCGCGCCGCCGCAACAGCGCTGGGATCGCGCACGACGCGGGTGCCATAATCGGCAGCATCGCAATCCTCGGAACGGTTCATGGCGATCACCATTGGGGTGGTTCAAAGCAACTTCGTGGTCGGCGACCTCACGGGCAACGTCGGGCGCATCGTGGCCGCGGCGCGGCGGGGCTACGCGCAGGGGGTGCGGCTGCTGCTGACCCCCGAGCTGGCCATCGCCGGCTATGCGGCCGAGGATCTGTATCTGCGCCCGGCGTTCGTGGCGGCTTGCGAGGATGCCGTGCGGGCGCTGGCGGCACAAACCGCTGACCTCCAAGGGCTTTATCTCGTCGTGGGCCATCCCAGCCCGGTGCCCACCGTAATGGGGCAGGGGCGCAGCGTGGGCCGTGCGCCGTGCCACAACGCGGCTTCGGTGCTGCACGAGGGGCGCATCGTGCAACGCTACGTCAAGCGCGAGCTGCCCAATTACCAGGTGTTCGATGAACGACGCTATTTCGTGCCGGGGCAGGCACCGTGCGTCTTCGAGGTGCCCACCGGGGGCGGGGCACTGCGCGTCGGTCTGTTGATCTGCGAGGATGCGTGGTACCCCGGCCCCGCCGCCGACACGGCAGCCGCCGGCGCCCAAATCCTGTGCGTCATCAACGCCTCGCCCTTTCACATCGGCAAGGGCGACGAGCGTGAACGCGCCATGCGCGAGCGCGTGCGTGAGACCGGCTTGCCGCTGGTGTATGCGCACCTGGTGGGGGGGCAAGACGAAATCGTCTTTGAGGGACGCAGTTTCGCGCTGGACGACGACGGGACGCTGGTGGCGCGCGCGGCGGCGTTTGAGGAGGCGCTACTGACCGTGCAGGTGCAACCCACCGCCCAGGGACGCTGGAGAGTCCGCGGTGAGGTGGCCGCGGCCGGCAGCACCGAATCCGACCTGTGGTACGCACTGGTTCTGGGCACGCGTGATTACGTTGACAAAAACGGCTTCCCCGGTGCGATCATCGGCCTGTCGGGCGGCGTGGATTCGGCGCTGGTGCTGGCGATTGCGGTGGATGCGCTGGGGCCGCAGCGCGTGCGGGCGGTGATGATGCCTTCGCCCTACACGGCCGACATATCGTGGCTGGATGCGCGCGACATGGCGTCACGGCTGGGTGTGCGCTACGACGAGATCCCGATTGGCCCACTCTTCGAGCGCTTTGTGCAGGCGCTGCAGCCGCTGTTCGTCGGGCGCGATGCCGACACCACCGAGGAGAACTTGCAGGCGCGCATCCGCGGCACGCTGCTGATGGCGCTGTCCAACAAGTTCGGCGACATCGTGCTGACCACCGGCAACAAGAGTGAAATGGCCACCGGCTACTGCACGCTCTACGGCGACATGGCCGGCGGCTTTGCGGTCATCAAGGATGTGACCAAGACCTGGGTGTGGCGACTGGCGCGCTGGCGCAACGCGCACGACCCGTTTGGCCGCGGTGCGCAGCCGATTCCGCAGCGCATTATCACGCGCGCGCCCAGCGCCGAGCTGCGGCCGGGTCAAAAAGATCAGGATACCTTGCCGCCCTATGAGGTGTTGGATGCCATCATCGAGCGCTACATGGAAGACGACCGCAGCGCGGACGAAATCGTGGCCGAGGGCTTCTCGGCCTCGGTGGTGGAGCAGGTGGTGCGGCTGATCCACATCAACGAGTACAAGCGCCGCCAGGCCCCGGTGGGCATCCGCGTCACCCACCGCAGTTTTGGCAAGGATTGGCGCTACCCCAATACCAACCGCTGGCGGGGCTAAGGAAGGTCTATACGACCGTCGCGAGCGGGCGAAGCGCAAGGCGCACGGTACGCAGCGACCGAGACATCACAATGAGTGAGGCGAGGGAGCGAGCACCGCGCAACGCAGTGATCCTTCCGCGCAGCAGGTTGTGCAGACCTTCCCTAAGTGGCTGGCTGCGCCGCGCGCAGTTGGGCTTGCGTCCTGTGATAGATTCCGCCGTGTACCCAGGCAGTCCACTGCCGGCCGTCGCGAGCGCACGCGCGCCCCGGCGCGCGCGCCGATTCTTACCTTTGCCCCCAGGAGTCGACCCGCATGAAGCAGATCACCGCCATCATCAAGCCGTTTAAGCTGGAGGAAGTGCGCGAAGCGCTGGCCGAACAGGGGGTTACGGGCTTGACGGTGACCGAGGTCAAGGGCTTTGGTCGCCAAAAAGGGCACACCGAGCTGTACCGCGGTGCTGAGTACGTGGTGGACTTCTTGCCCAAGGTGCGTATCGACGTGGTGGTGCGCGACGACGACGTGGAGCGGTGCATCGAAGCCATCGTGCGTGCGGCACGCACGGGCAAGATTGGGGATGGCAAGATCTTCGTGACGCCGGTGGAGCGCGTGGTGCGCATCCGCACCGGCGAGGAGGACGACGCGGCGGTGTGAGCGGTTTCGGCGCGCGGTGCGGCGGGGTGCCCATACGCTGCCGTCCCCATCACGGCGGCCGTCAGCGCGCTCCGGGGTCTTACCGTGCGTCGCCACGCCCGCCCCCGGGCGGCACCGGTGGCGCCCTCAGATGCGGCGCAAATCGGCGGGGTGCTGCAGGCCGGCGGCCTCAATCAACTGCGGCAGCAGGGTTTGCGGGTCGTCGCCGACGGTGATCAGATCCCTCTGGATCTGCCCGACGAAGCCCGCCTGCACCGTCTGCGCCAGAAACGCCAGCAGCGTGTCGTAGTAGCCCCCCACGTTCAGCCAGCCGATTGGCTTGTCGTGATAGCCGAGCTGGCGCCAACTCCAAACCTCGAACGCTTCCTCCAGCGTGCCGATGCCGCCGGGCAGAATCAGGAAGGCGTCGGCGCGCTCGGCCATCATCTGCTTGCGCTGGTGCATCGTCTGCACGATGTGCAGTTCGGTGCACTCGCGTTTGGCCCATTCGCGCTGCACCAGGCTGTCGGGTATGATGCCTACTACCGTGCCGCCCGCAGCCAGTGTGGCATCGGCCACGCGCCCCATCAGGCCGTTGTTACCGCCACCGTAGACCAGGCGGCCGCCGTGCTGGCCAATCCATGTGCCTACCCACTCGGCCGCCGCGACATGGCGCGGATCGGCACCGGGGCGCGAACCGCAGAAGACGCACAACGAGAAGGCGGGCGCAGGCGGGGGCGACGTCATGGGGATGCGGGGGTGGCGGCGGAGGACGTGGCGACTGCGGCACGGGTGTCGATCAGCCGCGTGCCAGCCCAGGCGTCATGCCAAAATTGCCGCTGCGGATGGAAACGCGCCAGCAGCGCCCACACCGCCACCCAGCCCCCCAGCAGCACCACGACCTCCAGGGTGGGCAGATCCAACAACGCACGCAGCGCCAGCGGCGGCAGAAACCACACCCACGACAGCAGGTAACGGCAGAACGCGCGCGCTTGGCTCAGCGGCCTGCCCAGCCGGTCTACCACGCGGATGTGCCAGGTCTTCATCGCCAGCGTCTGCCCCTTGTGCCAGAACCAGGTAAAGTAGATGCCCAGCACGACGAACAGGAAGGCCTGCAGGGCGTGGCGGTTGTCCAGCGCATGGCGCGTCTGCGTCAGCGCCGAAAACAGATAGCCGGCGATGAACACCAC
>Ga0209721_1001394_pt1 | contig 18025 bp, 19 predicted proteins | sample TshhotsprinmetaG_FD_184139 | JGI IMG/M metagenome (GOLD analysis project Ga0209721, IMG submission 184139) | Hot spring microbial communities from South Africa to study Microbial Dark Matter (Phase II) - Tshipise hot spring metaG (SPAdes)... | ecosystem: Environmental > Aquatic > Thermal springs... | reverse complement strand
CCTGGGTATTCCGGAAGTGATTGCAACGATTGAACAGATACAAGAAGAAAAAGATATCATGCATAAAGCGGCATAGGGATATTTGAAGATGGGTGCACCAGGGAGCCACAGAAAATTTCAACTAAATGCTTGACAATCTCCAATCCCCCTTTATAAGGGGATATTGTCGGTAACATGAATTATGAGTCAACGATACCTTTTGCCTAACCCATTGGGTAACATTTAATATGAGGCAATTCGCCCTACTTTCACGTCTTGGCGGATGAACCAGATAATCGTATTCTCGAATGTGGTTTGGCGGCAAAAGCGGATATCATTGTGACAGGGGACAAATTATCTTTTTTCTCTGAAAAATTATCAAAATATTTCTATCATCAAACTCCCCCACTTTCTTGAACCCCTTAAAATGAAAAATAAACCGGCGAGAACTGATATGAGCAAGGTAGAATTGAGGGCTTTGACAATGGATCAAACTAAAATCAATCAGAGCTATCGTTAAATCAGTAGGAGTTTCAGAAATTCTGCGGGAGATAAGATCCTTATCCCATGGTATTCTTTCAGAGGTAGGAGATGTTTTTTGTCCCCGGAAATAAGATATTGAACCTTTCCTTCCACGGCACATTCTAATATTCGATTGTCATCATCCTTCTCTTTAATAACGGAGATTTTGTTCTTCGGATGGATGAGGGTTATCTTTTGTTTAATTTTTTCAAGGGTATGTTTAATTTGCTCTTTGTCCCAATGGAAATCCTTTTTAAGTGTTTTTTCTAACTCTCCTAAAATAGAAGAGGAGATCCAAGCTTCTATATCTCCCCTCCAAACCAAATCTAAAACCTCTCTGGGTTTACTGTTAAAAGTTAATCCAGAAACAAAAACATTAGTATCTATTACAACCTTTGGTTTCTTTTTACTTTCGGTGAGCATCAATAATATCTTCTATTTGATCTTCGATGATTCTCCTTTGCTTTGCCTTTAACTCTCCATAGCGGTAGATTTTTTTCCATTCCCGTTCTTCAGCGTATCTCCGGAGGGCTTCCCTTAAGAGCTCACTTCTTGTTCGCCCCTCCTCTTTCATTAATTCTTCAATCATATCAGCCATCTCGGGAGGTAAAGATAAGGTTATGGTTTTAGTTGTCCTTGCCATATTTCCCTCCTATTATTACTTAGTGTTACTTGTCGATATTATAATGAATATTGATCTTCTGTCAATAAGTCATTTAGGAAAGAATAAGTTGAGGACAGTTCTTGAAAAGTTACAAAACTGAAGTTTTAGTAAACCCCGTTAGAAAGTTTTCAACTTTCTAACAGGAAAGCTCATACCCGTGTTAGCCCCATTTAGAGATAAATCTCTAACGGGGTTCGCTGAAAAAGAAACAACTCCTATCCCCGCTGCAGAGCTTTGGAGCTTTCTAATGGGGTAAAATGGTGTGGTTAATATTCAGATTACCCAAAAAATTTAACAGATTCTTGGATATTGACCGCCTGTGAGCATGTCGAGGATTCTGTGGCCGCCGATCTGGGTGCGGAGGATCACCTTCTTCCGATTTTCCTCTGTCACTTTTCCAATGATCTGCCCATCTTTGCCCAGGGGATGGCTTCTCATGACCTTTAACAAAGATTCCTCTGCATCCGGGGGACAGATGCAGATCAATTTTCCCTCGTTGGCAAGATAGAGCGGATCCAAGCCCAACAACTCAGAGATTCCTCTGACCGATTCTCGAATGGGGATTTTTTCTTCTTCAATGACCATTCCCACATTGGACATCGAGGCGATCTCATTTAAGCTTGTAGCCAAACCTCCGCGGGTAGGATCTCTCATGCATCGGATCGCAGGACAGACATCGAGCATCTTTCCAACCAGATCGTTCAGCGAGGCACAGTCACTCCTTAATTCATCCTGGAATTGGAATCCCTCCCTCTGGGAGAGGACAGCCATCTCATGGTCCCCGATGTGTCCACTCAGGAGAATGGCATCTCCAGGCTTTGCATTTTTACCGGAGAGATCAACCCCCTCTTTAATCCATCCGATTCCGGCGGTATTGATAAATAATTGATCTGCTGCCCCGTGCTCGACCACTTTGGTGTCGCCAGTCACAATCTTTACTCTTGCTTCTTCGGCCGTTGAACGAATAGAGGAGATGATTTTTTCGAGCATTTCGATGGGAAGTCCTTCCTCGATGATAAAAGAAAGGCTGAGATAGGAAGGGTTCGCTCCTTTCATTGAAAGGTCGTTGACTGTACCGCAGACAGCGAGCTTTCCAATATCCCCTCCCGGGAAAAAGAGAGGGTTGACGACATAGGAATCGGTCGTGAACGCAAGCCTCCCTTTCTGATTGGGTATTTCGGCGCTATCGTCCAAGGGTTCGAGAAATGGGTTTGAGAAAGGAGGAAGAAAGAGTTTCTGAATGAGGTCATGGGAGAGCTTCCCTCCACTTCCATGGGCTAAGAGGATTTTATCTTTAGACATAAGCACTCCAAATTCTCACATTCCTATCCTCCCTAGCGGGACGGGGCATCCTGCCCGTTATAACAGGCTGGAAGCCTGTTATACCCAAGAGGGAATAGACGGAAGTGAGTTTCATTGATACTTAAAATAGGTGTGACAGGTGCCTTCGATCGAGACCATACAGGGACCGATCGGATTTTCAGGATGGCAGGCCTTTTTAAATAACCGACATTCGAGAGGGGTTTTGATTCCCTGAAGGACTTCACCGCAGAGACACTCAGGATGTTCTTTGGATGGTTCCACGACCACCTCAAACCTCCTTGCATCCATTGCCTGAAAAGGTTCCTTGAACCGATATCCGCTTTCCGGAATCCTTCCGATTCCCCTCCAGTTGCCATCTGCTTTTTTAAAAACGGTTTCTATTTTTTCCATCGCCAATGGGTTTCCCTCTTTCTTCACAATTCTCTTATATTGAATCTCAACACTCGGCCGGTTTTCTTCGATCTGTTTGACCAGCATCCAGATTCCCTGAAGGATGTCCAGTGGCTCAAAACCTGTGATGACGGCAGGAATTGAGAACTCTTCTGAAATAAACTGATAAGGACCTGTTCCGAGGATGGCGCTCACATGGCCGGGGAGGATCAGCCCGTTAATCTTCACCTGCCTCGATTGTAACAAAGCATAGAGAGCAGGAGGAATTCGCTTCTGACTGTTTAAGAAGAAGAGGTTTTGAATCCCTTCCTGCCGCGCATGAAGGATGGCGACGGCGATCGTTGGAGAAGTGGTCTCAAAACCGATGGCAAAAAAGACGACCTTCTTCTCAGGATTTTCCTTTGCAATCCTTAATGCCTCAAGAGAGGAGTAGATGATCCGGATATCTCTTCCCTCTGCCTTCTCCACCTGGAGGCTTGAAGTAGAGCCTGGAACTTTCATCATATCGCCGAAAGTCGTCAGGATCACATCTTCCTGTCGGCAGAGAGCGATGGCAAAATCAATATCGCTATTGGGTGTGACACAGACCGGGCAACCCGGACCGGAGATCAGTTTAATATGGTCGGGGAGAAGTCCCCTGATTCCGTAACGGAAGATGGAAACGGTATGGGTCCCGCAGACCTCCATCAACTGAATGGATTTTGAGGAAGATTTTTTGATCTTTTCGATCAAGCCTTTGGCAATTTCTTGATCTCGAAATTCATCAATAAATTTCATATTGCTTCCGCCATCTTTTGAAGAAGGGCAAGGGTCTCTTTCGCATCTTCCTCATCCACTTTCTGAATGGCGAAGCCTGTATGGATGAGGACATACTCTCCCACGGAGACATCGGGGCAGAGGTCGAGAGAGATTTCCCTTAAGAAACCTCCGACATCTACCTTCGCCATGGTTTTTTCAATCTCTAATATTTTCCCTGGAACTCCTAAGCACATTGGAATAACCTCATATGAGCGACCACCGCCTGCCCGAGAGAGATTCCACCGTCATTGGTGGGAACGAGATGATGGGTATAGACTTCAAATTTAGATTCTTTTAATTCCCCGGTCACCTGGGAAAGAAGAAGCATATTCTGAAAGACCCCTCCACTCAGAACGACACGATTCAGGCCTTCCCTACTGCGGATGATTTTACACGTGTCGGTGATTAGGCGAGAAATAGTTTGATGAAATTTTCCTGAGATCTCTGGGGTGGGGAGTCCTTCCTCTAAATCATAGATGATTTCTCTTATCATTTCCGAAAGATCAATCCACATCGTTCCTTCTTCTTTGTGAACGATATGGAATGAATACGACCCCCTCACCGCCTCATCCGCGATCATTTCCAATTCGATGGCGGCCTGACCTTCATAGTTGGCATGGTCTCTTATAGACAAAAGGGATGAGACCGCATCAAAAAGTCTTCCCATGCTTGAGGTAAGAGGAGTATTTAACCTCCTCTGGATGGCCGTCTTTAAAATATCCCATTTTTTTAGATCAATTCTTTTTAGGAAATCAATCTTTAGATTTGACCACTCTCCCCCAAAAGCCTCCTCCAGATAAGCCATAGCCATGCGCCAGGGCTCTTTGATCGCCATGGTGCCACCGGGCATGGGTACTGGTTTTAAATGGGCGATGCGGACAAAATCTCTCCCGTCCGCTTTTAAGAACTCACCTCCCCAGATCGTTTCATCTGTTCCGAAACCCGTTCCGTCAAAGGCCACTCCGATTACCTCTCCTTCGATCCCATTTTCTATCATACAACTGACGATATGGGCGTGATGGTGTTGAATTCCAACTTTCGGGATGTCTGAAAGGGATAATGCATACTTCGTTGAGAGATAGTCCGGATGAAGATCATAGGCCACAGCCTTTGGTTCGATATAGAAGAGTTTCTTCACGTGTTCGATCCCCTCCTCAAAAGAGGCGAGTGTCTCAATATTCTCCAGATCGCCAATATGGTGGCTCAAGAAGGCATAGCGGTCTCGTGTCAGGCAGAACGTGTTTTTGAGTTCTCCTCCGCAAGCAAGAATCTGTTCAATGGGAAAGGAGAGCTTAATGGGAAAGGGGACATAGCCTCTGGATCTTCGAAGAATGTAAGGTTTGGCATCAACGACCCTTGTGACTGAATCATCGCATCGGATATGGATGTCCCGATTGTGAAAGAGGAAATAGTCTGCAATCTTTGAGAGGCGATGGAAGGCTTCCTCGTTTTTGTAGCAGATGGGTTCATCACTTATGTTGCCACTTGTCATCACCAGAGTTTTTAAAGCCCCCTGGAGCAGAAGATGATGAAGAGGAGAATAGGGGAGCATGACGCCAAGGGTGTGCTGATAGGGAGCGACTGCAGGAGCGATTTCCCCCCCTTTTTTTCTCTTGAGTATGACAATGGGTCGTGCCGTGCTCAGCAAAAGCCTTTCTTCTTCAAGGCTTAACTCACAGTGTCTCCGGATTTCCTCTATATCCTGACACATTACCGCAAAGGGTTTATCCTCCCGGTACTTCCGGGATCTTAATGTGGAAACCGCTTCTTGATTTTTTGCATCACAGGCGAGATGGAAGCCTCCTAATCCTTTGATGGCCACAATTTCTCCCTTTTTAAGAAGGACCAGGGTTTCCTCTATGGGATCGCCAGAGATTTCTTTCCCTTCTCTATCGACTAAACGTAAAGAAGGGCCACAAGTAGGGCAGGCATTGGGCTGGGCATGAAACCGCCGATCCGATGGGTTTTCATATTCGGATTGGCAATGAGAACACATCTGGAAAGGTTCCATGGTCGTCTTTGGCCGGTCATAAGGGATATCCTTGATGATGGTGAATCTTGGACCGCACAGGGTGCAGTTGATAAAGGGATAACGGTAACGAAAATTTTGAGGGGAGAAGAGTTCTGAAAAACATTGATCGCAGGTGGCTACATCAGGCGAGATGAGGACAAATTTATCCTTTGCTTCTTCACTTTTTCTGATTTCAAAGAGGTGATAGCCTATAGGTTCGAGGTAGTTAACCTGAAAAGTCTCGATTCGTGAAAGGGGAGGAGCCAATTTGGGGATCTCCTGAATGAATCGGTCAAGGTTTCCATCCTCTCCTTCAGCATCAATAAAGACTCCCTGCTCATTATTGAGCACCCATCCTTTCAGGGAATGTTTTTGGGATAGGTTATAAATGAATGGCCTAAACCCAATTCCTTGGACGATCCCTGTAATACCGATCTGTGCTCTTTTCATCTTTAAATTACTAACATTCTTTCAAGACCGCATCAATAATTTTTGGTATGGTGGCTTTAACTTCGTCGCTTAATTCCATTCCCCAATCGAAAATTTTGGGTTCAATCCCAAAGATCACTGTTTCCACCTCATATCCCATCTTTTTAGCCATACCCAGAGATTCCAGCAAACCGATTTCATGGAGTGAGATCGGTTTCTCGCCTTTAGGGATAAGGTCTTCGGGTTTACATTTATAAACTGTACCTATCTCTCCACCTGCCTTCATTGCGTCGATGACAATCATCTTTTTTACGCCTTCAAGATAGGAAGGTAGATCCATCGTGAAGGTACCAATATCCAGCAGTTCGATATGGGCAGGCAGTGGCATCTTTTTCATCTCCTCAATGACATGGACACCAATGCCTTCATCTTTATAAAGAAGGTTTCCCATCCCGACGATTAAAGTTTTTTCTGCCATTGCCACTTTATAAAATAGAGAGGCTGCTTGGGCAGACCCGAGCAGCCTCAAAGGTCGATTTCTACTGAATGAGATTTAAATCACTTTGAACTCATAGGCTTTCTTGGTGTCGGCGTGCAACACGTGCACGGCACAACCCAGTCAGGGGTCAAAGGCGCGGACGACCCGCACTATATTAAAAGGATTTTTCACATCCTTCACCGGCGTGCCAACCAGCGCCTGTTCGATGGGTCCCAATTGTCCTTTGTCATCCCGTGGACCAGCATTCCAGATGGTGGCACTGCAGACCTGATAATTATCAATCTTATGATCCTTGATCGTAATCCAGTGTCCAAGTGCGCCTCTTGGGGCTTCGCTAAAACCGAAGCCTGTCGCCTCCTTTGGAATGTCGGCTTTTTTAAAGGAAGGCGCTCCAGGTTTGAGTTCCATGATCCATTTATCCATAGCATCGGCGACTAACTTACACTCTTCCGCCCTTGCTGCAATCCTTCCCAAAATCGAAAATGCTTTATCTCCGAGGTCTCTGAAACGGATCTCTTTCTTTGCATCCACCCCTAAGAATTTATTGGCATTCTTGCTCAGGACAGGATTGGTCACCCACATTCTGGCAAGAGGGCCTGCCTCATGGGGTAGGTCCCGATACCTTGGAGCCTTAACATAGGAGTAGCCGGTCTTCTTTTCCGGAGCAGGGACGGTCATTCCTTTGCCCGGATGAAGTCCGGTGGTTTTGTCATCATACCAGGAGTATTTGACATACTCTTTAATCTGGTTCTGATCAAATGGGAGATCTTTGCCTTCGGTATAAGATCCCGGTTTAAGCAAAAAGTTCTTTTCATCATCGTCCAGTGGGAAAACTCCAAAGGAGACAAGGTTTTTACAGCCTGTTCCGACCTCGAAGAGGTCTTTATAGGCTCCAGCCACAAGATAGACCGTTGGGAGATAGGTATCGTCTATAAAATCTCTAATCTCCTTCAGTCTCCACTTAAAGGAAACCATCTTGTCCACTGTTGGAACCTCTGTAGCTCCTCCGACCACCATCCCGTAAACGTGAGGGGTTCTTCCACCAAAAAGAGCGACCATCTGGTGACATTTCTGCCGGATGTCAAGGGCCTTGATATACTGGTCCACTGCCACCTTGTTCGTCTTTGGATCGAGGCGATAATCGCCTTCGTAACGCGGAATGAAAGGTTCTGTATTAGGACCTTTGACATAGTCGAGCGCAACCAGGTGGTAGAAGTGAAGGATATGTGACATCAGGTAGTCCGCTCCAAAGATGAGATTCCTGATGATTCTCCCATTGGTCGGTGGTTTCACCTTAAAGGCATTATCAAGGCAGCGGACCGATGCAGTACCATGAGCTGTCGGGCAGACCCCGCAGATTCGCTGAACAATCTGAGAGGCATCCCGTGGGTCTCTTCCGATCAAGATGTTTTCAAAACCCCTGTAGAGCATGCCCCAGGATTTAGCATCCTTCACTTTTCCCCCATCTATATCTACCTCAATTTTGAGGTGTCCTTCTATTCGAGTAATCGGATCAATATATAATTTGGTCATTCAATATCACCTCCCTTCCTAACCTGTGGTCTTTTCATAAAAAGGAGCAAATCGGTCGGGATAACCCGGTTCCGTGCAACCCAGACAGAGCGAGTTGTGGATACACCAGTTGACATTATTGTTCCAACCTCTTTTCCAACAATCGGCAAACGATTCGGGTCCCTTGCAGCCCAGTTCCACCCGACATCCTTCTTCAGAGAAGAATTTGGCGAACTTCTTCTCCTCGTAATAGGAGCGATAGGGACAGTTGTCATGAACGTTCGTTCCAAAGAAGAGTTTAGGCCTGCCGTCAGAATCGAGTTCCGGAATTCCGAAGAGCAGAACATGAGCGATCGTACCGACCATCCAGTCAGGATGTGGCGGACAACCAGGAATGTTGATCACCGGTGTCTTGATCCCATTATCCTTAAAAAATTCCATCACCCCTTTTGCATCTGTGGGATTGGGTTTACCTGCCGGGATTCCGCCATAAGCTCCGCACTGGCCGAGTGCAAGGACAGCGGCTGCTTTTGTCCCAAGATCTTTCATCATCTCGACAAAAGTGACCTCTTTCCCCTTCAACTTTCCAGGGATACAGTATCTTCCACCTGCACCCGTGGCGACGGACCCCTCAACTGCCATGAAGAACTTACCCTTATTCTTGTCGGCGGTTGCGTAAAGATAATCGAATGCTTTTTCTCCAGCAGAGGCCATTACCGTGGGGTGGTATTTGAGGCTGATGATCTTTAAAAGCACTTCTGCGATGTTCGGATGGACTGTATTGAGCAGCGATACAGAGCAACCTGTGCAACCACTTCCCTGAACCCAGACCACAGGTGGATTTCCTGCGGTAGCCTTCTCCATGGCAGCCACGATCTCCGGAATGAGGCTTCCGGATACGCTAATGGCCGCCCCTGTTGCCCCACAGAGTTTTAGAAATTGCCTTCTCGAAATAGACATCGTTTAATCACCCCTTTCCTAAAAAGTATTTTTTTAATTCGAAGATTATTCGGAGAATCGAAACAGGAAACCACCTCCTTCCAAAAGATATTTTATTGAATATACCTGTAATCAAAGTTGGGTGGTCAGGAACGATAAAGTGTCTGGACTTCGTTGAAACCACCCTTTTCGGATCCGAACGTTTTGTGGATAGCAATATCCTTATTCGGAAAAATGGGAATCGGAACATCTGTTGCATTTTCTAATTGTTGAACCTTGCAAAGAAAGTTTCCCACTCCGATTCCGATCAATTTGATCTTCCCCTTTAGGGATAGGTTATTTTCAATGGGATGGCGTAAATTTTTCAATACAGTAGGACTGTCACTGAAACGATTAAAACCCTTTTCGACCTCTCATTTCTTCTCCTATAGGTTCATCAGCAGATTGTTCCAGTAATCCTTCCATTTCTCAGCGTTGAGTATGGGCAGGGCATAATCCGCATTGGGATGGCTATGGCGACAGAGAGCCATCGTTTTGAGATGGGGGGCAAAATGCTTGAGCGTGGAAAACCCCTGCTCCCCTAAATCACACCGGACGCCCGAAAAGATTACCAGGTCATGATTCCCCTCTTTTCTTACCCCTTTCCAATCCCGGAATTTAAGATGGTGAATGATCTCAATGATGTCGTAAACGCTGTCTGGAATGGTTCCCAACTCCAGCGCCTTCTTCTTGACATGGGCCGTAGTGCAGACGGGGATTCCTGCTTTTTGGCCAATTCCAGGCAATATTCCAGGTGCAATTTGTCTCCGACAAAATGTTCAATGGCCCGCGCTCCTATGACCAGAAGAGGCCGGACTGCCTTTCGAATCAAGTCGGCGCATGTCTTTGGATCTTCGATGACTTTTGCTCCCTTTATTCCGGTCAAGGCATTGACATGGAAAAATGGGAGCTTCATCGCTTCAGCCATTCTTCCTTTCTCCCGCCAATCTTTCATAGGCCTCAAGATATTTCTCTCTTGTCCTACGAACCACTTCTTCTGGCAGGTCAGGTGCTGGAGGAGTTTTATTCCAGTTTATGGAGAGGAGGTAGTCCCTTAAAAACTGCTTATCAAAACTTTTTTGGGAGCCTCCGGGGCGATACTCATTCTTGGGCCAAAATCTTGAAGAGTCCGGAGTGAGAAGTTCATCGATCAGCATCAATTTTCCATCCTTCATCCCAAATTCCATCTTGGTATCGGCAATCAGAATCCCTCTTTCCTCTGCATAGTCACGGGCTTTGATATATATTTCAATGGAGAGGGTCCTTAATTGCTTTGCTATTTCTTTTCCGACAATCCTTTCCATTTCTTCATAGGTGATATTTACATCGTGAAACCCCTGTTCTGCTTTCGTGGAAGGAGTGAAGATGGGTTCTGTCAATTTATCAGATTCCTTTAACCCCTGAGGAAGTGGAATACCGCAAACAGCCCCCGTCTTCCGATATTCCTCCCATCCCGATCCAGAAAGATATCCTCTTACAATACACTCTATCGGAAGCACTTCTGTCTTGACGACGAGCATGGATCGGTTTTCCAAGGTCTCCCTATATTGATGACATTCTTTTGGAAAATCCTTGACGTCAAAGGAAAGCACATGGTTGGGCATAATCTCTTTGGTGAACTCAAACCAAAATTTCGAAAGTTGCGTTAGGATTCTTCCTTTATCCGGGATTGGATTCGGCATAACCACATCGAAGGCGGAGATTCGGTCCGTAGCAACGATCAAGAGCGTATCCCCAAAATCGTAAATGTCCCTCACCTTTCCCCTTCCCTTTAGGGTAAGTCCCGTCAAGTCCGTCCGAACCACAATTTTTGATTCCATGATTCCCTCCTCGGTTCCGACTTGCAAACCGAGATGTAACGGAGCCTCTCGAACTTAAGCGTTCCTCTCCACACCGTGTTGGATTACACTTTTCACCATGAGCCTGAGTTTATCCCCTTTTTGAATGTTATATCTGGAAATATCTTCCTGGGGTAGATGGAGTTCGTTCCAATAACCAATCACCTCACCCATGACCTCTTTTCCTATTTCACTAAGTAGATGACCATCTCTGTCAAGAATCGAATCCAAAAAAAACTTTATCTTATTTCCCACAACAATCTCCATACGGTTTCTAAAACCAGAGGGGAGCTCAACATAAAACCCCTCCTGATCTCCCTTGAGCTCCCCAATCAATACTTCATCTCCCTCTTCTTTGTAAAATCCAAGAACCTTAGGCTCTTTTCCTTTCATGGCAATTCAGCTCCACATACACCACAGAATTTAAACTCATCCGGTAAATACTTCGCTCCACATTTAGCACATGATTTCATGGGAGGACCGTAAACATAGGAACGACTCTTGCCTGCAATATCCTTCTTACGCATCCCCCTGTAATCAACCTTTCTTTTCTCCAAAAAGGCTTTAAAACCCTCAATGGGTTCAGCCGTTGCATAATGCACGGATAGCCAGTCCCGAGCATGTTGGAAGGTGGTCCAGGCAAGATCGGTCCAGAAATTACATTGGACCTTTGTATATCTCATGCAATCGGGGAATTTATCAATGAGTTTCTGGCAGACCGTATCTACTGCCTCATCCAGTTTCTCATAAGGCACAACTTCATTAACTAAACCCCATTGCAAGGCAGTTTTGGCATCGATCTCGTCACCAACCATGACCATCCACCGGGTTCTTTTATCTCCAATAACCAGAGGTAACCACTGGGTAGCTCCGCCTGCTGAAACACTTCCTGTTCTCGTTCCAGGTTGTATAAACCTGGCATGTTCAGCAGCAATCGAAATATCGCAGGCCAGATTAATCTCATTGCCGCCCCCTGCTACCACGCCGTTGATCCTGGCAATGATCGGTTTTCCACAGGTTCGTATCATGTAGAGCATTCTCTCGTAATATTCCCACCACATGTAGAATTCATGAGGCCTTTCGGGATAAATTGTGGAATAAGTCCCTGCGTCCCCTCCGGTACAGAAGGCCTTATCTCCAGCGCCTGTTATGATTCCTACGGCGATTTTATCATCCACAAGGATGTCATGGAGGGCGTCACAGACCTCGGCCAATTCCGTTCCGGTATAGGCGTTATACCGGTTGGGGCGATTCAGTGTGATCTTGGCAACCCAGTCTTTCTTCTCATAAATGATCTCTTCAAACTCAAGTTCTTTGGGATCTCTTCCCCTAAATAATTTCTCATACCTAGCTTTTCCGTTCATGTTGTCCCCCTTTCATTTTTTACTTGTGATGTTACGAAACCTTCTTATTGTTACATGCTCTGTTTATGATTTATGCTCATTTAAAATCGTTTTTTTTCACCTCCTTTTTTTCGATTACTGAAATTCGAGGGTCTACTCCTCTCCTTCCCATCCCTCCCCTGTCGCTTTCTCCGCCCCTTTGGCATTTCCATTAAGATTTGCGCATGGAATGGAAGCCCATCACCCAAATTCCGATTTAGAAACGTAAGCCCTTTTGCTATCCGGTCATTGCGGGGACCCGCAGGGGCAATCTCATTGAAAAAGGCGAGATTAGTTCGGTTTCCTTGCCATGACAATTTCTAAATCGGGATTTAAGCCATCACCGTCCATTTGAATTGATAAATCTTTTCAGATAAGATAAGTGAAATATAATTCATGATAAATTTTTCACAATTTATAATTCGTTTATAAAATTTTGTCAAGCCTTTTCAAATTTTCTTTCAAATGTGGTACGATGGCAAATATTAGGGCCGTTTGTTCAAAAAAGGGTCGAAGTGAACCTAAATTGAGCAATTTTTCACCCCTCACGAGGGGGACAGGGAGGCCGAAAAGCCTTTTAGAACGATCACCTTTGATAGATTGAATCAACCATGAGGCCCGTTCAATTATCTCCCGTTTGGTGAAAGCTTTAGATGAATTGCCCGAACCTATAACGCATCGCATTCTAAAACGGTTTGAGGTATCTTTGCCCCCCTTGTAAGATAGGGTGAATCGCTCAATTTAGGTCGAAGTGAATTGAGATGCCGGAGGAGAAAAAATGGCAGAGTGGACGTTTCTCACCAATCATGCAAGAGTGCTGGCACTGATGGCTAACCGTCCTAAAATCACTGCAAGGGACTTGTCAAGCCTTATCGGGATTACCGAGAGGTCAATCCGAAGCATCATCGCTGATCTCGAGTCGGAAGGTTACATTGAAAAGATGAAAGAAGGGAGGCGGACAAGTTATAAAATTCATGCCAAATTGCCTTTTCGGCATCCCACTCAAAAAGATCAGTCAATAGAAAAACTCTTAAAAGCGTTGGGCTGTAAATTAGTTTAACAAACCAAGTAGATGAAAAAACGTTTGGAGTGGCTAAAGGCTTATAGTAAAACCATTTTAGATATTTGGAGAGTATAAAACCATGACAGGGTTCGTGATCAAGAAAAACCACTTTAAGACGAAGATCGTCTGCACGATCGGTCCGGCAAGTGAATCTCCCAAGATTCTGGAAAGTTTGATCAAGACAGGGATGAATATTGCCAGGCTCAACTTTTCTCACGGGACGCATCAGGAGCATTTGAGAAAGATCAGAACAATTCGCGAGATCGCAGACCGATTGGGAACCAACATTGCCATCCTTCAGGACCTCTCCGGTCCTAAGATTCGGATTGGAAAGATGAAGGAGGGGGGAGTGGAATTGCGGCAGGGAGAGGAATTTCATCTTACCACCGGGATGCTTCTGGGTGATGAGAAAAAGGCTTCTGTCTCTTATCCTTCTCTTCCCCAGGAGGTGAAAGCTGGGGATAGGATTCTTCTTGCCGATGGGACGATTGAACTTCAGGTCATTGAATCGGACGATCAGGATATCCGGTGCAGGGTGATCGTAGGAGGGAGGTTATCTTCCCACAAAGGGCTCAATTTTCCTACGGGGTCTATTCTGGCTTCAGCATTTACAGAGAAGGATCAGGAAGACCTTCTCTTTGGGATTGAAAACGGTGTGGATTTAGTCGCTCTCTCCTATGTCAAAGATGCTTCGGATCTTGAGAGGGTAAAGAGGTTTCTGAGAGAGAAAGCCGCTGATATCCCTGTCATTGCCAAGATTGAGCGAAAAGAAGCCCTGGAGGATATTGATCAAATCCTTTCTGTCTCAGACGGAATTATGGTTGCGAGGGGGGATCTGGGTGTAGAAACTCCGATCGAAAAGATTCCCAATGTCCAGAAGATGCTCATTCGTAAAGCCAATGGACTTGGAAAACCTGTCATCACGGCCACCCAGATGCTTCGCTCCATGGTAGAGCAAACGCAACCCACACGGGCAGAAGTGACGGATGTGGTCAATGCCATCTACGATGGGACGGATGCGGTGATGCTTTCAGAAGAGACTGCAAGCGGCCGATTTCCTGTTGAAGCGGTCCAGATGATGGCAAAGATTGCCCGTGCTGCGGAAGAGGAGTTCCCTCACCATCAGTTCTTAGAAAGAAGAATGGGTGGGCAAAGCGATCTACAACAGGCGATCAGTCGTGCTGCTTCCTTTTTAGCCCAGGAGGTAAGGGCTACCGTAATTGTCACCCCCACTGAATCCGGAAGCACGACGAGATGGGTTTCAAGGCTCCGTCCAAAACAGCCGATCCTTGCCTTGAGTCGTCATCTCTCAACGGTAAGAAGGCTCAACCTCTGCTGGGGAGTGCATCCTGTTCTCGTCTCCGAATGGAGGGATACGGATGATATGTTAGAGAGATCGAAGAGGATGCCGAAGGAATTGGGCATTGCCTCGAGGGGAGACCGGGTAGTCATCATCGCCGGTGTTCCCATCAGCATCCCCGGAACGACCAACCTCATCAAAGTGGAGATCGTGGAATAGATTTAATCTTTTTAGAATTTCCAACGGAGTTCAGGCAAGCAAGCTCTGAAGCTGCATGGCCAGCATCATATCGCCATTAACCTTGAGCTTGCCTCCCATGAAAGCAGCCATGGGATCGAGCCTGCCCTCAATCAGATCTCCGAAGTCATTGGAGGCCATGGTAATGGTGATATCGGCCGAGGAGGACGGGCCTTCACTGACAGCCGCCTTTCCATCAGCAATGGCTACCGAATAGATTCCAGAATCAGGCCCTCCAATATCGAACTGAAACACTCCCTTCAGACCTACCAGCTTTGAAGGGTTTTGATCCATCCTTTTCTGCATTTCGTTGAAGATTTCTTTGGTCGTCATCTTTTCCTCCTCGATCAGTGATTGAAAGAATGGGCGATTGCAATCTATAAAATTACATAAAACTTGTCAATTTTTATTTAGACGACTTCTACCACGGTGGCGATGCCAACGCCTCCACCGCCGCAGAGCATCTGAACGCCATATTTTCCCCCCGTACGTTTTAGATGGTGGACCATTTCACCAAAATATAATGCGCCAGAGGCACCAATGGGATGGCCTAATGCGATGGCGCCACCTGTTGGATTCACCCTTGGATCAAAGCGTTCGTATCCCAGTTCATCTGCAAACTGAAGCAGCGGAGAAGCAAAGGCTTCGTTGGGTTCGATGATGTCCATCTCATCAATGATTTTGCCTGCCCGCTCAAGGGCTTTTCTCACAGCCGGAATCGGCGCAAGGAGCATGGGCACTGGCGCACCTCCAGCCACGGCACAGGCCTTGATTCTACAGATGGGTTCAAGCTTTAATGCTTCAGCCTTTGAACCACTCATGAGCATGACTGCAGCAGCCGCATCCACGATCTGGGAGGAGGAACCTGGACTGACAAGACCTTTTTCCTTGAACGGGGTCGGAAGTACCAAGAGATCTTTAAGGTATCCTTCTGGGTCTTCCATCGCTTTTGCCCGAAGAATTTCATCCTTTTCAATTCTACGTGTCACATTCTCCCAGTTGAATTCGAACGGGACGATATGGTCAGCATACCATCCTTTCCGCTCCGCCTCGACAGCCTTCTGCATGCTCCACATTCCAAATCGCTCCAGATCTTCCCGCGTGTGACCCTGATCGGCAGAGATCATTTCGGCACAGAGGCCCTGAGGCATGGTCATTCCTGTTGCTGAGAGCCTGGGTGACAAACGGACAGGATAATTTGCCTTCATGGCTACCTGAAGATCGGAGATCATGCCATAGTGGGACATAAGCTCCACGCCTCCGCAGATCATGATGTCTCCCTCTCCCACCATGATTTCATGCGCTGCGATGTTTATGGCCTTAAGCCCGCTATTGCAGTATTGATTAACTGTGCAGCCCGCTGCTTCTTTTGGGATTCCGGCAAGAAGCGAGGCAATGCGTGCAATATTGGCGCCCTGTTCACCGATCTGGCTCAAACATCCGATGATGACATTCTCAATCTCTGCTTCATTAAATTTTGGAGACCGAGAATGAACTCTTTCCAGCAGTCCCCGCATGGTATTGGCCATCAGATCCTGAGCCGATGCCTGACAGAGTTGACCTCCTTTCTCCATTCCCTTCCAGCCTGACTTGCCAATGGGAGACCTTACCGCATCCACAACCACCACTTCTTTCAACTTTGGCATGTTTTTAACCTCTTCCGATGTATCTCCTAAAGTCTTTTGCTCAGTCCCCAAAGCAGATGCCTATGTCCCTCGCTGTGAGGACGATATCGTTACTCTCGGGGGAGACCTGCTTTGTTTGCCCGATCACCTGTTCGAGGGGGACAGCTTTGATGTACGGAGGATCCAAAGCAACCATGCATCCAAATTTTTTCTCATCCACCAGGCGCACTGCGGCGGCTCCGAATCGGAGGGAGAGGAGTCGGTCAAAGGTCGTAGGAGATCCACCTCTCTGGAGGTGGCCGAGTACGAGATGTCGGGCATCCTTGCCGGTGCGGCTGGCAATCTCCTTAGCTACAAATTCGGCTATTCCTCCAAGAATCACGTCCTGTCTTCCTACCTCTCCTTTTCCTCTGTCCATGGTTTTACCGCCCGCAGGCTTGGCTCCCTCAGCAGCCACAACAATGGCATAGTGTTGGCCCCTAAGCTCATTCTCCATGATATGGTCACAGACCTTGTCCAGATTAAAAGGGATCTCAGGAATGAGGATCACGTCTGCCTTGCCGGCAATGCCACTATGGAGGGCGATCCAGCCTGCATTCCTACCCATCACCTCAACCACCATCACTCGATCGTGGGACTTGGCTGTGGAATGGAGGCGGTCAATCGCCTCAGTGGCTATATTGACCGCGGTGTCAAATCCAAAAGTAATCACTGTTCCAGCCAAATCATTGTCAATGGTCTTGGGAACGCCTACCACTGGAATCCCCTTCTTGAAGAACTCGTAAGCAATAGAAAGGCTACCATCGCCGCCGACGGCGATAAGGCAGTCCAGACGGAGACGCCTGAAGTTCTCCACCACCTTGTCGGATACATCCCGAATCTCCGTCTCACCCGCCATGTTGGTGATGGGCATCTGGAATGGGTTTCCCTTGTTGGTAGTACCCAGGATGGTGCCTCCCAGGCTCGAGATGTGCCAGACCTTATCCGGAGTCAGATGGATGATCTCATCGGTATCCAGAAGTCCTTGGTAGCTATTCTTAATGCCGTACACTTCCCAGTTCCTGTTGAAGGCAGAAAGCACCACTGCTTCGGTCACTGCATTCAGGCCTGGAGCATCGCCTCCTCCCATATTGAGGGCGATCTTTAATCCCTTTGCCATAAGCCCCTCCTATGTTTAACAAATAGTTTTTTTCACCCCACTTCACCGATTTTCCTCTCCATCGTTGCCGAAATGGAGAATCATGACTTGCGAAATGGGGAAGATGAGAAGAGGGTTTATTTCTTACACCGACTTTATCCTCAGGGAGAGATCATCTCAGATATTGGCGAATATTCTTTCATATTGGCAGCTAAAGGTTAATCTCCTTTCCTTCGGCAGCCGTGAAGCATTCGGTCATTCTGCCCTTCCGTTGGATTCGCTCCTGGCAGTATCCAACTTGTCGGTCCAAATCGTCATCCGTACGATCCGGGTCATG
>Ga0209721_1001393_pt1 | contig 18031 bp, 15 predicted proteins | sample TshhotsprinmetaG_FD_184139 | JGI IMG/M metagenome (GOLD analysis project Ga0209721, IMG submission 184139) | Hot spring microbial communities from South Africa to study Microbial Dark Matter (Phase II) - Tshipise hot spring metaG (SPAdes)... | ecosystem: Environmental > Aquatic > Thermal springs... | reverse complement strand
TTTCTTCGATGGATTCTTCATCTTTTTCATCATCAGATTCAATTTGTTTTTCTTTCTTTTTGATTTTAATGTCTGATTTTTCTTCCTGCTTCGATGTTGATAACTTCTCGTAAAAACCTATAATTGTTTTACTTAAAAATTCGTAAAGTTTTTTAAAATATTTTTCAAACTTGAAGTCGAATGCAAAAACCAATAATGTAACTCCGAAGAAAAACATTAAAAGAATTGACCCAATTGTACCGAGAGTTTTTCCAAGGAATATTCCGATAAAATCTCCGATTCTTCCTGATAATGATGATGTATATTCTGATAAATTAAATTGTGAATTGAGTATTCCGAAAAACGACGCAAGAAAAATGGAGACAAACAAAATCAGATTTGAATAAGCAAACAGTTTTCGTTTGTCGATCGGCTTGAATAGAAGAATTGATAAAAGAATAATTACAATCGGAAAAGAAATTGAGAAATATCCAATTGAATATTTAACAAAAAATCTCGAGGTGTGAGCGCCTGCAGATCCCATCCAATTTTCAATTTCATTACGTTTCTCAAGGTAATCATTTACTTGATTTTTTTTTTCTAAAGCAAGTTGAATGTCTTTTTTAATGTCGGAAAAAATACTTGTAAGATTGTCTTCATCTTTTGAACTATATGAAAGAATCGAAACCATAAGAAACAACGAAAACAAAATGAGGAATAACCCGAGAATTTTTTTCTTTTTCTCAGTGTTCAGAGTGAATTTATCACTTTTCTTATTTCCAGCGGAGTTCGTTTTCGCAGTTTTCTTATTTTTCATCTTATCAGATTCATAAATTGTTCAACACTTTAATTGAACCGTTATTATAAAAAGGTATTATATCAATAACTGAATTCTGTGCACAATATTGAATGTCTTTTTCAAAACCATTCTCAATTAAAATTCTTCCGTGATCTGATTCTGATATAGTTTCGTTTATATTCTGATTATATTTCTTTTTTAATGCAATTGCAGCTTTAGCTGAATCGGTAAGTTGAACATCTTTCTCTTTGGTCAATATCTTATCACAAATGAATCCTGCACATAAAGCATCTTCTAATGAAAAATGATTATTATTTCCGGCGCAGACAATTTCCAAATTGTTATTAAGATTTAACAAATGATTTGTTAGAAAGTTAAGATTTAAAAATGATCCGATGAAAAGATTTTCTGAAAACTTAGCTTTCACAAGTGCTTTTGTTCCATTTGTAGTGTACAAAACTATAGTTTTATTGGAGACTAATTCTCTCGTAAATTCAAAAGGAGAATTACCTAAAGCAAAGCCATCTATTTTTTTTGTGTTTCGTTCACCGCAAAGTAATGTATGACCTCCGAACATTCCTCCGGAGAGTTTTATCGCCGATTCAATTCCTGCGACAGGAATTATTTCTTTTGCTCCATTATTGAGTGCTGTAACAATAGTTGATGATGCTCTTAAAACATCTATCACAACGGTAGTTTTATCTTTAAAGTATAAATCATCAACACCAAGTGGAGTAAATAATACATTAACTTTCATATAAATTACTTTTTAATGAATGGTAATTTCACAACTTTAGCCGGATACTCTTTCCCTCTGCTGAAGATATTCAATTCGGTGTTTATCTCAGAATATTCTTTTTTCACATAAGCAAGAGCAATTGCTTTTTCAAGAGTAGGACTTACTGTTCCACTTGTAACTTTACCGATTATCTCCCCTTTGAAAGAAACCTCATAACCGTGTCGTGGGAAAATTTTCTCATCAGATGAAATGGCAACAAGTTTTCTTGTTAAGTTTTCTTTGGCTGATAGCAAAGCAGATTTTCCTACAAAATTTGGTTTGTTTAATTTGGTAATCCAACCTAATCCCGCTTCAAGTGGATTGGTTGATTTATCAATATCATTTCCATACAAACAATAACCCATCTCTAATCGTAAACTATCACGAGCACCCAAGCCAACTGGTTGAATATTATATTCTTTACCAGCATTAAAAATAGCACTCCAAATTTTTTCTGCTATTTCTGAATCTCCCTGAAAATAAAGCTCAAAACCAAGTTCTCCTGTATAACCAGTTCTTGACAAAATTACTTTATTACCAAGTATATTCTGAAAATTGAAATAATAATATTCTAAATCAATCTTTTCATTTACGAGTTTTTGAATAACATTTAAAGAATTAGGACCTTGTATTGCAAGCAAGGAATAGACATCGCTCTGATTTTCTATCTCTACATCATAAATATTATTCTTTTGTAACCATTCAAAGTCTTTTTCAATATTTGAAGCATTGACAACAAGCATAAACTCCTGATCAGAAATTTTATAGACAAGAAGATCGTCAACTATTCCGCCATCTTCATAACACATAGCAGAATATTGAACTCTGCCGGGGAATAATTTTGAAGCATCGTTTATTGTAATATACTGAACAAAATCAAATGCCTTTGGACCTTTAATGAATATTTCACCCATATGAGAAACATCAAAAACTCCGACTGAAGTACGAACAGCTTTATGTTCTTGAATAATAGATGAATATTGAATAGGCATTTCATAACCAGCAAATTCAACCAACTTTGCATTTAGTTTTTTATGTATCTCGTAAAACTTAGTTCTTTTCATTTTGATTTCCGGGTTTATTTGTTTTTAGATTTATTCCAATCAGACAAGAATTTTTCTAATCCTAAATCTGTCAACGGATGATTAAATAATTTATCTATTACATTAAATGGAATAGTGCATACATCCGCTCCCATTAAAGCCGCTTCAACAACGTGTAGAGGATGACGAACACTTGCTACTAAAACCTGAGTATCAAATTTGTAATTTCTATAAATTTGAATTATTTGAGAAATTAAATCCATTCCATCTGTACTAATGTCATCCAGTCTTCCGACAAATGGACTAATGTAAGTTGCTCCAGCTTTGGCAGCAAGTAATGCCTGAGATGGAGAAAAACATAATGTAACATTTGTTTTTATATTTTCTGAGGAAAGGAGTTTCACTGCCTTTAAACCTTCTTTGATTAAAGGAACCTTCACAACAATATTTTTATGAATTGCTGCATATTCTCTTGCCTCTTTCATTATTCCATCTAAATCGGTTGCTATTACTTCCGCACTAACAGGTCCATCTACAATACTCAATATTTCATCAAGTAAAGTTCTGAAATCTTTTCCTTCCTTGGCAACCAACGATGGATTAGTTGTTACACCATCCAAAATTCCAAAAGACTGCGCTTCTTTAATTTCGTTAATGTTAGCTGTATCTATGAAAAACTTCATATTAATACTCCTTACTTATAAAAATTAGTTATGTCTTCACCTGTTTTTTTGGAAATAAATCTCACCTGACCAAATGGAACAGATTCATCTCTCTCAAGAATTATTCTCATTAAATATTTCAATTGAAGTTTTGTCAGGTATCCAAATTTACTAAACTTTATTCTTTGATAATCTGATGGATGACATTTTATTATCACTGAAAATTCTCTTGAGTTCTGTCGGAATTTTTTTAACCAATTTTCTATGTCATAATTCAGATGAGTTCCTTTTGTTACATAACCTGCTCCATCACAAACAGGACAGACATCCTTAATCGCCTGCATAATATTATGACGAACTCTCTGTCGGGTTATTTCAACCAATCCGAAATCAGACATTGGAAGAAATGAAATTTTTGCTCTGTCTTTTTTAAATTCTTTTTTTAATTCATCATAAACTTTTTTCTTATTCTTTTCATCTTCAAGATCAATAAAATCAACGACAATGATACCGCCAATATCTCGTAACCTTAGTTGGCGAGCAATTTCCCTAGCAGCTTCTAAGTCAGTCTTTAATGAGTTAAGTTCTTGTTCTGTATTCTTAGCATATCTGCCAGTATTAACATCAATTACAACCATAGCCTCTGTATGCTCGATAATAAGATATCCACCACTTGGTAGAGGAACTTTTCTGCCAAATAATATTTTGGTTTGCTCTTCAATTTTAAAGGTATCAAAAATTGATATTGGTGATTTGTAAAGTTCTATCTTATCAGAAAGCTCTGGTTGAAAATCTTGAACAAGTTGTTTTATTTGTTTGTAAGATTTCTTAGAATCTATAAATACTTTTGAAACATCCGGTGTTAATAAATCTCGAATAACACTTTCAGTAGTAGATAAATCCTGATGAATTAAAGCGGGTGGTTCTTCGGTTTTTGCTGAAGATTGGATTCTATTCCAAATTCTTAAAAGTTGATTCAAATCATCTTTAAGCAAATCTTCTGGTTGGTCTTTTGCAACAGTTCTGATTATAAGTCCATATTTAGGTGGAATGATGCCGCGGGCTATTTGCTTTAATCTTTTTCTTTCTTTGAAGTCAGTTATTTTTCGTGAGATTCCAATTTTATGATCATAAGGAAGTAGTACACAAAACCTACCCGCCAAAGATATAGACGATGTTACTCTAACACCTTTATTAGCAACGGGTTCTTTCGTAATCTGAACAAGAAGGTTTTGGCCTTTTTTCAGATTCTTTGAAACAGAAACTTGATTAAAAATATCTTCTTCGTTCGAATTGTTGTCAGAGTTTCCATTTTCATCAGACTCTTCATCATCAAAATCATCTTCTTCCAACATTTCCTGAAGCTGTTTCGTTCTATCACCAATATCGGAGAAATGCAGAAATGCATCGTGCTTCATTCCTATATCAACAAAGGCAGCCCTTATCCCGGGTAAAACTCGTGTAATTTTCCCAAGGTAGATATTTCCAACCATTCTCCTGTTTTCAGGATAATCAACAAAGAAATCTACAAGTTTGCCATCCTCGGTAATTGCAACACGGGTTTGATCTGAGGAAGAGTTTATTATTATTTCTTTTATCATAAAAAAACTTTTTTGTTACAGGAAAATTTGTTTGATTTGTATGTATGAGGGTAACCTGTTTTTTAATAAACAAAATCAATCCAAAGAAGAGAATAAAATATTTCTCGGATATAAAATCTATCATTGATTTGGAAGTTAGAGCCACTCTTTCTGATTTCTATTATACTTAATATTTGCAGGTCAGAAAATTAGAATAAATATTCTAACCTGCTTAATAAACTATTTTTTCCCTTTTTTATTAGTTGGAGATTCTGTTCCGTTTTCTATCAACTCTTTTCTACTTAGCGAAAATTTGCCGTCTTCAACTTTCATAAGTTTAACTGTAACTTTATCACCAACCTTGAAATAATCAGATACCTTCTGAACTCTCTTGTTATCTATCTGTGAAATATGAAGTAATCCTTCTTTTCCCGGAAGAAATTCAACAAATGCTCCAAAGTCCATTATCTTTGTAATAACACCATCATAAATTTCACCAACCTCAGGAGTAGCTGTTAGTTTTTTGATATATTCTTTGCACTTCTGAGCATTCTCTTTGTTTGAAGCTGCAATGTTTACAGTTCCATCTTCATCAATATAAATTTCAACATCAAATAGTCTTTGCATTCCCTGAACAGTCTTTCCACCAGAACCAATGATTAGTCCAATCTGTTCTTTATCAATTTTAACTTTAATAAGTCTTGGAGCATAAGGTGAAAGATTAGGTCTTGGTGAATTTATTGCCTGATTCATTTTTTCAAGAATTGATAATCTACCTTCTTTCGCCTGATTTAAAGCTTTCTCCATAATTTCAAAAGAGATTCCTTGAATTTTAATATCCATTTGAAATCCAGTTATTCCATCAGCTGTGCCAGCAACTTTAAAGTCCATATCTCCAAGGTGATCTTCATTACCGAGAATATCTGAAAGTATAGAATATTCATCACCTTCTTTTACCAAACCCATAGCAATTCCAGATACAGCAGTTTTAATTGGAACTCCTGCATCCATCATTGCTAATGATCCAGCACATACAGTTGCCATCGAAGATGAACCATTCGATTCGAGAATATCTGAAATTACTCTTACTGTATAAGGAAAAATATCTTCACTGGGGAAAACCTGTTTCAAAGAGCGTTCAGCGAGATTTCCGTGACCAATTTCTCTTCTTCCAACTCCAGATAATTTACCAACTTCGCCAACAGAGAAAGGTGGGAAATTATAATGAAGCATAAACTTCTTTGTATATTCCTGATGCAATCCATCAATCAATTGCTCATCGTTTTTTGTTCCTAATGTAACAGTGGTTAAACTTTGAGTTTCACCTCGTGTAAACAACGCTGAGCCGTGTGTTCTTGGTAAAACAGACAGTTCTATTGCAATTGGTCTAATCTCGTGTGTCTTTCTTCCATCTAATCTGATTCCTTCTTTCAGGATTCGAGTTCTCATCAGATCTTTTTCCATATCGTGCAGAAGATTCTCGATAACTTTTTCCTGTTCGGGATATTTTTCTGATAGATTGGAAATCACATATTCTTTAAGCTCTTTATTCTTTGTTGAACGCTCTTCTTTTGTAAGAATTGAATAAACTATTTCTTTAAATTTCTCATAAGCAAGATTGTAAACATCTTTTTTTAAGTTTTCGTCAATTTCAGGAATGGGCACAACCCATTTTTGTTTGCCGGCAGCTTCCCTCAATTCATTCTGAACAAGAACGATTTTCTTTATTTCTGTGTGAGCAAATTTCAGTGCATATAAAATTTCTTCTTCGCTTAATTCTTTTGCTTCACCTTCAACCATCATAATTGAGTCTTCTGTTCCGGCGACAACAAGTTCAAGGTCGCTGATTTTTATTTGCTCGTGAGTTGGATTGATAATGAAATTTCCGTCAATTCTTCCAACTCTCACTTCTGCAATTGGACCATTAAATGGAATATCAGAAATAGTTAATGCAGCAGAAGCCCCACAAGCAGCAAGCACATCAGCATCATTTTCACCATCATAAGAAAAAACAGTTGCGATTACTTGTGTCTCATTCATAAAATTATCGGGGAATAATGGTCTTATTGGTCTATCACAAAGACGAGCGCTTAATATTTCCTTTTCACTTGGCTTCCCTTCTCGTTTGAAGAAGCCACCGGGAATTTTTCCTGCAGCTGAAGTCTTCTCTCTATATTCAACTTGCAAAGGGAAAAAATCCTGATCTGCTTTGACTTCTTCAGAAGCAACAGCTGTTACCAAAACCATAGTATCGCCGTAACGAACCATCACTGCACCGTTTGCTTGTTTTGCAAATCGTCCTGTTTCGAATGATAAAATTCTTCCGCCTATTTCTACTTCTTTTTTAATAATGTTCATTTTTTACTTTCTGATATTTAGTTCTTTAATAATTGCCCTGTATCTTTCAATGTCTTTTTTCATTAAGTAATCGAGCAATCTTCTTCTTTTACCAACCATCATCATCAGTCCTCTTCTTGAATGATGATCTTTTTTGTGTTTATCAAAATGACTTGTAAGGTCATTAATTCTTTCGGTTAATAATGCAATTTGTACTTCAGCTTTTCCTGAATCTTTTTCGTTTTTACCGAATTTTTTGATTATTTCAAGTTTTCTTTCTTTTGTAATCATTTTATACCTCTTTTAATTGTAAGATGTAATTCCAGTAATCACCAGAATTAATTATTTAATTGATTTAGTTTGTTAAAAATTTTTATTCCATTTTCTTTGTCTGAATCCATTTGTTTAATAAGCTCTTCGGCTGAATCAAATTTTTCTTCACCTCTGATTTTTTCTAATATTTCAACCTTAACTTTTTTACCGTAAATATCAGATTGAAAATCGTAGATAAATACTTCGGGAACTATACTTCCATCGTTATAGAAAGTTGGTCTCTTCCCAACGCTCAGTAAACCATTATATCTTACTCCATCAATAAAAATAAATACCACATATATACCCAACATCGGAAGAAGTTTATCTTCATCATCAAGTTTGATATTTGCTGTTGGATATCCAAGCGTCCTTCCACGACCATCACCATTAATTACTTCACCTGTAAAAAAGTAATTACGTCCCAACATTTTATTAGCTGAAGTGATATTACCATTTTGTAATTCGTTCCTGATTACTGAGCTACTAACCACTTTGGAATCAATCTCAAATGGCAGAATTTCAATCACATCAAATCCAAATTCTGCTGAAATTGATTTAAGAAAATCAACATTACCTTCTCTGGACTTTCCAAAATGATGATCATGTCCTATCACAATTTTTTTTATACCTATTCTTTCAACGATAAATTCTTTAATGAACTGATAAGAAGTTATTTCAGCGAAACTTCTTGTAAAATTTATCTTAAGATGATTATCAATACCCAACAAGCTTAAAATTTCGGCTTGTTCATCTTGCGTTGTGAGTAAACTAATAGTTGAGTTCGGATTAATTACTTTTCTCGGGTGTGGGTAAAATGTAATTATCAGATTTCGTAATGATTCTGATTTAGAAATTTCCACAACCTTTTTAATAATTTGTTGATGTCCAAGGTGAACTCCATCAAAAGTACCAATAGTTAAAACTGTTTTCTCATCCCGTTCAATTTCTGATATATTATTAAACACTCTCATATTAAGCAACAAAATTTTAATTCAAATTTCCATTTGAAAACAATTCTGATAACTCAGTTAATTGAAAAGCATCCCTGACATCAAATTCGCCTATGCTGTTCCGTCGTAAAGAGCTTAAGATTGCTCTGGTTCTAAGAGCTTTTCCAAAATCATCAGCTATTGATCTGATGTAAGTTCCTTTTGAGCATTCAATGGTAAAATGAATATCTGGCAATTCAATCTTGTTAATTACGAAATCGTAAATCAAAATTTTTCTTGGTTTTCGTTCGACTTCCTTTCCTCGCCTTGCTAAGTGATATAATCGTTTTCCATTCTTTTTTATTGCAGAGTACATCGGTGGAAGTTGTTCAATCTGACCAATAAACTTTTTTGCAACTCTAAAAATGTTTTGCTCATCAATATCATCTGGAATTGGAAATTGATTTACTTCTGTTTCCAAATCAAAAGAGTCTGAATATTGTCCTAAAGTAATTATTCCACTGTAAACCTTTTTGAGGTTTTGAAATTTTTCAATTTCCTTTGTTTTATTCCCTGTGCAAAGAATGAGTAATCCGGTAGCTAATGGATCAAGCGTTCCGGCATGACCAATTTTTCCGAAATTGATAATTTTCCTAACCTTCTCAATCACTCTGAAAGAAGACATTTTCAATGGTTTATCAATTAAAATAGTTTCACCATTTTGAAAATCAGGATAATAATCAAGACTCTTCTTTTTGCTGATCATTTTCGTGTATCTTTTTTATCAAACCTTCTATCTTTTCAACATAGTCTAATGTATCATCGAGAAAAAATCTTAATTCAGGAACGAACCGTAAACTTATTCTATGAGCAAGCTCAGTTCTTATAAAGCCGGATTTTTGTTTAACTCTTTCTAATACTATTTCTCTTTTTTCTTTTTCAAAAATTGAGATATAGACTGAAGCAATTCTTAAGTCGGGACTCACTCTGACATTTGTCAAAGTAATTAAACCTAAGTCAACATCTTTCACTTTATGTAACAATATCAGACTTAGTTCGTGTTTTATCAGGTTCTCTACTTTATCAATTCTATGTGATGACATATTAATTCAATGTTTTTTTAGTTTCAATTATTTTATACGACTCAATGATATCGCCAATTTTTATATCATTGTAATTAACGATACTAATTCCACATTCATATCCATTTTCAACTTCACGAACGTCATCTTTAAATCTTTTCAAGCTGAGGATTTCTCCTTGATGAATTACAACACCATCTCTAATTAACCGAATCTTATTGTTTCTGGCAATTTTTCCATCCTGAACATAACAACCTGCTACTGTTCCTACTTTTGGTACTTTGAAAACTTCTCTGACTTCAACAGTTGCAGTAATTTCTTCCGACAAGATTGGTGAAAGCATTCCTTCAAGAGCAGACTTTAGTTCATTGATTGCATCATAAATAATACTATAAAGTCTAATATCAACTTTTTGAGATTCAGCTAACTTTCTGGCATTAATATTTGGTCTGACATTAAATCCGATAATTATCGCATTTGATGCAGCTGCCAGAAGCACATCATTTTCTGAAATACCACCAACCCCTTTATGAATTACTTTCACTATCACTTCCTGATTCGAAATTCTCATAAAAGCATCAGATAGAGCTTCGACAGAGCCATCAACATCACCTTTAACAATAAGAGGCAACTCTTTTACACCACCGATTGCAATTTGTTTGGCAATTTCATCAAGGGTCAAATGATGAATTTGTTTTTGATCTTGTTCCCGTTTTAGCTGTTGTCTCTTTAAACTAATTTCTCTTGCTTCTCGTTCAGATTCAACAACAATAAATGTATCTCCTGCCTGAGGTGCTGCTTCGAATCCTAACACCTGTACAGGAGTTGAGGGAGGTGCTTCTTTTACTTTGTTTCCACGTTCATCGAACATTGCTCTGACTCGTCCGTGAAAAATTCCTGCAACGAATGGATCTCCAATCCGCAAAGTTCCTTTTTGAACAAGAATAGTTGCAACAACACCTCTACCTTTATCAAGTTCTGCTTCAACTACTGCTCCTCTTGCCAACCTATTAGGATTAGCTTTTAAATCGAGTAATTCTGCTTCGAGAAGAATCTTCTCAAGTAGAACATCAACATTTTTACCTGTTTTGGCTGAAAGTTCAACACATTGATATTTACCACCCCAATCTTCTACTAAAAGATTTCTTTCAGCAAGTTGTTGTTTAATTTTGTCTATGTTAGCGCCCGGCTTATCAATTTTATTTATGGCAACTACAATAGGAACATTAGCTGCTTGAGCGTGGTTAATAGCTTCGACTGTTTGAGGCATCACAGCATCATCCGCAGCTACAACCAGAACCACAATGTCTGTTAACTGAGCGCCTCTTGCTCTCATTGCTGTAAAAGCTTCGTGACCCGGTGTATCGAGAAATGTTATGAGTTTGTCTTCACCAAGGTTAACCTGATACGCGCCAATGTGCTGGGTTATTCCGCCTGCTTCACCAGCAACAACATTGGTGTTTCTGATATAATCTAATAACGAAGTTTTACCGTGATCAACGTGACCCATGATTGTAACCACAGGAGGACGTGGATTTAAATGCTCTTCGGGATCTGCTTTGTCTTCAAGAACGTCTGCTGAATATTCTTTTTGAAATTCAACTTCAAAACCAAATTCATCAGCTACAAGCGTAATTGTTTCCACATCTAATCTTTGGTTGATTGAAACCATTAGCCCAAGTGAAATACATTTTGAAATTACTTCCCCGACAGGAACATTCATAAGATTTGCTAATTCGTTAACCGCAATAAATTCGTTTACTTTAATTTTTTTCTGTTCGAGTAATTTCTGTTCCTGAATTTTTACTTGTTCAGCTTCTCTTTCTTTTTTCTTTTTCTTCTTAAAAATATTTCTGGCAGAAACAACACTATCGTCCATTGATAGTAATGTTTGTTTAATTGCAGCTTTAACATCCCTCTCATCTATTTCGAATTTCTTCCCTTTCTTTTTCTTTTTATTTATATCAACTTCTTCAACAACGACTTCTTCTTTTACCTTTTTCTTTTTGATTTTTATTTTTTTCTTTTTTTCTTTTGCCTCAACTACTTGTTTAACTTCTTCCTTTTGAGACTCTTCGGGTTGTTTTACTTCTGGTTTTTGTTCTACTTCTTTTTTCTTTTCTTTTACCTTCGGAGTTTCTTCCTTTTTCTTCTTCTTTTTGCCTTCATCCAAATCAATCTTTCCGAGAACTTTCAGACCTGCTACTTTATTCTTATCAGTGTCCTTCGGTTGAACAAATTCTTTTATCTTTATCTCTTCAGGCTCTTCCTCTGTTTTTTCTTCCTCGAGTTTAATGGTTGTAATTTCTTCCTGTTTCTCTGATTCAGGAGATATTTCAACAATCACTTCTTCAATTTGTTCTTCGACTAAAACAGGCTCTTCAATTTTTATTTCCTGATATTGTTTTACTTCAACTTCTTTTAAGGGTTCAGTTACAACAGAAGGTTGTTTTTCAATTATTTCTACTTTCTTTTCAACGACTTCTGTTTTCTCGGGTTTTGGAAAATATTTTTTCTTTAGTTCATCCCATTTTTTTTGATGTTGCGAAGTTTTTTCAATTTCTTTCTTAAAATGAGTGTGTATCGCCTGAAGCATCTCTTCAGTTACTAAAGAATTTGCTGTTTTAACAGGATAGCTTTTCCTCTTCAGAAAATCCAATAGTGTATCTGCAGATATATTGATATCTCCGGCAAGATTGGCAATTCTTAATTTTTTTACTTTTTCTTCAGACATAAATTTTCCTTAGGGTTATCTACTCTTCTTCCTCTATCTGAGCTTTGATTATTTCTATTATCTGATCAACTTGTTCTTCATCTAATTCGTCAATCTCCATTAATTTTTCTTTTCCGGCAGAAAGAACTTCAAGAGCTGTATCATATCTGTTGTTTATCAAAATCTGATAAATATCTTCTCCAAGTTCTTCTTTCAGGTCTATTAATTCGATATCTTCTTCGTATTCTTCAAACGGTTTTTCTTCTCTGATTATTTCAATATCATATCCGGTTAATTTCATTGCTAGTCGGATGTTGATTCCATTTCTACCTACCATCATCGAAACCTGATCGCTATCTGCATAAACTACTGCTTTTCTTTCATCTTCGTTAATATCAATTTTTTTAATTTTAGCAGGAGCTAATGCCCGCTGAATAAAAATTTCCGGATCTTCAGAGTAATGAATAACATCTATATTTTCATTGTTAAGCTCACGAACGATTGCATGAATTCTAACGCCTTTCATTCCCACACAAGCACCAACAGCATCAATTCTATTATCCTGAGATTCTACTGCTACTTTTGCTCGTTCACCGGGTTCTCTTGCAATTGCTTTTAATTCAACTATGCCGTCATAAATTTCAGGAACTTCAATTTCAAACAATCTTTTGAGAAAAAGATTATCAGCTCTTGAAATTGTAATGATTGGACCTTTATTTGATCTTCTTACGTCTTTAACTATAGCTCTAATGGTTTGTCCTTTTTTATACTTTTCAAAAGGAATTTGCTCTTCTCTCGGCAAGAGTAATTCGTTTTTATTGTGGTTAATTAAAAGATCATTTTTTCTGATTTGATAAATCTCTCCGACCACTATTTCGCCAAGCATTTCTTTGTATTCATTATAAACAATTTCTTTTTCAACCTCTCTTAATTTCTGATTAAGACTTTGTTTCGCAAGAGTGATCAATCTTCTGCCTAACGATGAAAGCTCAATTTTCTGGATGTAATCATCACCTATATCAAGTTCATCTTCATTTCCTAATCTATTTACTTCCTCAAGACTGATTTGCGTTGCAGGATTTTCAACTACTTCAACTATTTCTTTTTCAAGATAGATTTCGATATCGCCTCTATCCATGTTTACGACCAACTCATAACGAGCGTCTTCTCCATATTTCTTTTTAATTAAAAGACCAAATACATCTTCAAGAATTCCTCCAAGAACATCTTTATCAATTCCTTTTATTTTTACCATTTGTGAAAAGGATTCAACTATTTCAGGATTCATTTTTTCTCCTCCGCTAAGAAAAACTTATTAATACTTTAGCTTTTGTGATTTGATTATAGTTAATTAAAAAATCATTTTTACCGTCATTAAAAACAAGCTCGTTACCTGCAACTGATAGAAGTTTAGCTTTGATTTTTTTTAATTCACTTTCTGTTTGATACTCGACTTCAAAATATCTGTTTATGTGTTTTGGATATTGAACCAAATACTTTAACGGTCTATTTACTCCGGGAGACGACACATCCAATCTGTAATTTCCTAATGTTTCATCTACAGACAGTAAATTGTTTATTTCACGGCTAAGTTCTGCTAAAGAATCAGCTGAGATATTTTCAGCTGAATCAACATAAACCTCGATAATTCTCTTTCTTTCATCTCCACGAATTATTAGTTCAATCAAAAGTAAATTTTTTGATTCAACTAATGGAGAAATAAGTTTTAATATTTTACTTTTAATATCCATATAATAAAAAACGCCCACTCGGGGCGAAACAACACTTCAAAAATAGAATTAATTTGCGTCATATACAAGAAACTGAATTTATACCCTTATTGATTGGAAATGTAACTCCTGCAATATTTATTAGAATTCATATTTATAATGTAAAATCTTATTTTAGGATATGATAAGCTTTACTTTAAATACAATAAAGTTAGTCAGACCGTTAAACTGCCTTATAACATTTTTATCTGTCTTGATTGGCGGATTTATAATTTCAGAATCAGCAATTAATATAAATCTTCTTTTAATAGCTTCTGTCTCAGCTTCATTGATAACAGCAGCAGGAAACGTTATCAACGATATTTATGATATTGAATTAGATAAAATTTCACATCCGAAAAGACCTCTTCCATTAAATAAAGTATCAATATCACAAGCAAAAACTATTTACATCCTTCTAAATCTACTTGCTCTAATATTACTGTTCATTTCATCTATTTATCTTACTTTAATTGGAGTTTTAGCTATTGCACTTTTATTTATTTATTCAAGTTTTCTGAAGAAAATTTTTTTGCTAAGTAACTTAGTAATTGCATTCCTAACCGGGTTAACTTTCATTTTTGCCGGAGAAGCAGTAAACAATTTAATGTCTTCATTCATTCCAGCCGGATTTGCTTTCTTAATTAATCTCATCAGAGAAATAGTTAAAGACACTGAAGATTTGGAAGGTGATATTCAATGTGGAATAAATTCTCTTCCGATTGTTCTCGGTTTCAAAAAAACAAGTTGGATTGTTCTTTCACTTACTATAATTTTAATTTTATTTACTACTTATCCATATTTCAATGGCATTTATAAGATTGAATACTTTGTTTTAGTTATGATAATTGTAAATCCGATTTTGATTCTCTCAGCAAAGAAATTTTTTGAAAAAAATGATAAGAAAAATATTAAAACTGCAAGCGTTTTATTAAAATTAGACATGCTCATAGGCTTAGTTGCTATCTATTTAGGCAAATGAAAAACAAAGACAACTTTTACTTTGAAAAAGGATATAAACTAATTGCTGGAATTGATGAAGCTGGCAGAGGTCCTTTAGCAGGGCCTTTAGTTGCTGCAGCTGTTATACTTCCACAAAATTATCATAATTCTCTGATTGATGATTCCAAAAAAATTAGTCCCGCACAAAGAGAGCGTGCTTTTGAAATGATAAAGAATGATGCTATTTGTTGGACATTCTCGGTGGTTTCTCAAAACACAATTGATAGAATAAACATACTTAATGCAACTTTTTTGGCAATGAAAAATTCAGCATTAAAACTTCATCCAAAACCATCATTGATTTTAATTGATGGAAATAAAAAGTTTGATTCAAAATTTGAAACAATGACTTTAGTAAAAGGAGATAGTCTTTCACAATCTATTGCCGCAGCCTCAATTGTAGCGAAAGTAATCCGTGACAAAATAATGGAAAGATTAGATAAATTTTATCCTCAATACAATTGGAAGAAAAACAAAGGATATCCAACCAAGACTCACTTCAAAGCAATTGAAGAATTTGGAATAACTCCAATTCATCGTAAAAGTTTTTTGAAGAAAATTATTTTATATGAAAAGTAATAAATCGGAATTAGGTAAGCGTGGCGAGCAGATAGCTTTGGAATATCTGACTCAAAAAGGATACGAAATTCTTAAAAAAAATTATCGTTATAATCACGGTGAAATAGACATAATTGCAACAGATCCGGAAAATAAATTTCTTGTTTTTGTTGAAGTAAAAACAAGATACAATCTTGAACTTGGCGATCCGGCTTATGCAATCAACAAAAAGAAAATAGCTCAGATAAAAAAGATTGCCGAACTATATTTATTTGAAAATAATATTAAGGAAAAAGATTGCAGATTTGATGTGATAACTATATTGTTAACAGAACCAGAGCGCCCAATAATAGAACATTATGAAAATGCGTTTATGTAAAAAGGTTGTCTCATAACTCTCTCCTTCAACAACAAGACAAATTTAGTTTATGAGACAACCCTAAATCTATTTTATTCCATCTTTCCTTTTCTTAATTCATTGCTTAGTCTTTTCAGCTTGTAAACTTTATCAATTGCCTCAACCATTCCTTCAGAATGCACCGATACTGTTCTGTTTTCTTCAGTTCTGAAAATGAAATTTCCGGGTAGACTTTGAATATTTCCATCGAATGCTAAACCAACTATTTCAGCATTTTTATTGATGACAGGGCTTCCTGAATTTCCACCAATTATATCATTCGTTGATACAAAATTAAATGGAGTGGATAAATCAAATCCTGCTGGTGGTGTTTGCCATCTTTCAGGTAAACTCCAAGGATATTGTTTATTAAAAGAATAATATCTGTCATACATTCCATAAAACGTAGTGAATGGCTGTGCTACTGTTCCGTTGTATGGAAAACCTTCAACAACTCCATCCGAAATTCTTAAAGTGAATGTTGCATCTGGTGGAATCGAAGTTCCGTAAACTTCATAAAGAGCTAATCCTAATTGTTGATTATAGCTTTCTTCTTTCTCAATCAATTCTCTTACTTGATTTTGATATTGTTTGGAAAGCTCAGCTGTTTCTAATTCAAATCTAATGAATGGGTCGTCTGAATTAAGTATCGCATCACCACCTTCACTGACTAAACTTTTTATCTTGTCAAGGTCTAATAATATAGTTTTACCAAGGATGTAATTTACTGCATCATTTCCTTTTCTTTCGCCGGTGAATTTCCTGACGATTGGATCGTCAGCACCTAAATATTTAACAAGAACATTAACTTTTTCTTCCAATAGTTTATCCTGAAGTTTAGCATCAAAATTTTCGGGAATTAAAGCTTTAAGAGAATTTTCTAATTCTTCACCTTTATAAAGTTCATCTCGCTCATCTTCAGGTTTCTTTAATTCATTTGCTATCTTTATCAACTCTGTGGCAATATTGAAATACTGCGGAGTTAATAATCTGTTTTTACTTAATGCAAAATTCTTATTGGCAATTTTTTTAAGCTCATTTCTTAAATCTGCGATTTTATTCCAAAGTTCACCATACTTCGCATATAATTTAGAATCTGATTTTACCGCAGATTTAAAAGTGTTTTCAAAGTCTATCTTTCTTTGCATCAAAATTGGATCACGTAATCCTTTTAATATACCACCAAAAGCTTTCTGTGAGTTTTCTAAACTGAAAATCATATCCTGCATTTGAAGTTTTCTTTCAGGATTTTCTTTTAATATTTCTTTATAGATGTTGATAATGTTGGTAAGAAATTCAAGAGTTCTTGGATATTGAACATCTCTCATAAATTCGAGTTGAGCAACAGTATTGAGTCTATCAGTATTTCCAGGATTACCTACAACAAACACTGGCTCACCAACTTTAGCACCGCTTTTACTCCATTTGAAGTAATGATTTGTTTTCAATGGTTTTCCATTTTCATCATAAACTCTGAAAAATGTGCAATCCATATTATATCTTGGATATGTAAAATTATCAGGATCGCCGCCGAAAAATCCTAATTGCTCTTCTGGAGCAAAAACTAAACGAACATCGTTATATCTTTTATAGCCATACAAAGAATATCTGCCACCATTGTAAAGAGCTGTGACGGAGCATCTTAACCCTGAAGTTTCACTTTCTCTTTTCTCAATTTTAGATACAACATCTTTCTCTAATTTTACTCTTTCTGCTTCGTTGGTGCCTTTCTCAATTTCACTTATCACTTCGTCTGTTACGTCTTTAATCAAAACAAGTTGCTCAACATATAATCCCGGAACTGGTCTTTCATCTTCGAGCTTTTCTGCGATGAAACCATTTGCATGAAGATCTTCGCCTTCATCTTCTTTTGTAACTTGAGTAATACTTTGTCTTGCACAGTGGTGATTTGTCATAACTAATCCATCTTCAGAGACGAATGAAGCTGAGCAGTAATTTGCAAATCTTAAAGCTGCCATTCTTACATCGTCAAACCATTTCTGAGATGGTTGAAAGCCATATTCAGATTTGAAATAATCCATTGGTGGGAACTCGAATGTCCACATCTTACCGGTATCGAATTTCCCG
>Ga0209721_1001392_pt1 | contig 18033 bp, 21 predicted proteins | sample TshhotsprinmetaG_FD_184139 | JGI IMG/M metagenome (GOLD analysis project Ga0209721, IMG submission 184139) | Hot spring microbial communities from South Africa to study Microbial Dark Matter (Phase II) - Tshipise hot spring metaG (SPAdes)... | ecosystem: Environmental > Aquatic > Thermal springs... | reverse complement strand
CTTACTTACTTACTTACTTACTTACTTACTTCTATCTCCCTGCCATATTTATAAGTGCCTCCAGAAGCTCATCCGCAACGCTTATCATCTTTGCAGCAGCCTCAAAGGACTTTTGATATTTGATGAGGTTAGCAGCCTCTTCATCCAGACTGACTCCCGATGCCTCCTGCCTTTTCCTCTCCAGTTCTTCAACCATGGTGTTGTGGAATTTCCGGCTTATCTTTGCCGAGCTCGCTTCTACGCCGACATCGGTGACTATCGAACGGTAGTAATCGCTGGGCGTACTGCCTTTAATAAATCCGCTCAATGAAAGGGAAGCAATTAGTTTTGCATTACTATTGTCGCCGGGCAAAACCGGATACACTTCAAAATCGCTGGAATCGGTTCCTCCGCCGGATGTAATAATGGAATTAGAGATGAATCCGAAAACGGTTTCCGATGTAGTTGTTGTATGCGTCCAGTCCAAAACGATACTATTCGGGTTTCCGCCGTTATTGGTGATAGTATATGCTTTGGTATTGAAATCGTACGCAACTGTATACGTATATGAAGTACCTGCATCAGCACTTTCCATGGCACTTTTCAATGCAAGCGCAAGCTCGTTCCTTGTATAGGTCCCCTTAGGGAGGGTAACAGTTATATACGAAGTACCTCCGTCTTCGCTGAACCTGATTGTATTGTTTGAGCTGTCTATGACAATCGAACCGCCTTTGATTTCATTTGTGCCTTCAGCATAACCTCCAACCGGAATAGTGGAATCGGAATTAGACGTAAACCCGAAAAGATCCTCCGCTGTTGTAGAGGGGTTTGTCCAGTTTACAATGATCTGATTGGGATTGGGGTTCGTACCGTTATTAAGAATCTTATACTTGTTGGTTGTAGCATCAAACGTGACGGTATAATTGTAATTTGTGGCTACATTTGCCCTTTCAAGCGCCTGTTTAAGCACTTCTGCAAGCCTTACCCTTGTGTATATCCCTGCGGGTATAGTGGCGGTTACATACGTTGCTCCATTGTCTTCGCTGAACATGATTGTATTATTTGAGCTGTTAACCTGAATATAGCCGGCCCCTACCTGAAAATCGCTGGAGTCAGAAGTATTAGGGTCAATGGAAGAGTTCGCTGCAAAGGCAAAAACATCCTCTGCGGTGGTGTCCTGATGCGTCCAGTCAAAGATAATTGTATTGCCATTGGGAGGATTGGTAATTATAAACCTTCTGTTAGTACTGTCATAAGTAACTGTATAATCAAAACCGCCTCCTGCAGCCTCCATTTGTGTTTCTAATTCTGCTGCAAGGGCGCTCCATGTGTATGTACCCGCTGTAAGGGTTATATTTGTAAAGTTTTGTCCACCGTCTCTGCTAAACCTGATTGTATTGTTGGAGCTGTCTATAACTATGGTATTGAGATATGTCGGTGCTATATCGCCTGCCGCTGCAGCTACCTTATTGGGGTCTGAAATCGCTACACCCATATTCATGGCAGCATTGGAATAGGGGCGTATAGTGAATGTTTCAAAGGTCGGAGAAGTGGCTAACAAATTAGGCTGGGTACCGTCTATCCTGACATCGATACCGTAGAACTTAAGAGTCCTTGTGTTTGCAACAGTGGTATCGATATTAATCTTAGCGGTATTAACAGTTGTCCATGTCTTCCCATCAGTGGATTCCTGAATGCGCCAGTAGATATCCACAACACCGGCCTCTTCTCTTATATATTCGGCCTGTTCCGAGGCAGACAGGGTATTATATTTGTTTGTGTCTATATACTCTATCTTGTACTGCTTTTCAAAATCCACCATATGAAGATTCGATATGGTCACATTAGCGTCTGTAACAGACCCGCCGGACGTGCTAGTGTCCTTTGCGGTAAAGGGAGAGCTTATATTGCTGAAGAAATAATTTCCGGTAGAGTTATCGAGCCCGTAGCCGCTCCTGTGGTATTCATTTATTGTTAAAGTAAGGTCTAATGCAAAGGCATTCAGCCTGTTCATAATGGAGGGGATAACGGTCTCCCTTAAATCGATATTCGCCTTTAACTCGCCGCTTGTTATGTCATTGGTGATCTCTTTTATTTCACCCGGCAGATCTATATAAAAATGTATATTGTTTTCTGTATCTGTGGAAACGCTCATTTTATAAGTACTGCCCCCATCGATAATAGGCACCCCACCTATCAGGACGGAATATCTGCCTACATTATCCTCAAATGTGCTGACCTTAACTATTTCATTCAGTCTCTCGATAAGATAATCCCTCCGGTCTTTTAGATCCAATGCACCGGGGGATATAGATATCTTTTCATTCAGATCCGCAATCTTTGCTGCAATGCTGTTTACCTCTACCACGAGGCTCTGGCTGCTCTTGTATAACTCCGTACGTTCATCATCCAGTGACGAATACGCCCTGCTTATACGTGAGGTGAGATATTCGGCCTTTTTAATTAACAGCGTTCTCTGTGCATACCCTTCTGGATTCTGCGATACCTCCTGCCATGCATTGAAGAAATCCGTAATTGCAGGACTTATCCCTGTGTCTGATGCTTCATTAAAGACATTCTCTATTTTTACGATGCCCTTCTCATAGGCATCCCAGTATGAAAAACTCGATTTTTCCGTCCTTATCTGGAGACTGGCAAGGGTATCATACATCCTCTTTATCTCTGTAATCCTGACTCCTCTGCCTGTCATGCCGACAGAGGTTATTGTTCCTGTAGGTATGTTTTCTAAGATAACATCCTGTCTCGTATAACCCGGTGTTGAGGCATTGGCAACATTATGTGCCGTGGTATCGAGTGCCCTTCTTGTCGTCAGCAAGGCGGTTTTGCCGATGTCAAACAGGCCGAGTACAGACATTTATACCTCCACCGATATCTTCCGACGTGCGCTTACATCAAAGCTATTCAAAAAATTGTATGAGGTCTTTATATAATAAAGGGACTTCTCAATCAATATGCTGTTAAATCTGTTAAGCTCTGATATGCTGTGGATTATGGATGTAAACTTGGAGGCTATGCTTGTCAATCTCTCCCTGTAACTGCTTTCTGCCATCCCGGCAACCTCGGATATGGTCTTGTTCTTAAAACCGAGGTTATCCAGTATCTTTTCACGGGTCTCGTCGCATACCCTTATCTGGGTTGTTATAGCCTCTTTGTCACCCAGTAACAGCTCGAGTGCCCTTGGGTCAAGGCTCGCTATAACGTCTTTCTCTTTTTGCAAAAGCTCAACCAGTTGTGTACAGAGGGAAAATTCCTTCTCCAGCACATCAATTAAATCCTCATACAAGTGAGTCAATGATAGCCTCCTTCAAAAGTTTGCCTGCTACCGCCTCGCCTTTGACATCGTAGGTTCCGGCATTGATAGCGTTTTTAATTTCCTCCACGCGGTCTGCCCGTATCTCGGGGAGTTTACTGACCTCCACCTGGAGCCTGCCAATCTCTTTGGCCTTTTCCGAGACTGTTACCTGATCCTTGGATAAAACCTCCTCGGATCTTTCCCCTCCTTTTTCCTTAGGCCTGTCGGGCTTCTGTAAATTAGGCCCAACGACTTCTAACTTATCCGTTATTCTCATCTTCTTATCCTCCTTCTTTTGTTTTTACAGGTCTTATAAGTCTTATAAGACCTATATCTATATATCGGAGGATTTAACCAAAAATTAACCAATCATGCCCGTTGGATCTACCGGCACCCCGTCTTTCCTTACCTCAAAGTGCAGATGGGGACCTGTGGACCTCCCAGATGAGCCTGACAGTGCTAAAACTCTATTTTTATCAACAACATCCCCGGTCTTTACGAGATTTAAAGAATTATGGGCATAAAGGCTGGTCAGTCCGTTCCCATGCTCTATAATCACGCAATTGCCGTATCCGGATAAGAAACCGCTGAAAACAACCCTGCCCGGTGCAGCGGATGGCACGGGGGTACCCTCTGGCATGGCAATATCTATCCCGCTGTGATGCCTCAGCCTTCCATCAATGGGGTCATACCTCAACCCGTATCTTGAAGTCACCTTGCCCACCACAGGAAGTTTGAGCTTTCCGTCCCATGGTAACGGGTTTTGGGATTTTGTATCCTGAATGCCTGCTGATGGGGTCCTTAAAAAGAAATCACCAACGCCTATGCCCCTTTCGGTAATGGACCTGGCAATCTCTGATGTTATATAAGGCATATAGGTCGAAACAGTCCTGTCCTTGCCAAAGGATGTCTGCTCCATCATTATCCTTAAAAACTCGTTCAAAAAAACGGTTTCTATCTGCTTTGCCATGACCTTTGGGTCTGATGAGTCCTTGATTCGGAACTCAGGATTTGGAGTTATGCCTGTTACTGTCTTCACATTATCACCAGTTCTGCCTTAAGACTTCCGGATGTCTTAATTGCTTGCAAAATTGCTACCAGATCCTTTGGCGTTACACCCAGCACGTTGAGCGCCTTGACAAGTTCGCCAATTGTTGTTCCCTTTACCTCTACCAGAGGCGCCTTTTTCTCTTCTGCCTTCATTTCTACCTTTGGAACTATAACCGTTTCTGCTGCGGGAGGGGCAAAAGGAGGGGGTTGAACAACCTCGTATTCAACCTTAATCTCTATGGCAAGTCCCCCATGCGCAAGGGTAATGGGACTGATGGTTACATTGTCGCCAATGACAATTGTGCCTGTCCTTTCATTGATAACAACCCTCGCAGGCACATCCACATCAACATTCATGAGTTCTATTTTTGACATCAAATCCACTACCCTGTTCGCATAGGCATCGGGTACCTTTATGGAGACAACAGAAGGACCCTCGGCCTTAGCAAAGACCCCTCCAAGACCCATATTTATCCTATCCGCAGTCTTTTTGGCAGTTGTGATATCCGGAACGGTCAATAAGAGATCAAGCCTGTTTTTGTCGTTTAATTGCACCGGCACCTCTTTCTCCACAATTGCGCCATTCGGAACCAAACCTGTATTAGGATGGTTCTTAATCGCCTGCGCACCTGCCCCCCCAGCCAGAAATCCGCCGATAGATACAGGGCCCTGTGCAACTGCATAGACGTTTCCATCAGGACCCTTCAAAGGCGTCATTAAAAGAGTTCCTCCCTGAAGACTCTTTGCATCTCCGATGGACGATACATGCACATCCACCTTTGATCCCGGCTTTACCATTGTGGGCAGTTTTGCAGTAACTATTACTGCTGCTATATTCTTTGTCTTTCCCTTTATATCAGCAGCATTGACACTGATCCCCATTCTGGTGAGCATGTTGGCAAAAGGCTGGAATATGTATGTTCCGTCCTTATCGCCTGTCCCGTTGAGTCCGACAACAAGACCGTATCCTATAAGCTCATTTTCCCTTATGCCGGAAAATGTGGCGATGTCCTTTATACGCTCGGCAAATGCCGTAATGCGTAATGCGTGAAGCGTTAAGAGTAAAAATACAATAAATACAAAATTAACGATTCTCTTTCCTTTCACTATTTCCTCCAATCAACATATTCTTATTCTTATTACTCATTACGCACCACCCATTACGATTTTTAAAACGGCCACACCTTATCCAAAAACCTCACCAGCCAGCCCTGTGATTGCTTGTCGTCCAGAACGCCGTCGCCCACAAGGTATATCTGGGCATCAGCCACATACTGCGATGAAATCGTATTGTTCGGGGCTATGTCATCGGGTCTGACGATACCCCTCAATACCAGTATCTCCTTTTCATTATTCACTACGACCTCTTTCCTCGATTCAAGTACAAGATTAGAATTGGGCAGTACCTCAACCACCTTTGCCGTTATAGTTCCCACAAGCTTGCCTTCCCTTGTTGTATCGCCTTTTCCTTTGAAGGCGGATTCAGCATTTCCTTTAGCAGACGGAGAAAACACATTCATGCCTTTATAAAACCCATTCACCATGGGGAGCTTCTGTATGCCGAAATCCGTATTCATGCCGAAAAAGTTCTCCAATCCATAATCACCAGAAGAATCACGGCTCGCATTAGTTGTTGCCTTTTTGGATGCAGTAGACTTTTCGTTAATCAGTATGGTCACAAGGTCATTTACCCTCTTTGCCCTTCTGTCTTCAAAAAGGGATGCGCTGTCCTTCCATAGAGAACCTTCAGGCGAATAAATTTCTTTCTCCTTTGTCTCCACATACCTTGGGGGCATGGGCGCATTTTTTATATCTCTGGCATCCTTGAGGCCGGAACAACCAATAAAGGCAATAGGCAATAGGCAATAGGCAATAGGCAATATTATAATTTTAAATATTGACTCTTTACCTCTCGTTTTTTCTTGCCTCTCGCCCATTGCCTCTCGCCTGTTTCCTTTCATATCTTCACCCTCACTGTATTCGGTGATATTAAGACCCCGCTTACCTCTTTTTTAGAGACATCGCACAATACCTTTGCCACACCACCGACCACGGTGTCATGCCTTAATACCCCATGAGTCGATATAACAACATTGCCCCCTTCCACCACAACATTCACCTTTTGTCCTCTTTTAATGCTCAGCTGATTTGTCAGGTGATCGGCCCTTATAATAACTCCCTGTCCAATATTGTTTTTAAGTATCTTTTTTTCAATATCATTTCTGCCCAGTACAGCAGCAACGGGCAGTTTTGAGCTTTTCTGCTTTACAGCATAAAAATCATCCGCTGTTAGTACAGTCCCCTTTGTAAGGGGTCTTGAGGAAATAAAAACATCCACAAGAACATCATAAGACGCTTCAACAATTATATTTTTTCTACTCATTCTCTTATCTCTAAGGTCAACCATAAAATTCACTTTATTACGGCCAGCATATCCATTCATCGCAACAGTATTGATTTTATAGCCCTCTAAATTTTCTAAAGCATCCATCCCTTCAAGCACCCTCAATCCAGTAATTTCTACGTCCTCGGAAATTGCATTTCTTAGTTCCTTCACTATTGCACGCTTGATATTGTCCATTAAGTCTTGCTGAGCAGCTATAGCTAAAGTAGCCAGCAACCAGTAGCCGGCAGCCAGTATAGTAGCCAGTAGCCAGTAGCCAGTCTTAACTCTTAACTCTTGACCCTTGACTTTCATTTTATCTCCTCAATGCAGCAGCGGTCTGAAGCATCTCATCCGAGGCCTGAACAGCCTTTGAATTAAGGTCATACGCCCTCTGAGCGATTATGAGATTTGCCAGCTCTTCCACGACATTAACATTGGACATCTCAAGGAAGCCCTGATTCAGGTTGCCCCGCCCCTCTGTCCCCGGTGTTCCGGTTGCGGCCTCCCCGGAGGCGTCCGTGGAGAGGAACAGGTTTTTGCCAATTGCCTGAAGTCCGGCGGGATTTATGAATCTTGCTGTCTCGATAGTGCCAATCTCAACAGGCGTGGTACTGCCAGCCTGCAGCACGGTGACGCGTCCATCGGAGGCTATGGTGATTTTGGTTGTATCTGAAGGGATGGTAATTGCCGGTTCAAGGGGATAGCCGTCTGAAGTCACAATCCTTCCGTCCCTGTCAAGCTTAAACGCCCCCGCCCTTGTGTAAGCTATAGTTCCATCAGGCCTCGCAACCTGGAAAAAGCCGTCTCCTTCTATAACGAGGTCAAGGTCGTTGCCGGTATTGATGAAATCTCCCTGCGTAAAAAGCTTTTGCACAGCAACGGGCTTGACGCCAAGACCGATCTGTATTCCTGTCGGCAACTGGACACCTTCTCCTGATGGCGCACCCGGGGCCTTTATTGTCTGATAAACCAGATCCTGAAAATCGGCCCTGCCCCTCTTATAACCAACAGTATTTACATTTGCAAGGTTATTCGATATAACATCCACATTAAGAGATTGTGCATGCATGCCTGTTGCTGCTGTAAAGAGCGACCTGATCATTCCATATACCTCCTTATACTTTTGCTATCTCAGAAACAACCCTCTGCGAAAGGTCTTCAAAGTTTTTAATGACCTTCCGGGCTGTTTCGTACTGTCTTAATGCAGTTATTATGCCAACCATCTCCTGTATTGGATTAACATTGGACATCTCAAGGCTGCCCTGCAGTATCTCGCCCTTGGAAGCACCCGTTTCATTCCCTGAAAATAATGAATCTCCAACATGCTGTATATTATTCAGATTTACGAGCTTAAGTTTGCTTAAGACATTGCCGTTTACATAAATATTCCCGTCAGAAGCTATATTTATATTGGCTATGCTTATATTTTCCCCCCTTATCCTGATAGGTTTATTTGTAGTATCGAGCACCCTCTGTCCGCTTCCGGTAACCAGGAATCCATCCTTATTCATGCTGAAAGAGCCGTTTCTGGTGTAATAGGTCTTGCCTTTGCTTTCAACTGCAAAGAAGCCATCTCCCTTTACAGCAAGGTCAAGGGGGTTTCCCGTGGTCTTTATATTTCCCTCCGATGTATCGATATGATACGCACCATAATAAGTCATTGCCCTTGCATCTGGATAAATCGAGTCCTGTCTTTGAGAAGTGCCTTCCAGCAATGGATAAAGGCGTGAGGAGAATGAGGTCTTCTTGTACCCTGTGGTGCTGGCATTCGCCAAATTATTGGCGACACTGTCCAGTTCTTGACTTCTCAGCACCGCCCCTGTCATTGCAATGTATGTGCCTTTGTACATTCAGCCTTCCCTGTTTTTAGACTTAATTAAGATATTAAGCAATATTAATGCCAATCTAAAAACAGGCAAAGGTAAAGGTTAAGGTAAAGCAAAACAGGTAAAAAACAAAGGTTTTGTTTATGCTTAACCTCTACCTTTGCCTTTACCTGCTTTAATTGTGGTGGGAAATTTTTTCCTGCGGTAGGAAAATTATACCTCTATATCTATGCCCTCTTTTGTCTCTTCTTTGGTCTTTTGGGGAAGCTCTTTTTCTTTTTTGGTTGTTTTTTTAGCCTGTCTCACGACTCTTGTTTTAGGAAAGACATGGGCGACCCCTATGCTCCGTATGCCCGAGATCCTGTAAGGTTCTCTTATGCCTTCATCTCTTGCCATCTTGCCTTTTTTATCGGGCAAAAGTTCAGTTCCTTTACTCCAATACTCCATACTCCAATTTCTTACTCCAGAAGCTGGGCTTTTTGCTCAGTGTATGCCTTCTTTATCTTTTCCTGCAATTCATTGAATTTTTCTTCTGACATGCCGAGATGCTCCAGTTCGATTTTCGAAACATCAACAGGGCGTCTCAAACCAATGCCCATGTTCAGGCAGACTGCATCCGCTATCCTGATGATCTCGCAGAATGTCTCAAAATTGCTGTCTTCAAAGGTAGGAAATGTTTCGGCATGATGATATTCTATAACAATCTCGAGATTTTTAGGCAGTTTCCATTTACGTGCGATGAGGCCGCCCACATTGCAGTGGTTAAACCCGAGCATCTCGTCCTCGACCTCTATAAAAGGCAGTCCTTCTTCATAGACCTTCTCGATAACCACGGAGTATTGCTCCGGCAGGCTGTTGTTAAGAACTGTTTTTCCAACATCATGGATCAGCCCTGCAACAAGTGCCTCCTCTGATTGTACCAGCTTTGTCTCCATGGCGATGATGGATGCTGCAATGGAAACCCCGAGGCTGTGCTCCCAGAGCCTCTGTTCAAAAAGACCGAACTTCCTGTGAATATCCTTCAATGATGCAGCAACCACAAGATTTTTCATGGTGTTAAAGCCAATAAGAATTATAGCCGTAGATATCGTGTCTATGCTCCTGCCGCGGCCGTAATATGGAGAATTTGCAATCCTCAGAAGCCTTGTGGAAAATGACTGGTCACTGGAAATAATCTTTTCGAGCTCGTTTATGAACAAATAGTCGTTATTCATCAGCTGTAAGACCTTCATTGCCACTGCAGGAAGGCTCGGAATATCTACGGTCTCTAAAATAATCTTTTCTAACATCTCTTCCTTCATTGTTATTCCCTAACCGCTTTCGAGCTCCATGAGTATATTTCTAAGCATTTCCAGTTTAAAGGGCTTGTTTATAACCTTTACGCCCTCTTTTTTTATAAATTCATCAAGCCTTTCATTCAGCACAGCGCCGGTAACAATAATAAATCTCTTTGCAAGTTCGCTGTTCATCTCCCTGATCCTGTAATAAAGGCTATCTCCCGTAGCCCACGGCATCATGTAGTCGCAGAATACCGCCCAGTATTTATTGTTAAGAACAGCCTCCATTGCTTCCTCGTATGACAGAAACACATCGGCCTCGTATCCGATGTTGTTCAGAAAGATCCTGATCAATTCGGCCACATTGGGTTCATCATCAACCACAAGTATCCTCTTCATATCATCCCCCGCACCGCTTAAGACTGATTATAACAGATAATCCATTATTCGTCACAAAGTCAATATCCCCTCCGTAATTTCTTATCACGGAATAGGCTGTCGAGAGTCCCATTCCAAGGCGGCCGAACTCCTTTGTAGTGAAGAACGGTTCGATAAGCCTGCTGAGGAGTTCCCGTGGCACTCCGGCGCCGGTATCGCTGATTGTAATTATAACATTATCGTTATGTGTCCGGGATTTGACCGTCAATACCCTTTTATCAGCATCGCTCATGGCCTCTATGGCATTGGTTGCAATATTATAAAAAGCCCTGATAACGCCTTCCCGCGCCATTATGGAGGGCTCCGATGCATCGAACTCGGCTGCTACAGACACCCCCTGTTTTCGATCTCTTTCTGTAAAATAGAGAAGGTATTTTTCAGAGCCTCATTGATGGACACGGGATGAAGCGGCGCACTGTCAACGCCTGCAAAGTCCATGAGTATTTTCATCAGTTTACTTATCCTTTCAGTTGCCTCCCTGATCTTCCCGCAGGCCTCTCTAAACCTTTCCTCATCCGAAAAACCTATGTCGGCAGCGAGCTGAACATAGCCGCTTATTATTGCGAGGGGATTGTTTATCTCGTGGGCAAGGCCTGATATAAGCCTTCCCACGGCAGCCATTTTTTCGGAGTCCTTAATCCTTTCCTGCATTTCCGCCACATCGGTGATGTCCCGGATATCCTCGATCGCAAACTGTATAGCGCCCTCCTTGTCCATGAAAGGCGTATAGACTATGTCGTAGATATGCCTCCTCCCCTTTATCGGATGAACATGGGTTACGCTTCTTTGAATCCCATCCTTATAAACCTCTTCTAAATAACACACTTCTCCCATTTCATTGCAGGGTTTGCTATAGGAGTGAACTACCTCCCAGCATTTTTTCCTACGACTTCGTCGCGGCTCAGCCCTGTATCGTTAAGAAACCTCTCATTGACCTCCACGATGGACTTGTTTGGAGATACGATAATCACATAATTCGATATGGAGTCATAGAGCTGCTTGAAATAATTTTTGGCATCGTCCAGTTCCTTTGTAAGCAGATTGATGTCTTTAGCCATTCTGTTAAATGCATCATTCACCCTTTGAAAATCCTCGATATCCACATCAGGGACCCTGCAATCGAAATCTCCGCCGGAAAAACTTTCTGCCGCGGTCACCAACTCCTTCAGCGGCTTTTCCGTCTTTGAAGCAAATATGTACGAGACAATAAAAGAGAAGACGATTAAAAGAAGCATAAATCCCATGAAAAATAGATTTCTCCTCATTCCCACCTCATGGAAAATCCCAGCATCAATATCAGAAAGCCCACCGGCCTGATAATATGCCCTGCCATCCACGGAAACGATCTAACATCCGCAGGAAAGAATAAGAATACAGAACTTACTGCAACAAGAAAAAAGCCGACTGTTATAGCGCCAATATGCTTTTTTCTGTCCCTGATGTATTCGGACAGATATATTACAGACAGAAGAGATGATAAAAACGCCGTGGGCATCCAGAGTGAAAACCTCGTCTTAAAAAAGTCTGCCATCATACTGCTTGACAAAAACAGTACGGTCAACAGGACAAAAATATCGAAGGGATGTATTTTTTAACCCTGCTTTCCTTTCTTACAAATGGAGATGCAAGTATAGAAGCAAAGCCGGTCAGGTAGCCCATAAGAGAACCGTATAAAAGCCCCTGAACCTCGCCGAAAATGTGACCCATAATATGGATGGCGCTGCTCACCGAAAGGATGAAGAACCCTTCTGCGGTCATGAAAGAGAGGCTGTCAGGCATCTGTCTGTGCCTTTTTGTCATTGCAAACGCAATTATAAAGCAGGCAATGCTGACAATGAGCTCTTCTAAGTTGTGGTAGAGATAGCCTTTCATAGGATAATTATATTAGCCCACGAATTGTTTTACAGCAACATACTCTTCGCCTGCCTTAAGCTGGGCATCGAGCCGCACATCATTGAGATGCCTGAAATATGCTATTGCCACATCCACGATGCTTTTATCAAGACCATTGTTTTTAGCCATGTCCTCTATTATTTTTAATGCATCTTCTCCTGACATTCCCTTCCTGTAAGGTCTATCCTCTGTTATAGCAGTAAAGACATCCGCCACTGCTATAATCCGTGAGCCTATGGGCAACTCGCCTCCTTTTATATGAAACGGATAGCCTTTTCCATCCATCCGTTCATGGTGAAAAGAGGCCCATGTATTTATAATATCAAGCCCTGATACTGCCTCGAGTATTCTGTAGGAGTGGTAAACATGACTCTTCATGATATTGAATTCTTCATCAGAAAGCCTTGCGGGTTTTTCGAGTATCTCCGAGGGGACAGCCAGTTTGCCGATGTCGTGGAGATAACCTGCAACCGACATCATCTTGCACTCTATTTCCGAGAAACCTATCATCTGCGCCAATAATGTTGCTACTGCACTGACGCCTGCTGAATGGACTGTTGTAAATGGACTTCTGTAATCTATGATGTGGCTGAAGATCTTTGCTATGTTTATAAGCTCATTCATATTCAGTTCGGCATCTGGCAGGACATTTCTATCCGAAATTATCTGGTCGATCTCCGGTGATACTGCATCAAACCAGAAAGATTCTTTAGCTGACAGATTCTCAAAGACTTCTACGAGATCGGGCACAAATATATTATTGGAGCGGGATTTAATTGCATCCACCACTTTTTTCTTTTGACTTAATATCTCCTGTTGTTTATCGATAAGCACCTCTACCCTATCGGCAAGATGAATGATATGGCCGCCAACAGGGATTTCCTCCCCATCAAACCTGCACCCCTCGCCTCCTTTCCACGGGATATGATGGTAACGGATAAGCTTGGAGATGGCGGGGTACATATCAAAGTCCTTGATAAGCAGATATCCCCTTTCAGCATGCAGGTGAGGGTTTTTAATCTCAAATTCGAGGGCATTAATCCTTTCATGTTCTGAAAAAGCACCAATGTCATGAATTGCCGATGCTAAAAATATATCATTTATATCCTGCCGTGAGAGCCCTGATTCCTTTGCTATCTCACTGGCAATTACAGCCACCCTCAGATGATGGTTAGCAACTTTTGGATTAACAAAATCCAGCGCCTTTGAAAAAGAGAGAACAAGATCAGAAAGTTTAATCCTTATGTTTCCTATCACGCCTCAGCCTCAAGTCTTGCGAGTATGGAGATAATCCCATCAACAAGTTTTACCGACTCTGCTATGTATGTTTTTGTTAATTCCCTATCTCCCCGCCGAGCTGCCTCATAGGCATTAAGACCTAACTCGTGCAATCTCCTGTGAGGAGACTCTATCTCTCTAAAGGCTCCGAGGCTTCCAAAGAATTCCTTCCCTTCTCCGTAATACCATTTCCCCATCCTCGACTTATCGGCCTGCAATTCATCCATGTTTATGGATATATCCCGCGCATCGATCAAATCCATGATCCTGTAGAGCCATAAGACGTAGTCTGCCTTTGTCACTCCTATTTTCATTTTAGGATCATAAAAACCATCCAGCAATTTAAGAAATTCCTTTGCATTGACGCCGAATCTATTGAAAGAGGCTGTCATATCTTTCACTGCGTGAGAGCTTTCTTTTGCATTTTCGGCTATGTTTGTCAAGTTGGTCGATATCTCTGTTACAGTGGCCGACTGCTCTTCGGTTGCCGTAACAATCTGGTGTACCATGTCGGCAACCCTCTGGAAACTGCTATGTATATCTCCGAAAGACTCGTCAAGGTGCCGGGCTATAGCAGCAGTGGCCTTTGCCTTTTCCACAGCCACATCCATCATGTCGGTTGCGCTTATCGTGCCGTTATGGATGGAGCTCAGGATATTATTGATCTCTGCTGTGGCGTTTGTAGTCCTCTGGGCAAGTTTTCTCACCTCGTCGGCCACAACCGCAAAGCCCCTGCCCTGCTCTCCTGCCCTTGCCGCTTCGATAGCTGCATTCAGGGCAAGGAGATTGGTCTGGTCTGCAATGTCCTTTATCATGACCACGATCTCGTCTATCTTTTTTGAGAATTCAGACAGGTCTCTGACCTTATCCGAAGCCATTTCTATCTGTGTGTTCACGCCATCTATAGAGGAGACGGTCTCATCAATCATCCCTTTGCCTTTAAGCGATACATTCATTGCATTCTCGGCTGCCTGCGATACAACATTGATGTTTCTTGCTATATCGCCGATTGTGGACGACATCTCCTCTATTGCGGTTGCAGCAGTGGTTATACGTTCAAGGTCATTGTCAACCCTATGCAATACATCCCTTCCATAAAAGGTAAGGTTAGTGGTGTTCTTGAGGATATGAACCGTCTTATCCGCCACGTCCCTCATAACATACCGCATTGCCTTTATTATGCTCGTTACATCATCAGCTACTTTTCCGAACTCATCGCCGGTTTTTGATTCGACCTTAACCGTAAGGTCTCCTTTGGCAACTTTTTCTGCTGAGGAGCTTATGTCATGAAGGACGCCGATAACATACCTGTTGATGAACCAAAAAGAAAACACAAAGGCTACGGCAAATATGGCTACTACAATGACTATTACCGTTGTTATGGTGGTCTTTATTTCCCTGTTTATGGTCCCAATATCTTCGACAAATTGTTTTCTTGAGGACTCTATTATCTCATTGGCAATGCCAATAAACGCCTTAGACCTCTCTGCCTGAACAGTCCCGAGAATTTTTAGGGCATCGCTGACCTTGCCGTCTTTTACAAGGGGTACAAGTTCTTTTGAAATCGTGTCCTTAAAGGGATTCAGCGCCTTTTCAATTCCGCCTATCTTTTCCCTGAATATCCCCTTTTTAAGTTTTGACATGTTCTCATCTATAGCTTCCGAGATAGAAGCAATGACGCCTTCCTGGTTTTCCCAGACATCGGGGTCCTTTGCTATTGCCATCCTCAAGAACGCTGCCCTGATTCCATTGATGTCCGCCTTGAGTTGGTTTATAAGCTGGATATCGTTGCTCATGGCATTCATGGAATCGTACTTGGACTTGATATTAAAAAAGTTTATTCCTATGAGTCCTATAATTCCGAATATCAGTGCGCTCATGAAGATATAGCCCATCAGCACCTTTTTCTTCAGGCTGATGGAGAGCAGACGATTAATCAATCCTTTCATCCCGCCTCCTTTTTTAGAACTTAACCATTTTGTTTATCTCTACATTAACCTTTGCAACAGTGGAAAACACCTTATGCGCTTCTTCGAGGGTTGATACAACGAGGGAAACCCGTTTCGTTACATCTGTCAGCACCTGGCTCTGCTCTTCAATGGCTGAAGAAAGATTATTTACAGAATCTCCGACCCTGTCGGAAAGCACTTTTGTATTTTCAAATATCGATCTTATGGATTTTATGTCATGCTCAAATGCGATGATTATTTCGGAAATCTTGTCCACTTCCCCAACTGCCGTAATAACCTTTTCCTTTAAATCTTCAAGTATATCGGCAATGCCCTTTGTCAATTTCTCTGTCTTCTGGGCCAGCTTCCTAACTTCGTCGGCCACAACAGCAAACCCCCTTCCCTTGTCGCCAACCCGCGCTGCCTCTATTGCAGCATTAAGGGCAAGCAGATTGGTCTGGTCTGCTATGTCGGAGATGGATACGACTATATTGCCAATATTTTCTGTTGCAGCACCCAAATTCTGGATGTTATTAACAACCTCTGCAACCTTCTCCTGCTGTCTCGATATGTCCTCAACTCTTTTGCCCAGCTCCACATCGAGGGTATCATTCTGTCTTACCATCTCCTGCACCTGTGTATTAATGGACGATACATTGCCGGACATATCCCTTATGGTTGCATCGATCTCTTCTATGGCCGTGGCAACGGATGTGGTCTCGTCCTTTATTCTGCCAAAATTACTGTCTATTAAATCCATGGTATTGGTGATGGTAGAGCCAAGAAGAGTGGATTTAATAAGCCCTGTGGAAATTTTCTGTATTGCAGGCAAGAGATTATCCTGCTGTATTACAACTTGCTCTTTTTTCTTAAAAAGTCTCAATGCCATATTTTCCCCTCCATTACTCCAACACTCCATTACTCCGTTTTTTATTTATATATCTCATTTATAATGTCAGAGCCGCACCTGAGTCCAGAGAGCCAATCCCAGAACCTCTTTACATGCTCTCTTTTAAATATAGCGCCGTGCTGTGGTGCAATCATGTCTATATCGTATTTTGATACGTTTTCCATATACTTTCTGCAAACGGAGTTGGATGCCATGTATCTTTTATGGAAGCCTTCCATAAGCTTCACATGGGAACTAAAGTCCCTGACAAAGGGATGCCTCTCTCCCTTAGGGAATATTGCTGCACCGAGGTCTCCGGTGAAAAGTATCTTTGACTTCGGATCGTATACATGGAAATTGGCAACTGAGTGTAAAAAATGGGCAGGGATAAACTCAAGGGAATCGCCCGAAGAAAGTTGAATCCTTCCTCCATTATCATCTATAGGGACTATCCTGGTCATGTCGAACATTCCATAATGGGGAAGGAATCTTACCCACCACTTCGAGAGATGTATTTTTGCAGGGGTCACACTGAGCCAGAGTGCTATGCCTGAAGAAACATCCGGGTCCTGGTGTGAAAAAAATATATGTTGAATCCTGCTTAAATCAATATACCTCGATGTATTCGCAACAACACGCGGGAACACATGAATTCCGCCAGGGTCAAGCAGGATGCCTGTGCCTTTATTTTCTATAAGATACTGGTTTACCTGAACGAGTCCCTCTTCTTCATGCTCTTCCCATCCGAGCCACACAAACCTGTGTGTTCCGTCGTCATAAAGGACTTCTCCTTTTACAATGTCTACATCATTTACAGCACTCGCAACCTTTGCCATAAAGACCTCCTCTCCAAAATATATATAGTCAAAAATTTTAATGGGATGTGAGGCATGCTGAAAAAACCTTTACTCTTAGATGGTTCTATACAGCGTTTATAATCTCTCCTGCCATCTCCTCTAAAGACAATACCTTATCCGCTATGCCTGCATCCACAATCGCCTTCGGCATTCCATAGACAACGCAGGTCTCTTCGTTCTGGGCAAATATCCTTCCGCCTGTCTTCTTTAATTCAGTAAGTCCTTTAAGCCCGTCGTTTCCCATGCCGGTAAGTATTACTCCCAGCGCCCTGCCAGGAAAAAATTCCGCTACAGAAAACATAAGGGCATCGACAGATGGACGGTAAATAAACTCCTCTTTGCCCTCGGAAATTGTAATGACGGTCTCTACTCCCCTTGGTCTCTTCACCCTCATATGTCCCCTGCCGGGCGCTATATATGCAACGCCATTTTTTAAAGATTCTCCCTCCTCAGCCTCCTTCACGGTGATCTGGCTGAGCTGATTCAGCCTCTCTGCAAAGGGGCCAGTAAAGTTTGGAGGCATATGCTGGGCTATGACTATGGGTGTGGGGAAGTCCTTTGGCAGTTTGGGAATTATCTCCTGAAGCGCCTTAGGCCCGCCGGTAGAAGTCCCTATAGACACCAGGTTTATCCTGCGCTCTCCTGTTGTCCTTACGGGCATTGATTTGGAAATTTCTACTGCCTTTGGTGCTGTTACCGGCCTGATGCGCCTTTTCACAATGCCTTTTCGGGCTATATGTTTTATTTTGTCAATCAATATCTCTCTTATCTTCACAATATTTATCGAAAGGTCCGAGAGGTTTTTGGGTATAAAGTCCACAGCGCCGAGGTCAAGGGCATCCAGTGTAACCTTTGCACCTTCTGTGGTAATGGAGCTTACCATAATCACAGGTACAGG
>Ga0209721_1001390_pt1 | contig 18045 bp, 19 predicted proteins | sample TshhotsprinmetaG_FD_184139 | JGI IMG/M metagenome (GOLD analysis project Ga0209721, IMG submission 184139) | Hot spring microbial communities from South Africa to study Microbial Dark Matter (Phase II) - Tshipise hot spring metaG (SPAdes)... | ecosystem: Environmental > Aquatic > Thermal springs... | reverse complement strand
CCTTTTTTTATAAAGACTGTTCAAAAACTTGCGATACCTTGAAAACCAAGGATTCACACGGACACTGATTTTCTCGGAAAAAGAGCGGAAGTTAAGGGGACTGTCCCCGCTGCCTCTTAAGCTTAGTCCTGAACACTTTCACCGCCCCTTCGTGCTCTTCCCAGTAATCCCTGAAACTACTCTTGTATTCACTCCATAAATCTGTTACTGTAAGTCCAGTTAAACTTCTTGCCGACATGGGTGTGTCCTCCTTTCCCACTTTGTGGGTTGATTTGTCGATCAATGGAGAATACACCCTGTCTGTTTTTTTTACTCAAGAATTTACACAGAAGATTTTACGCTACCATCAACAATTAAATCAATAAAAAAGCATATTTACTCGAAATTTACATCTATTTACTCTGGCTTTACGAAACATTCCATTTTCTGTTATTTTTAAATATGCAGGAAGAAATACTGGAAGAGATAAAAAATGCCATGGGCACAGGATTATTAAGCGACAACTTCGAGTCAGAGATTAAACAGATATCTCAACCATATGTCCATAATCCCCTTTTAAAGATTCCTTTAGCCAGGCAATAAGGAGATAGGCTATGGATCAGAATTAAAGAAATAAGAGAAATTAACGAGATTGAAGAAATAAAAGACAAACTGAACGAGCTTATAAAAATGCATGAAATAATCTTAAGTAAGATCGACCACATCGCACATGCAATTGACCTCATGAGCAGGCAGGCAAAAAAGAAAGAAGACTAAGGGACAGGGATGTATTTATGCAGTTGTATATTAAGCCTCACAGGCAGCCTGTCTTCTATTATCCATTTAGACAGATCTTCCGGCAAAAGCGTGTCATAGGCTGGTGACATGAGGATTTTGCATTTATTGGTTAATCCGTCTATCAGGCCATAATCCTTTATAAAATTCCTCACCCATTCGTAATCTTCCCTGTCTATAACAACAAACTTTATCTCGTCATCCGGTTTAATATATTTCAGATTCATTAAATCCATTCTCTCAAACATACCGCTTTTGGGAGTCTTAATATCCATTATAATAACTACCCGTTTGTCCACATCCTGTATGTTCTCACTGCCGTTTGTTTCCAGCAAAACAGTAAAGCCATTATCAATAAGTCTTTCCATTAGCGACAGGACATCCTTTTGCAATAAAGGCTCGCCACCTGTGATCTCAACGAGCTTTATCCCATAGCTCTTAACTCTTTCTATAATTTCATCTTCTGACATTTCCCTGCCTTCTTCATAGGCATAGGTTGTATCGCAGTAAACACACCTGAGGTTACAGCCTGTCATCCTTACGAAGACGCAAGGCAGTCCTGCATATGTTGATTCACCCTGTATGCTTGCAAATATTTCACAAACCTTCATAATTAAAATTCGAAATACGATTCAATAACCTCTCCATTTTTATCCATCACAACCCTTGCAAAAAAACTCTCCCCTGCCATAAACGAATATGCCAGCTCCTTCCATATAACAATGGTTTTACTATTTTCTCTCTTAACCTCGGCATACGGATGTCTGGCGAAATAGAGAAAGTTTTGAACAACTCTGTTTTTCCTGGATTCGAGTATTGCATGGTCGTTATTGTCCATCCGGTATTTATCCTGGATATAGACCCTTTTAGTAAACAAATCCACAAAGCCTGTATCGATCTCGTTTCCGGACCTTGTTATAAACCACCATCTCAGAAAGTCATTCGGCAGGGGATAAACCTTGTAGATATTGGCATCCACCTTCGCTTTCAAAAATTGCTTCGTCTCTTTTTGCAGATATGCCCTGCCCCCTACATATCCTGCAAACAATATTACGGTGCAAATTGCAGCCGCTACTGCCCTTCTTTTGTTTACCTTACCTATGATAATACAAAACAGCAACCCGACAGTTATATAGGGGTCGATAATAAACGTAAGGTCAAGGGAATATTGATTCCAGTCCAGAGGCGACAATATCCTTGTGCCGTACTGGTTTGTCAAATCCATTAATAGATGCGTACCGTAGGCAATGAAGGAGATGGAATAATAATAGAAAAATCCGCCCTTTTTCCTGAAAATAAAGGCCATAATTGCAGGGAACAGTACGAGGGCAAGGACTCCATGTGTAATGCCGCGATGGTATCTTAAAAAGATGTCAGTCCCCCAGAAGCGGGTTATATAATCGAGGTCAGGAGCAATAGCTGAAAAGATAAGGACGAATAAAGCTGCCTTTCTCTTAAAACCCAGTTGATGTATTACTGCGCCCGAAAGTGCATGTGTGAGCGGATCCATATTTGTTAATCTATCATGTTTTAATAAACCCGGTCAAAGTGTTACAATTATAGCAATGGACATACACCAGCTAAGGGTTTTTGCATCGGTATTTAAGAACAAGAGCTTCTCAAAGGCATCAGAGGAGCTTTACCTCACGCAGCCAACAGTAAGCGACCATGTCAAATCCCTCGAAGAAGAACTCAATTGCAAGCTGTTCGACAGGCTCGGCAGGACAATTATACCCACAAAAGAGGCAGAGGCATTATACAGTCACGCTATGGAGATTATAGAAAAAACAAATAACATAAAAGATTTCATAGGCCATCTTAAAAAGGAAATTACAGGCGAACTGGTAATCGGTGCAAGCACAATCCCTGGCACATATTTAATGCCTTCCATCATGGCAAAATTCCGGAAAATATATCCGTCCATTTCATTCCAGATACTCATATCGGATTCCAGAGGCATTGTCGAAAAGATTTCAAGGCACGAATTGCTTATTGGAATCGTAGGGGCAAAGCTTGCCAACTCCCAGATAACTTACGTGCCGTTCCTCGAAGATGAACTGATTGTAGTATCATCTCCGGTATTGACTAAAAACAGGCAATTGACATTAAAAGAACTGATGAAGCTGCCTATGGTCCTGCGAGAAGAGGGCTCGGGCACGAGAAGGGAGGCGGAAAAAATACTGGAAGACAAGGGCGTCTCGCTCGAAGACATTAAAGTTGCGGGCATCTTCGGTTCTACGGATGCAATAAAACAGGCTGTAAAGGCAGGCTTGGGGGTTTCCATACTATCGAGGCTTTCTGTAAAGGACGAGCTTAAATATGGAATATTCAAAGAGATAAAGCTATCCGACATCCAGATGAAGCGGAAATTCTATATCGTGACCCACAAAAAAAGAACTCTGCCGGCTGCCTATAACCTGTTTTTGGAACATCTCAATGCCTGAACATATTCCAAATCCATACTATTAAATTAAATCCGCGATCCAGCGATAAGGATAAGTCTCTTTCGTTCAGAAGCTCTGTTTTGACAGTTCTAATGCTCCTTACGCTACAGCCGCAAAACTCGCTATTCACTTCAAAGACCCATACTTATCGCTGGATTTGGTTAAATGTAGACCTATACTTTTTGTCCTTTTCATAGATATTTTCTATTTGACTTATTGATTATCTCTATCTTATTTTTCTTGCTGAGGGGTATGGGGCTGTTAGCTGCCCCACCTGGTCTGCAAAACCAGAGTCACGGTAAAAGGCAGGTCTCATAAACCTGTTTCTTTGGAAGAAGCCGTGGTGGGTTCGATTCCCACTGCCCCTCTCCACTGCCGCAAAAGATCTTACGATTTTTTGCGGAATTTATAAAAACGATTTGCGTATTACAGGAGGAAGATAATGGAGGGAATACAGCAGGCAAGTATTATGGTTTTATTCAGCGGTTTGATGGTAGGCGTACTCTTCGGTTTTGTGCTGCAAAGAGGCCGTTACTGCATGAATTCGGCATTCAGGGATATTATTTTCGTCAACGACTTTACCCTCTTTCGCTCATATCTGCTCGCCCTTTTAATAGCCATAATAGGCGCAAATTTCCTTGAAGATATAGGGTTAATGGGAGGATCCGGCTTAAGGCGCCAGTCATTCAATATAGTTGCAAACATTATAGGCGGCTACATTTTCGGCCTCGGCATTGTAATGGCAGGAGGCTGCGGAAGCGGCATCGTTTACAGAATGGCAGAAGGTTATGTTTCAGCCTTTGTAGCAACCCTCGGCTTTGCATCCTCTCTGATAGCTACAATTCACGGCCCGATTAAACCTGTTATGCAGTTTCTGAAGAGCTTCAAAGTGTCCATAGGAAGCGGTGAAGATGCCATAAGCAATCCTGCTTTGTGGGACTTGTTCGGAGGTCAATCCATGAAATGGATAGCTATTGCAGTAATCGCTGCCATAATCATCCCTGTCGTCCTTAAAGGGAAACCTTTTGCCAAAGGGCCTAAGAAAGGCTACTCGTGGTCACTAACCGGATTATTGCTTGGTTTTATCTTGATATTTGCATTATGGGCATCCAATTATTGGGGAGGACAGACGAGAGGACTTTCTGCTGCGGGGCCGACAGCAGAAGCATTCCTTGCACTGACAATGGGGGACAGCATGTCGAAATTTGATCCCATGTTCGATTTCTGGGGAATATTTAAAGGGACATGGAGCGCATTATATATTTTCGGAATTCCGCTCGGTGCATATCTGAGCGCAAGAGGTCTCGGGGAATTCAAGCTGCAGGCTCCTCCTGCATCGGAAATAACGAGGGTTTTCGGAGGCAGCCTTATAATGGGATTTGGCGCTGCAACAGCAGGAGGTTGCACTGTAGGTCATGCACTGACAGGGATATCGTCATTGGCGCTATCAAGCATTGTTGCAACTATATTCATGGTGCTTGGTAACTGGACAATGGTCTATTTCATGTTCATAAAACCGATGAAAGATTAAGGGGAAAATGAATATGCCTGCTGTAACGCGATGTCCAATCCCTTCCTGAGTGGTTTCAGTTAGAAACCAAAACTGACCATAAAAACAAAAGGGAGGGTTTATGAAGACTTTAAAGTTTATGTTAATCTTTGCGTTGTTGATGCTTCCGGTTATAGCGCATGCAAAAGAGGCGCAAACTGTTGAAGAACTGATACAGATGTATGATTCAACGAATTGTAAGGCATGCCATCAAAAGATATATGAGGACTGGGAAAAGTCCCTGCATGCAAGACCTCTTCTGGGGCCAATCGGCAGAACGCTCGCAACATTTAAGGGATATGTGCAGTCACGGGAAACAGAACTGAAGAAGTCAAAAGAGGTTGCAAAGGGCATGAAGGAGTTTTTTAAGCCCTGTGTGGAATGCCATTTCCCGCAACTGATGGATGCATCCGAAGGAGTGGCAAGTCAGATAGCAAAGGCTATTGTTGACAGCAATGAAGATCTTATAAGCAAGCTGCAGATCACATGTGTTGTATGCCACAACAGAAACGCTATAATAAAAAAGTTCAGGGATGGCAATCCAGAAAAGGATGTGGTGTATGGCCCTAAGTTTACCGGGGCGCATAGTGACAAAAAATACACACAGGCAAAGAAAAACGAGATGTTGAGGGATTCTGTCTTCTGCGCACAGTGTCATCAGGGACCCAATGTCCAGAATTATGACGAACCACTGTGGTGCGTCTCCAACTTTGATAGCCATCAGCAATTCTATGTTCCAATGGGAGGGAATGAAAGCTGTCAGGACTGCCACATGAAAAAGGACAATGCAGGGCACAGATTTCCGCCCAATTATCAGAATAAGGCAGAGGCTTCCAAGAGACTTGCAGCGTGGATCGATCTCGATGTGACCGCTCATGCATATAAATTCAGGCCTTCTGCAAAAGAGCTAATTCCTATGGCTGTGATTAACACCGAGGTCGTAAGCAGAATAGGGCATAGGTTCCCTGACGGATGTCCTTCTCCAAACAGAGTGACTCTGGACATAGTTGTAAAAACAAAGGACGGCAAAAGAAATCTCTAAAACCACAAAGGTCTACATGCCACAGCACAGTCTTGGTTATGACGATAATACGATGATTTATGCTGCAAACAAAAAGCTCACACAACTTCCGGGTGTGGAAGAGGCAGAATTCCCAATTCACAAAGTTATAAAAGAAGTCAGCCTAAAAAGATAATTCCCTCCTGCCGCGGCCTGCCTATAGGCAGGCCGCGGATAATATGGCAGTATGTTTCCCATTTGATCTGCAAAATCTATTTTCCAAAATCAATAGAAAATATAGACATATTCTATAAATCTACTTTTAATCATGGGAAATAACTATTGGAATTAGTTCCGGCAAAGCTGTTATTTTTCTATATAAAATCATACGAGAGGCAAATATATGAGGCGTTTAAAAGCTGTATCTCTTATTGTTTCTTTGATTTCTATTCTACTGTTTGTCAATCCTTCTTTTGCAAAGGAAAGACATGGAGAGGTCACGGTTCAGGTAAATCTCAATGCCCCAGCAGATGCCAAAAATGTGAGACTCTGGATTCCGTATCCTGTATCTGATGAGCATCAAAACATAGAAGACATACGGGTAAACGGCAATTTCTCCCAGGGTGGTGTTTACAGAGAAGGTGAAAATGGCAGTATGGCACTTTATGCAGAATGGGAGGGCGCCATGAGAGAAAGGACATTAACATATACATTTAAAGTCAAACGAAAAGAGGTTATCAAGAAGGATTTTCCTAAAAAGGAACCTCCATTTTCTAAAGAAGAATTCAGTCAATATCTAAAGGCAACAAGCCTCGGACCAACCACAGGAAAGGTTAAAGAGCTTGCAGAGAAGATAACAAAGGACAAGAAGACAAACCTTGCAAAGGCAAGGGCAATTTATGATTGGATTGTGGACAATATGCATCGCGACCCAAATGTTAAGGGATGCGGCTTTGGTGTAGTGGAGACACTCCTTGAGACGAAAGGTGGGAAGTGTGCCGATATTCATTCTGTCTTTGTTGCCTTATCACGTGCTGCAGGTATTCCTGCAAGAGAAGTCTTCGGTATCAGAATCCCAAAAGGCAAAGAAGGTGACATGACAAAGGCGCAGCACTGCTGGGCAGAATTCTATTTACCTGGATACGGGTGGGTCGTTGTTGACCCGTCAGATGTAAGGAAGGCAATACTTGAGCAGAAGCTCACTATCGAACAAGCAAAACCGTTGAGAGAGTATTACTTTGGCGCCGTCGATGAAAGCAGGATAGCATTCGGAACAGGAAGGGATATTATATTGAATCCTCAACAGAATGGCAGACCCCTTAACTATTTTATGTATCCATATGCAGAGGCCGATGGAAAACCGTTGAATGAGGATTTATTCGGATTCAATATTGGTTATAGGATAAGCTTTAAAGAACAATAAAGGGGAATAACGATGAAGACATTTATCAAATCGGTTTTGATTCTTTTGGTTATGGTCATTGCTTTTATTACAGGCAATAAGGCATTTGCACTGGATAATCTTCCAACAAAGGAAAATCCTCTATTTATTGACAAGAAGAACAAACAAGTATTGATATACACCGAAATCAATGCAATGCACCTTTATCAGCCTGCTGTCCACTGGGGAGTTGTCTTTAAAGATGGAAGGTTTGGAGACAGGGCTATCTTAAAGGCTTACTGCAACCAGCTCGATTTCCACGATGCATTGATCCAGATAGGTGCAAAGTCAGGCAATAGCCTCGCAAAAGAAAGTGCGGGGAAACATGTCGAAGGAGACGAGTTGATTGTCACTGCAATCGTTTCCGGGCAAAGCAAAGAATTGCCATTAAGCGATATTTTTTACGACTCATCGGGCAAGGGTTTTAAGATAAAATTTGGAGGGAACAGGACAGCATCTATGGCAGAAAAGACAGGCTGCATCACATGCCTTGAAAGCTGCTGGATATCTATAACAAGCAATGCCGCATATCCCATGACAAGCCCTTTGCAGAGATTTATTTCTCCAAATTCGCAATTCAGAGGCAAACTGGAAACACTTCCTGCAAAGGAAGGGCATCCTGTGATTCTTATTTACAGATTGGCCAACAAAGGAGAAACACATGCTCATTGATGCGAGAGGCCAAGCCTGTCCGAAGCCTGTTTTAATGGCCGAGGAGGCTTTGTCAAAATTAGAAGAAGGCATCGTGGATGTGCTTGTGGACAACGAGGCATCTGTTGGCAATCTCTCGCGCTTTGCAACAAAAAATGCCTTCTATTCTGAAACAATAAAAGAAGATAATTACTGGAGAGTAAAGATAGTAAAAGGTTATCCTTGCGAAGTGCCGATAAAAGAAGAAGAGAAAGAACCCGAAAAAGACATACTGCTTATAATCGGCTCTGATGTTATGGGCAAAGAAGAGGAACTGGGCAGAATATTGATGAAGGCGTTCTTTGAAACCATGAAGGTTTATAAAGAACTACCGCATACTATATTCTTCTTAAACGCAGGGGTTAAGCTTACTACAGTAAATGAAGAAATATATCCCATTATAAAGGAAATTGCGGATATGGGAGTTGAGATTTATAGCTGCGGCACATGTCTTAAGCATTACAACCTTGAGTCCGAACTAAAAGTTGGGCATAGAGGAACGACAAATCATATTATTGAAGGCTTAAAGGATTTTAAAAAAACTGTATGGATAGGATAAAAAAAACAAAAACGAGGAGGTCTCACATGAAAAAGTATTTTGTCCTGGTAATGGCATTTGTATTCGTATCAACAACATCGGCTTTTGCGGCAAATATGGTAAAACCCGACGTCTTTAAACAATGGCTCGAAAGCAAAAAACCTGTGGTCATTGTGGATATTCAGCCTGCCGATGAGTTTGAGAAGCATCATTTTAAAGGTTCTATTGAAACAAATGCGTTTCCAGCAAAAACAGATGTCGATAAAAAGAAGCTCGATGCTGCTGCAGAAAAAATAAAGGCATCGAAAGATGACGTGGTGATCATTTGCCCCAGAGGAAGAAGCGGAGCTGCAAATACTTATGAATACCTTAAGTCAAAAGGCATTGCCGAGAGCCGTCTTTATATTCTTGAGGGAGGCATTGCCGGATGGCCTTATAAGGGTATGCTCAAAAGCGGAAGGTAAAAAATTAAGGTAAAGGCTTGAAGCTATCTGTAATTATTCCGGCTTTAAATGAAGAAAAAAATATTATGGCTTGCATAGAGTCTGCAAGACAGCTTAATCCGCTTGAGATTATAGTTGTTGACGGCAGAAGCAATGACAAGACAAAAGAGATTGCACAGGAAAGTGGTGCGGTCGTCATACAATCACAAAAGGGAAGAGGCATCCAGATGAACGCGGGTGCCTCTCTTGCAAAAGGTGATTTATTGATGTTTTTGCATGCCGATTCTCATCTGTCATTGCGAGGCGAAGCCAAAACAAGTTTAGTTCAAGACTTGTTACGCATAACATATTACGACCCTCATCATGTTGGCGGTTTTTTTAGGCTTAAATTTGATGAGGACTCAATCTCTACACGGCTTGTGGAGTTGTTTGCAAATCTGAGGGCAAGGCTGTTTTCACTGCCTTACGGAGATCAGGCAATATTTATACGAAGGGATGTTTTTGAAGCGATAGGTGGATTTAATGACTATCCATTTTTAGAAGATTTAGACATGGTTTTAAGGCTTAGAAAGATAGGAAGACTTAAGTGCCTGCCATTTAAAGTAGTCGCATCTTCAAGAAGGCTAAAAAAGGGCTATCCTTTTTCGCCTGTTGTCGTTAGCTTAAGAAATGCATTAATAGCTTTGTTATTTATCGCAGGGGTCAGCCCTTTTAGCCTATTAAGGCTATATAAATAATAAAAGGTAAGGTCAAAAGTTTTATGAAAAAGCACCTTAAAACATGTTGCAATATAAAAGAAACCCTTCCATTTGATGGGGGGAGGGATACACGCAAAGTGCCCTCCCACTTGAGGGGGGAGGGCGAGGGTGGGGGTTAGAAGGTGTTTTGGAGTCTATTAGGGCTGCTCTTTTAACCCCTCACCCTAACCCTCTCCCACAAGGGGAGAGGGGAAATAACTTTTGACAATACGTAATAAAATTCAGGGAGGCACACTATGAAAAGGCTTTCAAGATTAATGTTTGCTGCTTTTATAACTGTTCTTGCATTGTCCGCATACACAATAGCTGCAACAAGCAATGCAAATTATCCTCAAACAGGAGCAATAAAGAGGTTTCTTAATCCGAATTCTCGATTTAAAGGGAAGGCAGAGGTTTTGCCTGAAGATGGGAAACCTGTCATTCTTATATATGCTCCTGTAAAGAAATAACACCTATGGATAAAGAAAAGGCTGTATACGAAAGGTATCAGCAGGCTGCTAAAAAGCCTGAAGAAGTCCTCTGTTGCCCTACAAGCTATAATCCTGAGTATCTGAAGGTCATACCTGATGAGATACTTGAGAAAGATTATGGCTGTGGCGATCCTTCCCAGTATGTGAAAGAAGGAGAGGTGGTGCTTGATCTTGGCTCTGGCGCTGGAAAGCTGTGCTATATAATTTCACAGGTGGTCGGCAGCTCAGGAAGAGCAATAGGCATTGATATGAATGATGAAATGCTTGCACTTGCAAGAAAATATAAAAATATAATCGGCAACAGATTAGGTTATCATAATGTGGATTTCAAAAAGGCAAAGATTCAAAACCTTAAGTTAGACCTTGAGAAGGTCAATGAATACCTTAAAAAACATCCTGTCACCTCTTCCAATGATTTGATAAGGCTTAACGAGTTTATAGAGTATCTTGAAAAGACAGATCCCCTGATTCCAGATAACTCTATAGATGTAGTGGTATCCAACTGTGTGCTTAACCTTGTAAAGCCTGAGGATAGGTCAATGCTATTTTCTGAAATTTACAGAGTACTAAAAAACGGAGGCAGGGCTGTAATAAGCGATATAGTCTCTGATGAGGATGTTCCAGCATACATGCAGAATGATCCTGAGCTATGGTCTGGATGTATTTCTGGTGCATTCCGTGAGGACCTATTCATAAAGACATTTGAGGATGCTGGGTTCTATGGGGTCAATATACTAAAGTATGACAATAGACCGTGGAGAACAGTCGATGGAATTGAATTCAAGTCTATGACAGTAGTTGCCTATAAAGGCAAGGAAGGCCCTTGCATTGATTACAATCAGGCTGTCATTTACAGAGGTCCTTACAGTGAAATAAAAGACGATGACGGACATGTTTTTGAACGGGGCAGACGAATTGCAGTGTGTGAAAAGACCTTTAATATCTTAAAGAGAATACCTTACATGGATGACTTTATATTTATAGAACCCTATGAGAAATTAGAACCAAGGCCATTTCCCTGCGGCAAGGGAGTTATCTACAGACATCCTTCAGAGACGAAGGGAGCTGAACTAAGGATTACAGATAATGACTCAGTGTGCTGTCCTACAGGGCAGTGTGATAGGTTTGAGCCATTTGCATTAAGGTTAAGCAGGACAAAAAAGAGACTCACAAAAGACACCATCAACGCAATTCAGGTAAACATCGGTAATCTTTGCAACCAGTCATGTATTCATTGCCATGTGGAGGCATCTCCAGAAGGCAGGAATGTGATGCCATGGGAAGTAATGGAAAAGATAATAAGCCTCATTAAAAAGAATCAAGGTCTTGTGGTCGATATTACAGGAGGAGCGCCTGAGCTACATCCTAAAATAACTGATTTTATATCCATGTGTTCTAATTACACCGAATCAATTATAATGAGAAGTAATCTTACAGCCCTCCTTCAAAGGTTAGAACTACTCCATATCCTAAAAGACCACAGGGTCACACTAATATGTTCATTGCCAGACATTTCGGATAAAAAGACAGACTACCAGAGGGGGAAAGGGGTCTTTAAGGATTCAATAAAAGCACTGAAGATACTGAATGAGCATGGTTATGGCTATGAATTACCCTTGCATCTTGTGCATAATCCAGCAGGGCCTGTTTTACCAGAAATACAGGAGATAGTCAGTGAAAAATACAAAAGCCACCTTAAGGAAAAGTACGGGATTATTTTAAACAACCTCCTTATATTAAACAACATGCCGATTGGCAGATTTAAAAGACTCTTAGAACGGTCAAATGGCTATAAACAGTATATGGAAACCCTTTATCTAAACTTCAACCCATCAACAATAGATAACCTCATGTGCAGTAACCTCATCAATATTGGATATGATGGCAGGGTCTATGACTGTGATTTTAACAATGCCTTAAATCTGCCCATTGAGCCATCAATCGATGATGACATCTTAGAAAAGGTTTTTGGAAAAGATATCATCATAAGAGATCACTGTTATGGCTGTACTGCCATGAAAGGCTCGGGTTGTTATGGAAGTGTTATTAAATAAATCTCAAGAGTTCATTAATAATTTCTTAGAAAGCTGCACATCCTGCGGAACATGCAGAGAGGCTTGTCCATTTTTAGAAAAATATGGTAGCCCTAATGAAATAATCTCTGAAAGATCCGAGAGTGTCTTTCTGTGCACAAACTGTAGGGCATGTGACTATGTCTGTCCTGTAAATCTGTCACCTTCAACTGCACTGCATTTACTTAAATACGAACTTATAAAAGAAGGCAGGCTGAGTGAAAAAACAAAGACTGCCATACACTCATCCTTGGGCTTTGCAGACAGAGGTCATAGATTTCCATTCTCTTACTATACTAAAACAGACACTGCCTTCTGGCCAGGGTGCTCCCTTTCAAGCACATCACCGGTAGTTGTTAAAAAAATTACAGATGCTTTAGGCAAACACCTTAATAAAAAAGTAGGCCTTGTCCTTGACTGCTGCTTTGACCCTTCATTCCACAATGGAGACCTCGATGCGGTGGAAGCGGCATCGGAAAGAATAAAGGAGCGGTTGAAGAAACATGGAATAAAGCACCTGATTTTAGGCTGCACCAACTGCAAAAAAATATTCTCGCTTTATATGCCGGAAATCAAATCCGAACATATCCTTGAAGCGCTTCCAGATATGACCTCAAAACCAGAACACTCCATAGGCTTACAAAATGTCTATCTTCACCATCCGTGCCCATCATACAGGTTTGACAATATCAGGGAAAATGCAAACATACGCATTGCACAATCTGTAACCGTAACGGCACAGTCATCACGACCACTCTGCTGCGGACTTGGAGGCGCATCACATGCACTATCAGAAGAACTATCAGAACAATTCACAGAGAAGGTTATGGAAGATGCTAAGGGAAATCCTGTTGTCACCTACTGCATGGGATGCAAGAACAGATACCTTAAGAACGGCAAAGAGGCATACCATATACTTGAGCTTATAACAGATGCAAAACCTCTAAAACAGCCTGTTTCCTCAGGCCAAAAATGGCTTAATAGATTGCTTCTCGCTATGGAACAACGACTGAAAACCAAAAAGTTCCTCCTCGGCACAGCAGTGATCATGGCAATAATTATTTCCACGTATCTCAGAAAATCCGGATATATTTCACCTGAATCTTTGTTCGGTTTCATCCAGCAATACAATGTTCTGGCGCCGGCATTGTTCATCCTTATTTATGCTGTCGGCCCCAGCATATTTATTCCCAGTCTGCCGCTGACTCTTGGAGCAGGCTTTCTCTGGGGACCGTTTTGGGGCGTTGTATTTTCTATAACAGGAGCGACTCTCGGCGCATCAGTTGCGTTTCTGATAGCCCGCTATATCTTAGGCGATGCTATAAAGGAAAAATTCAGCTACTCAAGATGGCATATTCTCAAAGAAAAGGTTGAACAGCATGGATGGAAGGCAGTTGCATTTACACGAATTGTCCCGATATTCCCTTATCCTGTCCTCAATTATCTTTTTGGCATCACTCCCATACCATTCTTTCACTATTTATGGAGCACATTTGCCTTTATGCTGCCTGCATGCATAGCATATGTAGCGTTCGGAAGCTCGATGGGAGAGTTAATTCTCAAAGGTAATATAAAAGGCATCATAACAGGTATTTTGATAGCCTCGGTTGCAATGATACTGCCAGTTGCCTTCAAACCAATGTTAAAGAAGGTATTGCCCAGCAAGAATGAATAACAAATCCGCACTCGGCATTCTTTTCAGAATCCCTGAATACGGTAAGGTCAAAAAGCGGCTTGCCGCACAAATAGGGACAGAAGATGCGCTCTCGGTATACGCAGCCATGCTTTATGAGACGATAGAGAGTGTCTCAAAACTCACGGATATAGACATCTATGGTTTTTACCAAGGTCTGGCATCAACACAGCATAGCTTACTTAAAAAATTTCAATCAATGCCGCAGAAAGGAAAAGACCTCGGAGAAAGGATGCTTAACGCTGTCCAATGGCTTTTTGAAAAAGGATACAACAAGGTCGTTTTAATCGGCGCAGATTCTCCTGACCTGCCCGCCCGCTATATCGAAGATGCTTTTTTAAAATTAAACTACTATGAACTCGTAATAGGTCCTGCAGTGGATGGAGGCTATTATCTCATAGGCATGAACATGCCTTTAGGCATCATCTTTAAAGGAATAAAATGGGGCAGTAACAGCGTCTTGAAAGATACTATCTCCATTGCAAACAATGAAGGTATCAGATATTTTTTGCTTCCTCAATGGTATGACATAGATGACATTGAAAGTCTAAGACAGTGGAAGAATCAACAATTCTCTAATTCTTTCTTGCCATAAGGGGAGAGCATTCTCAGTTCCTTTATTATGGCCGGCATAATCTCGATAACTTTATCTATTTCTTCTTCCGTATTGTATCGGCTAAGTGAGAATCTTATGGAGCCGTGTATGGCATTGAAGGGTATTCCCATTGCCCTGAGAACATGGCTCGGTTCGAGAGAACCGGAGGTACAGGCTGATCCTGATGAAGCGCATATGCCATATTCATCGAGTCTCAGGAGTATGGCCTCACCCTCAATATACCTGAAACTCATATTTGTTGTATTGGGAAGACGATTTATAGTATCACCATTTATCTGTGAATCTGGACATAAATCAAGCAATGCCTTTTCAAGTTTATCCCTGAGACTGCATAAATAGCCTGCCTCTTTATGCAGATGTTCTTTAGCGAGTTCGCATGCCTTTCCAAGACCAATTATTGACGCTACATTTTCTGTGCCTGCCCTCCTTCCATGCTCCTGATGTCCGCCGATTATGTATGGATAAAACCGTGTGCCTTTCCTTACATAAAGCGCACCCACCCCTTTCGGCGCATGCAGCTTGTGCCCTGAAAGTGATAGCATATCAACCGGCAGTTCTTTGACATTAATTGGTATCTTTCCTACTGCCTGAACTGCATCTGTATGGAAAACTATTTTTCTTTCCCTTAAAATTTCTCCTATCTCCTTTATTGGGAAGATAACCCCTGTTTCGTTATTCGCATACATTATTGAAACCATGGCTGTATCATCATCCACTGCCTTGAGAAACGCATCCATATCAAACCTTCCCAGTTTATCTACAGGAAGAAATGTAACCCTGAAGCCCTTTCTTGCTAAGTGCTTGCAGAAATTAAGGACAGCAGGGTGCTCAACCCTCGTTGTGATGACATGCCTCTTTTGAGGATAAGATTCTATTGCGCTCATTATTGCGGTGTTGTCGCTTTCTGTGCCGCAGCTTGTGAAAATTATCTCTTCAGGCTCTGCATTAATAAGGACTGCAACCTTTGCCCGCGCATCTTCTATCTTTCTGTGGAGGTGTCCTCCAAAGGTGTGCATACTGGATGGATTGCCGTAAAAATCCTTGAGATAGGGAAGCATCTCATTTAGCACCTCCGGGGCAATCGGCGTAGTTGCATTATTGTCAAAATATATCGGCTTCATCACTCCATCACTCTATTACTGCCTAAATTGAGCAATTCTAATCCCAAAATATATGTCAGGTGCGGCGAAAAGAGGGAGTCTTTGAGCAGTGCCTGACATATATAAAATCGCTCAACATAGATTTAACCTACCTCCACAACTATATTCTCATCAACAAGCTCCCTTAACTTTTCCTGAATATTATTCACCGTAACACCGCCCATTGGGCATTCAACACACATTGCCCTCAGGGCAATAATAACCCTGTTGCCATCGATGTCTATAAGCTCAAGATCCCCGCCGTCAGCCTGAAGCCTCGGTCTTATCTCTTTTTCTATAACGTCCTGAATTAATGCTATCTTCTGGAGGTTGGTAAGTCTCTTTTTAATATTTGGCATTTCAGGCACTTTTATTGCCCATATATCCTTTAATATCTCCTCTATCCTCTGTATGCACGAGCCGCATCCGCCGCCTGCCTTTGTGTAGTTGGTTATCTCCTCGACAGTGGTAAGGTGGTTTTCTATGGCAACCCTCCTTATCTTATCTTCGGTGACTTCAAAGCATTGGCAGACGAGCCTCTCCTTTTCCTCAAGCAGTTTCCCTTCACCCCTGTAATTGGCAATTGCAGCCTCAAGGGCCTCCCTGCACATGACAGAGCAGTGCATCTTCTCCTTTGGAACTCCTCCAATGTATTCTGCAACATCTTTATTGGTAATCTTAAGGGCTTCATCTACAGTTTTGCCCTTTATGATTTCCGTAAGGGCTGATGGGTGGCTATAGCAGAGGCACAGCCAAAGGTCTGGAACTTTGCATCTATGATCCTGTTCGTCTCCTTATCGATCTTGAGGGTCAGCTTTAGGGCATCTCCGCATATCATGCTGCCGACTTCACCGACAGCATCGGGATTCTCTATTTCTCCGACATTCTTCGGATGGCGGAAGAGCTCTTTTAGTTTCTCTGTATACTCCCACATATCTTCTTTTTACCAGAGATTCAAAACCTTGTCAATTCCATAGAAATGTATGTCGAGTGTGCTGAAAAAGAAGCATGCTCGGCATACATCATTACGGATTATGGTCAAATCATTTTCCTATTTTATAACACGTCTGCGCATGAGCCTGAATGGATATGGGGCGATAATCATGACCACAATCAATATCCATGCAATGTCAGCAGCCGGTAATATCCCTGACGAGAGCGACCTGCAGACATTGACAAGGTGATAGAGAGGGGTGAAGAAGGCTATCTTTGAAATGACAGGAGGCAGGGTATTTAAGGGGAAAATATCCCTGAAAAAAGGAACATGGGTGTCATGAAAAGGGTGTAGAAGTAATTGAATGAATCTATCCCCGGCACGATTGCTGCGAATATCATGGATATTTCGGCAAAAATGAGCCCGCTTATGAAAAGAATCGGTATCGCGAGCATTATCAGTGGAGAATCCACGAGTCCGAAGGATATCAGTAAATAGGGACAGCGACCATTTAAAGTTGAGATCAGAATCAGAAAACGGGCGCTGTCCCTAATAAACCTGATCGTCCGAAAACGAATGCTCGCCGTCTCTGTCTGTAATGACCGAGGAAGAATTCAACAGGGTTTTAGAGGAGGCAAAGAAAGACCCTTTTTTTTCTTTTGAGCAAACCAAATACAGATTTGCTGAGAAGGCTCAGCATATATTTGGAAAACCGGCAGTAGGGCTTACAGACGGGCAGTGGCTTTACATTTTGCTGATGGAGTCGTCTTTTAACAAGAGCGAGAGTAAAGTCTATAAAGTGCGGAAGAGGGGATAATTTTGATGAGAAGAAATGCTATAGCCAAAGGACTGATAAAGACACAGAGGGCAAGGAGGTTATTGCCTTCATAGGCATAAGAGCCTGCGATGAGAGTCGTGAAAAACATGATAGCAAGGAATGAGGATTTTATAAAGCTGCGGAGGTTTTTGAACGCTCCAATGCCCCATAGAAAAAAGATATACAGCGTAAGTATCAAGTCCCATTTCTCCATAAACTTAGTATATAACGGAGGCTAAGGGTTGTCAAACTCCAACATGAATCTATTTATCCGTCTTGGTCTCACCGGCATGGAAAAAGCCGAGGCCGGACTGAAACGATTTGTGAATGCGGGCAGCCAGCAGGCCAGGAAACTCGCTCTATCATGGGCAGACTGCGGCAAGCAAATGTCCGATGTTGGATCGCTCATGAAAAAAAACGGCCGCATTCGTCGGAGGCGGAGCTATCCTTTCATCAATAAGTAAATAGGGACAGCGACCATTTAAAGTTGAGATCAGAATCAGAAAACGGGCGCTGTCCCTAATAAACCTGAATGTCCCCAAAATAAAAAGGTGGCTGAGGTCATGCATGACCTCAGCCACCTGTGACGCTATTTTTTAGATTTGTTTTTTCAATGCTGCCTGTGCTGCTGCAAAGCGGGCAATAGGCACCCTGTATGGAGAGCAGC
>Ga0209721_1001385_pt1 | contig 18098 bp, 23 predicted proteins | sample TshhotsprinmetaG_FD_184139 | JGI IMG/M metagenome (GOLD analysis project Ga0209721, IMG submission 184139) | Hot spring microbial communities from South Africa to study Microbial Dark Matter (Phase II) - Tshipise hot spring metaG (SPAdes)... | ecosystem: Environmental > Aquatic > Thermal springs... | reverse complement strand
AAGAGGTCAAGAGAATTGAGCAAACAGTGGCGGAAACGGCGAAGAGAATGCTCGGGTTTCTTGGCAGGGATATAGCCGAGTCAGTCGAGATATGCTTTGGTTTTGCCGATCCTGCGAACCCTCTTATTTCATTGCGTCTTCAGTATCGTGAGTCAGGGCTGACGGTTCCGGGAGAGGAGCTGGGGCTCGGCATACAAAGTGCCATGGTGGTCGGAATCTTCGAGGCGTTCCGGCAGCTCGGAGAGAAGTTCGGGACCGTGGTCATCGAAGAACCCGAGATGTACCTGCACCCTCAAGCGCAGCGCTACTTTTACCGGCTCCTTTGCGAAATGGCTGAGACGGACCAGTGCCAGGTTATTTACTCGACCCACTCGCCGGTTTTTGCGGACGCTAACCGCTTCGAGGCGCTGCGGTTGGTGCGTAAGCGCGCCGGCCAGTCAACTTATATGTCCTTTGTCCATCAGAGCGGAACAGAAAGCCTTGAAGCTGCCAGAAAAAGACTCAAGCTAGCTGGGAAGTTCGATGCTGCACGTAACGAGGTTCTTTTTGCGAGCCGGGCGTTGTTGGTGGAGGGTCTGGGTGACCGCCTAGCTGCGCTCATAGTCGCGGAGAAGCTTGGCCTTGATCCCGATGCCGAAGGAGTCGCAGTAGTGGACTGTGGTGGAAAATCTGGGATTGAGCTTGTGGTTCAGGTCTGCCGTGCTTTGGACATACCTTTCGTGGTGCTTCATGACGAGGATGTCTGGCCTACCGGTGATATTGAGGACCAACGCAAGCGTTCCAATCGGGAAAGACAGAATGAGGCTGAAACATGCCAGAACGAGCGAATCAAAGAGGCCGTAGCAGAAGCTGGGAGCGTGTTCGTGATTTCGCCGACCTTGGAAGACGTGCTTGGAATCGGCGCGGACGCATCGGACAAACCGCGACGGATTGCTGAGACCTTAGCTCAGCTCGACACTGACGCTTCGTCCCCACAGCTTCGGCCGCTAATTGATGCAGTGCGAACCCTCTTCAATATGTCTGGCGAGGCAGAAAAGAGACAAGCTGGTATCTTGGAGAGCCCGGGGTTGCCATGAGCCAGCTCACCGAATCCCTAATCGAATCCGCCACCCTTGAGTGGCTAGAGGCTGTCGGCTGGTCTGTTCGCCATGGCGGCGAGATGGTCCCTGGAGAGCTCTTCGGTGAGTGCCTCTCCAGCGGCTACATCGCACGGCAATTCGCACATGGTCTGCTCCAGGCAGGGGTACGTCGGCTGGTGGCGCTACCCGGAGCAACAATGGAGTCGGAATGACTTGTAAGCGGCGAGGATATGAACCTGCAATCAGCGAGGGCCGCGCAGCCAGTGTGGTAGGGTCTGCCCGTTTACTGCTAGTAGGGTCTGTGGGCTCGCTCGGTAACTGCTGCTCCGGGTCTCTTACCCGGGTGGAAGGCTCCTACCCTCACTGCGCTACTCGACGCGGCGTTCGGCAAGCTAATTCGGGGATAGCCCTGCGCCAGGTATGCTGAGCAGCTTGTTCCGGACGCCGTCGCGTGAGTGATCGGAGGACAAAGTTCGAAGATGGGGGCATTTGAGGTGGCGGCCCCGGGTTACAGCGACTACATCATCTATGTATAGACGAGAGCGGCGACCACAGCTTGACGAAAGTCGATCCACAGTATCCTGTGTTTGTTCTTGCCTTGTGCATCTTCTCGAAGAAAGACTATGCACAACAGATAAGCCCGGCGGTTCAGGAACTCAAGTTCGAGTTCTTTGGGCATGACATGGTGGTGCTTCACGAGACAGATATCCGCAAAGCGAGAAGACCCTTCACGCTGCTGCTGAACGCACAGGTCAGATTGCGGTTCATGGCTGCCCTGAGCAGTATCATCGCTTCAGCTCCCTTCACGGTGATTTCCACTGTCATCCGCAAAGAAAGGCTATGCCAACGATACGTTCTTCCCGATAATCCGTACAACTTGGCTCTTAAGTTCTGTTTGGAACGTGCACACCGGTTTCTTGCCGGGTTAGGACAGGATGAATGTGTTACTCACATCGTGTTCGAACGTCGGGGAAAGAAGGAGGACGCGGAGCTTGAACTAGAGTTTCGCCGCGTCTGCGACGGAGGCAACTACGGCGGCAAACAGTTTCCCTTTAGGATAGTTATGGCCGACAAACAAGTAAACTCTGTCGGCCTGCAGCTCGCAGACATGGTTGCTCGGCCCATTGGTCTGCACATTCTCCGTCCGGGCCAGAGCAACCGTGCTTACGACACCTTGGAAGCCAAAATGTATAGGAGCGTGACAGGCTCTGTCGAGGGGTACGGACTAAAATGTTTCCCCTAGAAAAGCGAAAGACCCCGGTATTCACCGAGGCCAGCCGCCGACCGGGTATTCCCAATCCACTTGTTGTGATTTTCGCGCACCACGTCCTGATTGTCAATGAGGGTCGACGTGGCCTTTCTCACTGAGTCCCTAATCGAATCCGCCGCCCTCGAGTAGCTAGAGGCTGTCGGCTGGTCTGTCCGCCATGGCGGCGAGATGGTCCCTGGGGAGCTCTTCGGCGAGCGCGAGACCTACGGCCAGGTGGTTCTCCAGGGGCGCCTGCGGGACGCCTTGGCCGCGCTCAATCCCGATCTTCCCTCCGAAGCCTTGGAGGAAGCATTTCGACGGGTCACCCGGCCTGAGGGGGCTGAGCTTATTGTCCGCAACCGACACGTCCACCGCCTCCTGGTGGACGGCGTCACAGTCGAATATCGAGCGACCGACGGTTCGGTCCGAGGCGCACAAGTCCGTGTGATTGATTTCGACGACCCTGCCAACAACGACTTCTTAGCCGTCAATCAATTCACAGTCGTCGAGACCAATCATACGCGCCGGCCTGACGTCGTCCTTTTCGTCAATGGTCTTCCCCTGGTGGTCATCGAGCTCAAGAATGCCGCCGAGGAGAATGCCACTATTTGGACCGCTCTGAGCCAACTCCAGACCTACCAGGCGGAGATCCCCAGTCTTTTTCAGACCAACGAGCTGCTCGTGGTCTCCGACGGCATACAAGCCCGGGTAGGAGCATTAGGGGCAGGCAGGGAGTGGTTCAAACCCTGGCGGGCCATGGGAGTCGACCTGGCCGGCGAAGCGTCTGCCCCGGAGCTACAAACGGTGAGCGAGGCGTTGCTTGCACCTCGGTACTTCCTTGACTTAGTGCGCAACTTCATAGTCTTCGAGGACGACGGCGGCGGGCGGCTGGTCAAGAAGACGGCGGGCTACCACCAGTTCCACGCCGTGCGGGTGGCGGTGGAGCAGACCCTGCGCGCGGCGGGAGAAAGAGGGGACCGCCGGGTGGGCGTGGTCTGGCACACCCAGGGCTGGGGCAAGAGCTTGACCATGGCCTTCTATGCCGGACGCATCATCCGCGAGCCGGCGATGCAGAACCCCACCATCGTCGTACTCACAGACCGCAACGACCTTGATGACCAGCTCTTCGGTACTTTCGCACGCTGCCAGGACCTGTTGCGCCAGCCGCCCGCGCAGGCCGAATCGCGCGCTCACCTGCGGCGACTTCTATCGGTTGAGTCAGGCGGAGTGGTCTTTACCACTATCCAGAAGTTCTTTCCCGATGAAGAAGGTGCCCGCCACCACCCCATGCTCTCGAATCGTCGCAACATCGTGGTCATTGCTGATGAGGCACACCGCAGCCAGTACGACTTCATCGACGGCTTTGCTCGTCACATGCGCGAAGCCCTGCCGAATGCCTCGTTCATCGGCTTTACCGGTACTCCTATCGAGCTGCAAGATGCGAACACCCGCGCTGTATTCGGCGACTACATCAGCATCTACGACATCCAACGTGCAGTCGAAGACAAGGCGACTGTCCCCATCTACTACGAGAGCCGCCTGGCTAAACTGGCTCTGGATGAATCCGAGCGTCCGCACATCGACCCCGAATTTGAGGAGGTCACCGAAGGGGAAGAGGTCGAGCGGAAAGAGAAGCTCAAGAGCAAGTGGGCGCAACTTGAGGCCATAGTGGGCGCGGAGAAGCGCTTGCGGTTAGTGGCAGAGGATATCGTCGAACACTTCGAGCGTCGCTTGGAGGTGATGGACGGCAAAGCGATGGTGGTCTGCATGAGCCGGCGCATCTGCGTGGAGCTTTATCGCGAAATCGTGCGCCTGCGCCCCGACTGGCACGACGAGGACGACGCCCGGGGACAGATCAAGGTGGTGATGACCGGCTCCGCCTCTGACCCGGTGGACTGGCAACTGTATATTCGAAACAAAGGAGCGCGTGAGGCTTTGGCCAAGCGTTTTCGGGACCCGGGCGACCCTCTCCGCATGGTCATCGCGCGTGACATGTGGCTCACCGGCTTTGACGCACCAAGCCTGCACACGATGTATGTGGACAAGCCCATGCGCGGCCATGGCCTGATGCAGGCCATCGCGCGGGTCAACCGCGTCTTTCGCGATAAGCCCGGTGGATTGGTGGTGGACTATCTAGGGCTTGCCCACGAGCTCAAAGCAGCGCTCGCCACCTACACCGAGAGCGGCGGCACCGGCCGCACCGCGCTCGGCCAGGCAGAGGCTGTGGCGCTTATGAAAGAGAAGTACGAGGTATGTCTCGGTCTCTTACACGGGTTTGACTGGTCGCTGTGGACTCGCGGCACGCCGGCCGAGAGGCTCGCCCTCATTCCCGGTGCTCTTGACCACATCCTGGCCCAAGAAAACGGCAAGGAACGCTTTGTTGCCACGGTCCAGCAACTCTCCCAAGCCTTCGCTCTCTCCGTGCCCCATGAAGAAGCTCTAGCCATACGCGACGACGTTGCTTTCTTCCAGACACTGCGGGCCCAACTGGTGAAGCGCGCACCCGGAGAGCCCAAGACCGACGAGAAGCTCGACGCTGCGATCCGGCAGATCGTATCGCGAGCGGTCGCCTCCGAAGAAGTAGTCGACATCTTTGCCGCCGCCGGCCTCCGGCGCCCGGACATCTCCATCCTGTCTGACGAGTTCTTGGCCGAAGTCCGGGGCATGCCCCAACGCAACCTGGCAGTGGAGCTGCTTCAGAGGCTGCTCAAGACCGAGATCCGGACCCGGTCTCGTAAGAATGTGGTCCTGGCTCGCTCTTTCGCCGAGATGCTGGAACAGACTCTCCGACGTTATCAGAACCGTACCATCAAGGCGGCCCAGGTGATCGAGGAGCTAATCAAGCTGGCCAAGGATCTCCGCGAACTTGAGGAACGAGGAGTGGCTCTTGACCTCACTGAAGAGGAGCTGGCCTTCTACGATGCTCTTGAGACCAATGACAGCGCGGTGAAGGTGCTGGGAGATGAGAAGCTGCGGGAGATCGCTCGCGAGTTGGTGGCCACGGTACGTGCCAATGTGACCATCGACTGGACCTTGCGTGAGAACGTGCGTGCCCGCCTTCGCGTACTCGTCAAGCGCGTGCTCCACAAGTACGGCTACCCGCCCGACAAACAGGAAAAGGCCACCCTGACCGTGCTCGAACAGGCCGAGGTGCTCTCGGCCGAGTGGGCGGCCGCGTAGCGGCCCGTACCCTCGCCAGCCGACACATCAGCGCAGGCCCGGTGCGTCGCTCGATTCGGCTTGCATCCAGTTCGGACGGCCCGGCAACAAGGTCGTGGCTCCATTGAGCGACGCGGCGACTCTCCTAGTGGGTGATATGTGCCACCACGGGCTCCGAGTCCCAATCAGCTGCCCAATCCCGGCGGTCCAGAACCACTTCGAGATGATCTTCGGCTTGAGATTGTGTGTCGAACACGCCGGAGAACACGATCCAGCCGGTGGCGATGTCCAGTTCTTGCTGTTCCCCATCTAGCGTGATGACGTAAATGTTGCTGTTCTCGAAGTTGCTGTTCTCGACGTAACACATGCCTGCTGGCAGACCCAGGGCTAACACCTCTTGGGCGTGGCGCTCAGCATCATCTTTCATGCTTGCTCCACAACCGAAGAGTAGGATCGTCCAGCCGTCGCGCTCGGGCCAGCTCACCACATACCCGGGCTGCCTTGTGACCACAGTGACGATTTCAGGCCTGCTCGTACGGGGCGTTACTGCGGTTGACGTGGCCACAGTCGCGCTCGAGGTCATGTGCGTTACGGTGGTTTGCGCCGGCGTCGTCGTGGGCTGCGTTACCGTGCTCGTCGAGCCGACGAGGGAGCTACTACTCGACACCAGTGCAGGACCGGTTTCGGCCGTGTCCCTCGGCGGTTGTGAATCCGTCGTCACAAGAAAGCCAGCAATGAACCCAGCTACGAGTCCTATGACCAGAGCCGTGGGCACCAGAGCATATAGCCAACCGTGGCCAGGTGCGGCTCGTCCCGAGAGGTCGCTCGCGATGCCCCGGGGGCTGGCAGTCCCGCTAGGAGTGTGCGTGTCCACAAGTGAGACTCCACAGTTCCAGCAGAACCGGGCACCCTTTTCTACCTCTGCCCCACATTGCCCGCAGAACATCGGTCTTCGCCTCGGATTCAGACGCAGGCGCTCCTGCAGCTCCTACAAACCCTTCACCGCTCGGCAGCATCCCCTGCTCCAGCCGAGATTGCCTGTCTCCCCTCAGGTCCCTAATCAGGCCGACAGCGGACTATCACACCCCCATTGCTGCCCCCGCATCGGTGGGAATCAAGTACATCTTATGCTTGTGGCCGGACCGGCCCAGCCGCCTGCGTCTGGCGAGCCATCCTCCATTCCCAGGCAGTAAGGACTCCCAGCGCAAGGAGGATCAGCCCCAGACCGACAGCCTCCAGCGCCCCTGGCCGTTCCCCCAACTGTATCCAGGCCGAGACGGCGCCCACCACGGGAATGGCCAGAGTCCTGATCCCAGCCGGACCCGCCGGTAGTCGGTGTAACACGTAGAGCCACAGCAACCAAGCTACGGCGCTGGCGGGCAACACGTTGTAGATGAGAGCCAGGATGAAGCTGGTGCTCCACGTGGGGCCGGTGTGGTCCACGAGCAGTGCCACTACTATGAGGGGAATGTTTCCGAGAAACGCCTGCCAGGCCGTAAAGGGCAGGAGGTGGATCTGGTGTCGGCGGCGGATGATCTTGAAGAGTACCGCAGCCACCGCCCAAGAAATACCACTACCCACCGCTAGCACACTTGCCCAGACATCGCGCGGAGCCCAGGGGTCGAGCACCAAGACCAGGCCGGCTAGGGCTAGCCCCACGGCCGCCCACTGCAGACCGCGGATCCGCTCACCTAGGGCGATCCAGGCTATGCCAAGAAGCCAGAAAGGCATGGTGTAAGTAAGTACCGAGGTCTTGCCCGCACTACCCAGATACACAGCCCACACGGCTAGGCCAAACAGGGTGGTCTGGAAGATCCCGAACAGCGTGGTCCACCAAAAGGCTTGGGGTCGCAAAGGATCGTGGCGCAGCGCAGCCACGGCAAAGAGGGCCAGGGCCCCAAGCAGATTGCGCAGAGCAGCAAAGGTAAAGGGGTCGCAGTCGCGTACCGCGATCTTCATGGCTACCCAGTTGTATCCCCAGAGCAAGGCCAGAAGGATGAGAGCGGCCAGAGGAAGCAGGGTGGAGAGCGTGGGTTGGTCGCGCCACTGGTTGAGCCACTTGTTGAACATCAGCTTAGGTTAGCGTGTTTCCCGAACTCGGGTGTCACTGTGCGCTACCATCTTGTTGCTGACAAGGCTTGCGGGAGCTCGTATGACCGAACTGCCCCCTCATAAGACCAGCATCGTCTGCACGATAGGCCCGGCCTCGAGCTCGCTCCGGACTCTGGAACGTATGATCCGGGCGGGTATGCGCGTGGCCCGTCTGAATCTTGCTCACGGCGACTTCGAGACTCACCGGCAGACCATTGCCGCCATCCGGGCGGCTGCTGACAAGGTAGGAAGACGTGTCACGCTGCTTGCCGATCTCCCTGGGCCCAAGCTCAGGGTAGGAAGACTGGGTCCGGACGTCGTCGAGCTGAGACGCGGGCAGACAGTCCGTTTGGTCGGTCTCGACGCCAGCGAGTCCTACACCCAGGCGACAGCCGAGTCCGGGGCGGCTTCACCCCCCGATTCTTCGGCGGAAGCATGCGCTACAGCGAATAGTCGACCGACCACCAAGACTGCTCTGCTCAATATCCCGGCCGCGACTGCTTCACTCACTATCCCGGTCAGCCTGCTCTCTATCCCGGTGTCGCTGCGGCCAGGGGATGACATATTCCTCAACGATGGATTGATCCAGCTACGCATCCAGCGGGTCGTGACAGAGGATCTGGCTGGCCAAGAGGGTGAGGCCGCCTCTCGCGGCAATGGTGGCGCGGGTGGAGCCAGTCGGGTCGCGCTCGCCCGCGTGGTAGTGGGCGGTGAGCTGCGGTACCGGGATGGCATCAACTTTCCCGGGATCGACTTAGGCATCTCCGCTTTCACCGACCGCGACCGAGAACTCCTTGCTTTCGCTGTGGCAGAGGGTGTGGAGGCTGTGGGCGTGTCCTTCGTCCAGGGCCCAGACGACATAGCGGCCGTGCGCTCCTGCGCCGAGGGACTGGGGGCGGACCTCTTCATCATCGCTAAGATCGAACGCTCCCAGGCCGTAGAACGCATCGAGTCCATCCTGGAACAGGCTGACGGTCTCATGGTGGCGCGCGGCGATCTGGGGGTCGACCTGCCTATCGACCGCATCGCCATCGTCCAGAAGCTACTAATCAGCCGCGCAAACGCAGTGGGCAAGCCGGTCATCACGGCGACGCAGATGCTCGAATCCATGACTCACAACCGGCGGCCGACCAGAGCCGAGGTGGCCGACGTGTCCAACGCTATCTTGGACGGCACCGACTGCGTTATGCTCTCGGAAGAGACAGCCATGGGACAGTTCCCGGTGGATGCGGTCGCCGTCATGGCCCGCATCGCTGCCTCGGCGGAGCGGTATCGCGAAGGGATGCGTCGTCCCCCTGCCGATGCTGTCACTGTGCCAGAGGTCCTTGCCCAGGAAGCGGCCACTACTGCCGAACGGGTGCGCGCCAAGTACATCGTGGTCCCGACCGAGACAGGGGCCACTGCTCGCAGTGTGGCCCGGCTTCGACCGGAAGCGTGGATAATCGCCTTCAGCCCCCATGAGCGTACCTGCCATCGCTTGCAGTTCACGCGAGGAGTGCATCCGGTGTTCGTACCCGAGGCGGCGCGGGTCACTCTGGTGGGATCGAGTGTCGACTGGCACTTCGTGGCTCGCCGCTGGCTGAAAGAGAAAGGTCTGCGGCCGGGACTCGCGACGGTGATACAGGGCAACAACCGGCTGGAAGTGATCGACCTAGGAGTCTAGGGTGGAAGTCTAGGGTGGCGTCGATCACGGAAGAGACTCGGGCTGTCCTAGGGGCTTAGTCTGGGCTCAAGAAGGAGTCGACCGGAGGGAGGCAGGCGTGGATATGCAGTGGTTCGAAGATCGACAGGAGGACTCCGACACCGTCTGGTACCGGATCGGCTCTCAAGACGAGATCCTCGCTGTGAGCAAGAAATGGGATGAATTCGCCCTCGAGAATGGAGCGCCCCACCTGCAGGCTTCGTATGTGGTCGGACGGTCGCTTTGGTCCTTCATCAGCGGTGCGGAAGTCCGCCACCTCTATGAGCTTCTTATGGCGCGGATCCGCGGATCGCAGAGGACGCTAGTACTTCCCTTCCGTTGTGATGCCCCAGACCGTCGACGTTACATGGAGATGGCCGTCGCGGGAATGCCCAGTCGCGAAGTGGACTTTGTCACCCGGGTGATCCGCGAGGAGCCCCGCGAGTCCACGTGGCTCGAGACTGCCGAGGCTGACCCGCTTCGGACTTCCCAGGGCGGGGCAGAGCAATCCCTCCTTGCCATCTGCAGCTGGTGCAAGAAGGTGCGGCTCAGCGAAACGGAGTGGGTGGAACTGGAGCAGGCGATCGCACGGCTTGCCCTCTTTCAAAGGGAAACACTCCCCCGCGTCGCGCATGGCGTATGTCAAGACTGCTATATGGGGCTTGTCAAGGCACTGGCTGCAAGTCCGGAGATCCTTGCCTGATCCGCCCGGTTCTGCAGCGAGGGGCGGGAGTACTGCTCAGGGTGAGCCGACTGTCCACAAAGAAGTTCACCCATGCATCTTCCCCTTAACCTTAATATCCATCTGTGTCACAACCGCGCCACCGGCCGCTTCAAGATTACGAACCCTCAACGGTTCTCACGAAGTCAGCGGTGTCGTTAGCAGCTCTGCCTTCCGGACCCAGAGCGTGCGACACCTCCGTAGCGACGTTCAATTTCATGACATCAGGTCTCTGACCCTCTTCGGATAACCGCAAAGAGCCGCACTGCCTGCGGTACGGCCACCTCGGGAGGACCCGCGGGCTCGGACCCGAGAACAAGGACCTCAGCAATCGGAACATGCCCTTCCTCCGAGATCAATCAACGTGTTCTCCCGGTTTCAAGTCGCCGAACCAGCGTTCAAAAGCCTTGTTGTAGAAAGCCCAAATGGCCAGGTTGCCCAGTCTCCAGTCGGCGCCAAAAGCCCCTTGGGGGCAGTCTGTCAGGCAGCGATAGCACCGGATACACGCGTCTCCCAGGGTCGGGTGGGGTTGCAGCTTTATATTGTGCATCGGACATTCGTGGGCACACCGTTTGCACTGATTGCATCGTGCTGGGTCAAGTCTGGGCTCCGGCAGAGTGAAACGCAAGAAACCATCCGTACTGACCAGCGCCACAAAGTCGTAGAAGCCTCGTTTCGGCTTGAAGACATCGGACCGACTTCCCACCATCGGCCCAGGCCGCCCAGCCGACACATGCCCGATGACCTCTGCTGCAAAGCGCCGCACCCGATCCAAGTCCTCTGTATCAGGGCGACCAGCGTAGCGACCATGCAGACAGGGAGCAGGATGATGCAGCTCACCGCGGGCGAGCAGACCACCCATCACGTCAGCCCCCTTGGCCCGCAACAAGCGCGTTAGGTCGTAGAGTACTCGCCCCGGCGCTCCCCCTGAAGTCGCAAAGACGAAAGCACGCTTGCCCTCGAGAGCGGGAAGACACTCGAGGAACGCTTTGACGGGTGTAGGCGCTTGACTGGAAAAACAAGGCGTCCCTATGCCCAGAAGATCGCACCCGACTGCATCCTGAGGCGATGCCTTCCTAAGGGAGAGGGAGCGGGTGTCATGTCCGGCCCCCGAAAGACTTCGACCATAGCCTCCGCCACGCGGCGTGTGTTGCCTGTCTGACAAAAATAGATGAGTGTTATGTCCACCGTGTGCCTCTGGACCGGGTTAAGTAGATCCAGGTTCGCGCTCGGCTGCTCCCAAGGCAGGCTGGAGTTTCGTGGGCAGTTCAGTCATGTATCGCGGATGCATCCTTCAGCCGCCTTGTCCGGCTGCTTTGTCCAGACGCTTCGTCATGATACCTCGCCCGTGGTCTCGGAATGCTGCCGTCGGTGGAGCTTGCAAGAGCTTCACCAGGGTGGTAGGCCGTCGCCCTTTTCCTTGTTCTGTGGCGGAGTCCTGAAGCCGTCAGTAACTCCCATGCGCGAAGCACGCGCTGGGCAAATCTTGTGAGCGGCGCTGCGGCCGGTCAAGACGAAAGCGTGCTGTGCAGCACCAAGAATCCACACGATCAGGTACGCTGGACGACCTTTGTGAAGACATCACAACACACCTGGGCCAAGTCCAGCATCATGGACCTTAAGTCATTGCTAGCCGCCCACACCACCCCGGATCCGCCGCTTGGGGTAAGAGCGTGCCTCGGTGGTGAAGCTTGGCGCGCTGCCCCCTATAGCAGGAAACAGCCCAGCCTGCTTTCACCGGTCTCCCCCCCGAGTGCTACTCCCACGCCCGTCGATGGCGAGCCGGCCAACCCCTGAGCGCTCTGCAGGTACATCGCCTGCCGGGAGGTCAGGCTTAAGACTGCGCTTGCGTCGCTGTGCTGGTTATGCACGAAGTGCGCCACATCGAGCACCGAGCCGCAGAGTCGACCAGTCGGCTGCATCAAGACCCTGGAGCTGGAGCTCGACGAATGGGCTGGGACGGTGGCCACGGAGCCATCCCATCAACTCAGACGCACCAAAGCCCAGAAAGCTCATCATGTCATAGCGTGCCAGATATCCTGATCGGGCAACAACGACGCGGCCTTGTTCTCAAGCGCTAGCTTCTTGGGCTTCGCGCCCGACAGCTCAGTCGATGACCGCCAACCAGCGACGCGTCAGGGGAGGAATATCCGGTGCGCTCTCAGCCCGCGGCGTGAGTTCAGCGAGCAGCGACAGGGACTCGGGAGAGCCGAGGCACCCATCGACAGTCTGCTGCATTCCTAGAAGAAGGTTTCGCACCGCATTCCGAGCGCCTCGGCCGCTTGAGCCATTACCCGGTCGGCGGTAGCCAGAGCCGTAATACCGGCCGCTTGCATTGTGCCAAGGTGCATCGCATCAAGGCTGCGGAGCGGGATCTCCGGGTGAGCGCCAAGCAGAGACTCAGCAATCAGGAACGATTCCACGCTGTGAGGAAGTAGCACGAGATGACCCGCCGATATATCACCCTCGAAGGTCGCGATCACCTTGCTCTGGGTGAGAAGGTCGACGTGCCCCTCTCTGACCCGCCGCGCCATGAGCGACTTCATCTCGAGCTTGGTGAGCAGACTCACGTACACAGGGTAGACCGACCTAACATATTCCTCGACGTCGTCGGACCGTGGCTCGTTCACGTACCACTTGGCGAGGGCGCTGGTGTCGAAGTAGACCCCCGACACGGCTATCCTTTGTCGCGCTCCTCTCTGATGAGCTCTCCACTAGGAATCGACAGGAAAGGCATACCGGCCCGCAGGTCGGAGTGACTCGGGGCTGACCGCGACGGGCCAGGAGCAATGAGCCTAGCAAGCGGGCGACCATGGCGGGTGATGAGGATCTCCCGGTCTTTTTCGAGGATCTCTCCCAGCGAGGAGAGCGAGTCTCTCAACTGCCGTATGGACATGCTGCGCACTGTGCCGCCCCCGAAGACGTATGCTTGTGACACAATTTGTTCCTTTGTAGCACAAGTCCGCAGGTCCGGCAAGGAACGCTGCAATGATTTGCATATAACCAGCAGTCATGCGCGACACGGAGTGCGAGTTTGTAAGGCGGAGACTAACCAATGGCGCACCGGTACCCGACAGAGCTTCCAGGCCTGCCGTACTCGCATCTAGCAAGCATAAGCGCTGCGCAGCCTGATATCACCCCGCCCAGCTGAAGTGTCCAGGCTTAACTCTGTCTGAAATGTTCAGTACCGTCCACGCTCGGGTAGGCAGGAGGCGCCTGATGCCGCACGGCCTCTGCCGAGTGGCGTAGGTCTCCTCCCGCCCCCATCGAACCGTGCATGAGGTTCTCCCTCACCCGGCTCACCGACGTCCTTCACCGCCGGCATTCGGCTTTCCCGGCACGACCGGTGCGGTCGTGGAGCAAGAACGCATCCATTGAGGTTGATCAGACCCATCCGGTCCGGCGACTCGTAGGCGACCAGCAGCCAGCCGCAGCCTCTCGACCGGCGATGGCGCTTCGCCACGAACAGCGAGAGCCGCCCGAGCGGGTAGGTGCCGATCTTGTCGAAAGAACGGGCCGAGTTTCCGTACCGGAAGTAGCCCGCCCAACCGCGCAGGAAGTTGTTCACGTCCCGCCCGACATCTTCGACCGAAAGCAGCAGCCGCTCTCGCGCCGGCAGTTCGCGGATGCGGTCGCGGGCGTGCTGCATCCCCTTGCGTGAGAGCCAGCGAGCGGGGAAGTGAAGTGCCGGGAGCGTCGCGCGCGGCCGCGCACGTAGCGGCCAAGCTCGGCCAGGAGCATCCGGAGCGCCGTCAGGGGGCGCCGAGCCTCCTCCTCACTCTTGCACGTGACGAGCAGATCGTCAGCGTAGCATTTGACACCCGCATCGGCTCGCTTCTTCTCCCCTTCCCCAAGCTCCGCCAGGGCAGCTACTACCCGGAGTGGCTCTTCGCACGCCGACGCCGGGCGGAACGGGCTCTGGTGGCTGTCATCTGCGATGGTTACGGGCGCGGGGTCTCGACCCGCCGGGTGGACGGCCTGGTCAAGGCCCTGGGCAGGGGGGCATCTCGAAAAGCCAGGTCTCGGCGCTGGCCAAGGCTCTCGACGCCGAAGTGGCCGCCTTTCGCTCCCGCCCGCTTGACGGCGGCCCCTACCCCTACCTGTGGCTGGACGCCCTCTCAGTGAAAGCCCGGGAAAAGGCGCGGGTGATAAGCGTGGCCACCGTGGTTGCGAGCGCGGTCTCCGCCGATGGTCACCGGGAGATCCTGGGCCTGGATATCTTCACGGCTGAAGAGGAGGCGGCCTGGACCCGGTTCCGCAAAGACCTGGCCGCCCGGGGACTCTCCGGCGTGCGCCTCGTCATCTCCGACGACCACAAGGGACTGGTCAGAGCCATCGAAGCCGTGCTTCCCGGATGCGCCTGGCAGAGATGCCGGACCCATTTCCTGAAGAACCTCCTCTGCCGGGTGCCCCGCTTGGCCCCGCCCTTCGTGGCCACCCTGGTCAGGACCATCTTCGCTTAAGGGCTCGGCCGAGGAGGGGCAAGTCCGGCTCCGGAGGGTGACCCGGCAACTTAAGGACCGTTTCCCCGATGTGGCTCGCATGCTGGAAGAAGCTGCCCCCGACATCACCGCCTTCAGCTCCTTCCCCGCTCAGCCCTGGCGGCAAGTCTGGTCGAACAACCCCCAGGAACGCTTAAACCGGGAGATCCGCCAGCGAAGTGATGTCGTCGGCATCTTCCCCGACCGGGCTGCCATCATCCGCTTGGTGGGCTGTGTCCTGGCCGAACCGCACGACGAGCGGCCGGTGGCCCGCCGCTACCTGAGTCAGGAGTCGCTTGCGAAGGCCATGCCGCCCTCAGTGGGGACCGCAGAGCTCGGAAGAGGAGGTGGTGCCCCTGCTCATGGCGAGCTCAGCTGACGAACCAGAGGAGGGAGCACCTGAGAGTTCGTACACCACGTGACAGGACGGGGCCGGAGGCGCTGGCGGGCGCGTCGGAAGCCGGCGGGATCTTGCCACTGTACGTACTGGGTCCGACAACCCGTTACGACTGATTGCATGAGGGAATCCTCGCCATAGTGAACTGTCACCGGTGGCAAGGCGTGTAAGGATACGCTCTTCAAACTCTGCCGGAGATGCATATGGGTTGACTCCGTCTGGGACGTTCGGCACCTTGGCATGCTCGCAGCCGCCAACCTCCAGGCCACGTGCCTGGCTATATCCCCGCTGTATGCCAGTATTGAGGCTCGGAGTGACGGGCTTGGCGGACGCCTCGGCTATATCCCAGCTCCGGTTTCCGGCCTTCCCTGTTAGAAGATCCATCCATCACTGGTCTACAACTGGTACGAACTATCACAGCGCCAGGAACCTTCGGCTCTGTCCGCAGTTTAAGCCACCCTTGACAACTAACTATCCGACACCTACACTGACTGCGGTTTTGCCATGATTGGTGGGTAGTCGAAGGAAGGCTACTGGGAGACAACCTATGAATCTGCTGCGCGACAGATCGCCACAATATGCCGTCTGTCTCTTGTTGCTCCTCGCACTCGCGACCTGCGCCGTGTTGCCCGGCACTGCAAGAGCTGCCGAGGTGTCTCCGCAGGCGTCCGATTGGGGCGAGATCACCTTCAGCCCCGCATCTTCGTACCCGGGCGGCAGTGTCTACTTCAACGCCCTAACGAAGTGGTTCAGCCCGGTCATCTCGCCAGCCGGCATGTACACTCGGATGTCACTGTTCGGAAACAAGCCAGCAAAGATGAGCGGTAATGCACCCAACTCTGACTGGGTCAGCGGCTACGATTCCGACTACGGCGGCAATTGCTGGAAGTACAGCTCCGGATGGATGTGGTACACGGGCAGATATGACCTGAACTATTACGGTCGGTACCAGCTCAAGAGCACAACCCCTCACAACCTGTGGACATTCCACCTGGTCGGCGCAAATGAGATGTGGGAACCGGACGATTGGTACAGCGGCTACCTCTATGTTCGCTAGCCACTCATGCGCTGGTCGACCTCGACTCGTAGCGTATTGCCGCAAGCCCGTAACGTCGGCGTAGGGGTCTGGCTGGTTCTTCGGGAGTACCGCCGAGAACGGGGGCGCAAGATCTACCGATGCTTGGTTCTGGCGGTCATCCTCGCCGTCGGGGCGATCCTCCACATATTGCCAGATGCCTATGGCGTCCTTCGCCTCAGCGGCTACGAGCAGGCAGCCTACGATTTTCGGCTATCGGGGAACCTTGAAGAGTCAGACCTCGTGGCCTTGAGAAACTCGCCGGCGGTCAAGGAAGTACTGGCCGCGGCGATATGGTCCTTACGACTCGAGTCAGACGAAGGCAAAGCCGTGCGATCCGCGATGGTAGTGTTCGTTGATGACATGGCAGTGGCATCCCGTCTGATGCCACTCAACCCAAGCAAGAAGACATTTGAACCAGGTGGAGCTGTGCTCACCTCTCGACTCGCATCACAGCTAAGTGTTCGTGTAGGCGACTCCATCCTGATGGACTGGGCGGATTACGATGTTGACTCCCCTCCTGCAGTGCCGGCCAGAGTTTCTTGCCTAGTGGAATCCGGCGCCGACGGAGAGTTAGCCGTCGTCGACGAGGACTTGGCCGAAACTGCGCTGATGGAAGCGATGGGTAAGTTGCGAGCCAAAGGGGAACCTGGAGCCAGCCAGCCTCGCTTCACAGTATTCTTCGTTTCACTTCGTCATCCTGTAGACGATTCTTGGATATTCGAGACCATCGGCGGGGAACCGGAGGAATACAGCCTGGAATGGAGGAAGGATCGTCTGGATTCCGAGCGCCAGGAAGTCGCCCGACTGGACAGCAGTACCAACAGTATCCTGAAATCCCTCTCGGTGTTGCTGTACACGGTGGCCCTGCTTTACCTCTGTGGCCAGCGGCTGACCTCGCGCCGTAAGGAATTGGCGGTTCTTGCAGCCGCAGGAGCAGCCCGACCCACGCTGCTTGCGTACGTTCTTGCGGACATGTTCATAGTTATCGTGTCAGCATCAGCGCTAGCCCTTATCGCAACCTACCTGTTCTTCCGCCTGCAGCTGATGTTCGTCCTCCCCGGCCATCTCATAGCCAGGCTAAGCATTCACGGCTTGGTCCTCGACATCATTGTTGGGTCCTTGATTGCCGCCTTGGCCATCTGGCGAACAAGGGTCTCACAGATTACCAAGGCGCTTGCAAAGGTGTTCTAGATGGGTCCAATCATAGAAACCAAAGACGTCAGCCTCGTCTTCAGACCCGCACCGAGAACATGTGTTGTTGCCCTCAGCGACATTAGTGTTCAGATAGCGCGCGGCGCGTTCACAATCATCCAAGGCCCGTCAGGCTCTGGCAAGAGCTCCTTGCTGCAGGTCGCCGTCGGTCTTCAGCCCCCCACCGAGGGGCAGGTGATGCTCTTTGGCATGGACACTGCCAGATTCGGCAATAGAGATCGAGCCGCGTTGTGGTCCAAGAGGATCGGCTTCGTGTATCAGGCATTCAACCTTCTGCCCTTCCTGACTGCACATGAGAATATCGAGCTCCCAATGAGGTTACAGTCCGTCCGACATAAGAATGGACGCCGAGCACGAGTCGAACAGTGTCTGGAACTCGTCGGCATGAAGACTCTGGGTGATCGCTTACCGTCACAGCTGAGCGGCGGTGAGCAGCAGCGGGTCGCTATCGCCCGGGCTATCGTGAATGAGCCCGAGCTACTCGTCGCGGATGAACCTACGGGCAACCTGGATGATGCTGCCGCAGGGCTCGTACTGGACTTGCTGAAGAGGCTTCAGTTTGAGCTGGGCATGACAGTCGTGGTCGCCACCCATGACGCCCGCTTCAGACCTGCGGCCGATCACGTTATCAAGCTGGAACAAGGCCGCCTGGTTTCTGAGGTCAGGTACCGATAATCCCGAGACCCGATCTCTTGCTCCCCAGAGCAATAGTCCCACTGAGCACGATCCACCCTCAGAGCATTGGGCTGCCCGAGCTGCGCCGCAGGCGCGGCCACCGGAGACCGGCTCCGCGAACAGTCAGCTGGACCTGGTCACCTAGCGCCCTCGACCTCCTCAGCCCGCCCTCCTCCTGCTCGCGTCATACAGCCGATCCGCTAGCTCCGTGATCTCCGCCCGCATGGCCAGTCGTTCTAACCAGTGGGCGGGCATCTGCCCCGCACCGTAGTACG
>Ga0209721_1001384_pt1 | contig 18099 bp, 12 predicted proteins | sample TshhotsprinmetaG_FD_184139 | JGI IMG/M metagenome (GOLD analysis project Ga0209721, IMG submission 184139) | Hot spring microbial communities from South Africa to study Microbial Dark Matter (Phase II) - Tshipise hot spring metaG (SPAdes)... | ecosystem: Environmental > Aquatic > Thermal springs... | reverse complement strand
TGACTAACCCTCTTATTTCCTCATCTTCAAGAACTCCCTCATACTTCTTGAGTATAATTTCCAAAGCCTCGCATCCTGCAATCACGTTTGCAAGAGGGGACCTGAGGTCGTGAGACACCGCGTGAGCGTACCCTTCGAGCTCAAGATTTATTCTCTGGATTTCCTCCTGCTGAGCTCTTCGTTCCGTTATGTCTCTCAAGTCTATGATGTAGCCTCTTGTGCCACCTTCCTCGTTTGTTAAGGTGGAGGTCCTAAGTTCGCCGTAGAAAATAAAACCGTCGCATCTTTGGAGGGCAATTTCCACAACGTCCGAAGATTCGGTCCCTCCCGGATTGGAAATAGAGTTTTCCATAAGCCAGCGTTCCCCCGGAACAGCGAAATCATAAACGTTCATTCCCCTTAAATCTTCCATACTACCGCTTCTGAGAATCCGGGCAGCCTGCTTAGAAGCTTCAATGATTCTGCACTCGCGGTCTGTGATGAACACTGCATCAGGTGAGAGCTCGAGAAAATTTCTGTAGAGTTCGCGGGTTTGGATTGTCTCTCTTTCACGTGCAACTCTTTCTGTGACATCTCTTGCTACGCCCAAGATTCCCACGATTCTATCCTGCTCGTAGTAAGGCGTGACGGTGAACTCGCACGTGATATATTCGCCGGAGGGCTTAAGAATTCTTGCTTCGAACCTGGGGTATTCCCAACCGGCGATCGCGGACCTGAAAGCAATGGTGACTTCCTCAAGGTCTTCCGGATGGACAATCCCTTCCCAGGGTTTTCCCACCCAATCGTTTATCCGCCACCCTGTTATGCTCTCGAAAGCGGGGTTAAGATCGGTTATTACACCTTCCGACGATATCTGGTAGATGATGTCAGGAATTTTTTCTATGAGTTGTCTGTGTTTGGCTTCGCTTATTGAGAGAAGCTGCATGGTATGGCTCGACCTGTATGCAAGTGAAAGGATTTCGCAGAACGCTTCAACAATGAGAACGTCTCGTTTTGAGAATCCTCCTTCCTTATCAGCCAGACACAACGCACCGACAACGTTCCCGTTCTCCGTAAGCCGAGAAAGAATCAGATTTGTCGCTCTGAGCGGTAAGCGCTTTTCAATTGCGTATTCGTTTGAGCTGATGTTGTTTATGAGTATCGTTTTTCCCGTTTCACAGACCTTTTCAAAAAGGACACCCACAAGATCCATGAAGGATGGGTCTCCAACTGCTCTACCGTCGCCCGCACTCGAGAAAACCATGCTTATTTTCTCTTCACCTTTTAGAGAGACGAAACCGCTTGATGCTTTAAGGAGACGTTTGCATATCTCGAAAACTGTTTTTGCTGCCTCTTCGAAATCCTTTTGCTCAAGGATATATCTTGAACTTTCAAGAAGGGCTGAGATTTCTTCACGTCTTGCGTTTGTCTCATTGATGATGTTTCTTAAGGCCTGCTCGGTTCTCTTGCGCTCGCTTATGGCCTGCACAATCCACACGGTCCCGATTGTTTCAATGCTTTCGGTTTGAATTGGAGATATCCTGGTGAAGCTGAAGAAAGTGGAGCCATCGTTCCTGCGCACTTTCATTTCACCGGACCAGCTTTCCGTTAGGGCAACTGTTTCAAGGATCTCCTTCTTCTTTTCTCGCAAGTCTGCTGCTGGAAGGATGAATATGTCCGATCCGATGACTTCCTCGGAGGGAAGACCGAAAAGAAATTCCGCGTAACGATTCCAGTATGTTATATGACCATCGAGGTCCGTTGCGATTATGGCTTCTCCGCAGGCATCAAGAAGGCCTGCCTGAAAACTCATTTTCTCTTGCGCTTTCTTTATGTCCGTGATGTCAATCGCTATTTCGCTTCTTACCATTCTTCCGTCAGGCCAGTGTATGGCTTTATCGATGCAGCGGTACCACTTGTGGGTATTCAGGTTTTGAAACTCCCATATGTAGGTTCCCCCCAGGTTCTCGCCCAAGATGTATTTGTTTGTGCAAAATGGACAGGGGGCATCAAGTCCCTGAAACGCTTCGTAACATTTTCTCCCCACAACCTCACCGAAATCCCGGGTCACGATTCTATTCGCGAAAAGAACCTCATACGTATTTGGATCGCTAACATATGCTGGGACATCAAGGCTGTTCAAAATTGAGAGAAGCTCGGCTCTCTCCGTCTCGAGCGCTGCCCGCGCTTTCTTAAGAGAAAGAGTCTCGGAAACTTTGTGAAGAGCATCCTTAAGGGACAATGGAAATTTTTCATCATAAATTACACAGCAAGATGCACCGTCCATCAGGCAAGCTATTGCTTCTCTTTCGTTTCCGGGTTTTACAATTGCGATAAAAACGCTTTCGGGTAAGTTTGATTTTGACACGTTGAGCAGTTTCTCTCTTTCTTTTGGCAAAAGCCCGCATCCCGCGATTATAAAATCGAAAGACCGCTCCGAAAGCTTCGCGATGCCCTCTGATGAAGAGTCTGTGGCGTGAATGGGGACGCCTTCAATTTCATTGAGCAACTCAAGAGTGCGGTCGCGGACATCCTTTTCAGGTTCTACATAAAGAATTGTTTTGGGCACACAGTCTCCTGCCATAACTCCCACCGCTTCCATCTCATCCAACATTGCGAGGTTGAATTACGAATGGTGTTTATACCCGAACCGTAGGTCAACAATTATTTTATCATCGGGCTGTGCCACAAACGACAAAACCGCGCCTTACGTAGATAAGTACCTTAAGTTGAGACTTATTCGCTCGTTACTACCGGTTTTACCTCAGGAACACATCGATTATTTTTTCCCTGTTGCCGCTTCTAAGCGCTGCGATTATATCCCTGTAGGCGCCAGCTGCATCCGTTCCGCTCGCGTCCTTGTCGCTAATTTCCACGGGCGTCTTGGACCTGTCGGCATAGAACAGGCCGAACCTCGGCTCGTATGAGCCCCACTCATAATTGTCAACCATTGTCCAGTAAAAGTATGATTTTATGGGGAGATCATCTTTTACCGCTCTCATCACCTCGAAAATGTAGCACTGTAAAAACTTGTCCATTGTTGCGCCATCGTATCTGGGTTCGAAAGTGTTTCCGCGAATCCTGTAGCACATGCCGCTCTCAAGTATGTATATTGGCAGCGTTTCGCAATTGAAAGTTTCGGCTTTGAGGAAGTGGTAAAACGCTCTCGGGTTGAGTACCTGCTCCCAAAGTTCGGAGTTAAAGTTAAATCTTTTCTCGGCCAGGTCTTTTGAGGATGGAAGCGCTATCATGTGCTTCAGGAAGGGATCATAGAAATCAACCCCGAGATAGTCGAGTTTTCTCTCATCTGGCGAGGAATATAGAGCCTGAATGCCTTTCGGGAATGTATCGGGATCGATTACTTTTTCCGTCACGCGGTCGATTAGTTTCTCAAGTTTAGCGAATACGGGATTGGGTTTCACAATTTCTGGCGACCTTGAGATTTCCTCATCCCAGGCGGCTTTGCCTCGCTTCAAGTAGGAGCCAATTTCATTCCTCGAAATGCCGTTGACGCGGGCGTTTAGCAGGTCAGTCATTACCTTGTCCGTAAAATATAGAGAAAGATGTATGGTGTTGTAGCTCACCATTGGCTCTTCCCAGCCGTTTTTTCGGTAGACATCGTGAACCGCGTCGTAAGCTTTGCAGTGGGCGGCAATCATGTTATCCCAGGCTGAGATAGCCGTTTTAAGTCCGGATTTCTCATGCGGAAATTGCATGAGCAGGTATGTGATAAAGGCGAGCCCGTTTGGCTCATTCATCGTGAGCCAAAACTTGACTGGTCTTAAGCCATGTTTTTCGATAAGGAGACCGTTGATTCTTTGTGTAATTTCCCTGACATATTCCTCGAAATATATGATCTTGTGATAGTCAGTCCAGAGATCAACACTAAGCCAGAGCGGATGCGTGAAATGCAGAAGGGTGATGACCGGTTCCATTCCTTCTTTCATCACTGAGGCAATTATTTCCGCATATCTCTCGACCGCCGCGTCGTCAAATGGAGGCTTTTCCCTTCCCTTAATCGTAAAGGAAGGCTGAACTCGTGCCCACTCGATGCTCATTCTGAATCCGTTAAGCCCAATATTTTTGGCAAGTTCAATGTGTTTCTGGTAGTCAGTCCAGAAACGTACCGCCTCTCCCGAAGGCTCAACTTTCCCGGCGCGCTCGAGTATAGCCCAGTTGTTGACCGGCTCACCTTTTCCGTTGAACCCGCCTTCTACCTGAAATCCAGCGTTTGCTACACCGAATAAGAATCCCTCTGGCAGCTTGAATCCCTCGTCAAATACTTCTTCCAGGTCTTTTTTCGTATAATGCTTTTCAAAAATCACTTTTGACACCCCTTTCAAGCGTCTTATATTTCGAGAGTAGTTTCCTCTTTTCTTCTAACCAAAAGGTTTTCCTATTTCCTGTGCCAGATTGAGAATTCGATGCGAAAGCCAGTCTAATCTATCTTAACTCAAAGATTTTGTCATGTTTCAAGAAGCAATCGGTCGTTTGACCCATTACATTTTCCCTTGTGTTTAGAGCTTCATCAAAGGCGAGCCTAAATTAAGTATGTCGTTACGTAGATGGAACTATGCGCAATAAGGCTTCGAGATGAGAGTCAAGCAGAGAATCTCTTTCTCACATCACTCCAACTGCGATGAGGATGCCGAAGCAGATAAAAACAGTACCGGAGATAAATCTTATCAATTTAAAAGGAAGAAACTTTGAAAGCGCGCTTCCCGCAATAGCTCCTATTAGGGATGTGAGCCACAGCGCGAGCGTTCCCCCCATAAAGATGTAGAAAGGTTGCCCCATTTTGGACGTGAGAGCGACCAGAGCTAACTGCGTCTTATCGCCCAACTCCATGAGCGCAACGATGACGAATGTTCCAAAAAAAGCGCTCTTTGAATCGGCGGTCTCTTTCTTCTTCTCCCTGTTTTGAAATGAGAGAATTCCAAAGACGATGAAGATCGCGGCGGAGACAATCCGTACCGCTGTTTGCGGTAGGATCTTCGCAAAAATTGCGCCAATGCCAACTGAAATGGCATCCAGGAGCACAAAAGCTAGCGCTGATCCGAGAAAAACGGGCGCAAACCCATGCCTCGCCGCGAGAGTGAGTATGGCAATTTGCGTCTTGTCACCAAGTTCGGCAATGAATGTCAGCCCAAATGCTGTCCCGAAAGCTTCGGCAATCACGTCTTCCAGCCTTGAAAGAGTTCAAGTCCAAATCTTACCATTCCCGGGTTACGGCAAATAGGTTGAAACGCAAACTTTCCGTTTCTTCTGAAGGGTTCAAATTCAAATCTTACCATTCCGGGTCTGCGGCAGATTACAAGTGGTAAGTTGATTGAATTGTGATTGAAATCAAATTGGCATGACCAAATACGATTTGATTTTATTGTGCATTTGTCCAAAGGTTGATGAAAAATTTCGGATTAGGCCGGTGGCAGGAATTCGCTTTCACATTGTCCGGGGTTTGAAAAAACAAAAAAGCTATGACAAAGTGTGACGATTAATGTTTAAAATCTTATAGAGATCAATTCCTTGGTAGGCTTTCTGGATTGGTTGCGTTTTTCGTATCGATTTGTTGTAGCACTTTACATAAACAGGGATAGGCGTGAAGCTTTTTTAGAAAAGGGGTTTGATTTGGATTTGTATCGGATGCTTGCATACGAGTGGATGAGAACGTTCGTTGCCCCGTGGGTGATGGTGGCTTTGGGCGTAACCTCACAGGGAGCGGATAACGTTCCGGCGAAAGGCGGGGTCTTAATAGTGAGCAATCAACGCTCAGTCTGGGACCAGATGATAATAATGAATGAGATAGACAGGTTCATATATTTTTATTCTGGATCGCGAAGCACAATCTCGCCGGTGTTTAGAACAATCTATCGTATGGCCGAAATTATGAATCCAGTGGGCGGTCAGACGAGAGGGAGCGAGTTTACGGAAGAGGTAGTCGGTATCCTAAAGGGAGGAAATGCTGTTTGTGTCTTTCCAGAAGGAATAGAGTCCCTGATGAGACCTGACGCTTCCGAGGAGGTTACTTATTTCCGAACCGGATTTGCGCTAATGGCAATTGAAGCGGGTGTACCGATTGTCCCGGTCGCAATAATCACCACGGGCAAATTTCCCTCTTTTCTTCCCGCCAATGTTGCAAAGGCGATTTCAACGGGTAGGGCAAGGAGGCTTTCAAGAATAGTGCCTCAATCGAAAGTGCTTATGCGCGTGGGAAAGCCAATCGACCTCAGTGGCTTTATGGACAAGCCGCTTTCGAGAAAAGATGTTGAGGCTATCGCGGGGAAAGTCAGAAAAATCATTATTAAGCTGTACTCCGGGGAGGACTTGGATAGGTTCTTAACTGGGGAAAAGCCGTTTGACATATATACGGACAGAATTTAGACTCTTTCATTTTCCGATTTCTCTTTTACGCCTATTGCAATTCCGGTACAGAGTGCCATAATTCCAATTATGAGAAATCCTGTTGGAATGTACTTGAAATTTAGGTTCATTTTTTCCCTCTCGTCTCTTGCCAGGTCTAACGCCTCTTTCAGACTGCTTTCCCTCATCGAGAAATTTAGCTTTACAAGCGGGGCAGGAGGCACAACGCCATATTCAGTACTTTTCAAGCACGCTTGAATCGCAAAAAATGTTTCCTCGACATCCTGCACACCGGCGATCGTTCCCATTGAGGGTTCCACTAAAATTCTTGCTTTATACCCAAATAAAATCCTGAAAGCGTTTTCATCCTGGTTTTTGTCCTCAGCCCATGAGAGCTTCGCGTTCTTGATTGGATGTCCCTCGGGCAAAAGCTTAAGGAGTTGTTTTACGAAATCCTGATGTTCTTTTCTGATGGCATAGCATTCTGTGCTTTCTATCATGTAATCCCAGAGCTCCATTCCCTTCAGTTTTCGTTTTCCGGTGTACCTTGCTTTGGCGGGAAGATAAGACATCCCGTTGTCGTAGTAGAGGCTGGTTTTCGGGGTGCAAAACGGGAAAACGATGTAATACGTTTTTTTGCTTGAAATGAGTTCAAGCTCGCGGCTTTGAGTAAGTTCGCAGGTTCTCCTGTTTACCCTGAAGAGGTTTTTCCTTTCGGCAATTTTAGACTTTGACATCCCGTTTAATAATCTTATGTGTTCCTCAACGGTTGAGATCTCGGGTGTGGTAAGTTCAAATCTGTTGTACTGCCGCTGTTCGACAATTACTGGTAGTTCGCTGACAACCTGGTTAGCTGAAAAAATACTTACTTTCCCGTCATAAGAATAGAAATTGTCGAAGTCCGAGGCTACGACTTTTAGCGCGGGAGCGACAGCGAATCGCCAAGCGGCGGACAGAGCGATGAGTGTTAGCCCCACGATAACGAGAACAGCGTTTGGCGCTCCCAGAGAAGATAATTTTTTAAAAATATTTGATGGTTTCATGTCGAGATTCACCTTGCGCATTTCCCAAATATCATAAACTATAAGATGCTTCTGTGGTTGAATTTTGACCAGTATTAGGCTTACCGGAAAAAGATTTGCCAAGGTTTCGGTTTTAGATCAATGATAAATTCTTGAAAACGTGGACGTTTTTCATACGGGCATCGTGTATATGAATGCGTTCTGAAAACACACAATTTGCGCCTGGAGAGAGTTGGACAGGAGGGTTTAAACATGGGGATGCTTGACAAAAAGGTGGTTGTTATCGGAAGCGGAATCGGGGGGGCGGGATGCGCTGCTCTCCTTGCCAAAGAGGGTTTGGATGTCACTCTTTTTGAGCGTAACGCTTTTCCCGGTGGAAAGGCTGCGAGTTTTGAAAAGGATGGGTTTATTTACGATACGGGCGTGCATGCGGTTGGAAATGGCGAGAAAGGACCTCTGGGTGAAATAAACAGAATTGTTGGAGGCGAACTGAAGTTCAACGTGATTCCCTCCGGGAACCGAATAATCATAGGGGATGGAGAGGCTCTTCTCCCGCTTCAGTATTCATCCGACGAAGCGATAATGGAGATACTCGAAGGCATTGGCGTTGATAGCGCGAAAAGAGGCGATTGTTTCAGATGTTTCAAGGAACTCGCGGCCGAGAAGTCTCCCGAAGATATGGCTGTTCTTGATGAAATGCCCCTTAAGGATTTCATTGACAGGTACACGGATGATAGCAGGTTTCACCAAATGATTAACGCCACATGCGCGCTTTTGCTTGTGCTCACCTACTATCAGGGTTCAGCGGGCGAGTTTATTCATTGTTTTTCCGAAGCGGCGAAAAACGGGTCACTTTCTTATCCTGTGGGAGGCATGGGGGCAGTTGCCAGATCTTATCTTGACGCTTTCGAGAGAATGGGGGGTAACCTTATATTCAACACGTCAGTCGAAAGTATTGTGGTTCAGGACAGAAAAGTTACCGGTGTTGCTTTGGCTGACGGGGAAGAGGTGGTTCCCGCGGATGTGGTGATATCCAATGCGGGTCTGCAACCAACGGTTGAGATGGTCTGTGAACATCTCGATGAAAATTATAAGAGCTGGGCGTTGTCCTTGAAATCCTCCTATGGCGCTGTAAGCGTGAAGTATGCTTTGAACGCGAAACTAATTGAGTATCCGCTCACTTTGTGGATACCTGATGTGCGTGACAAGAATATGTTCGATAAATATGTTGGTGTTTTCTATCCTGTGCCCTCAAATATGGATGCCGGCCTCGCTCCCGGTGGGTGCCAGCTCGTTTTGGCGGGGGCGGTTACCTTACCTGATCCGGAAAACAGAGAATTGTGCGAAAGCATTCTGAGTAAAATCGAGTCGACAATGGCGATGCTTCATCCTGATATAGAGAAAAACGTAATATGGAAAATTAAAACGGATGTCGCCTATATAGCGAGGATATCTGGAAGAAAGCTCGGGGAGGTCATCGGCCTGGCGCAGGATTACAGGCAGGTCGGTAAAAATAGACCAAACCCGAGGCTTCCTGTAAGTGGGCTTTACGTTGTGGGTGCGGATGCGGGCGGTCGCGGGATTGGCACCGAAATGGCGGGAGACAGCGCATTGAATGTGAGCAAGATGGTGATATCCGACCAAGAAAAAAATTAAGTTTAAATTAGCGTACCGCTTGATCGGCGATGCTGAAATTTCATTCCTGGCATCTGAGATATTTTTTCTGAAACTCCTCGATCGACATATTCGAAATGTCAGAACGTATCGCATCGAGGGCTAATCTCGCTTCATCTTGGGCGTCAAAGAGTTCTCGGCGTAGGACTCTTTTTGTTCTGAAGTTAAGGATCTCAACAATGGGTCCTTCGCCCGCCTCAAGTGATAGAAGTCCTTTGGTTAGTCTTGCCTTATAAAAATTTTTTGCCGGCTCACGCGGGTCTCTGCCCTCCGTTTTCAATTCTCCCCGGGTTTTTTTGGAACCGTGAGCGCTTGTGGCATTCATTTTGCACCGCCTCGTTTTTAAGGAGATAATACCTGACGTCCGTCTTGCTTTTAGTCTGGCTAAATTGACCCCTTTTATTTCACAATTGTAATGATTTTTTTGTCCGGGACAGCTCAATCTGGGCGCGTCTGCGCTTGTGTCTATTTTTATCGAGCGTTTGGCTTTTGTCCTTTCAAGCCTCTGTGTCTCCCGCGACCGTGTCTGATTTTATCCCGCCCGATTTAGCTTTGTCAGGGACTACTATTCTTTGGAGAGCGTAGACTCCAATTACAGTTATTGCACAGCTGTGTGTCTTGGGAAGTTTTGATGTTGATATGAACAATGCGCAGGTGTCGTCGCATTGCACTTTGGCTCCTGGAAATTGTGGGGTTCTAAAAGGGCACCAGCTGCCAGGGACTGAAGCCACAGGCCTCCTTTCATCTCATTAACCGCTTTTACAGGTAATCCATTCTAAACGGGGGTACACCCGAAAGCAAATTAAACATTTCAATGACTCATTTTATACCAATGAGGGTCCAGATTCATATCAAGGTGGCCTTTTCAAACGCCTCGTTAAAGAAAAGGTTGAGCGGCCACCTTTCGCCGATGCGTTTTTGTCTTATCATTTAACAATACTGTGCCTGGGGCGGGTGGTAATATCGTATGAGCATTTGCATTAATTGTGGCAATCCTTATTGTGCCCGGAGGCGCATAGGAATATCTTTTGGGAAGTGAGATTTTTTTGGAGGTTAGATGGGTGATAACGAGCAAGAAGATCGGGGCAACTCGCCAAAAGGGAAACTCGGCAGAACAGTTAAGGTTTTAGGTCTGGTAAGTTTTTTCACTGACACATCAACCGAGATGATTTATCCCCTTCTGCCGATCTTCATCACAAGTGTGCTCGGGGCGGGCGCCGTATTTCTCGGCGTGATTGAGGGCATAGCAGAAGGCACGGCGAGCATTCTCAAAGGGTTTTCCGGATATATCTCCGATAGGCTGAAAAAGAGAAAGGCGCTTATTCTTCTCGGCTATGGCCTTTCCGCGGTGACCAAGCCATTCTTTGCCGCCGCGACTACCGTGTGGCACGTTTTGGTTGTCAGGTTTTTAGAAAGGGTGGGTAAAGGGATCCGCACAGCCCCGCGTGATGCTCTAATAGCTGAATCAACCGCAGCAACCATACGAGGAAAAGCGTACGGTTTTCATAGAGCGCTCGACACCCTCGGCGCCGTTGCGGGTCCAGCCCTTGCGTTTCTCCTTATGTGGCTTCTAAAAGGATTTGACCCAAAAAGCGTATACAGATGGATATTTCTTATCTCCTTCATACCTGCTTCAGTTGCGGTCGCGCTCATAATTTTTGCGGTTCGGGAGCGCTTTTCATCCGTTTCAGCTGTTCCAATGCGGTTTAGGATGTCGGCTTTAGGAAGAAACTATCGTTTTTTGCTCTTCGTTGTGATCATTTTCATGCTTGGGAACTCGAGTGACACGTTTCTCTTGCTCAGGGCGCAGAGGCTCGGACTGAAGGTTTATCTTGTTCCCCTGTTATGGCTGGTCTTCAACGTAGTCTATAGTCTTGTTTCTATGCCTGCGGGCATGGTGTCTGACCGCGTGGGGCGCAAGAAAACGCTGATCGCTGGATTTCTTCTATACGCGGCGCTTTACGTGGGATTCGGTCTCGCTAAGAACATGCACATAATGTGGCTCCTGATAGCAGCATACGGGGTTTTCTACGGTATGACCCATGGAGTTCTTTCCGCTTATGTGGCAGACATGGCTCCGGAAAATCAGAGAGGGGTCGCATTTGGTATCTATCAAACCGCTGATGGGGTCTCGAGATTAGCGGCAAGTGTCATATTCGGAGCGCTATGGGAGACCCTGGGTCCTTCTGTTGCGTTCTTTTTCGGGGCTTTTATGGCTTTTGCGGCAATGGTAGTAATGTGGATTTTCTGCGAGGAATCAAAAGTTTGTTAACGCATAATGATGTGAGGGGAGTGGCAAGCCGTGTCTTTCGTGGCTTTTGTGCTTTTCATGACGGTTGCGTCTTAAGGCGGGCTTCAAAGAGGGTTCAATTTCCCATTTATGACAGCCTTGGTATTAAAGCCTTTGTCTTTTTTTAAGACAACAACCATCTGGTCAAAGAAATCATAAACGCGTCTGAGTCCCTTCGTGCTTCTGTCGTCTTAGAAACCAAGTATTCAAAAACAGTCCTAGGGGGAATCCGACTGAACAGATTATGGGGATAAAAGTTGAAAATTTAATAAAACTTGAAGAGAATTCCGGATGAGTTTGAACCGTGAGAATCCGATCCTCGTATCCAAGGATTTGGTACTTGCAGTTCACGCTTGTCCCTATAAAGAGAAGCCTTTCGCTCTTGAGGTTGCCTCGTCTTGATTCGTGTTGAGCGCGTAAAAACTCGAGCCGCCGCAAAGCGCGGGATGCTCATCTTTGATTTCTATTCGCTCATACCCGAGCAACCTCTCCTTACGCCTTTCTATTCGACCGCAACGCCACCAGGCGATGAGTTGATGCCCGAAACAGGAGCCGAAAACTTTTTCTTCCTTTAGTCTTTCGAGCATCTCAACAATGCGTTTATGACGGTCTTTCAGCCCTTCGGTAATGTTGTAAAAATCCCCCGTGATGATGTATACGTGAAATTTTCTCAATAGAAGAGCCTGACCAGGCCAGCATCTGTAAGTTCGGATCTCTGCACCGCGCGCGTCGAGGAAACGCTTGAAGTAGGAGCCGAGCCCAGGGCTGTTTTCTATTATGGCTATCTTTCTCATTCAGAATGCTGCTGCGAGAAGATACCCTTTCTTAGTTTATACATGTATTGAATCTGGGGTTGTCAACCCAGTAGTGGTCTTTTTGAAAGATGATCGTTGTTGAGCGTAAAGAGGAAAAGCCCGAATTTTTAAAGAGTAAGCAGTTTCGAGTGTTTGAGTCTTTACTTTGTTGGCTGATTAGCCGAAAAAGTAAGTGAAACGCTTTGCGGGAGAGCGAATCTTTTATAAGAAGTTGTGACTCGATTGTATCTCCTGGCAAATTTGAGCAAGCTCGAACTATATGCTGTTGTGGAAGGAGATAGGGTTGGAAGGTCTCCAAAACAAGCTCATGGATGGCTATTACGATGATGTAGAGAAAAATGTTTCTCCCATGAGGAGAGCGGTCTATAGATGTATTGCGTCTTTCCTTCTGATTTGTTTGATTGTCGGCCTCGGGCTAACCGTTACCGAGAGAATCGCAAATCTTGAAAAGGAGGGATATCTCGATGTTAGAAAAGCGCAGGTGGCAACCGCCGCTGCTGCTATTGAATACTCCGACGTGCAATCGCTAAAAGGTGATGAGTCGGATTTCGTATCGCCCGTGTATGAAAAGCTCAGGAGCAAGTTGGTGAGGATAAGGCAGAGTGATAAATCGATAAGGTTCGTTTATCTCATGCGCCCAAAGGGAAATAAACTAATCTTTCTTGTGGACGCAGAAGAACCGTCCTCGCCTGACTTCTCCCCTCCCGGGCAGGTTTACAAGGAAACAAGCCGTGAGGATATCGAGGTTTTTCAGAATGAAAAATGGCCACAGCCTTCGATCGAGGAAGGCGAAAAAGACAGGTGGGGCACGTGGCTGAGTTCTACTGCCTACATAAACGACCCGGAAGGTAAACCTGTTGCTTTTCTGGGTACGGATGTGGATTTCACGGATGCACTTGCGGGGGTTGGGCGCATTAAATATATCGGGAGGCTTCTGACTAGTTTGGCAGCTCTACTTTTCTTGATATCTGCTGTTCAGTACATCACCTGGTCGTATGGCAGGGCAAAAAGAGAAGCATTGAGAAGGGAAATGGAAGCGAAGATAATCGAGTTAAACGAGGAGCTCATACGCGCCGATAGGATGAAATCCGACTTCCTCGAGCTTGCTTCACATGAGCTTAGAAGCCCCGTGAGTGCCATTGATATAGCGATTCAGACTCTTGACAAATCACTTGACGGAAGAGCAAACGAGGATGAGAGAATGCTCCTCGATATAGCAAAGAGTGGGAGTAGGAGACTCGTAAGTCTTGTTGACGATATTCTTGACCTCACCAGGGTTGAAGCGGGGGACTTCAAACTTTCTCCCAGAGAAATAGATGTGAAGAAAACGGTTTCCGAGGTTGTGAAAATTTTTGAGCCGATGGCTAAAGAAAAGGGCTTGGCGATATCCTTGACGTTTGAGGGAGACGATCAGGGCGCTATCGTTGACGAGCATGCGCTGCTCCGCGGGTTGGAAAACTTGGTGTCCAATGCTTTGAAGTACACCGATACTGGTTTTGTTGACGTTTCTGTCAAAGTTGACGATGAGCATTTAAGGATTGCGGTTAAGGATACCGGGATAGGCGTGCCCAGCCACGCAGTGAAAGACCTTTTCAAGAAATTCTCAAGAGTTCACGAAATGCGAGCCTCTGAAATAAAAGGTACTGGTCTTGGGCTTTCGCTTTGCAAAGCGCTTGTTGAGGCGCAAGGCGGAAGGATATGGTATGAGGAAAACCCCACGGGCGGTTCGATCTTTGCTTTCGAGATACCGCGATATGCTGCCACGGTTGGGCTTGGCGATGAAAAACAGCTTAGTGGTGGAAAACAGAATTGAAATAATACGAGTTTAGTGACCTGCCTGCTTTCCAAATGCTTCTGCTAAACTGCGCTTTTCATATTCACTTGAGTATTCACTTGAAAAATCTGCCAATGTGAACGAGGAAATTTATCTTGTCAAACCACAGTAGGGCGCAATAATTATGCAAACGTGACGTGGTTATTGAGCGGTGGCGTAATGTGGGATGAACCAATCATTCGTACTTTCGGTTTGATATTTTGATTTGAGTGAGTTTGACTGAAAATTTGTACCGGCCAGTTTCAGGAATATACGTAATGGAAAAACATGTCTTCATAATTCGCTTTGTTTTGTTTACAATTGTTTAAAAGATCCAAAAGGGCCCATAGCTCAGTTGGCAGAGCAGCGGACTCATAATCCGCGTGTCGCAGGTTCGAGTCCTGCTGGGCCCACCAAAGATAACAATTTGTGTTTCCGCAAATTTGGTGCCAGGCACCATTTTTGCATTTTTCCAGAAGCAAAATCCAAAGGCGACAGGCGTCAAGAATAAGAATCGGCCCGCACACCAAAAACGGCTCAAAATCTGTTCGAAGCGATTATTACGCCTGTCCGAGAATGATAACGAGTAAATGAAGGAAGAGGAGATAGTTTTGGACGGTTCATGCGCGGAGACCTCTGAGAAGTGCGACATACAAAGACGCAATTTTTAATGCGAATGATATATCGACCACCAACCGGTTTATGCAAATTTGGTGCCTGGCACCTTTTTGGAATTTGGGGGGAGGTGCCACCAGCTGTTCTCGCAGGTGAACTTTCCGATAGGGACTGCGCCTAATCCCTCAACATAACGCTCCAGTTCCTGGTCAAATGAATCCTCCGTTAGGATGTAAATACTTTTTCCACAGTTAAGCATGTTTCTTGCCCCTTTTAGAACTTTTGTTTCGGCGCCCTCAACATCTATCTTCAAGATTGCGACATCGTAATCCGTCGCGCCGGGGAGAACGGAATCAAGCGTGCGTAATTTCGCGACGAAAGCCTCCGGGACATGCTCAAAACCCGGAGTGATTGGGCCGCTGTTCGCCCAGTGCCGGTCGTAGTGGAATATAGCGGTGCCCTCTTTGTCGGATAAGGCGAGGTTGTGAGCTACAGCCTACGTTGTAAGACCGTTGATTTCAATGTTCTTAACTAAAAGATCATAACTTGGCGCTGCCGGTTCAAAGGAAATGATGCTCACGCCATCATCTTCCTTAAAGATTGTTCCTGTGGATACAGTGTAGATTCCAAATAAGGCCCCTACAACAACAAACAGGACTCTTTTGCTTTCTTTCCGAAGCTTTTGAAGCCCGATGAGATACTCTTTATCCCCATACTCGTAAACGGGTGAGCAAATGAGAAAATCCCTCGAGTGGCTCCGAATGCGGAATTCTCCGCATGAGGTCTTCACGGAATCGGTCCCGATTGGCGAAAAATAACGAAAATTCCTGCCCTTGCCTCTCAAAAAGTGCGCGTTTACTGCGTCCAGGATGCGGGTCCATTCAAGCATAAGAAAAAGAGCAAGACGATGGCTCCTCGCTCTTTTAAGGATGATGATAAACGGTTCGAGATGGTCTCTGTAAATGTAAAACGCGATATTTCTTATTTCATTTAATGAGCCACGCAGCACATGCTTTGTGATGTTGAAAAGCGGAATAATATAACCGATAAACTTCCTGCCCGACGGTTTTGGAAATTTCTCACTTCTTTCATCATTCAAATCAGCTGAACCGTTTTTCCTCGTCATCTGGGCTTTGCAGACATTCATATAAAATTGTGGAAATTGTCGAGAAAATCAAAATAACACTTTCCAGCCTCTGTCGGTTTAGTTTACATCTTTTTAGCGAATTTCCCGCTCATATTTCTCGTTTTCCTAGATAAATCGAGGCTATTTAGTTTTTAATCATTGCAAGAAAGCGGTTCGGCGCTCGCATAACTTGCCGATTTTAAGGTTTCATATTTACAGGTTTACATTTGGGTTCTATAGCTGGTTTTGTTGTCTCTCATCCAGTGCCGATTTTCAGGTTTCATATTTTCAGGTTTTCGTAGTAAGCGCTGGATTTATAGAATATGGACAGGCGGCTGAAATTTTCGAGGTGAGCGGTTTTGTCAGTTGAAAAAGTTATTGACCACTGGCTCGGACCCGGCGAGAAGGATGGAGAAAGCATCCCACTTTCGCTGCAAGAAAACGGCATCCACCCGAAAGCTCGCTCCGAGAGCAGGTTTTATGGCGAGTGGTGGTACTTTGACGCTCGTCTTGAGGACGGACATGTAATTGTGGGGTTTCTTCAGGCCTCGGAATTAATGTCTCGGCGCCCCGGCGTAGAACTGCATATATACTGTCCGGACGGCAATAAGCTCTCCGTCGTAAAGAAGTATCCCTTATCTGAGCTTAAAGCCTCGGAAGATAAATGTGATGTACGGGTCGGAGATAACCGATGTTATGTTGATTGTTCCGACGGTAAATCGTTACCTCGGCACTATCTGTTTATCGAGGAAGAGGGATTCTTGGCTGATCTTGTTTTCGAAAGCGTGCTTCCAGGCTGGAAACCCGGAAAAGGCTTAACGGAGTACGGCAATAGAGGATATTTCAGCTGGATTGTTCCCGTTCCGAGGGCGAAGGTCACGGGCAAGATTCGCTACGGGGACAATGAAATCAGCACGAGGGGGATAGGTTACCACGATCACAATGTGGTCACTGCCGATATGAGGCGTATACTTTCCCACTGGTACTGGGGGCGCATCTTCGCAACTGATTTTACTCTTCTTTACGCTTACGTGGTCACAAGTAAGAAATTCGGATGCCATGTCTCAAAACCGCTCATGCTCGCTTTCCGCGACCGAGTTGTTTTGAGCACTGGAGAGATGCGGCTTAAGGAAGGCGAGTTGTTGTTCGATAAAAAGGCGAACAGAACCTACCCCTCGTGGCTTGAAGTTGAGGTACCAGGGCGTCTTTTCCTGAGCCTCAAAGTCATGCGGATTGTTGATTGTAATGACCTTCTCTCAGGAATAAATCCAATTATAATGAACCCGGCTGTCCGCTGGTTGGTCAACCGATTTGTGCGTCCCGGATGGTTCCGATTTGAATCTGAATACAATCTGAGAGTTTTTCATGAAGGGAGAAATTATGAGGAAAAAGGGACGACACTTCATGAGATGGTCGCCTTAAAATAAACCTCAGATCGTTTTTTCGCGTTGCTTGATCATCCCCATTCATCTTGCTGTTCTGAAGATGCCATTTTTCCGGCTCCCGTTTTCGGTCTCTCAATCCAAAATCATCCGGGCAAAGACCAGTTCTCTTTTTGAGTCTCTTTTCAGACTCGATGCCCCTCCCTGACAGCTGCTAACGCACAGACCACAACCGTAGCATATTTCGGTGTTAACAATAGATTTGCCCTCGCGTTCATATCTCGCCCCGAAAGGGCACCTCTCCATGCATATGCCGCATTTTTCAACCCCAAGACACGATTCTTCGTCAACCACGGCTGTATTTCTTCCCTTTCTGAACGAGGTGTAGCCCCTTGTCCTTTGAGCCTGAAGGGGTATGCAAACGTCGGGTGCGCAATTACACAGGACGAAAGCCGCGTCTTGCGGAAAGGACCAGCCGTACAGCTGATGAAAATACCCGTAATCCTCAAAAACCTTTATAAGTCTCAAAGCTTTTTCTTTGTCGATTCGCTCATAGAGTCCCGGATAGTTTTCAAGGTACTCTTCAGCCCAGCGACCGAAAACCATATCCGTATTGTTGGGCTTTTCGTCTGACATCTGGTTTCTCGCTCTTCTGCACGGGCAGGTACCGACAGCGATTGTGTATCCGCTGTCGGCAATCTTCTCGACCAATTTGCAGGATTCCTCAAGGGTGAGGATTTCGCCGTTTATATTCCTTATCACCAGCCCGCTTATGCGGTCGACAACTCTTTTTGTAATTTTGAGTCTGTGCACCCAGTCTCGCATGGCAAGATAATTGATGGCGCGCATGAAGAGATGTTCATAGCGTGAAAACCAGTGGAGCAAAAAGTGAGATGCGCGCTGGTTTAGCAAATCGCCTCCGTGTCCAACGTGCAAAAGCGTTATTGAGATAATGGCGGGTTCGAGAATATATTTTCGCGTTCTCATCATAGTCTCCACCACTTGTTTGCTGTAAATCCTATA
>Ga0209721_1001380_pt1 | contig 18128 bp, 20 predicted proteins | sample TshhotsprinmetaG_FD_184139 | JGI IMG/M metagenome (GOLD analysis project Ga0209721, IMG submission 184139) | Hot spring microbial communities from South Africa to study Microbial Dark Matter (Phase II) - Tshipise hot spring metaG (SPAdes)... | ecosystem: Environmental > Aquatic > Thermal springs... | reverse complement strand
CGCTCGCCCAGGCACAGCTCCCGAAGGCGACCGAGATCACGGGCTTCGCGTTCGATTCGTCCGCAGGAGCGGTCATGTTGCACATACGGGGAAACGGGGCCATGACGCCGAACGTCTTTCCGCTGGAGAATCGCCTGGTCCTGGATTTCAGCGATGTCGCGTTGAACGCCGCGATTCCGACCGAGGTGGTGACGCCTTTTCGTGGAATCCGTTCGGGCAGGCACGACGGCAAGACGCGCATCGTCATCGATTTGAAGGAGAACAGCACGTTCGACGTTTCGACGGCCGAAAACGCCGTTCTGGTCACGGTGAAGAGAGAAAAGGAACCGGCGGTCGCGCGCGCGGCACCGATGAGGTACGAGAGAGCGGAAGCGGAGACCCGTTTCCCGACGGCGGAGGCGGAAGCGTCCCCACGGAGCAAATGCCAGTCGTACCTCGAGGGGAAAGAGGCGATCAATTTCGATTTTCAAGACCAGGACATTGTGCCGATTTTCAGATTGTTCGCCGACATCAGCGGATGCAACCTCTTCGTCCATCCGGACGTGAAGGGCAAGGCGACGATGAAGTTCATCGACGTCTCGTGGAGCCAGGCACTCGACACGATCCTGAAAACGTTCAGCCTCGGCAAATCCGTCGAGGGTAACATCATCAGAATCGCGCCGCACAGTGTTTTCCAGAAAGAGAGCGAGGAGAAAGCGAAGGCGATGGAAGCAGTGAGCCTTGCCGAACCGCTCGATACGAGAATCTACAGCGTCAGTTACGCGAAGGTGAAGGATGTCGATGCGGCGATAAAGAGCGCCAAGCTTCTCACGCCGCGAGGCAGCACAAGCGTGGACGAAAGGACGAGCACAATCCTCGTGCAGGATATCGACGACGTGTTCCCGAAAGTGGAGAGTCTCCTCTCGACCCTCGACAAACCGACCCCACAGGTCCTGATCGAGGCGAGGATCGTCGAGGTCAACACTGCGGCAAAGCGGGATCTGGGCATTCAGTGGGGAATGAACATCCAGGGGTCGAATACCCTTTCTTCCCTCGGCGGCCTCTCAGGAGTTCCCTTTCTGAGCCGCGGTCCTTTCACGGGGAAGAACTATCTCGTCGACTTCCCGGCGAAGAGCGTCGGTGCGCTCTCCGGGTCAGGGTTTACCTTCGGTTTTCTCAGTCCTGACCGTACGTTCGGGCTCGATCTGCAGCTTTCTGCGCTCGAAACGATCGGACACGGCAAGATTATTTCGAGTCCGAAGATCCTGACCATCGACAATGGGAAGGCAAAGATTTCGCAGGGCAACAGCATCGCTGTCCGAAAGCTCACGGCAGAGGGGACCGTCTCTACCGAATTCAAGGATGTGACGCTCGAACTGAACGTAACGCCCCGCATCACGCCGGACAAATCGATTGGGATAGCGATCGAGATCAAGAAGGAAGAACTCGATTTTTCAGTCGTTTCCGTTGACGGGATTCCGGGGACAAGCAAGAAAGAGGCCAATACGAACGTCATCATAAAGGATGGTGAGACGATGGTAATTGGTGGAATTTACAAGACGAAGACCGACGACACCGAAAGCGGCGTTCCTGGGCTGATGAAGATACCCGTCCTCGGTTGGTTATTCAAGAGCAAGCTGAAAGAGACGCGAACCGATGAGCTTCTGATTTTCATCACACCGAGGATTGTCGAGAGACCCTAATGATTATAAATCCTAAATACGAAATCCTAAATTCTAAAATTACGATGATTTTTATAAATAATAATATAGTGTGGAGGCATAATGAAAAAACATAAATTTTTTCTGTCGGTTGTTTTCTGTATACTGTCTGCCGTTCTTTTGTGGGGCTGCGGCGGAGGGACGGGTTCCCCGGGTAGCACGGGGACCGAAGACACGGGCATTATAGTGGCAGCAACGGTCACGCCAATATACCTGGGTAAAAATACCGGTTCTGTGGATGCGTTCCAGTCTGTTTGTGATGAGGGCCCGCCTCGGGATTATGAAGATTTTACAGACCATAACGCCACATTGACGGTAACCGCCAGACTTATAAATCCTAATACGACTTTTCCGGCGGGAGACCTATATATTGAGAAATATACGGTTGAATTCAAACGCTCAGGTGATTCGATAGGGGCGCCGCCAATCGAGTCCGACACACGCTATAAGACAATTGTTATTCCCGCGCCAACCGGCACCAATGTTAGCACTGTTGAAGATACGGTCGTCCTTGTTGACCTGATAAGAAAAGACCGTTATGAAGAAGATGTCACGTCCGGCAGGTTCACATACGCGTCGGCGTATTTGAACAATTACACGGCGGTCTTTAAATTTGAGGGCGAGAACGCGTATGGAAAATATTTTTCTTTTAAGGCGCAAACGGATTTTCAGATAGGATCGTTTGACAATTGCGATTAATGTCCTGGAGGATAAGATGAAAAAATTTATCATCCTGTCAATATTGCTGGGCTTATCCCTGTTTTTATTCAGTTGTGGAGGAGCGCCGGTTCTTTAGATTCGCCTAAAGGTGACAATCCGGGAGAGCCGTCCGAAGTAACATTGCTGCCCTCCCATTTCATCGCGCAAACGGGTTCCGCCATAACATTGTATGCGAAGGTGCTCGACGGCAACGGGGCGCCTGTTCGCAATGTGCCGGTCAGTTTCCTGCGTGAAGGAGCGGGATATCTAAGCGCCGCGGCGCGAAGACGAATCGTGATGGCAGCGCGTCGGTTACGATTACATCTGCTACCAGCGGATTTTCGACGGTTCAGGCAAAAGTGGTTAAGGGAGTTTCACAGATTAGAGACAGTAAAACGGTTTTTTTCTCAGCAGCCGATGTTTTGCGTGTGAGCATGTCTTTGAAAGTGAATAGTGTTCCGGGTAATACGGTATATGACGAGCAGGAAGATTTGACTTTGTTTGGTGATCCAGCGCCCGATGATACAGTTGAAATTTTGGCCACGGTCTTCGATGCAGGCGGGGAGCCGGTCCCGGGCCAGTCAGTGCAATGGCATACCGACCACGTTGAAGAAGTAGTATTCAGCCGGGTTGATATAGTAACTAATGAATGGGGCGAAGCAAAGGCTATTATACAGGTCGTGCCCGGATCATTAAGGAATACTGACACAAATGTCAATTATGGCTTATGCGGGCAATGGTGCCGCGAATATGCGTTCTCTTTTACTCAAACCAGTGAAGGTAGGGAACATCACGGTTTCTGCGAATCCCCAAACACTCGCTTTGGGAGGCACATCAATAATCTACGCTAATGTAACTACGACATTAGGGACCTCGGTTCCTAACGGAACAGCCGTGAATTTTAAAACTAACTTTGGTTTTATTGAGCCGTTTGCACAGACGACAGACGGTATAGCTATAGCAAAATATACAGCGCCTGCTCAAGCCGGGACTGCGAAAATAACTGCTTCTTTTGGCGACATATCCTCCGACCTTAACTTGACCATATCGGGTCCGTAGCCGTTTTTAGCGGCGCTTAGATTGACAATAAACGGCGCCTTAGCGGCATTGTGATGCTTGCAGTCTCTCGCCTTGTGCGCCAGCATACGCCGCAGCCCCGGGTGATCATACCGTTTTATATCGGTGCAATAATTAGGCGGAGGCTGCAAGTCATATTTTTAAACTAATGCGCGTGAGTGGAAGAATAACAGGAGGGACGGATGAAAATTCGTCCCTTTTTTATGCTATATTGAATCTCAGTTTATTGTTTATCATCGACCTGTTAATTTATGAATGGCCCGGGTTAGAAAGCAGTTTATGAGAGTTCGCCGGAACAGAAAGGCTGATAAGAAATCACAGTGAAAATAAAACTTTTGTCGTCTCAGAGCATATTTTATCTTAACTTACTGCTTGGTATTCTTCTGCTTATTACTGCAATTATTGTTATCCGGGATGTTACTTCGCGCTATTTCGAACACAAAAAAAATATTCAGAAAAGCACGTTCAAGCCCCGGGACTTATCGGCTCAAAAGCCTGAGAAGCAACTTTCGGAGTACGCCTCCGTGCTGGCGAATAATCCATTCGGGTTCCCGGGCGGTGAAATCAGGGCCCTGACCGGTTTGACCGCTCAAGGGGCACGGCAGGCGGATATCATTCTAATCGGGACGGTTGTCGGCCCCAGAGAACTCAGCTACGGAATTTTCAGGGATTCGGCGGGGAAGCAGGAGATTTTTAAGATCGGTGACGCCGTCTTCGATATCGGTAAACTGTACGGGGTTGAGCGGGAAAAAGTGCTAATCAGAAAGGGAGCGGAGACCGAAGAGATCCTCCTTGACGATGTTAAGGTGAAAGACGTGAAAAGACAGGCATCCGCCGTCGGAACCTCTTCTTCGACTTTCGCCCAGAGGGTTGGTAAGGCGACCTATTTGGTGGATCAGAAGCATCTCCAGCAGTCTATCGCGAATCCCGCCCAGATGATGACCGACGCGCGCTTGAGGCCGAATGTCGTCGACGGAAAAGAGGAGGGGTTCGTCGTGAGCGAGGTGAAACCCGGCGGGATTTACCACAGCCTAGGCTTGCAGGATGGGGATATCCTCTTGAGGATCAACGAGTACGATATCTCCAACCCGGAAAAGGCGCTCCAGGCTTTCACGGCACTGAAGGGCATGGATCAGGTGCAGGTGGATCTCGTCCGAGCAGGATCGCGCATGACGATGACGTACCTGATAAAGTAGTGAGGCGACGGGGACAGGGAGAGCGGAGGGGAGTTTTTTGGTGCTACAATACACGAAGCCGGAGATGAGAAAGAAGCGGTTCACTTCGTATGCAGCAGCGACCATCTTTTCTTTCGTCTTCATTCTGTCCTGTGTCTTCCATCCCGCATCGTCTCTCCCGCCGCAGGCATGTGCCGAGGACCGGGAAGATGCCGCAAAAGGAAAGAAGGTCGCGTTCAACTTCGTGGATGTCGATATCACCGCTGTCGTCAAGTTCATCAGCGACATAACGCACAAGAACTTCGTCTTTGACGAGAGGGTGAAAGGCACGGTGACCATCATCGCCCCCTCGAAACTGTCGGTTGATGACGCATTCAGTCTGTTTACGTCGGTCCTCGAGCTGAAGGGGTTCACGATCGTCCCTTCGGGGAAAGTGTACAAGATAGTCCCCGTCGCGCAGGCAAAACAGTCGGGCACGGAACTCCTCAAAGACGGAGTCCAGCGGGTCAGCGACGCGTACATCACGAGATTGATACCGCTCAAGGCGATCTCGGCGTCGAGAGCATTGTATTTTCTGCAGCCGCTCGTTTCACGGGATGGACACATCTCGTCGTTCGGTCCGGGCAATATGCTGATGATCGTTGACTCGGCGACGAACATCGAGAAGATTCTCTCGATCATCGAATCGATCGATACATCCGGGGATGAGGAGCCGGAACTCGTCCTCCTCAAATTCGCGAATGCGGACGACGTGGTGCGAATACTCGCGGAAGCGCTCGCGCTGAGCGCAAAAACCCAGCCGTCGTTGTATCGCGGACCGAAGCCCGGAGAGGCCGTGGTGCCGGCGCCCGAGGAAGCGAAGGCGACCGTCTTCGCCGATGCGCGCTTGAACGGGGTGATCCTCGTTGCCGACAAACGGGAGAGAGAGTCGATGAAGAGGATGATCGCGCTCCTCGACATCCCTCTCCCGGAAGCGACGAGCAAAATCAACGTTCACTTCCTGGAGTACGCGGACGCAACAGAACTGTCCAAGGTTCTCGAGAGCATGCTCGCCGGGATATCGGCGCAGGCGAGGCTCGGGCAGTCCACGCAGGCGGGTCAATCAGCGCGGGGCGTCTTCGAGCCTCTCGGCAAGATCATCATATCGCCGGACAAGGCGACGAACTCCCTCGTCATCGTCGCGTCGCCGGCGGATTACCAGAGCCTCACGCAGGTCATAAAACAGTTGGACCGGAAACGCAAACAGGTTTACGTCGAGGCGATGATCGTCGAAGCGTCGATCGATAAACTCCAAGAGATTGGTGCCCGGTGGCGCGTTATCGCCGAAAAAGACGGCGAGCCGGTTGCGGTCGGTGGCTTCGGGACGATCGACGCAACGTCGATGCAGAATATCATTTTCGGTCTCACGGGGTTGACCGCAGGAGGAATGGGCAATTTTCTCGATGTGCCTATCTCCGCGATCGGCCCCGACGGTAAGGTAGTCACGACGACGCTGACCGTTCCGGGATTCGCCGCCCTCTTCAGCCTGCAGGAGTTCAGAGGGTCGATCAACGTCCTGTCCACGCCGCAGATCCTCACATCCGACAACAGGGAAGCCGAAATCGTCGTGGGCGAGAACGTGCCTTTTATCTCGAAGAAGGAGTCTGACCCGTCGAGGCCTCAGTCCGTGTTCAGCACCATCGAGAGGAAGGATGTCGGAATCACCCTCAGGCTCACACCCCAGATTACCGAAGGTGACTATGTGAAGCTCGATATTTTCCAGGAGATCTCCGCCCTCAAGCAGGAGTCCACCGACGTGGTCCTGACGGTCGGTCCGACGACGACGAAGCGTTCGACGAAGACGTCCGTCGTGGTGAAAGATAATCAGACTGTCGTGATCGGCGGCCTCATGGAGGAGCGCGAGGAGGAAAACGTGACGAAAGTACCGCTCCTTGGCGATATCCCTCTCCTCGGTTGGCTTTTCAAGAATAAGTCCGTCGAGAAGAAGAAGACGAATCTCCTCGTGTTCTTGACACCCCATATCGTAAAAGATGCCGAGCACCTGGCGAAGATCACCGACGCGAAGCGGAGCGGATTCGGGAAGGCGGAGAACTCTTATGCAGAGGGAGAATTGCTCGTGCAGTTCAAAAGCGGCGTCAGTGAACAGAGGATCGACGAGATCCTCCGCGCGGAAGGGGTATCTCTCGTCGGGAGCGCGCAACCGAGCGGCCCATACCGTATTCGACTGAAACCCGGGCGGGATGTGAGGGACGCGATGCGCGGGTTTCTCGCCTATCCGGAAGTGGAATCCGCAGAGCCGAATTACGTCATGAAGCTCCAGAGGTGAGGATGCATGGAGACGGTCGACTTCATAAGGGATGAAGATGTCGAGACGACTCTCCTCAGCCACTTCCCCCTTCCTTTCGTGAAAAACAACCAGATATTTCCGATCAGGCGGGAGAACTCCCTGCTGATCGGCGCGGTCGCCGACGAACGGGGCCTGCTGGCGCTCGAGGAAGCGTCCAAACTTCTCGGACTTCGGGCCAAACCGGTGAGAGCGCCTGTCGGCATCATCATGGATGCGATTAACAGATTTTACGGGCAGATGGGTTCCGCCGAAGAAGTGATGGACACGATTTCAGGGGAGGATCTCTCATCGGTTGCGACGGCGTTCGAGGCGCCGAAGGATCTCCTCGAACTGACCGAAGAAGCACCGATCATACGGCTCCTCAACGCCCTGCTCCTGCAGGCGGTGAAGGAGAGGGCGAGCGACATTCACATCGAACCGTACGAAAGGGAACTCGACGTCCGCATCCGCGTGGACGGATTGCTCCGCAAGGTCTTGTCGCCTCCCAAAATCATACAGGATGCGCTCATCAGCCGGATCAAAATTATGGCCCATCTGGATATCGCGGAGAAACGGCTGCCGCAGGACGGGAGAATTCGTCTCCTCCTCGGGGGACGCGACATCGACATCAGGGTTTCGGTCGTGCCGACGACGCACGGCGAGCGCGCGGTCATGAGACTCCTCGATAGAAAACAGGGACTTCTTGGGCTCTGGGAGGTGGGTCTCGACCGGCGGCACGAAGAGATTTTCGAGAACTACCTCTCGAGGCCCGACGGTATCATCCTCGTCACAGGCCCGACAGGGAGCGGGAAGACGACGACCCTCTACGCCGCTCTCAACAGGATCCACACCGAGGAAAAGAATATCATCACGATCGAGGATCCGGTCGAATATGAACTGAAAGGGATCGGTCAGATGCATGTCAATCCGAGAATCGGGTTGACCTTTGCCTCCGGTTTGCGTTCGATCCTCCGGCAGGACCCCGACGTGATCATGGTCGGCGAGATACGGGACCTCGAAACCGCGGAAATCGCGATCCAGGCATCCCTCACGGGACATCTCGTCTTGAGCACGCTCCATACGAACGACGCACCGAGCGCGCTCGTCAGATTGATCGATATGGGCATCGAACCGTTCCTCGTGGCGTCGTCCGTCAGTCTCATCCTCGCGCAGCGGCTCGTGCGGACGATCTGTCCCTCCTGCAAGCGCGGGTATGAGCCGTCGGCGCTCGAGAGATCGTATTTCACCGATATTGCCGCCACAGGGGTATCGGGGGCAGGCGGGCGAGAATCGACTTTTCTCCTCTATCGAGGTACCGGCTGCGACCGGTGCAACCAGACGGGGTATTTAGGCAGGACGGGCATATTCGAACTTTTCGTCGTGGGCGACGAGATACGTCCGATGATCACGGAAAAGATCGATGCGCAGAGCATCAAGAACGCGGCGGTCGAACGCGGCATGAAAACGCTTCGGCGCGACGGACTCGAGAAGGTCATGCAAGGGCTGACGACGCTCGAGGAAGTCTTGCGGGTGACGAGGAAAGACCATGCCGATCTATCGGTATAGCGGCTATCGGACGGACGGCGCCGAGGTGACGGGAGCGATAGAGGCGAATAGCCCAAGGGAAGCGGCGCTGCGGCTCAAAGAGTCGGGTCTCTACCCGCGTCACATTTCCGAATCGGTCACGCGCGAGAGGAGAGGATTGTTCCGCCGTCCGGATCCCGATTTCCTCCCTGCCGTGACGCGGCAGCTCTCCGTGCTCCTCGCCTCCGGCGTGCCCCTCATGGAAGCGCTGAACGCCGTCGGGAACGAACGGAGCGGATTCCACAAGAGCCTGATGGTGCGCGTCAAGGAGCGCATCGCTTCGGGCGCGAGCTTCTCGAAAGCGCTCTCGGAAGAGAGCGGGGTGTTCCCGGAATTCTATGTCAACATGGTCGCCGCGGGAGAGACGAGCGGAGCGCTCGATAAGGTTCTCGGCCGCCTCGCGGATTTTCTCGAGGCGCAGAGCGCTATCAAGGCAAAAGTGAGGACATCGATGATCTATCCGATCTTCATGATCTGCGTTGGATTCGTTGTCCTCTCTTTTCTCTTCGCGTTCGTCATTCCCAAGGTCACGAGGATTTTCAAAGATACGCACGCAGCCCTTCCCTTCCTCACTGTTCTCCTCATCTGGATCAGCGAGGCGTTCCAGCGCTACTGGTGGATGGTGCTCGCGGCGATTCTCGGCGGCGCGATCGGGGTGAGGCGGCTGAGGGAGAAGAAGAGACTGCTCGTCGACCGGTTCATGCTCCGCCTGCCGGGGAAGATATTGCAAAGCCTCTACTGCGCGAGATTCACGCGGACGCTGGGCTTTCTGCTCGAGGGCGGTCTGCCCGTTCTCAGGGCGCTCGAACTCGCCGGAAAGTCCGTAGGGAACGCGATGCTGGAAGGACGGATTACGGATGCGGCTCGCAAAGTCGCCGAGGGAGCGAGACTCTCCGCGTCTCTGGATGGATTTCCCCCCGTGCTCACTCAACTCATCTCGACGGGCGAGCGAAGCGGACAACTCGCCGCGGTTCTGCGCAACGCGGCGGACGCGTACGAAGAGGAATTTTCGCGGAGAGTCCAGAAGGCCATCGCTTTTCTGGAACCGGCCATGATTCTCGCGATGGGATGCGTCGTGGGGCTGATCGTCCTCGCGGTTCTTCTTCCGATATTCCAGTTGAATCAGCTCATTAAATAAAGAAAGGGTTCGCGGGACCAGGGATGCGAGAGGTCACGTGCTTGCGGCGACGACGGTGAGCTATGGGTTCGGCATCGGGAAGGGTAATGACTCGTCTTTTTCATGCCCGGGATTCTCATGAGGGCAACCGTTACTCGACAGGCTCGCTATGAAACGCCCGTCATCGTTTGCCCTCTCGTATATGGTATCCTGAGCTTGTCGAAGGATCTGAATGTTCCGATCAAGTCGGGACTGAAACATTCTTTTATTGCTCGACCAATGTGTGGATGAGCAATGAATGGCGGAGGACGATATGAATGCCAATAAAGGGTTCACGTTGCTTGAAGTCATCGTCGTCGTCTTTATCCTCAGTCTGCTCGCGGCACTCGTCGCCCCGCGGATAATCGGGAGGACTGACGACGCGCGCATCGCCGACGCGAAGATCCAGATAAAGAATTTCGAGACCGCGCTCAAGCTGTTCAAGATGGACAACGGGTTTTATCCGACAACCGAGCAAGGTCTCACAGCTCTCGTCGAGAAGCCCACGATAGGCCAGATCCCGGAAAAGTACAGGGAAGGCGGATACCTCGAGCAGCGGAGGATCCCTCCCGATCCGTGGGGGCGCCCCTATGTCTACATATCGCCGGGCGTCTACGGCGACTTCGATTTGCTGAGTTATGGAGCGGATGGGAGAGAGGGCGGCGAAGGGAAAGACGCCGATATCAAGAACTGGGATTTGCAATAGAGGCGACCCGGGACGGGCGTGAGATTTTGCGGCACGTGATATTTCGATGCAGCGGTCGCGCCCCCTCCGTTCGGGGCTTCACGCTCCTCGAGCTGATCGTCATCCTTTTTCTCGTTTCGCTCGTCGCGACGATCGTGCTCCCGACCTTCGGCGGGTTCGGCGATCGCGGTGTCGCAGGAGAGGCACGCGAGATTGCGTCCATTCTCAGATACGTCCACGAGAGCGCGATCTCGCGGAAGGAGACCAATCGGCTGACGTTCGACCTCGACGGGCAGGTGGTCTCGTGGAGAACTTTGGAAGGCGAGAGGAAGAAGAGATTTCCCTCGATGAAAGGGGTGACCATACCATCGAAGGGCACCGTCTCCAGAGGCGGGGTAACCCTTTTTGCGGAGCCGCTCGGCTTCCCCGAAGACGTCCAGGTGACACTGGGCAAAGGCGACAGACAGGTGACCGTTGTGTTTCGTTCTCTCAGTGGCAGGACGAAGATCCAGGAAAAAGGATGAGACGACGTTCGGCGGAGTACGGAGAGGGTGATCACGGGGCATTCGCCAAACGTGCCGTCTTCTTTCGGCACGCGCAGAGGGACGCCCGTCGAGATTTGGGGCATGTCCGTGGCGCGGCAGGGCCTCGTTTCGAGCCTCCTTCCGGGGATCTATCGTTTCGAGAGCGCCCAAGCGGTTTTACCCTTCTCGAGATCCTCATATCCCTCGCGATTATCGGAGGGCTCCTCGTCACGCTCATCTCTACGCTGAGTTACCACTTGAGTATTGCGGGGAGACAGGAGACGATTACGCTCGCGACGCTCCTCGCCAAAGACAAACTCGCGGAGATCGCGCGTGACCGCCGGGAGGAGAAGGGGTATTTTGACGCCCCCTATGATGGATACGCATTCGAAACATTTGTCAGGGATTCGCCATATCCGGGGATCTCGGAGATTGGCGTCGTCGTGAGATCGGGCGAAAATGAGGTGGCGGTGCATGAGTTCGTCCTCGGGACGGGTCGGCAGTAGGGCGGTGGAGCACGACGCGGGGATCGCCGCTTCCCGTGCATGCCGAGGATTTACCCTCCTCGAGATCCTCGTCTCGCTCGCGATCTTGTCCGTCGTCCTCGCCGCCGTGTACAGCACGTTTTTTCTGGCCCGGAGGGCGGTCGATGGCATGGACGACACGCTCGTGAAGCTCCAGGAGGCGCGCCGAGCGCTCGATATCCTCCGGTGCGAGGTCGAAGCGTCGTTCTACGAAGCCGCGGACAAGAGCACCGCGTGGCGGGTGAAAGACCGCGACTATTACGGAAAAAGTGCGTCCTCGCTCCGTTTCGCCACGTTTTCGGCCCTCCGTCCGGGACTATCGCTCGTCTCCTATTACGTGGAGGGAGCAGACGACGGATTGCGTCTATTCAAGAAGATCGGGCCTCTTCGGTTGACGGAGGAGGACGCGGAGGCGGTGGAGGTGATCGATCGGCTCGATGCGTTCTCGATCGAGGCGAAGTACCAGGACGGGTGGGTGAGGACGTGGGACACGGATATCATCGGACGCGTCCCGGAAGAAGTGAGGATAAGCATCGCGGTAAAGCTGAGAAGCGGGGTTGTCGTCCTCGCTGACCGGGCAATGCCGAGGATCAAAGGACCGATATGACCGGCAGACCGAAAGACGATCGCGGCATCGCGCTCGTCGTGACGCTCCTCGCGGTGGCGCTGATCACCGTTCTCGTCGTCGAGTTTTCGTACGGCGTGTACGTGGGGACGGAAAGCCTCTCCACCTGGCGCGATTCGCAAAGGGTATCGCGCGTGGCGGCATCGGGCGTGACGATCGCCGCGAAAATGACCATCGATACCCTGAAAACACAGGGGTATTCGTACCCGGGGGTCGTCGAAATCCCCCTCTCGGCGTCGTTCGCCGGTATCGAAGAGACGATGCTGATACGGATAGAGGACGAGGGTTCGAAATTCAATCTGAACGCGCTCGTGCCCCCGAACGAAAACATCAGGGAGCACGATCAGCAGAGCCCGTATCGGTGCTTCAGGAGGCTCCTCAGGGTGCTCGGGCTCGACGAGAAGATCGCGGACCGCATCGTCGATTGGATAGATTCCGACGCAGAGGCGCGGCTTACGGATTCAGAGAGAGGTGCGCGGAATTCGGCGCTCGTGAGTGTCGATGAGGTCCTGCTCATCCCCGGCATATCGAAGTCGGAGCATGACGCGTTGCGGCCTTTCGTCACCGTCTACGGGAAAAGGGAGAATATCTCCGTCAATATCAACGGGGCACTCAAGCCGGTCCTCAGGTGTCTCTCGGAGCAGGTGAGCGACGAACTCGCCCAGCGGGTGATCGATTTTCGGAAAAACAATCCGTTCAGGGAAAAGAGCGACCTCGCGAAGGTCGCGGGATTCGAACGGGACGTCGGAATTCCTTCTGGTGCCATCGCGGTCAAAGGGGAGTACGTCTCCGTTCGATCCGTCGCCTCGGCGAACGGCGTGAAACGAATCGTCGAAGCGGTTCTCCGTGTCGATGGCGGAAGAGTAGAATACTGGAAGGAATACTGATGAAGCGGGTCGCCTTTTTCGACGTGACGGAAAGAGAGGTACGGCTCTCCGTGTTCGACGTGCGCGGGAGCGGGTATGCACTCGCCGAGAAGCGGACATTTCCGCTGTCGGACGACCATTCTTTTGCGCTGGATGCGGAGACCGATCTGCCTGACGGTGTCTACCTCAGCCTTCCCCTCCGTGCGCTGAATTTCAGGATCGTCGACGTGCCCTTCGAGGACAGGGCACGCGTCAGGGAGGTTCTCCCGTTCGAACTCGACGGGAAGGTGCTTGGCGGCACGGAATCCGTCATCTTCGATGCGGTCGCGATCGGCAGGAACGATGAGGGGCACGAGATCCTCGCGGTGTTCATCGAAAAGAAACTGCTCAAAAAGATCCTCGAACCGTTGCAGGCGCTCGGCATCGATCCGCTCTGCGTAACGTCTCTCGAGCTGAGGCACGCACTGGCAGACTTTTCGCCGGTGAAATTGGTGGCGCGCGCGCCGCTGTCCGACGATGAGCGGGAGCGGCTCGCCATCGAGGAAGTCCGACAGCCGACGATCGACCTGCGGCGCGGAGAGTTTTCTTACACGCGCGGCATCGAAAAGACGAAGAAAGCATTGAGGACCACGGCGGTTCTCCTCGCGCTCCTCGTTGTCATCGGGATGTCGGATGTCCTATTCCGCATTTGGTTGTCGAGCCGGGAGATCGCGCACCTGAAAACGGCGATGCGCCAAACCTACCGGGATTTGTTCCCCGAGGAGAAAAACATAGTGAACGAACTCCACCAGTTGAAGGCGCACGTCAGGGAACTCGAGGGCAAGGAAGAAGCGATGGTCGGCGTAAAGCCGCTCGATGTTTTCATGGCGCTCGCCCGTATCGAACGAGACGGTTCGCGATTCCACGAGATCGCGATCGACGGCAAGAATATTGTCCTGCGGGGTGAGGCTGCGTCCTTGAGCGCGGTTCAATCTCTCGAGGAAAAGCTCCGGCGACATTTCGCCGGCGTATCGATATCGGAGTCGAAGGCGTCCGCGCAAGGGAAAACACTGTTTTCGATCACGGTTCGTCAGAGGGAATCATGAGGATTCCGTCGGGGAAAGGGAAGCACATCGGCGTTGTTCTGATCGTCTTCGCGACAGTAGTTGTCGCCATCGCTTCTCTGCGCACGCTTCATTCCCGCACGAAGGAACTCCGGCAGCTCAGGGCCCAACAGCAAGAGATGGCGCTCCTGAAGGACGAGTTTTTATCTCTCAGGGAGAAGGTGGGGGCTGTCGAGGGCAAAAAGAATCTGGCGAGCGTGCAGGGCGTCCTCCAGGCTGTCGATGAGGTGTTCTCTTCAATCGGTCTCAGGGATCGGGTGAAAACGGTCAGGATTATCCGCAAGAATGAGAGAAAAGATGGGACCGAGGAGGAGGCAGAGGTCTTTGTCGAGAAGGTGAGCATGAATGAGATGGTGAACCTTTTTTATCGGATCGAACACGCCCCCATGGTCCTCTCTATCCGGAGGGTGGCCGTCAAGCAGGCTTTCGACCGTCCGGAGCTTCTCAATATGGAACTCGCGCTTTCGTTTTTGAAATCACGGTGACACACCTCGTTTCGGATCCGGTGACGACGTGCGGAAAGGGAGAACCGCGGCATGTATGAATGATGGGCTCGTACCTATTCAAATTAAGAGAATCGATGTGGCTGAATATCGCGTCAACACCACGAATCTACAGGATGATTTCGTGGCACACCTCGTTGTGATGGCGGTCGGACTCCCGTTGACGCTCATAACTTGTATCGTAAACGCGGGCGTGGATCGACGTTACAAGGAATCGTCATGGTGTTTCTCCGGCATCCTGCCGTAGTGTGAAATATTCTGAACAGCAGTGACAGCTGATTCTTCTTCGGTGGAGCGACTCGGTTGAAAAAAATTCTTGGTGGGCTACTACTCATTGTCGTCGTGGTTTGGGCAGCATGGATTGTCTGTCCGTTATCGGTGTTCGAATCCGCTCTCGAGCGTTTTGGGAGAGGTCGGGATATCACGATTCGATGCGAGGGGTTGAAAAAGGGATATTTCTATCGTCTTTCTGCCGACCGCGTTCGTTTTGAACGGCTCGGGAAAACGCTCCTTTCGCTGGAGCGGGTTTCTGCCGGACTCGATCCCCTTCGGTTGTTTAAGGTCCAGGTTGCCGTTTTTGTTCGAGGGGGGGTCGGACAAGGGATCGTCGAGGGGTACGCCACACGGTCGCAACGAGCGATGCAGACCGACTTCACTTTTTCGGACGTTCCACTGGCGGATGTGGAGGCGCTCTCGAACGCAGGCATACGCGGAACGGGACGGATTTCGGGGCGTGCGAGTCTGGGTGGGCACGAAGGACGAATCAGCTTTCAGATTGCCGATGCAGCGCTCGAACCCGTCACATTCGAGGCCGTTGCGCTCCCGTTGAACATGTTTCACGCGATCAGAGGGACCATTGATACGGAAGGGCCTGCGCATCGGATCGCAGTTTCGCTCGAGGGCGAGCACATATATGCGAGATTGAGAGGGACGGTGCAGAGCAGGGTGGCTGACGGGGTTATAGAGCTCATGCCCGAGAGAGATCTTTTGGAAAATCCTTTCTTCCTCTCGCAGATGGAGCGGTATCAGGTATCGCCGGGGTATTACGTGATACCGGTGAAACGGCGCTTTTCGTTCGGACCCTGAAGCGCCCTGCAGGCCGCTCGCACCCTTCACGTAGTCCGGTCGGTAGATTCTCCCTGCGCAGGCGGTGCGGTACCCCGCGGGGGGAGGGTCGGTATCCGGCACGCGTTTCTCTGAACGAATTATTTATAGACAGAAAGGTAAATATCTTCCTGCGCGTGGCGGAGAGTGATGTTCGGGGAAATTTCTCGGATCGCGAACGCGATCAGTTCTTCGGGCTTCACGTAGAACAGTTCGACGCTCCTGCGGGGAACATAGTAGGTGAGAAAGTGGACGTGCAGGGATTCCCGACAAAGGCCAAAAAGTTTTTTCATCACGTGGTTGACGGTATCCTGAATCCCGGCAATTCTCAGATTGAAGACACCGATCGCAAAAACGATATCGAATCGTGACGGGAGATCGCTCTCTTCGATATCGACGGCGAGGAATCGGGCGGCGGGGTATTTCCGTCGGGCGAGTTCAACGAGGTTCTCGTTGACGTCGATGCCGCAGTACGAGACAGGGATGCCCCTCTCCATGAGAAACCCGAAAAAATCACCCTTCCCGCATCCGAAGTCGAGGAGGTGTTTGCCTGCCATATCCCCCATGACGGTGAGCATAGTCTCGTATCTCCTCGTTTGCCCTTGTGGAGTCCACCTTAGGGCTTGGGGCGAGTCGCCAAAGTCCCGGAGGTGCCTGTCGTAGAATGCGAGCAGTTCTCTCTTCCCCATCGGGTCCATGGTTTATAGTATCATAAGTATGGATTGCGTTCTTTTTTGTCGTGGCATAACTATCGTAGGGAGGAGGACACCTTCGCATGGAGGAGTTCAGGTACAAGCAGTATACAGAAGAAGAATCTGCCGTTTACAATCAGACGATGAAAACGATCCTGGAGGGGCTTGAGGGCGGTCTAAGTTTTCGGGCGGCGTGCGATGCTGCGGTCGTGAACGATGCGCAGCTCAGGACGTTCATCGAAGACGATGCGCTGAAGATCGTGATCGCAGATATGCATTATACGAAAGGGGTTCCGCTTGAGGATATCGCGGTCCACCTCAACGTGCCGCTCGACGTGCTGAACAAAGCGAATGCCGAAATGCTCGAGGATGTAGCGATCTCCTCGGCGGAGGCATATCGCGCACACCATCCGAACGGCCCTGTGGGGAGTGCGTAGGAGGCCATGAACGGACAGCGAAAGAAAGTGAGGCTCTACTCTCTCAGCACCTGTCCAACCTGCCGGATGGTCAAGAACTTTCTCGAGAAGAACGGCATCGTATACGAAACGATCGATGTCGATTTGCTTGACGGCGGCGAGCAGTGGCTCATGACGAAGGAAGTGAAGCGATACAATCCTCAGGTGACGTATCCGACGCTCGTCGTGGAAGAGGTCGTCCTCGGGTTCGATGAGGATGCGTTGAAGAAGGCGCTCGAATTGGCATGACACCGGAACGGCTCTACGAAATCCTGAACAGGTACGCGGAGTCCCAGGGGATTCAGCTCAACAAGAACAAAGAGTACGTCATGGAGATCCTCGCGGGGCTCCTCACGAACGAGGCGAGGTACGGATATCGTTCGTGCCCGTGCCGTCTCGCATCCGGGCGGAAAGAGGAGGATGCGGACATCATCTGTCCATGCGTCTATCGGGATCCCGATATCAAAGAGTTCGGCAGTTGTTACTGCCGTCTCTATGTGTCGCGGGAGTGGAACGATGGGACGATCCCTCACGTGCGGGTACCGGAACGAAGGCCGCGCAGGGATTAGAAGGGAAAGGACCGATCGTGTTCTCATCGGATAGCCTCTCGCTCGACAGTCTGAAGAAAAATAGATATATCCTCGAACGCCTCTTGTGGGACTTCGAGCCCTCGCAGCTCATGCGGTCTTCCGCCGGGAAAACAGGCGAAGGTTCGAAACGGTGTGCTTCCGGGTATCTTTTCTACATTGAGACCATGGGGAAGCACCCGGCTCTTTTTCTCATGGCACAGAATGCGGGGGGATACGCTGAAACGCTCGCGAAGATCGACGGCGTCCCGGAGCACTTGATCCAGGAAGCGATTCAGGAGAACAGAGGAAAAGAATATTTCAAGATGTATCCGATCGGTGCAAGATTGAAAGAGTGGCTGAAGCGGGAGCTGGGATGACCGGATGAAGTTATTTCCCGGCCGCCGCTGAAAAGAAAGCCGTCTATCTTCTGCGAATCCCGCCATTTGTCAGAGCATCTCCCGAACCGCTGCAGATTCAGAGGCAAGCAAAAAACCTGTCGCGGAATTTCGCCATTATGAAGCGAGCGCTCACCGCACAGTGAGCGCTCGCTTTCGAGACGGTTCGAACTTACTTTTAGCGGAACGGTCTATGGAGCGTCAATGCAAAGCACGTACGCCGCGTTATTCGGGTGGAGGTTCCTGAACGATGCCCGCCAGCCCGTCGGGTTCGTGCCCCCATCGATCGCGAGACTGTTGTCGCTGTTTATCGGCGCAGAGCCGACAATGTTGTCATTTTGCCCCGTTCCGCCGGCGATACCTCCG